>Ga0255055_10000823_pt1 | contig 23577 bp, 22 predicted proteins | sample JV7_2_27_MG_FD_188633 | JGI IMG/M metagenome (GOLD analysis project Ga0255055, IMG submission 188633) | Seawater microbial communities from Jervis Inlet, British Columbia, Canada - JV7_2_27 | ecosystem: Environmental > Aquatic > Marine > Inlet | place: Canada: British Columbia | collected...
ACGGGATCAACCGATCGTGCAACTCGGAGACCGTGAACGCCTCGGTCAAAGCCTCCGGCCGCTCGCGCCGCAGCAACTCAACAAACTCGACATACAGGCGATCGAGATCATCCATCTTACGCTACGTAGACCTCAGCCCTCTCGCTCATACAAATACGCGCTGTCCTCGTGACGATTGCCTTCCGAGTCATGCACCACGAAACGGGCACCCGACCAGATGGCCGCGCCACCGTATTCGCCCCGCTTGTTCACGGCGTAGAAGTTGACGTTGAAGTTGGGAACTCCATTCTCGTTCAGCAGGCGCTTCTCCGTTGTGAGGTGCACGACTCGACGTAGAGCCTCGAGGCAAGCGTCCTTCGGTGCAACCCCGCGCCGCATGTGCTCCACGATCAGCATCGAGCCACACGACTTGATCACAGCCTCGCCGCGTCCCGTCGATCCCGCCGCCCCCACATCATCATCAACATACAGCCCGGCACCGATGATAGGACTGTCACCCACACGGCCCGGAACTTTGAAGGCCAGGCCCGACGTCGTCGTGGTACCGGAGAGGTTCCCCGACTCATCCAGCGCACAGCAGTTGATCGTCCCGTGATGCCGACCCCCCTCCCACGCATCCCGTAAACCGAACCCGCTAATCCCCTCCTCCGACTGTTCCGGGGTCAAATAGTCATCCTCAGCACTCAGGTTCGCACGCCAGCGGAGCCAGATCTTCCGAGCCTCATCCGTCAGCAAGTTCTCCTTTTCGAATCCCATCTCCACCGCAAAACGCGCAGCGCCCCGCCCGACCAGAAAAACGTGATCGGTGTATTGCATGACAGCTCTGGCCACTTGTGCTGGGTGCTTGAACCCTTCCAAGGCCCCCACCGCCCCAGCGCCTCGAGTCGGTCCGTGCATCACAGAGGAATCGAGCTGCACGACACCGAGCCCATTCGGTAGCCCACCGTATCCCACGCTCCTGTCCTCGGGGTCTGCTTCCACGAGAGCCACGCCCTCGACCACAGCATCGAGGGTATCTCCACCGTTCCGCAGCACCTGCATCGCTGTTTCGGTCGCCCGCAACCCGTTGGCACTGGCGATCACCACCGGCCCGCTGCGGCCCTGACGAATCCCCTTCAGCATACCGGCCGTCAAAGGTCGTGCCCCCACCAGATCGCTACCCAGCGCGCCCAGCCCTGCAGCGGCTCCGGCCTTCAGAAACTCACGGCGCGTCGGTCGACTCATGGAACCTCCTAATCCTGTACTTGGCAGTTGTGCATCAGTCGCTAATGTGGCTCACTATTCCGCCAGCCAATCCGGAGACGCTAGTTCCGAGTCGCCGACCGGATAGCCCTTCGCACGGGCTGTCTGGAACGCCTTCACAACAGTCATATCGAACTGGGCGCCGGCGCAATGTTCAAGCTCTCTCACAGCCTCGGACTCGCTCCTGGCACCCCGATAGGGGCGTTCGCTCAGCATGGCAGCGAAGGCATCCGCCACGGCCACGACGCGCCCTTCGATCGAGATCTGTTCACCGCTCAGGCAGGCCGGATAGCCCGATCCGTCCCACCGCTCATGATGATGTAGGATGCCGCTCAGTGCCGGCTCTAGAAATTCGACGCCCGTGACGATCCTCGCACCTGAGGATGGGTGGTGCTGTATGAGACCCCAATCGTCGGGTGAGAGCCCACCGGCCTTGCTCAAAACGGCCTCCGGCACGCTGAGCATCCCCACATCGTGCAGCACAGCACCCAGCCAAACCCCTCGCAGCGCCTCCTTACCGAGCCCCAATGCTGTGCCCATAGCCAGCGCGCATCTCACCACCCGGCTCTGATGCTCATGTGGGCGTCCATCGCGAGATTCCACAGCCGCCGCCAGGGCCGCGATCGCCTGTCGACTCAACAGCTCAGCGCTCGCCGCACCGTCTCGAGGTATCTGTAGCGTCGTGCCCGACTGTGCCGAGCCGTCGGTCAAGGGCCGCCGATTCTCTAGCGCGCGTGCGACACTCACGCTAAAGTCATCCAGGTTGAATGGTTTGAGAAGAAAATCGTCAGCTCTACCGCGCAGCGCCTCGATGGCAAAGTTGATATCCGTGTAGGCGGACATAACGATGACGGACACGCTCGCGTTGCGACCTTTGATCTCTTTCAGCAACTCGATCCCGCTCATCCCAGGCATTCGCACATCGCTTATGACGAGATCCAGGCTGTCCGACGCCAGGCGACCAAGCGCTTCCTCGCCCGAACTCGCTGTGACGCACTCGTAGCCGTCGCGTCGCAGCTTCTTCGCGAGCGCGATTGTGATCGCGGGTTCGTCATCGACAACCAGTATCTTCGCCACGCCTCTGCTTCTGTTTGCTATTCGAGCGGTGGTGTCCTCGTTATTGTCCGGTATCGAGCTCTCGCAACCGGGCACCAATATCTCGGATACGGCGCGTCATCGCCCCGATCGTGGCCAGGCTTTGCTTCTGTTCCTCCGATAACCGATCGCCATCCAGAAGCAGGAGTTCGGACTCGGCCATTATCGCAGTGAGCGGGCTGTTGATCTCATGTCGAACATCCCGGATCACATCGAGCACGTGATTCAGTCGCTGGAGTTGACCGCTATCACGGGCCCTCTCCATTCTGAGCTCGCGTACACTTGCCAATCGCCTCACCGCCTCGACCAGAACCCGATCATCCGTCGCATAGGGGACCTGCACGAGAGCCCCGTAACTGAGTAGCTCTGGCTGCGTTTCCGGAACCCACAACACCGCTCGATCCAGGTCCCCGAGGGCACCGATCAAGCCGGTCACAGCATCGTACGGCAGCGCGCCATCGATCAGCGCAACTGTCGGCTGACTCAGCGAGACTTCGTCCAGGGCCTTGCTGATATCATCGGCTACGGCTACCGATCCGATCTCGCTCAGGACCGCGGTCGCGCGCTGACAGCGATCGGAGTCGGCGCTGACGACAAGTATTGTTATCTGAGGGGCCTCATTCACTGCTGTCTCCCACCTCCTCGCTCTCCCCGCTCGCATGGCTCAAGAGCCTCACGAGTCGAACCCGGCGATCGTCGATCTTCTCGACGACAAGCTCTGCGCCCGGGACCTGCAAGACATCGCCCGGTTGCGGCACGTGGCCCAGCTCACCGAGGATGAATCCGCCCAGAGTATCATAATCCTCGAACGGAAGCGACAATCCGAACTGCTCGTTCACCTCATCGAGTGGAGCCCCACCATCGATGAGAGGTTCACCGCCCGGCGCCTTCGTGAAGAGCGGACGCGCGACATCGTGCTCGTCATAGATCTCACCGACGATCTCCTCGATCAGATCTTCCAACGTGACCAGACCATCGGTCCCGCCGAATTCATCCACCACGATCGCCATGTGGATCTTCATGCGGCGGAACTCCGCCAGCAGGTCGTCCACCGACTTGGTGTCCGGCACGAAGTAGGGCTCTCGCATGATTCGTGAGATTTCGAAATCGGTTGCATCGCCCGCCGCTGCGACCGACAGAAGGTCCTTCACCAACACGATTCCCACTACGCTGTCGAGGCTGTCCTTGTACACCGGCAGACGCGAGTGCCCGGAGCGGCCCATCGTCTCCATGAGATCCTCGAAACTCACATCCTCAGGCACCGCGACCATATCGGGCCTCGGCGTCATGACCTCGCGAGCGACCGTGCGGGTCAACTCGAACACACCCGATATCATGGCCTGCTCGCCATCCTCGACTTTGCCCAACTCCCGACTCCTTCGCACCAGCCTCATGATCTCCTGCGGCGTGTGTACCCGCTCTGCCTCCGTCGGCAGCCGGACACCGAGTATGCGCAGTAAGCCGTTGGCCGACTCGTTTATCGACCAGATCAGCGGACCACCCATACGCGTAAACACGACCAGTGGTTGGGCAAGCCAGCGGGCAACCTGCTCCGGGTGAAATATCGCGATGGCTTTCGGCGCCACCTCCCCGAGGACCACGTGCAGGAACGTGATCGCGGTGAACGCGATGACCACCGCGACGCTATGGCGGGCCACCCAGTTGAATGGGCTCGGCAACCCGTCGAAAACAGAAACGAGAGTCCCTGCTATGGCGGGCTCGCCAATCCAGCCGAGACCGAGCGACGCCAGGGTGATGCCTATCTGACAGGACGACAAGTAGAGGTTGAGATCGCTCTGGGCGGCCTGGACAATCCGTGACAACCGATCACCCTTCTCGGCCATCCCCGCGAGCTTCGAGCCGTCTGCACTGACGAGCGAGAACTCCGCAGCAACGAAAAAGCCGTTAGCGGCCACCAGAGCCACGACCGCTAGCAGTCTTACAGCAATCTCGACCGTGGTCATCTAGGAGTGGAGTAGCAAGAAAAAAGGCCCCGGCGGACTGGCCACGGCGAGACAAAGTCGTGCTCTCTCAGCTGTTACCCTCGGCAAGTTGGGGGCTTCGTCCACCGTGGGGTCTGACCGGCTCGCAATAGCGACGACCCAGCTCGTCGAGCTGGGCCAGCTCCGCCTCCGTAACCCCTGGATAGCGCTTGGCCAGATAATCCATCGTGTCCTTGAACCAAGTGTCCTTCTGGTCCTCCGTTGCCCTCAGAACACCGCAGTGCCGGATCTGACCGAACAACTCGTTTCGAGCCCGATCGAACAAAGAAGGTGTCTGTTTGACCTCCTTTTTACGTTTGCCCAACATGACCTCCTCTACCTACAATTACAGCGCCCAGACGGATCCTCCGATCTGATCGAGACGATGGCTGGTTGAACGACTGACATAATTATACTGGCCGGCCCATGACATGCAATTGCCTATGATCGACCACAGTGAACAGCTCGACCCGATCCGCCTGGAAGTCTACAGGTCGCTCCTTCTCGCCATTGCCGAGGAGATGGGGGCGGCGCTACGACGTAGCGCCTATTCCCCGAACATAAAAGAGCGCCGCGACTATAGCTGTGCCATCTGTGATCCCCAGGCCAGCCCCGTGGCTCTGGGTGATCACATGCCCGTACATCTCGGCGCCATCCCGCAGAGCGTGCTAGCCGCCCTCGCGGGGCAGACCCTGGCGGACGGCGACGTCGTCGTGCTGAACGACCCCTTCCACGGTGGTACACACCTCCCGGACATCACGGCTGTCCGCGGTGTCTGGGTCGACGGCGCCGACGGGCCGATAGCGTTTGTCGCATCCCGAGCCCACCACGCCGACGTTGGCGGCAGTGCACCCGGCTCGATGCCGCTTTCCCAAGAGATATTCCAGGAAGGAATCCGCATTCCGCCGGTCCTACTGGTTCGCGGCGGCGACATCCAATCGGACATCTGGCGTCTCCTCATCACCAATGTTCGGACTCCGCTGGAACGTGAAGGAGACCTACACGCCCAACTCGCCGCCCTCGAAGTCGGCGTCCGCCGACTCCAGGAGCTCGCGAATCGTCGCGGCGCCGATTCACTCCGCGCGGCCTTTGTGTCGCTCTCCTCTTATGCAGATAGATTGTTGCGCGCCGTGATCGAGCAGATCCCCGACGGCGAGTACCGAGCCGAAGATTACATGGACGACGACGGTGCCAACTCAGGACCCGTTCGCATCGCCACAGCGATCACCGTCCGTGGTGCGCAGATGTCCGTCGACTTCAGTGGGACGGCCTCGCAGTGCGCTGGAAACATCAACGCCGTCGCTGCGATCACCGAATCGGCCGTACGCTACGTATTGCGCTGCATCGCCGAGGCGGTGCTTGGCACCTCGCTGCCGGCCGGAGGCGGCGCGCTGGATTCCGTCAGCATACACATGCCGCCGGGGACTGTGGTGAACGCCCGCCCGCCTGCCGCCGTTGCGGCCGGCAACGTAGAGACCTCTCAGCGCATCGTCGATGTCGTGTTCCGCGCCCTCGCGCAGGCCCTACCCGAACTGATACCCGCGTGCTCCAGCGGAACGATGAACAACTTCACGGTCGGTGGCGTGGACCCGTCCACGGCAGAGCCGTTTGCCTATTACGAGACCGTGGCCGGCGGAATGGGAGCGGGGCGCGACCGAGATGGACTCTCCGGAGTTCACACGCACATGACCAACTCGCTCAACACTCCCATCGAAGCACTGGAGCACGCCATCCCGGTTCGCGTCCGTCACTACTCTTTACGCGCCGATTCCGGCGGCCGAGGAACCCACCGCGGAGGCGATGGACTCCGTCGCGATGTTGAACTGCTTGCGGCCGCCAATGTTTGCGTGTTATCGGACCGTCGGCGCCATGCTCCGTGCGGAGCGGCAGGCGGCGCGGCAGGTGCATGCGGCGAAAACCGATTGCTCAGAGCCGGCGAGTGGATTGAACTGCCAGGGAAATTCACCCTCGACGCCGATCAGGGCGACATCATAAGCATCCGGACTCCAGGAGGGGGCGGTTGGGGAAGCGGCGAATCCTGACAGCTAAGGGTCCGCGGCTGGGGACGCGGACAACCCGCATCGTCGTCACGCGCCAGCTTGAGCTCGGAGAGCAGCGCCTTTCCTACTCAGAGGGCGGTGTCGGAGCACCGACAATACTCGTCCATGGACTCGGCGCTTCGAGCCGCTGGTGGTTCCCACTCTTCCCGGAACTCACGTCCGCGAATCTCCGCATTCTGGCGCCTGACCTACCCGGCTTCGGCAGGACACCTGGCCCAACGCTGTCCATCGCCGAGGCGGCGCGGCTCATCATCAAATTCGCCGATCATCTCGGGCTGCCCAATTTCTTCCTCGTCGGCCATTCGATGGGCGGTGCGATAGCCGCACAGGTCGCCGCAGATTTCGGTGGGCGCGCGCGGCGTCTCGTCCTCATCGACAGCGCCGGAATACCGACTCGGGTCTCCGCTCGCTGGATCGGCAGGCTCGTGCAGCCCTGGTCCTGGTGCCCACTTGGTTTTTGCAGGACGTTGCTGGGGGACGCGCTGCGTGCCGGCCCGCGTAACCTACGCTCCGCTCTGCGAGAGTTGCGTCGCTACGACATCCGTCGGCAACTCGTTCGCATAGACGCGCCGACCATGGTGATTTGGGGAGAGAGAGACACACTGACTCCGCTGGACAGTGGACGCCTGATCGCTGATGGCCTTTCGAATGGCCGACTGGAGATCGTACCGAAGGCCAGGCACTTACCCATGGTCAGCGACCCCGACGCGACGTCTCGGCTGATAGTGAGATTTTTCAGGGAGGAACTGAGAGAGCGTCCTTGAGTTACCGCGCGTGAGCTACGAGGTCACTCCGCTTCCAACATCTCGGCCGTCAGCTTCGTGCCCGGCACGTACTCCGTAAGCTCGAGAATGACCGAGCCGACCTTCAACTTCGTCACCAGCTTGACCGGCACACGCCAATCATCATCGGTGACATAGATCTCGGCCTCACCGCCCTCGGAGAAGATCCCTTTGGTCTTGATGATGGGACGGACGACTATGGTCGAGAACTCGCCCGCCGGCACCTTGATCTTCTCACGACGTAGAACCTTCAGAATCACCGGGTTTCGGTCCCAGCGAAAGTAGTTATTCCACTCGTAGGTCTCGCCCACCACCAACGGCACCGCACGAACGAAGTACACGAACGATGCGTCATCGAGCGGGCGCTCTGGGATGGAATCTGTCTCTCCGTCACTGCTCTCGTAGACACCGTTCTCAAGATCGAAGCGGTAGTCCCGGTAACGCTCGTAACTCCCTTGATGTGAGTCCTGTACGTAGCGCCGGCTCGAGAACAGGTAGACATCGAGCCACGATTCCTGCATGTCCTCAAGCTTATAGAACGGAGTCGAACCCTTGATCACCGATTGCAAGTGATAGGTCGGATGGCCAGCGATCGTATCGATCCCCACGACCTGCATATACGCCTCGCCGACCTTCAAGGGCCCAAACTTGACCTTGTAATCGAAGCGCTCGCCCACCCCAAACGGCACGGCAGCGAGCTCCGCAGGCGCCGAACTGCCAACATGCGAGGCTTCCTGAGCAGCCAGACCAACGGGTGCCAGGAACATCAGCAGCAACGGAACCGCTACTCTCCTCACAGTTCCCTCAGCAAACCGACATAGTCCCGCGCGGCACGAAACAGCGACTGCCGGCTCGGCCGCGCCCGACGATCGTAGCGACCCTCGACCTGCGTCTCCTCGATGCGGCGCGAATGCGGTGCCACCGCCAACAGCAGCTCCAGACTCCCAGCCCACCCGTCACGGCTCAGCAGCCGGTTCGCGTCATTCTCCTTCAGCGTCTTCTTGAGCAGGCCCACTCGATACGCTCGAAGCCCGGAAAGGGGATCGCTGATTCCTTCGGGAAGCTCAAACTTGCGCCCCAGCCAGGGCAGTCCTTTTCGCACCCAGCGAACCGCCCGCGGGAGCGACTTCCCATTGGGCGGTTGGGCGGCCACCACCAGATCGGCCCCCCCCTCGACCCGCTTGACCATAGTCGGGATCGCCAGCGGCTCTTCGGTGAAATCAGCCTGAAGCGTCACCACGACGTCGCGGCGCGGATACGATGAACGAGAGACCGCTTCTCTCAAGAGCCTCTCGAGAGAGGCGCCGTGCCCCTGGCGTTGCTCGTTGCGAAGAATCTCTAACGGTAGAACCTGGGCGTAAGGTGTGATGACTTCGCCGGTGCGATCCGTGGAGGCATCGTCGAGCACCAGTACCTGGTAGTCACGTTTGAACTCCGACATGACCTGCCGGATCTTCCACAGCAGGACGCCCGCCGTGCGCTCCTCATTGTGCGCAGGAATACAGATATAGATCACAGGCTATTACACGTAAGTATGAGTGATCCGCTTCACCCAGCACCTCCGGGGAAACGGGGTGTCGCAAACTGTCTAGTGTTTACTACCAGCCGCCGCCGGGTCGGTTCCCGGCGGCGCCGTCTTCCAGCGCTTATGATGCCAAAAATACTGTTCCGGGTAAAGCCGTACGCGCCTCTCGAGCTCTCCGACCCAGCGTCTTGTAAGCTCCAGAACCTGCTGTTTTATGTCTCCTCCTTCGGGTGGATCGAGTCGCACCAGCCAGGCGTGATACCGACGTGGTCCGACGCGATGCACCCCTCCCACGAGGAACGGCGCGCCGGTCCGAAGTGCCAACAAAGCCGGAGCTCGATGCGTGGAGGCGGGCCTGCCGAAGAACGGGACGAACACTCCGTTGCTCCCGGCGTCCTGGTCCGCAACAAATGCGACGAGCCGTCCGGCCGCCAGGCTGTCATTGAATCGGCCCCAGGGATCTGCGCGGTCGATTAGGCCCATGCCGAGGTTGCGCCTGAAGTCCTGCACGAGCGGAGTAACTCGCGGGTTTCTCATACCTTGCATCACCGCATCCACTGGGTAGCCGAAGGCCGCCAGCGCCGAGCCGGCCAGATCCCAATTCCCCAAGTGTCCACTGACAATGACGACCCCGCGGCCCTCGTCGTAGGCGGCCTTCAAAGCATCCTGCCCCTCAAACTCGACGACTCGGCGGCGCACTTCCTCGAGACCGCGTCGCGACATGTAGGGTACGCTCAGCCACTCCCGGCCCAAGTGCCGGAAAGCGCCCTTGGCCGTATCAGCCACCCACGGTTCTGACTGTTGCGGGAACGCCTGGGCGAGATGGTCCTCGACGACCTGGCTACGCCATCCGAGGCGATAAGCCAGACCTCCGAGCTGTTGGCCCAGACGCTCGCTGAGTGCCGGCGGCATGCGCGCCAGAACGCCGAGCAGCGCGCGCAACGCTCCGTACTCAAGGGCGTAACGGAAACTCAGCGGACCGTCACTCCTCTCCGAGATGCTTCTTCGGGAATGGCGAACTGCAGGTCATAGAGGCGCCGATAGACGCCTTTGCGATCCAGGAGGTCCTGATGCCGACCCGACTCGACTATCCGACCGTTCTCGAGCACGACGATCTGGTGGGCTCCCTGTATTGTCGACAGTCGATGCGCCACCACGATCACCGTGCGGTTGGCCATCAGTCGGTCGATCGCCTGTTGAACCAGCCGTTCGGATTCGGTATCGAGAGACGACGTCGCTTCATCAAAGATCAAGAGCGGTGGGTCTCGCAGTATCGCCCGAGCGATCGCGATTCGTTGACGTTGACCGCCGGAGAGGCGAACGCCGCGATCGCCGAGCACCGTATCGTAGCCATCGGGCAGCTGGACGACGAACTGGTGAGCGTTCGCCGCTTTCGCCGCGGCCTCGATATCTTCTTGGCTGTATCGATCGGTCTCGCCGTAAGCGATGTTGGCGCGGACCGTATCGTGGAAGATGATCGTCTCTTGGGACACGACTCCGAGCAGGTCGCGAAGCGATCCAAGCTCGATCTCTCCGATATCGACACCGTCAATCGTGATCCGACCACTGGAGACCTGGTAAAACCGCGGCAGTAGATCGACAATCGTGCTCTTTCCCGCGCCCGACGGACCAACGAGGGCCACGACTTCGCCGCGCCCCACCCCGAAGCTCACTCCCGTCAACACTTCCTCTTCGCCGTCGTAGGCGAAGTGCACGTCCTCGTAGACGACGCCTTGTTCGAACCGCTCGATATGCCGCCCGCCCTCTCCAGCGGACTCGAGGGCGGTATCAAGAATCTCGAAGAAACGGTCGGCCGCGGCTAGAGACGATTGCGCGCGTGCCGGCAAAATCGTAAGCACCTTGATCGGCTGCTGAACTCTCAGCGAGATGGTCAGGAAGGTGAGGAACGCTTCGGCGGTCATCTCACCACTGAACACGAACTGAGCGCCCACCCAGACCAGGATCAACGTGACGAAGCTTCCCAGAACCTCTGACAGTGGTGAGCTCAACAGACGCAAGCGCTCCGTCCGGACGAAACGCTTGTAGAAAGACCGGTTTGTACTCCCAAAGCGTTCGCTTTCGAAACCCTCGGCGCCGTATGCCTTCACCAGCCGGGTTCCAGAAGCCGTTTCTTGCAGCATGCTGGTCAGCTCGCCTTGGGCGTCGAACGCCTGACGAAACCCGTGACGGAGCCGGCCAATCATAGGCTTGATAAAGCCCAGGAAGAGCGGGACGACGACCAGAGCGAGGAGCGTCAGCTTCCACGAGATGAGCAGCAATACCGCGACAAACGCAAATAGCGACACCGTGTGCTTGAGAACGTCGGCAACGGTGTAAGTGATTATCTCCTTCGTTTTTTCCGTGTCGGTGAAGACCCGTGCCATCAACTGGCCGGTCTTCTGGCGATCGAAGAAACCCAGCGGCAGCCTTTGCAGATGGCCATAGAGCTGGTCGCGCATATCGCGCAGGATGCCCTCACGGACCTTGACGCCCAGAGCCTCCGCGAGATAGAAGAAGGCGTTCTTCAGCAGCAAGCCCACCAACACCATGACAACGACGTTGCGCAGCGCGGCGCTGGGATCCGAACTGTCGATGAATGGCCCGACGGTGGCCTCGAGAAGTTGATCGACTAAAGCTCCACCGGCGGGTATCGCCGTCGCCTCTCCAAATAGCGCGCGAAGAAACGGGATGAGCAACACCATCGTGAACCCATCCAGGAGCGAGCCGACCACCATGGCCACCAGACTGACGAAGAACACCGCCCGGTAGGGGCGCATGTAGGCGAGCAACCGGCCGTAGATCTTCAACGGCCCCCACCGCGAGGCTTGAGCAACGCCACCGGTAGAATCATCTCGTCTGGGCTTATGCCACCGTGCAGGAAGCTATCGCGATAGCGTGACTGGTACTCCCTCAACTTCGTCGGATACACGAAGAAGTAGTCCTCGCGAGCCAACAGGTAGTTGGTCTTCAAGCCACCCGCCGGCAGACGGATGGACGCCCCGTCGGCTACTGCGAGGACGTTGGAGGGCGTCTCCGCTCGCAGATCGTCACCATACTTGTAACGCAGGCTCTGCGTGGCATCGCGCTTGGCAAACACCGTCGTCGGGCGATGGCAATGGACGGAGCCGTGATCCGTCGTGAGGATCACGCGTACTCCACGATTCCGGAGGATTCTCAACGCCTCACGTAGATCGGAGCCCTCGTACCACGTGACCGTCAATCGGCGAAGGGCCTCCGCGTCGCGCGCCATCTCGAACAACAGTTGCGATTCGCCGCGTCCGTGGGTCAAGAGGTCCACGAAATTGAATACGATGGCTATGGCTCGCCGCTCGTCCAGCAGTGCCGGCAGCCGGCGGAGCATCGCCTCGCCGTCGCTCGCGGTATGCACCTTCTCGTAGTGCGCCGGTACTGCCCCGTCGGTGAGGCTGCGGATCTGCTCAGCGAATAGCTCACCCTCGAACGAGTTCAGACCGGTCTGCTCATACGACCCCGGCCAGCCGGGACGGTCCTTGGCCAGTTGGTCCGGGAAGATGCCGCCGAAGATAGCATTGCGCGCATACGGCGTCGCCGTCGGAAGGATCGAGATGTAGAGGTCTTCCTCGATTTCGAAGTCCTCGTCGATGATCGACTGTAGGGCTCGCCACTGATCGAGCCGCAAACAATCGACCACGATCAGGGCCGAGGGCTCATCCCGAGCCAACAGCGGGAGAAAGAAGCGAGGGACCACATCCACCGACAGCGATGGGCGCGCCTCTTGTCCCTTCGCCACCCAGCTGGCGTAGTTGGCCACGACAAAATCGGAAAACTGGCGTAGCGCATCGCCCATGAGTGTGCGCAGCGACTCGAGAAGCCCCACCTCGTCCGCCGCGCCGAGCGCGAGCTCCCAATCGACGAGATCGGAGTAGAGATCCGTCCAATCGCGCCAATCTCTCGCCTGATCGATTCGCGCCAGCATATCGGCATAGGCCTGGACGAAATCGCGAGCCATTTGCTCGTGACGGAGTCCGGGACCCTCTAGAATCCGCGTGACCACTGACGACACCTGCCGAGGACTTGTCGGCTTGACGATGTAGTCCTCGACGCGACGTGAGATCGCCTCCGTGAGGGTCGCCTCCTCCTCGCTCTTCGTCACCATCACAACCGCAATGCGCGGATCGACGTCACGGATCTCCCTGAGCATCTCGGTGCCGGTGCGTCCAGGCATCTCCTGATCCAGAAGAACCAGGTCGTAACTACGGCGCCGAAGCTGACTTAGGGCATCGTCACCGTTGGGTGTGGTGTCTACCTCATAACCACGTTGTTCCAGAACAAGACGGTGGGGTAAAAGGAGGTCCACCTCGTCATCGACCCAGAGGATCCGCCCCTTCGTCGGTCTCTTCACTGACATCAAAGCTTCCAAGTATAGCTGTACCACGTGGCGACAGCCCTACCCGCCCGCTCGGCCGGCTCGAACACCCAGTCCCGCGCCTCTCGCATGAGATTCGTGTTGTATCCGGAATCCGGCGTCGGAGGGTCCAAGCGCACACTGTCCACGGCGCCCGCCTGGTTGATGAAGACCCAGACCGTGACTTCCTTGCCGCGAACAGCTGCGGGTCGATTCAAGGGGGCCATGATCACACCGCGCGGCGTGGGGGGGATGAGTCTTCTGAGCCCCGACATCGCGTTCCCTTGATCGCCCCGACCTTCACCTCCCGGTAGGCCCGCGCCCGTCTCCTCTCCCTCCCGCGTCCCCTCACCGGGATCCCCAAGATCGACCTCGTTTAAGGCCAACACCGGCTCCTCGAGCTGTTCTTCCACCTGCACCGGCTCGATCACAGGCGTCTCCGGACGCGGTGGGATCTGAATCTCTACGGGCGGACGGAGCACGACGGCCCTCATGCCACCACCGCCCGCGGCAGCCACAGGATCACCGCTCCCCGGGCCTGCTGCCGCGTAGGGAGTCAACCGCTCCGCTTCACTTTGGAAGTAAAGTAAGACGGTCAGGTGGAATAGGAGAGAGAGTAGCAGGCCGACACGCCAGACCTTGCGCTCCTGGCGCAGCCGTTGCTGAACTTGCTCCACCGCCATCGAACCACGATTCCTTGCTTTCGTTTACCGATCGACATCATCGACTCTCGACGCCGAGATCGACGATCTGCACTGTCTGCGCCTCTCGGTCAAGTATCCACGCTTCGCCAGCCCCCGAGATTATGACGTCGGAAGCAAACTTCGTACGACGCGCGACGCCGATCACCTTCGGCTCGTCGCCGCTGATATCTACAACCGCCACACCCTCCGGCCCCGCCGCCACATACAGGCGATCCCCATCGAGATCAGCGGCGTACGCAAACTTCACTCCGGTATACCTTTGTACCACGCGCGGCGCAGCGGGGTCCCTCACGTCAACCACGAACACCCCGTTCGTCCCCGCCGCCACGGCGAGCCGACTGCCCCGCGCTCGCACCGCTCGACCGGCCGCCGGTAGCTCGACCTCGCCGATCTTCTCGAAGCTAGCGTTATACGAAGCTAACCGGTTCTCCATCAAAACCCAGCCGAGACGCCCGAAGCCGCTGAAGGCCATATCCGTCACATACCCCGAGCTCGCGACCTGAGCCAACGTCTCGGTGTCGATGTCGGTCCCATCCCTGCGGAATCGGATCAAGCGGAGCGAGTCCAGCCCGGCGACGGCCAAGTCGCTCTGGAAAACCTCGAGGGCCCCTCCACCGCGTTCATCGATCACATGGCCCTGGGCCGAGTCATCGTGGACTGCGAAACCAATCAAGTTCGAATAAGTACTCAAGACCAAGAGATCGAGATCGGGGATCACCGCAACGTCGTCGATCCCACGCACTCCACGCCCACGAGGATGCACTGTGCCATCCTCCGTCACGATGCGCACTCCGCCCACACCGACAACGGCGGCACCGCCGGGGAATTTCGTGATACGGTCCGGTACCAGGTCGAGGGGTACGTTATGGTACTCGTAGTCCAGCGTTGGACCCGCGGCCATGCGCCGCACGTAGCTCCTGTCCTTCTCGGCGCCAATCATAAAGCCAATGGCACCGCCGATCAGCGCGGCAAGGGCCGTGACGCAACCCTGACTGCTGCAAGCCGAGTTGCCAAGCCCCCGGTCGCTGGCGAACAGATAGACCGGGACGCCAACCAGGAGAGCCCCACCGACGCCGAAGTACCACTTCTTGTAGCTCTTGGGCGCTTCCTGCCCGAGCCCGGAAGCGGGGAATGCAGCGATGAGAGAGATGGAAAGCGCGAGCGCCAGTGCAAGCGAGCGCCCAAAACGTACCCGGCCAAGGCGGCCGGCATGAACTGCGCTACTCGTCATGCACGACCTCGAAGGTGCGCAACCTCCTGGCCATCAGTTCGCCCAGATTGTCCCAAACCCTCAGCCTGATCTCGTACTGACCCGCCGGTACTTCTTGTGCATCCAGGGAGAGGTATTCGGTCACTCGGTCACGGCCCTCCATCTTGACCTGGCGCGCATAGCGCAACTCGAGTCTGTCATCTCCGACGATGCTGAAACCCCAGGAATCCGCCAGGAGCCCGACAAGCGCGCCGAATCCCCCACCGCGTGTAAGGCTCGTGACTCTCAGTTGGATTGACACGTCGTAGGAGGCGAAGTCCTCTGAGTCGCTCTCCAAACCGTAGATCTCGTAGTAGATGTGGATCGGCTCGCCGGACCGGTACTCCATCGCCGCATTCGGCCACACCTCGTAGTCGGACCGCTTCTTTGGATCCTCGCTCAGCGGCTTGACCAAGTCGGCTATGAGGATGTCGCTGACAGCGAAGGAATCCTCGGGGAAACCATCAGGCGTAAACGTCTGACGCGACGCCGCCGCACGCCAGGTCACGGCGTCGCGCGCCTCGACCGCCGCCACCAACAGGTCGCCGGGCGGGATGATGATTCGCCAGCTCCTGAACTCGTCGATTTCCGAGGACTGCGCGTAGTCCAGCGTTTCCGTATCGACACGCCGGACGATCTTCTCCCCGGCTTCGTTCAACAGAAACAAACCGTACTCGATCTCGCCCTCCTGCAGATCGAGACCTTGCGCCAGACCGTCCAACGGCAACGCCGCATGGACCTCTACGGATACCTCCTGCGAATCGTCGCCGCGGAACTGCGCCACCTGGATCGGCAGGTCCAGCAGTTCCGGGATCGACGGTATGTTCGTGTACGCTACCGGCTGCACGTAGCGGTAGTCCTCAGCGACGAACTTGTAGTCCCCAGCAAAGCGTGCATCGAGATAGCCGGGCGTCTGACGGAACGTGAACACGGGACCGCCAAGACCGTAACTCCATATGATCGATCGCCGGCCTACCGCGTACGGGTTGCCGGCCATGTACGGCGACGCACCGAACGTCGCGATCGACATGGGCGGCCCGTAGCGTACGTAGATGACACCTCGGTCCGTCTGCCACCCGCGCAACCCCGCCTCGGGCGCCGAGTAGCGAAGATCCGCATAGGAGATCCGCGCCAGATGCTCAAGACGTCTCTCGTTCGCCTCGGTGAGATACAGGGGGTCGGATAGCTGCCAGTAGCGATCATTGAACTCGGCCCGAGCATTCTCGCTGAGGCGATTGTACTCCGCGGCGTCATCGCGCCGCATCACCTCTTCGAGACTCTCCACCTGAGCCCGTTCCTCATCCGATAGACGGGCGAGCCCGGCATCGAACGCCTCGGCCGACGCCTCCTCGCGGCCCGCTGCGTGCAGTCCAAGGCCGAGGTACAAACAGGGCTCTGGACGATCGGGGTGCGCCGCGCGCAGTCGGCGCGCGATCGACAAATACTCGCCCATTCTGTTCTCATCGAGCAGCTGGCCTATCAACCGGATCGACGCACCCACGTGCTCCGGGTCGTATCGTAGCGCCTCACGGTAGTGCTCGATCATCTCGTTCTTGGTGTCCGATCCCGATCCCTCGATCGACGCCGTCGCATCCAAGTAATCGTTGCCGTAGCGGACGGGACCATCGATCCCCGCGCCGCCATAAAACCCCGTCCGGCCGATGTCGCCTTGTGGCGGTCCCCTGAACAGGGGATTGAAACGCTTAAACTCCATCGACCTGTAATACATTTCCTTGATGTAGCCGAGGTTGAAGTGCACCTCTGCCAATACCGTCGGATCGGCGCGCTTCTCGGCTTCACCGAGAGCCCGGCTGAACAGCCGCGAAGCATCCACCTTCATGTGCTGCTTCAGGCGAAGCCGAGCCAGTTCCAGCCGGTAGCGAGGATCGGATGGTCTGATCCGCAGCGCCTCCATGAGGTTGCGCTCCGCCTTCCGACGATCGAGGAAGTCGGTCTCCACCGAGCTGGATATCTGTGTATACAGGCGGCCGATTTGGTAGTAGGTATCGGCCATCTTGGGGGCGGCGATGCGGGCCTTCTCGAACTCCGAGAACGCGAGCAAGGTGTCACCCATCGAAGCAGCGGCGACGCCAAGATCGAGGTGCTTCCGGGCCACGCTCTCCTGGGCCGAGGCAGCCTGAGCCGACACGACCACCAGAGCCGATAGCAAGAAAGGAAAGAAGCGCTTCACGGCTGAGGTCCTTTGCTTAAGCTGTCGAGAACCCGCGCACTTTAAAGCTAGGGGAGCGAACCGTTTGACGAAAGGGGTTCAAGGGGGCCTCAAGCCCTAAGTTATTGAACGCAAATGGGTTAGCGTTCGACCGCCCACACCCCGCCACACCCGCGCCCACCAGCGCTGGCGGCGTTTCTCAACTGAAACAGGGCGGGCGTCCGAGCGCAGAAACAGCACCCTTGCCCAGGTCGCGGGCGCCAGCCAAGTTAGCCAGCGCCCAGTACAATTCCACCCAATCCTCGTGAGCTCCGAGAGCGAGTTTCGACAACAGGGAGGCCGAGACCATGATGGGGCTTGAAGGCGCGATTGTCATTCCCATTCTGATACTGGCTTGCGCGGCAATCATTTACTATGGCCTGATATCCGTCCGCGCACGCCAACTGGAGGCGCGTCGCCAAGACGATGCCTCCGGCGATTGATTGTCTCTTAGCTCACCGGACCGGGAGGCCATATGAGTGGGCTGTTCGAGCGATTGCGGAGCGAGCTCCACGAGATGCGGGAGCAGGGTGTCTACAAGCAGCTCATTCACCTCGACTCGCCTCAGGATGCTGTGGTGCGCATCGACGAGCTGGGCGGCGAGGTGATCAATCTCTGCTCCAACAATTATCTAGGCCTCTGCAACACTCCAGAGGTCATCGCGGCTGGCGCGGCCGCCTACGAGGAATACGGCGCTGGGACATCCTCGGTACGTTTCATATGCGGCACGTTCACTCTGCATCGGCGACTCGAGGACAAGATCGCCGCGTTTCTTGGCGTGGACTCGGCCCTCACTTACGTGTCCTGCTGGAACGCGAATACTGGATTGACTCCCACGTTCCTGGAGGAGGAAGACGCACTCATATCCGATGAGTTGAATCACGCCTCGATCATCGATGGAGTGCGTATGACGCGGGCGCAAAGAAAGATCTACAAGCACTCTGACATGGATGATCTGGAGAAGGCGCTCAAGGATACCGCCGGCGCCCGTAGTCGTTTCATCATCACGGACGGCATATTCTCGATGGAGGGCGACATTTGCAGGCTGCCCGAAATCCTCGAGTTAGGGGAGAGATACGACGCCACCGTGGCCGTCGACGACTCGCACGCGACCGGCGTGCTCGGAGAAACGGGCCGCGGCACGCCTGAACACTATGGGCTTCACGGAAGGGTCCCCGTCATCACGAGCACTCTGGGAAAGGCCCTGGGCGGTGCCGCCGGAGGTTTCACCGCCGGTCCGTCAGAGTTGACGGAATACCTAACCCAGCGCTCACGACCTATGCTCTTCTCCAACGCGCTCCCGCCCGCTACGACGGCGCATTCGCTCGCCGCGATCGAGCACCTCGAGAAGCACCCAGAGCTTGTTCAAAAGCTGCGCAGCAACACGGAGTACTTCCGCGAGAAACTGCTCGAGGCCGGCTTCAAGCCGATCAAAGGCGACACGCCGATTGTGCCCATCATCATCGGCGAAACGGCGGAGGCGATTCGAATGAGCAAAATGCTGCTCGAGCAAGGCGTTTTTGTGATCGGCTTCGGCTACCCTGTTGTGCCCCACGGCACGGCGCGTATCCGCTGCCAGATCTCCGCTGCCCACGATGTCGAGCACCTCGACGCCGTACTCGACGCCATGAAGAAGGTCGGCGCCGAGTTAGGAATAGTCTGAGGCTGGTACCATGGCACTAATCGCTCCAAGCATACTCAGCGCTGACTTCACTCGCTTGGGAGAACAGATCGCAGAGGCCGAGGCCGGCGGCGCGGACTGGATCCACGTGGATGTGATGGATGGCCATTTCGTGCCTAACATCACCGTCGGACCCATGATTGTCGAAGCGGCGCGGCGGGCTACACAGTTGCCTCTGGATGTTCACCTCATGATCGAGAATCCCGATCGCTGCCTGGACGACTTCGTGGGCGCCGGCGCCACCTGTCTGACGGTGCATCAGGAGACATGCCCACACCTTCACCGCACGATCCAGAGAATCCGCGAGCTTGGTGCATGCCCTGGTGTCTCCGTGAACCCCGCGACGCCAGTGGAGACCCTCGATGACATCCTTCCGTTCATCGACCTGGTTCTCGTCATGACAGTGAACCCCGGCTTCGGCGGCCAGAAATTCATCCGCGAGTGTCTGCCGAAGGTTGCCCGACTGTCGCAGAAGCTGGAGGCGATGGGGCGCCAGGACATCGAGATCGAAGTGGACGGCGGCATCGATTCGAGCACCGCCCCGGCTGTTGTCGCGGCCGGCGCCAACGTGCTCGTGGCGGGCTCGGCCGTGTTTTCCAAGGGATCCATCCGGGACAACATCCAGGCCCTGCGTCGCAGTCTGGCGGTAGAAGTCTGACGGCGGGGAACCAAACCGGCTCTGCTGACATTTCTGTGATAGTCCGGAGCGTTTTCACTTCAGCGCTGAGACGATGAGAACCAACGCTTGCATCTGTAGCTACTGTAGCTGTCGACGCGTCAACGACGCGGACGTGGCCGAGCTGCGGGTGCGCTCGAAACCGACCGAGAATTACAGCTAGCATTGCTCGAGCAACCGGCAGCCGGCCGCGCCCAGTTGGACGCAGCCGGCTTACTTTTTTTGTGTCGGGAGGACCGATGAAAGCCGCAACGCGGCGGCAATACACACAACAAGCGCGGTATCGCTTCCGGGGCGGAGCGCGAGCACGCTCACACAACCGATTGATCGACCTCATCGGTAGGACCCCACTGGTTCCCTTGCCGCTGAGCGATATCCCCACGGGCGTGCGCCTTTGGGCCAAGGCCGAGTGGCTCAACCCGGGAGGGTCGGTGAAGGATCGCGCCGCCCGCGCCATCGTTCTGGACGCTGAGAGGACCGACAAGCTCGCGGGTAGGAGGTTGCTGGATGCCAGCTCCGGCAACACCGCGATCGCCTACGCCATGTTGGGTTCCGCCCGGGGCTTCGGCGTGACGATCTGCCTGCCCGCGAACGCCAGCGCCGAGCGCAAGGCGCTGCTCACAGCTTATGGTGCTGAGGTCATCGATACGGATCCGCTCGAGGGATCGGACGGGGCAATCCGGCATGCTCGGCGGATGGCCACTAGACAGGTCGAGCGGTATTTCTACGCCGACCAGTACAACAACCCGGCCAACGCCCGTGCCCATTATGCGACCACCGGGCCGGAGATCTGGCGGCAGACGCGAGGTACGATTACTCACCTGGTCAGCGGACTGGGTACGACCGGAACTTTGATGGGTACAGGACGCTACTTGCGAGAACGAGGCGCTGCTGTAGGCCTGGTCGCAGTCCAGCCGGACGACGGTTTCCATGGGATCGAGGGCCTCAAACACCTGCCCACTTCTATCGTTCCGGGACTGTACGACCCGACGTTTCCAACCCGCACACTGCACGTGAGAACAGAGGATGCCTACGCGATGACGCGTAGCCTGGCACGCGAATTCGGACTCCTGGTCGGTCCGTCATCCGGGGCTGCTGCTTTCGCCGCTCGGCGGGTTGCTTCTGAGATCGGCGAGGGTTGCGTCGTCGCGATCTTCCCCGATGGCGGAGCGCGCTACTTGAGCCTCGGACTTTGGTGAGCGAAATGAGAGAGATGCGCGCACAGACGGATGAGCGGAGTGGGCCACACTTGATCTTCGACGAAGAGGTCCTGTCCGGGATTAGCGAGCAGCTCGGGGCCGCCTACCCGGAGGAAGCATGCGGCGGCTTGCTCGGACGGGTGGTCGACGATGGCGACGTCGAAGTTGTGGAGGCGGTATCGCTAGCCAACGCACGGGAGGATGAGCGCCGCCGGCGTTACCTCATCGGGCCCGACGCAGTTCTGGCACTGGAACGTCGCGCTGAGAAGGCAGAGCTTCAGGTCATCGGATTCTACCACTCGCACCCGGATGCGCCTGCGGCTCCTTCGAAGTTCGACCGAGAACACGCCTGGCCCTGGTACATCTATCTGATTGTCCAGATCCAGTTCGGACGCGTCGCAAGTACCAAGGCCTGGCGACTCACCGAAGATCGGGAGCGTTTTGCTCCGGTAGCGGTGGACACACGGAAAACGATGTAGGAGAGGCAGCCAAACGATGAACAAGATCTCAGTGATTGTTCCAACGCCGCTTCGGCAATACACGGAGGGGTTGAGTGCCGTGGAGGTTGAGGCGGGAACCGTACGGCAGGCTCTCCAGCAGCTGACCGTCCGACATTCGTCCCTCGAGCGCCATCTTTTCGGAGAAAACGGGCAGCTGCGCAGCTTCGTCAACATCTATCTAAATGACGAGGATATCCGCTACCTTGAAGCCAGAGAGGAAACCGGCGTAGACAGCGGAGACGAGATCAGGATCGTCCCTTCCATAGCAGGCGGTCGTGCGACGACCCTGGAAGCGAGGGAAATGGAGCTCAGCCAAGACGAAGTTCGGCGCTATGCCCGCCACATCATCATGCCCGAGGTGGGACTGGAAGGACAGAAGAAGCTCAAACAGGCCCGGGTCGTACTCATCGGTGCGGGGGGCTTGGGTTCGCCGGCCTCGCTCTACCTGGCCGCGGCGGGCGTCGGAACCATCGGGCTCGTGGACTTCGACGTCGTGGACTACAGCAACCTTCAGCGCCAGATCATTCACGGTACCCGAGACGTCGGTCGTGCCAAGCTAGACTCGGCACGCGAGCGCCTGCTCGACGTAAACCCGGGAATCACTGTGGAAGCACACGAGGTTCAGCTCCAATCCAGTAACGCTCTCGAGATACTGGACGACTACGACATCGTAGTGGATGGGACCGACAACTTCCCGACACGCTACCTGGTTAACGACGCCTGTGTGCTGCTGGGTAAACCGAATGTCTACGGGTCGATCTTCAAGTTCGAGGGCCAGGCGTCGGTCTTTTACGCGCAAGAGGGACCGTGCTACCGCTGCCTGTTTCGCGAACCGCCACCGCCGGGCCTCGTGCCCTCGTGCGCCGAGGGTGGAGTTCTGGGCGTCTTGCCCGGTATCGTCGGCGCACTCCAAGCCAACGAGACGATCAAGCTAATCATCGGTCAAGGCGATCCGCTCATCGGACGGCTACTGCTCTTCGACGCACTGCGCATGACGTTCAGAGAGCTGCGTCTCCGCAAGGACCCAGAATGCCCCATCTGCGGAAGCGACCCCACCATCCGCGAGCTGATCGACTACGACGCGTTTTGTGGTGTCACACAGGCCGCGCAGGAGAGCCAGGCCATTCAGGGTCAGGTCCCGGTTATCACGGCCAGTCGGCTGAAGACACGCCTCGACGCGGGCGCAGCGATCCGACTCATCGACGTTAGAGAGCCGCACGAGTGGAACATCTGTAACCTCGAGAGGGCAGAGCTTGTACCCCTCGGATCGTTCCCCGGTCAGCTGACCAGCCTAGACAGCGCTGAGGAGATCGTGGTGATTTGCCGGACCGGTAGGCGAAGCGCTCATGCCGTGCGACTGTTGCAGGAAATTGGCTTCCGCAAGGTGTACAACCTAACCGGAGGTCTGCACGCGTGGTCGGATGAAGTCGATCCAAGCATGCCGAAGTACTAGGCGATGTGACGATAAGACTCCTATGGTGCACTCGTATTTCTCTAACGAACCGATGGTTCTCGCGCACCGCGGCGCTTCCGCCTACGCGCCCGAGCACACGCTCGACGCGCTTCGTTTGGCGATCGAGCAAGGCGCCGATGCGATCGAGGCTGACGTCCATCTGACCCGAGACGGCCATGCCGTCCTGCACCACAGTGGCGATCTCTCCGAGAACACCGATGGCGAGGGGCCGCTCAAGCAGTACACGTTGGACGAGATTCGGAATTTCGATGCGGGGTACAGCTGGTCATCCGATGGCGGCGAGACATTCCCCTATCGTGGAAAAGGGCATCGGGTCACGACGTTGGCCGAGGCGCTCGACACATTCCCAAAGACGCGCTTCAACCTGGACATCAAGGAACGACGTGCAGCACAGGCGACGCGCCGCCTGGTAGACGAGCACCGCGCCAGCGACCGGGTTCTGCTCGCCGCCTGGTATTCCTGGCAGCGCGCACCCGCGCTGCGCAATTACCCTGGCCCTCGCAGCATCACCTTAGACCAGATGCTCGCCTTCATTCTGCTTCACTGGACGCGGCTCGACGGCTTCTGGGGTGCGAGCATGGATGCTCTGCAGCTACCCGAGACCCACTGGGGCCTGAGATTGGTGACACCCCGGTTGGTGGAGCGAGCTCATGAGCTGGGGATGCGCGTCCATGTCTGGACGGTCGACAGCGAGGCGGACATGGACCGGTTGCTCGACTGGGGCGTGGACGGCATCATCACCAAGAAACCGGATCTGGCCGTAAGGGCCAGGACTCGCCACCTTTGCGAGTAAGTCAGACTGCAAGAGTACGTTT
>Ga0255055_10000824_pt1 | contig 23575 bp, 11 predicted proteins | sample JV7_2_27_MG_FD_188633 | JGI IMG/M metagenome (GOLD analysis project Ga0255055, IMG submission 188633) | Seawater microbial communities from Jervis Inlet, British Columbia, Canada - JV7_2_27 | ecosystem: Environmental > Aquatic > Marine > Inlet | place: Canada: British Columbia | collected...
GGGAAACGTCCCCTTATCTTATTCTTCCGGCCTCATGTGGGGGTAGGGGAAGTCGGTCGGGGGGACGAAGTTCTCCTTGATCGTTCTCGGGCTGACCCAGCGGATCAGGTTGACGAAGCTTCCGGCCTTGTCGTTGGTGCCCGAGGCCCGGCCACCGCCGAATGGCTGCTGGCCGACGACCGCACCGGTCGGCTTGTCGTTGATATAGAAGTTGCCCGCGGTATTGGTCAGCGCATCGGCGATCTTGACGATCGCCTCGCGGTCCTGGGCGAACACGGCCCCGGTCAGGCCGTAGGGCGATCCTGTGTCGCAGATGTCGAGCGCCTTGTCGAGGCTCGCGTCGTTGTAGACGTAGATCGTCAGCACCGGCCCGAAGATCTCCTCCTGCAGCAGCTTGAAGTCCGGCTTTTTCGCCAGCACGATCGTCGGCTCGATGAAGTAGCCTTTGCGGGCGTCGCAGCGGCCACCGAACAAGATCTTGCCGTCCTTCGAGCGTTTGGCGTGGTCGATGTACTTCTTGATCGAATCGTATGCGTTACGGTCGATCACGGCACCCATGAAGTTGCCGAATTCGGCGGTGTCACCCATCTCGATCCGCGAAACCATTCTCAACAGGTCGCGCTGCACCCGTGGCCAGATCGATCGGGGGATGAACGCACGCGAGGCCGCCGAGCACTTCTGTCCCTGGTACTCGAACGCGCCGCGCACGAGAGCCGTGACCAGCGCGGGGATGTCGGCCGAACGGTGAGCGAAGATGAAGTCCTTGCCGCCGGTCTCGCCGACGATACGCGGGTAGTAGCTGTACTTGCCGATGTTCTTGCCGACGGTCTTCCACATTCCCTTGAAGACCTCGGTCGAGCCCGTGAAGTGGATCCCGGCCAGGTGCGGGCTGTCCAGCACGGGATCGCCGACCTGGCCTCCCGAGCCGGGCACCATGTTGATCACGCCCGGCGGCAAGCCTGCCTCTTCGAGGAGGTCCATGATGAAGTGGGCCACGTAAACGGCCGACGAGGCCGGCTTCCACAACACGACGTTGCCCATCATCGCCGGTGCCGTCGGCAGGTTTCCGGCGATGCTCGTAAAATTGAACGGCGTCACCGCAAAGACGAAGCCCTCCAACGGACGGTGTTCGACGTAGTTCCAGCAACCAGGCGAGGACTCCGGCTGCTCCTCGTAGATGCGCTCCATGTAGTCGGCGTTGTAGCGCCAAAAGTCGATGAGCTCGCACGCCGCGTCGATCTCGGCCTGGAGGACCGTCTTGGATTGGCCCAACATCGTAGCCGCGTTGATCTTCTGGCGATACGGCCCGGCCAGTAGGTCGGCCGCCTTGAGGAAGATCGACGCCCGGTGGTGCCACGGCATCCGCGACCAGGTCTTGTGCGCCTCGAGCGCCGCGGCGATCGCCTTGTCGACCTCCTTCTTTCCGCACTTGTGCCACTTGCCCAGGACGTGACCGTGGTCGTGCGGCACCACCGCCTCGGCGAACTTGCCGGTGCGCACCTTCCGCCCGCCGATGCGCGCCGGAATCTCGATCGTCCGCCGCGACATCTTCTCCAGTTGCTTCACGATATCCCGACGCTCGGGGCTGCCGGGGGCGTAGTCGAGAACGGGCTCGTTGGTCGGAACCGGGACGGTGAAGCTGCCGTTGGACATGGGCTCTCTCCTCGATTCGCTCAGATTTTGGGGGTAGATCTGCCGGGCGCATTCTAGCAGGCGCCCTCCCCGCGTTTCCAAGGAGAAGCGGAGTGAATCGGGCGCGAATCAGGCTCGAAAAACAGAGGGGGGGAAGTCGACGCTATTCCGTCGCGGCCAGTGCCTCCTGGACCTGCTGGGCGTGCGCGTCGGTCTGCTTTTTCGTTTCGTTCAGATCGGGCAGGTCTCCACTGCGCACTGCCTCGCCGGCCTCCGTCTCGCCGTGGTCGCTCGCCTGGACGCTCACGCTAGAGCCGTCGGGATTCGACACCTGCATGGCTTCCGGTGCCACTGATTTCCAGGAACGCGCCACCAGCAGCAGCACGATCACCAGTGCCACGAGAAGCACGATCATTCCGACTGCGCCGCCGCGTTTCATAGGGGCAATGTAGGGCTTGCGCCCGGGCAAGGGCAAGCAGGATCACGTGCCCTATGGGACAATGCTTGATCGCGGCCCGGACGCGGATCAAATTGGATCGACGTGAGCGCACCCGAGGCGAACAGGAGAGCAATACGAAGGGTTTCGCGGCTCCTGGCCGTGGCCGCCCTGCTGTCCCTCGCGTCGCTGCCCCCGGTCCGGTCCGAGTCCGACAGCGCTGCCGATTGGGTCCTGGAACAGCTCCAGGAGGCGCGCCTCGAGGCCGGCGTGGGGCGGCTCGAGCGACGGGACGATCTGGACGCGATCGCGGCGGAGCGGGCGAAGGAGATCGCCGCGCTCCCACACTCCAGGCGGCTGGTCTACGAACACCCGATCGGCGAACAGCTTCGCGCCTCGGGCATCCGCTGGTTCAGCTCTGCATCGGCCCATCTCGACATGGTGCGCGGTTACATGCGGCCCGAGATAGGGTTTCTTCGCAGCTGGAAGAACTACGAGAGGGCGTGGAGCAAGGCGATGAAGCCGGACTTCGACGCCATCGGCGCGGCGAGCCAGCGCGCGGACGACGGGTGGGTCGTCTTCGTGGCCGTGCTGCTCGAAGAGCTGCCGATCCCCGAGGACCTGCGGCAGGTGGAAACCGACCTGATCGCGGCCGTCAACGAAGTCCGAGCGGAGCACGGGCTGAAAGAGCTGGTCGAAAACCCCAAACTGGGCAACGTCGCTCGCGCTCACAGCGAGGACATGGCCAAGCGGGATTTCGTGGGGCACGTTAACCCGGAGGGCTACGGGGCTCCCGAACGGGTGAACGTCTCCGGGATCAACTTCAACAAGCTCGGCGAGAACATCCAGATGAGCCGAGGGGCGAAGGACCCCGTGGCCTATGCCGTCGAACAGTGGCTGACCAGTCCAGGGCATCGCGCGACGATGCTGGACGAGGATTTCGAACGAACCGGCGTCGGCGTTGCGATGGGCGAGGACGGGACGTTTTACTTCACCCAGCTCTTCATGTGAGCCGGCACCCGGCGAGATCCGTATCCCACATGCCCTTTTCGACGGACCAGCCGAAAAACCTACGAGGACGCTACGCGCCGAGCCCGACGGGAGAGCTGCATCTCGGAAACGCGTCGAGCGCCCTGCTCGCCTGGCTCTCCGTACGCGCACGAGGCGGCACCTTCGTCATGCGCGTCGAGGATCTCGACCGCAACCGCGTCCGTCCCGGTCTGGCGGAACAGATTCTCGAGGACCTGCACTGGCTCGGTCTCGACTGGGACGAAGGCCCGGACCGGGGCGGCCCTCACGCGCCGTACGAGCAGTGGGCCAGGTTGGATAGGTACGCGGCGGCCTTCGCGAGACTGCGCGAAGCGGGTAGGACCTACCCCTGTTTCTGCAGCCGCAAGGACGTTGCGGTAGCGGCGAGCGCCCCTCAGGCTCCCGGAGACGAGGTGCGCTACCCCGGCACCTGTCGCGACCTCGACCCCGGGGAAGGTGAACGCCGTATCGCGGAAGGGGCCCGCCACGCCTGGCGCTTCCGCGTCGACCCCGGGCCGCCCCCCGCCTTTACGGATTTGATACACGGTCCCTACGGCCACGACGCCGCGCCTCCGCCGGGCGACTTCGTCGTCTTTCGAGCCGACGGAGTGCCGGCCTATCAACTGGCCGTCGTCGTCGACGATGCCGCGATGGAGATCACCGAGGTCGTGCGCGGCGACGATCTGTTGCCTTCCACGGTGAAACAGCTCCTGTTGTTCGAGGCGCTCGGTCTCGAGCCCCCCGCTTTCGCCCACGTTCCGCTGCTGCTGGGGCCGGACGGCGTGCGGCTGTCCAAACGTCATCGCGGCGTCACGATGCGCGAGCTGCGAGCCCACGGCGTAACCGCACAGGAGATCGTTGGCCGACTCGTGCACGTGCTCGGATTGAGCAGCCGCCCCGAAGCACTTGAAGCTCGAAAATTAATCGGGAGTTTCTCGATCGAACGGATCCATCCCGCCCCGCGCGGTATCGAGATCGATCCCGCATCCTGGCGCACGTAGACAAGGTCCGATTCTCCGCCGACCGCGATTCCATCAAGGCAGGAAAAGACTTGACTTCCAGGCGGAGATTCTGGGAGCATTCACGCAGTTCATCACTGGGTAGTACGAGTCAGAGTCCCAAAAAAGGCGGCACGGAGGAATTCGTGCCGACCAATACGTGGGGGGTGCCTCATGCGCGGCTCTCGTTCTCTTTGGGTGGGCGGCCTAGCCCTCGTCCTTGTGACCGTTCCCTTCCTCATTATTGCTGCCGATCCAGGAGAGGCCGTTTCGGTCGTGGACCTGCCCCCGGCGGCGCCGGTGGGCGAGGAGCCGAGTCCACAACCCGCGTTTCAGTCGCAGAGCGCGATTCTCGGTCTGCCTCTGAGCTTCGAGGCCAATCTGGGGCAGGCCGAAACCGACGTGCGGTTTCTCGCCCGCGGCGGCGGGCACCGTTTGCTGCTGACTCCCTCGGCGCTGACACTGCTGATGCGCGATGCCGGGGAAAGGCAGGCCGGTCCGTTCGGTGCGGCGGGCCGTTCGAATCGGGCTCGGATGAGTCTGTCCTTCATCGACGCTGATCCCCTGGCCGAGATCCAGTCCATCGATCCGCTGCCGGGCCGGATCAACTACCTCGTCGGCCCCAACCCCGATGCATGGGTAACCGAGGTCCCGACCTACGCCTCCGTGATCTACCATGAGCTCTATCCGGGCGTGAATCTCGTACTGCGCGGCGACCGCCAGCGAGTCGACTACGAGTTCCACATCGCCGACGGAGTGGCCCCCGAGCGCATCGCAATCGCTGTCGAAGGGGCCGAGAGTATCGACGCGAACAGCGTCGGAGGCCTTGTTCTTCGCCTCGCCGGTAACGCGGTTCGGATCTCTCAACCGATAGTCCTGCAAGAAAGAGACGGGATCGTGGAGCGGATCGCCGGAGACTATTGGCTCGGCGACGCACGGTTCGGATTCGCGGTCGACTCGTACGACCCGGAGGCTTCGCTGGTCATTCGGGGCTCGATGGCAATCGAGGCCGAGGAGGCCGGCGGGAGCTGGGAAGAACTGGACGGAGCGGTCAGCGTCGACGTCGGAGCCGATGGAAGCATCTACGTGGCTGGACGAATCCTGGTCGATCCGGGCGAGGGTCCGGCGACCCGGGGACGCGCCCCGGAGAGAGGGCGAGGAGATCGGTCCCGAGGTCGAGAGCTCGATACTCCTCAAACCATCGCGTTTGCGAAAGATCTCACCGAGCTCGGAGACGCGTTCGTTGCCAAACTGAGCCCGGACGGTACCACGCTCCTTCACACGACCTATTTCGGCGACGCGGGTGAGGACCGGCCACTGGGAATCGCCGTCGATGCGGAGGGACACGCTCTGATCACCGGCCGTACCACCTCGACCGGGTTCCCCACGGTGAGCGCTATCCAAGATACTCTCGAGGGCGACTCCGATGCCTTCGTGCTCAAGCTGAGCCCCGAGGGCGAGGATCTGGTCTTCTCCACGCTGCTCGGGGGCGGCGGTGAGGATGAGGGTAGAGGCATCGCCGTCGACGCGGGTGGGCGCATCTGGCTGGTCGGACGAAGCGAAAGCTCAAATCTGCCCGTTACCGAAGCAGCTTCTCAGCTCGGCACCGGCGGCGGGGCCGACGCCTTCATCGCCGCCTTTGCACCGGACGGCTCGGAGCTGTTTCATTCCAGCTATCTCGGCGGTTCGGCGGACGACACGGCGTACGCCGTTGCTCTCGATTTAGAAGGAAATGCCTACATCGCCGGTCGAACCGAATCGGCGGACTTCCCGTTGCTCGATCCCCTGCAGCGCGAGTACGGCGGCGCGGGCGACGCGTTCGTGGCCAAGATCGCCTTCGACGGTTCCGGTCTCGTCTATTCGACCTACGTGGGTGGTCGAGAGACCGACGCCGCGCTGGGCATCGTGGTCGACGATGACGGTAATGTCTATCTCACCGGCTCGACGGCCTCTCCGGCCTTTCCGCTCGTGGATGCCGTCCAGCCGGCTCACGGCGGGGCCATCGCGGGCGAGAGCGACGCCTTCGTGGTCAAGATCGACCCCGACGGGGCGTTCCTGGTCTACTCGACCTACCTGGGCGGCGCCGGGGACGACCGTGGCTGCGACATCGCCCTCGACGCGGATGGCAACGCCCTGGTGACCGGTGTCACGCGTTCGCTCGATTTTCCGACGGCCAGCCCGCGTCATCCCGATCTGCGCGGGGCCACCGACGCTTTCGTGACCAAGCTCGCGCCCGACGGACGGCGATTCGTCACCTCGACCTTTCTGGGCGGCGAGGCCGACGACGCGGCAAGCGACATCGCGCTGCTCCCCGGCGGGGACGTGATCGTTGCGGGCGCGACGAGATCGGAGGACCTGATCGAGGCCCGGATGCTCGAACCGGCTTCCGTCGGCGGTGACGTCTACGTGGCCCGTCTCGACGCCTCCGCGCTCTCGCCGGCGGCCATCGGCTGCCCCGGCAGCGTCAACTTCGACAATTCGGACGGCACCTTCCTGTGGCAGACGGCGAACAACTGGGACACCAACACTCTTCCGACTGCAGGCGACGACGTGTGCATCGACGGCTTCGACGTCGTTCTCTCGACGGGCAGCCAGGCGGCCGCCACGCTTCAGGTGGAGGCGGGCGGTTCGCTGACGATCTCCGCGGGGACGCTGACCATCACCACTGAAGCGGTCTTCGCCGGGCCCTTCACCCAGAGCGGCGGGGTGCTGACCGGCTCCGCCAACGTCACGGTGGCGGGCCTGTTCACTTGGAACGCAGGAACGCAGGGCGGCACGGGGACCACCACCGCCAACGGCGGGATCCTGTTCGACACCAACACCAACAAGAACGTGAGCAGGCCAGTGGTCAACCCCGCGACGCAGACGGTGACGTGGCTCGATGGCGGCATCAACATCAACGTCAACGGCGCCTTTTTCGACAATCAGGGTACGTTCCTGGCGCAGCACGCGGATGCCCACATCATCACCAGCAACACCAACCGGATATTCATCAACTCGGGCACGTTCACCAAGCAGGCGCCCAGCCTGGGCGTGCTCGGGACCACGACGATCAACTACTACCAGAACAGCGGGACGATGACCGTCGAGGACGGCACCGTCCTGCTGGGCAACAGCGGTGGGGAAAACAACGGCGGCGCCTTCGTGGCCCAGGCCAACACGGACCTGATCTTCAGCTTCGGCACGCACAACTTCGACGCCACCTCGTCGGTCAGCGGAGCCGGTGACGTGTCGTTCTCCTTCCCGACCGTGAATATAAACGGCGACTACAACGTCTCGGGGCTAACCACCATGAGCGGCGGTACCGTCAACTTCAACACGACCGGGACGATCGCCGTCGCGGACCTGCTGATGAGCGGCGGGACGCTGAGCGGAGCGTCGGACGTCCCGATCAGCGGCCTGCTGACTTGGCAATCCGGCACGATGAGCGGCACAGGGACCACGACGGCCAACGCCGGTATCCTGTTCGAGACCAACAGTACCAAGACCGTGAATCGACCGGTGGTCAACCCCGCGACGCAAACGACGACGTGGCTCGACGGGAGCATCAGCATCAGCATCAATGGCGCCTTTTTCGACAATCAGGGCACGTTCCTGGCGCAGCACGCAGACGACCACACGATCACCAGCAACGCCAGCCGGATCTTCATCAACTCGGGCACGTTCACCAAGCAGGCACCCAGCCTGGGCGTGCTCGGGACGACGACGATCGGCTACTACCAGAACAGCGGGACGATGACCGTCGAGGCCGGCACTTTGTTGCTGGGCAACACCGGCGGGGACAGCGTCGGCGGCGACATCGTGGCCCAAGCCAACACGGACCTGATCTTCAGCTTCGGCACGCACAACTTCGATGCCACCTCGTCGGTCAGCGGCGCCGGTGACGTGTCGTTCTCCTTCCCGACCGTGAATATCAACGGGGATTACAGCGTCTCGGGGCTGACCACCATGAGCGGTGGCACCGTCAACTTCAACACGACCGGGACGATCGCCATCGCGGACCTGCTGATGAACGGCGGGACGCTGACCGGAGCGTCGGACGTCCCGATCAGCGGCCTGCTGACTTGGCAATCCGGCACGATGAGCGGCACGGGGACCACGACGGCCAACGCCGGTATCCTGTTCGAGACCAACAGCGGCAAGACCGTGAATCGACCGGTGGTCAACCCCGCGATGCAAACGGCGACGTGGCTCGATGGGACCATCAGCATCAGCGTCAATGGCGCCTTTTTTAACAATCAGGGTACGTTCCTGGCGCAGCACGCGGACGGCCATACGATCACCAGCAACGCCAGTCGGATCTTCATCAACTCGGGCACGTTCACCAAGCAGGCGCCCAGCCTGGGCGTGCTCGGGACCACGACGATCGGCTACTACCAGAACAGCGGCACGATGACGGTGGAGGCCGGCACCCTCCTGCTGGGCGGCACCGGCGGGGACACCACGGGTGGCGACATCGTGGCCCAAGCCAACACGGACCTGATCTTCAACGGTGGGACGCACAACTTCGATGCCACCTCGTCGGTCAGCGGCGCCGGTGACGTGTCGTTCGCCTTCCCGACCGTGAACATCGCCGGCGACTACGACGTCTCGGGGCTGACCACCATGAGCGGCGGCACCGTCAATTTCAATACCGCGGGAACGATCGCTATCGCGGACATGCTGATGAACGGCGGCACGCTGGGCGGAGCGTCGGACGTTCCGATCAGCGGCCTGCTGACTTGGCAATCCGGCACGATGAGCGGCACAGGGACCACGACGGCCAACGCCGGGATCTTGTTCGACACGAACGTTGCCAAGACCGTGAATCGACCGGTGGTCAACCCCGCGCTGCAGACAACGACATGGCTCGATGGGAACATCAACATCAGCGTCAACGGCGCCTTTTTCGACAACCAGGGCACGTTCCTGGCGCAGCACGCGGACAACCACACGATCAGCAACAACGCCAGTCGGGTCTTCGTCAACTCGGGCACGTTCACCAAGCAGGCGCCGGCGTTCGGCGTCACGGGCACCACGACGATCGGCTACTACCAGAACAGCGGGACGATGACTGTCGAGGACGGCACCTTGCTACTGGGCAACTTCGGCGGGGACACCACGGGTGGCGACATCGTGGCCCAAGCCACCACGGACCTGATCTTCAATGGTGGGACGCACAACTTCGATGCCACCTCGTCGGTCAGCGGCGCCGGTGACGTGTCGTTCGCCTTCCCGACCGTGAACATCGCCGGCGACTACGACGTCTCGGGGCTGACCACCATGAGCGGCGGCACCGTCAATCTCAACACGACCGGGACGATCGCCATCGCGGACCTGCTGATGAGCGGCGGGACGCTGAGCGGCGCGTCGGACGTCCCGATCAGCGGCCTGCTGACCTGGGAATCCGGAACCATGAGCGGCACGGGGATCACGACGGCCAACGCCGGGATCTTGTTCGACACGAACTTTCAGAAGACCGTGAGCCGACCGGTCGTCAACCCCGCGATGCAGACGACGACGTGGCTAGACGGGACCATCAGCATCAACGTCAACGGCGCTTTTTTCGACAACCAGGGCACGTTCCTGGCGCAGCACGCGGATGACCACGTCATCTCGGGGACCACCAGCCGGATCTTCAACAACGCGGGCACGTTCACCAAGCAGGCGCCGGCGTTTGGCGTCACGGGCACCACCACGATCAACTTCTACACGAACAGCGGCACGATGACGGTGGAGGCCGGCACCGTCCTGCTGGGCAACGCCGGCGGTGCCAACACCGGCGGCGACATCGTGGTCCAAGCCAACACGGACCTAATCTTCAACGGTGGGACGCACAACTTCGATGCGGCGTCGTCCGTTAGCGGCGCGGGCGACGTGACGTTCGGTTTCCCGACTGTGAACTTCAACGGCGACTACAACGTCACGGGGCTTACGACGCTGGTCAGTGGCACGCTGAACATCAACACGACTGGAACAGTCGCCATCGCAGACTTCACGCAAAACGGCGGAATCCTCGACGGTTCGACGGACGTGCCGATCAGTGGGATGTTCACGTGGAACGCCGGGACGCAGCAGGGCACGGGAACGACGACGGCCAACGGCGGCATTGTCATGGACACCTTCGGCCAGAAGACGCTTGGTCGGGTTCTCGTCAACCCGGCGACGCAGACGGCGACCTGGCTCGACGGGGACATCAACATCTTCCTCGACGGTGCGCGTTTCGACAACCTCGGGACCTTCCTCGCGCAGCATGCCGACAACCACTCGATTTTCGGCTTTGCAAACCGCATCTTCAACAATGCCGGGACGTTCACCAAGCAGGCCCCGGCCTTCGGCGTGACGGGCACGACGACGGTCAGCGCGGCCTACACGAACACCGGAACGATCGAGATCCTGGCGGGCACGCTGTCCTTCGCGAGCCTCGGTCTGGCTCAGACCGCCGGCATGACGACCCTGAACGGGGGAGACCTGACCTCCACCGGCCTGATCGATCTCCAGGGTGGCATTCTCGGGGGATCCGGGATGATCACCGCCAGCGCGGGGATCAACAACGCCGGCGGACAGGTGAGCCCGGGACTGACCCCCGGCATCCTCAACCTCGACGGGGACTACCTCCAGCTGTTGAACGGCGGGTACGTCGTCGAGATCGGAGGCCTGGTCGCAGGCACGGACTACGACCAGTTCAACCTCGTGACGCCGATGTTCGGGAGCAGCGATGCCACGCTCGACGGCACGCTCGACGTCACGCTGATCAACAGCTTCCTTCCCGACCCCGGCGACAGCTTCACGATCATGACCTTCGACAATCGCACCGGAGTTTTCGTCCAGACCAACCTGCCCGTTCTCGCTTGCGGTCGCGATTGGAGCGTGGTCTACGGCGCGACCGACATCGTGCTCGAAGTCGTCGCGACTACGAGCGCGGACCTCACGGTGACGAAGAGCGACAGCCCTGACCCCGTCGCGGTGGGAGACCTCTTGACCTACACGGTTACCGTCAGCAACGGCGGACCGGACGACGCCACGGGCGTCACAGTCACGGACACGCTACCCGGCGGCGTGACGTTCGATGCCGGCGCATCCAGCGCCGGGTGCGCAGAGAATGCCGGCGTGGTGACGTGCGATCTCGGGACGATCGCAAACGGCGGCAACGGCTCGGTCACGATCGCGGTGATTCCCGGATCGGACGGGACGATCATGAATAGCGTCAGCGCGACCTCCGATCTGTGCGATCCCAATCCGGGTGACGAGACCGACATCACGGAGGATACGGTCGTGCTGCCGGTCTGCCCGGACGCCGACATCGATGGTTTCGCCGCCTGCGACGCGAGCTGTCTGCCCGGTGGCGGCGATCAGTGCGGTGATTGCGACGACGCCGACAACACCACCTTCCCCGGCGCGACGGAGTTGTGCGACGGTCTGGACAACGACTGCGACACCGTCGTTCCGGTCGATGAAATCGACGACGACACGGACGGCTTCGCCGAATGCGAAGGGGATTGCGACGACACCGCTGACACCACCTTCCCCGGCGCGACGGAGTTGTGCGACGGCCTGGACAACGACTGCGACACGGTTGTGCCGGCCGACGAGATCGACGACGACGTGGACGGCTTCGCCGAGTGCGAGGGCGACTGCGACGACACGAACGACACGGTCTTCCCGGGCGCGATGGAGCTGTGCGACGGTCTGGACAACGACTGTGACACGGTCGTGCCGGCCGACGAGGTCGACGGCGACAGCGACGGCTTCCTGCAATGCGAGGACTGCGACGACACCGAACCGGGTTGCACCACGGACTGCAGCGACAACAACGGCAACGGGACGCCGGACTGCGCCGAGATCTGCCCCGACGCGGACGCCGACGACTATGCGTTGTGCGACGGTTTCTGCACGCTCGGTGCCGGTGATCAGTGCGGCGACTGCGACGACACCAACGCGGCCTCGAACCCCGGTGCGACGGAGATCTGCGACGGCGAGGACAACGACTGCGACGGCAACGTGCCGGTCGACGAGGCCGACGACGATGCCGACGGCTTCCGCGTATGCGACAACGACTGCGACGACACCGACGACACCACCTTCCCCGGCGCTACTGAGCTGTGCGACGGTCTGGATAACGACTGCGACACCGTCGTGCCGGCCGACGAGGTCGACGGCGATGCCGACGGCTTCCGCATCTGCGACAACGACTGCGACGACACGAACGACACGGTCTTCCCGGGTGCACCGGAGCTGTGCGACGGTCTGGACAACGACTGCGACACGGTCGTGCCGGCCGACGAGGTCGACGGCGACAGCGACGGCTTCCTGCAATGCGAGGACTGCGACGACACCGAACCCGGTTGCACCACGGACTGCAGCGACAACAACGGCAACGGGACGCCGGACTGCGCCGAGGTCTGTCCCGACGCGGACGGCGACGACTACGCGTTGTGCGACGGTGTCTGCACGCTCGCTGCCGGTGATCAGTGCGGCGACTGCGACGACACCAACGCGGCCTCGAACCCCGGTGCGACGGAGATCTGCGACGGTCTGGACAACGACTGCGACGACGCCGTCCCGGCCGACGAGGTGGACGCTGACGCAGACGGCTATCTGATCTGTGAGGGCGACTGCGACGACACGGACGACACCGTCTTCCCCGACGCCGAGGAGTTGTGCGACGGGCTGGACAACAACTGCGACAGCACGGTTCCGGCCGACGAGGCCGACGCCGATGGGGATGGTTTCCGGATCTGCGAAGGTGACTGTGACGACACCGACGCGACGATCAACCCGTTGACGAGTTGGTACGAGGACTCGGACAGCGACGGTTTCGGCAATCCGGGCGTCTCGCAACAGTCGTGTACGCAGCCGGCCGGCTACGTGCTCGACCAGACCGACTGCGACGACACCAGCGCGGCGGTCAATCCCGGCGCGATGGAGACCGAGGCGGCGATGACCTGCACGGACGGCATCGACAACGACTGTGACGGCACGATCGATGATCTCGACCTGAGCTGCCTGCAGGTCGAGTTTTGCTCGACACTCGGCGACCAATCGCAGGATCTGGATCGCGACCGCGACGTCTTCACGTTCGACGGCTCGATCGACGAGACGGTGTTGGTGACGTTGCGAGCAGCGGACGGAGAGACGGCAACCGGATTCGCCAACCTGTTCCTAGTCGATGACACCGACGGCAGCTTCTTCCATCAGGATCGCAGCGACCTGCCGAATGTCATCGATGTCACGCTGCCCCAGACGGGCCGCTTCCGAGTGGTTGTCGCCCAGGCGCTGGCCGAGATCGCCGGACCGAGGTTCGACGGCGACTACTGCGTCGAGGTCGAGGGTTCCCAGGGCGCGGGCGCCACGCTGACCCCGGACGAATCCGTGGAACTGGGCCCGGCGAGATGAGGTAGTCCGGAGGCATGTCAACCCGGGGCGAAAGAAGGGCGCCGGTCCGCCGGCTGGTCAGCTGGAAGGTTGTCGTCGTGGTTGTCGTCGCGGCGATCGCAGCCGGCTGGCTGCTGGCGGGTCTCCACCGCGTCCCCGAGGGCGCGGTCGGAATCCGCAACACGTTACTTCGCGGGGAGGAGGTCCTTTCGCCCGGCCTATGTCTCGCGGCTCCCGGGTTGGGATTCGTTCGGGTCTTCGATCCCTACCGACGTGAAGGCGAGCTGATTTTCCAGACACGGGAAGGCGCGCGACTCGAGCTGCGCGTCAGACTGGCAGTGCGCCTGACGACCGATGGTGCTCGAGCGTTACTCTCGCGAGGCGACGGCTCGTCGCTTGACGGAAGACTGGACGACGCCGTCGATCGTGTGATCACCGATGCACTCATCGTGTCGGAGGGCGCAGATTGGCTTCCGGAGCTGGACGGTCCCCTTCTGGCTGATGTGCGCGATGCCCTGTCCCGTTTCGGAACCGTGGACGGCCCGCTCGAGCTGGCCTGGGCCGACGATTCACCCGTCGTGCTAGCGCTTCTCGAGGCGCAGGCACGGGAACGAGTGCGTGATCTGAGGCAGGACACTGGCGTCCGCAGTTTGATCGTCGGACTGGACGGCGCGGATTGGCAGATCATCGATCCGCTGATCGAGCGTGGCCTGCTTCCCAACCTCGAGGCGCTTCGCCGGCGCGGCGCCTGGGGCAACATCAAGGCATTGAAACCGATCCTCAGCCCGCTGCTGTGGACCAGCGTGGCGACCGGCGTCACGCCCGATCGCCACGGCATTCTCGACTTTCTGGTGCGCGATCCCGGGACAGGCGAGAAGGTCCCCGTCAGCAGCCGTTTTCGAAAGGTGCGCGCGCTGTGGAACATCTTCGACGAGGCGGGCCTGACGAGCGATGTCGTCGCCTGGTGGGCGACCTGGCCGGCCGAGCCGATCAACGGTCACGTGATCAGCGACCGCGTCTCCTACTCGCTGTTCCACTACGAAGTGCCGGCGGCCGGCGCGGGCGCGACCCACCCCGCGGGGTATTTCGATCGGATTCGCCCGCATCTGGTCAGTGACGACTCGATCACCTACGAAGAGGTCGCTCGCTTCGCGGACATCACGCCGGAGGAGTTCGAACGGGCGCGGAGCCTGATCGACGAAGATGCCTCCGCGGCCTACGAGCATCCGATCAACCACCTGACCAAGATTCTGGCCGCGACGCGGAACTACCACCGCATCAACCTCGACCTGTTGGGGAACGAGCAGGCCGACCTGACGGCCGTCTACTACCAGGGCATCGACGAGGTTTGTCACCGCTTCACGCACTTCATGCCGCCGCGGCTCGAGGGAGTCGCGGCGGAAGATGTGCGGCGTTACGGCCGCGTGGTCGAGCAATTCTACGTCTGGCAGGACCGCCTCCTCGGCGAGCTTTTGGAGGCCGTCGACCGAGAGACGGCGGTGGTCGTACTCTCGGACCACGGGTTCGTCAACGGTCCCGACCGTTTCGCGGGCGAGACCGCGGACGTCGAGGGTCAGCCGGGCAAGTGGCATCGGCCCTACGGCATTCTCCTGCTCGCCGGACCGCCGATCGCCCGACGCGAGCTCGATACCAGTTCGCTCCTCGACATTCATCCCACTGTGCTCTATCTCGCAGGCCTGCCCGTTCCCGCGGACGCTGACGGTCGTGTGCTGTTCGAAGCCGTACGGCCCGGCTTTCGCGAGCGGTTCGAGCCGAGCGAGATCGCCAGCTATGAGATCACGCCGTACCGGTCGCACGCCGAGGCGGTGCCCACGGCGATGGCCGCCGCGGATGCCGAGATGCTGGAGAAGCTACGCTCGCTCGGCTACGTGGGCGGAGAAGTCGCCGATCCTTCCGCGGGCACGGAGACGCCGGCGTCCCGCGAGACGGCGGGTGGCGTCGCGGAGGCGGATACGATCACCGCCCACGCCAACCTGGCGAGCGTGCGTCTCGCGGCGGGAGATCTGAAAGGGGCCGAGAAGGAGATCGAGGCGGCGTTGCGCATGGTTCCGACCTTTTCCGTGGCTCGCCGCCAGTTGTTCGATCTGCGTGTGCGACAGCAACGCTACGACGAGGCGATCGAGATAGTAGAACAGCTCTCGAGTGAGCCCTACCCCGGTGGGCCGCTCTTTCTGATACGCATGGCAGAGACCTATCGAGCGGCGGGGCGCGCGGACGAGGGGATTCGGCGATTCGAAGACGGCGTGTCGGCCGGCCGCTGGCAGATGGGCGTCCCACTGTCGCGACTGCTGCTGGCCGGTGGCGACTACGACGCGGCGGACCGGGTCGCGCGGGCCGTTCTGGTTCACGACCCGCAGAACGAGCCTGCCATGGTCACCGCATTCCGCGCGGCAGAGGAACGAGGCGATGTGACCTCCGTGCTGCCCCTGCTCGAGGCGGCACTGGAGCTCAATCCGCGCTCGGTCATGCATCTCAATTGGGCCGCGGTCGTCCACGAAAGCACCGGCGACATGGCGCGGGCCGAGACGTTGTTGCTTGCCGCGCTCGAGGCCGATCCGGACCATGGAGGATCGATGGCCAACCTCGGGGGGTTCCACGGCCGACACGGCCGTACCGACAAAGCCGTAGAGCTGCTAGAGCGCGCATTGCGAATCGAGCCGCGCAACGTCGAGGCCAGGGTCAATCTCGGGTCGGCACTGGCGCGGCTGGACCGAATTGATGAGGCCATCGTCGAATTCGAGCACGCGGTCGAGAACGGTCACCGCAGCACGGGCACGTACAACGCGCTCGCCAGGGCCTACGGACAACGAGGAAATTTGGCAACCGCCGTCGTCTGGCTTGGACGTTCGCTCGAACTGGATCCCACGCAGGCGCGGGTGCGCGAATCGTTGAGCGATCTCGAAGCGAGGCTGTCGGCCAAAGGACCGGCTTGAGGACGGAACTGTAACCAAGGGGGACACCATGATGGTTGTTGACCGGCATTTGTTAGTGCTCGTGGCACTGTCGTTTGTTTTCTTGGTCACGCCGGCGATGGCCGGAGGAGACGTCAACGTCTTCTTCGGCCAGAGGTCGATCAGTGACGACGACCTCGAGGACCTCGAAGTCGACGAGCCCGATCAGTTCGGAGTCGTAGTTTCGCTGGACTTCGATTGGCCGGTCGCACTGGCGATCGACCTACTGTCCTCCTCGGACGACAACTCGGAGACGTTCGTCTACCAGTATCCCGGTTACACCTACACGGTGAAATACAAGGTCGACGTCGACATTCTCGAGTTGGATGTCGGGGTCCGGAAATTCTGGGGTGAGAAGCTCCGGCCCTACGTCGGCGGCGGGTTGGCCTATGCGCAGTTGGATGGGCAACTCAAGGCCGACGCGATGTTCGACCCCGGGCCGGAATTCTCGTTCACGCTGCTCGACGATAGTGACTCGGACATCGGCTTCTGGCTCAACGGGGGGTTCGTCTATACGCTGCGCAGATTCAACGTGGGTGTCGACATCCGTTATTCGGACGCCTCGGCCGACCTCGCGCTCAAGCCGCTCACTCCGGGCGATCCGTCACCCGGAAGTGTCGGGGTCGACTCTGGAGGGACCCAGTACGGGATTGTCCTGGGTTACCACTGGTGACGTTGCCCTCGCCGACGCCAACCCGTGTCGGCGAGGGGTGAAAGGGGACGCGAGGAGGGGATCAATCGTCGTCGACGACCTCGATCCGCGGCAGCGGCTCGTCCCATTCGGCGAGCATGTAGGCCATCAACGCCATCGCAGCGACGTTGCGGTCGAGATCGTGTCTGTCGATCTTGTCCAGTGTGTCCGCCTCGGTATGGTGGTAATCGAAGTAGAGCGCCGGGTCGGGTAGCTGTGCGATCTGCGGCACGCCGTATTCCTTCATGCGCGAGATGTCCGCGCCGCCCCCGCGCGGGAAGACCTGATCGGCTCCGATGACGGAGAGGTGTTTCGCGATCTCGCGGACGATCTCGACGCCACCCTCGCCGGCGGTCACGCCGAAGCCGATCGGCGCCCCACCGCCGAGATCCGATTCGATCGCCGCGACGTGCCTGGGCATTTCGTCCGCGTAACGCTCGGCGTAGTCCCGGCCGCCGCGCAGGCCGTTCTCTTCGTTGGTGAACAGCACCGCACGGATCGTTCGCCGCGGGATCAGGTCGTGCTTCTTCAGCAAGCGCATCGTCTCCATGACGATCGCGCAACCCGCTCCGTCGTCGTGGGCTCCCGTCCCCACGTCCCACGAGTCGAGGTGCGCTCCGATCACCACGACCTCGTCCGGCCGCTCGCGCCCGCGTAGCTCGGCCAGCACGTTGGCCGACCGGGCGTCGGGCAGCGTCTTGCTGCCCAGCTCGAGCTCGATACGAACCGTCTCGCCGGCCTCGGCCAGCCTGGCGATCAACATTGCATCCTCGGCCGTAACGGCGGCCGACGGGATCTTCTCGACACCATCCTCATAGCGCAGGGCACCCGTGTGAGGCAACCGATAGTCGGCCGTTCCCAGCGACCGAATCAGCATCGCCACGGCGCCCTGCTTGGCTGCGGCCGAAGGGCCGGCCGAGCGGAACTTGGACAGCGAGCCGTAACCGTTCTCCGAGGTGAAGCCGCGCTCCATCTTGCGGTTGAACAGAACGATTCTTCCGCGGGCCGCCTCACCCAGCACTTCCAGGGACTCGAAGCCGTCCACCACGACGACCTCCGCCGTGATGCCGCCTTCCGGCGTACCGACGCTGCCGCCCAACGCCAGGATCGGCAACCGGTGCTCGACCGGCGCCACGACGCGAGCCCGTTCGCGTCCGCGCACCCAGTGCGGGACCATCACCTCGTCGGTCCAGACCCTCTCCAGCCCGTCGCGCTCGAACTGTTCCGCAGACCACGCGATCGCGCGGGTGAGCGCCTCAGAGCCCGCGAGCCGGTTGCCGATGCGATCCGTCAGCCAGGCCAGTTTGTCGTGCGCCCGGCTGTCGACCAAAGCGGCGCCGACGATCCTGGCCGCCACGTCGTGCGTGTCGTTCTGCTCCGACGCGACGGCGAACGACAACGCCGCGCACACGATCGTCAAGCAGATCCATCTTCGAAGAACTGGTTTGTCGCGCATGATTCGCGCATTATAGACGCGATTCGGAGGTCCTTAAGCGCAGCTTGCTACCCCGGAGGAAGCGATGATCGTCAAACCGTTCCGAGGGCTGCGGCCCCGAGCCGATCTCGCGGACAAGATCCCCAGCTATCCCTACGATGTGATCGACACCGAGGAGGCACGAGGCCTGGCCGAGGGCGACCCCTACACTTTTCTGCACGTCATCAAACCCGAGATCGACCTCGACCCCGGCATCGACCCATACGACGATCGTGTCTATGACCAAGGTGCTCGGAGCTTTCGCGCGATGATCGAAGAAGGCTGGCTCGTCCGCGAAGACCGGCCCGCCTACTACGTCTACCGTCTGACGATGGAAGGTCGGTCCCAGACTGGCATTCTCGGTGCCGCCGCCGTCGAGGACTACAACCAGAACCGGATCAAGAAGCACGAGCTCACGCGGCCCGAGAAGGAGAAAGACCGCATCCGCCTCAACGCGACCCTGTCGGCCCACCCCGGCCCCGTCTTTCTGACCTACCGCAGCCTCCCCGAGCTCAACGCCATCGTCAACGGCGTCGTCGCTCGCGAGCCCGCCGCGAAGCTCGTCGCGCCGGACGGCATCGAACACGTCCTGTGGGTTGTCGACGACGAGCCCCGCTGCGCCAGAATCCAGACCCTCTTCGGCCACGTGCCGCAGACCTACGTCGCCGACGGCCACCATCGCGCCGCCGCCGCGGCCAAAGTCGCCGCAGAGCGCCTGTCCCGCACCGACCAACCCGACGACGACGCACCGTTCTGCTACTTTCTCGCCGCCCACTTCCCCGCCGACCAGCTCCACGTGCTCGACTACAACCGTGTAGTCCGCGACCTCAACGGCCTCGATCCCGAAACCCTCGTCGCCCGTCTCGGGCAGCAGGGTTTCCACGTCAAACCCAACCACCGCGCCAAACGCCCCCCAACCCCCGAGACCTTCGGCATGTACCTCGACCACACCTGGTACCTGCTCACCCCCAGACCCGACATCATCCCCGCCGACGTCGTCGGGAAGCTCGACGTCTCCATCCTCACCGACCACGCACTCCAGCCCGTCCTCGGCGTGGGCGACCCGCGCACCGACAAGCGCATCGACTTCGTCGGCGGCATCCGCGGAATGCGAGAGCTCGAGCGCCTCGTCGACTCCGGAGAGCACGCCGTCGCCTTCGCTCTCTACCCCACCAGCCTCGACCACGTAATGGCCGTAGCCGACGCGGGCAAGGTCATGCCCCCAAAAAGCACCTGGTTCGAGCCGAAACTCAGGTCCGGCATGGTCGTCCAACTAATCGAAGGCGATCGCTTGTAACCAATGCCGCCGAGAGGCGAGTGGCGTCCGGGGAAAGCTCTCTCTTATTCGCCGGGACCTGTGCGAGAGAGCGCGGCACATCATCGTGCCGCGCGTGCTCGGACCGGAGCGAGTCCGTCGGACACATCGTCCGACGGGCGAGCGTTCCCGCCGAACAAGAGAGAGCTTTCCCCGGACGCCACTCGCCTCTCGGCCACCATTGTCTATTGAGGAGTGTGGATCAGTTAGGCCCGCGGTGCTTGCGGGACATCTTGACCATGAGTTTTTGTTTGACACCGGGCTGGAGCCCAGGCCGCTGAATCACGCGCGCGACCGCCAGCTCGTTCATCCGATTGACCACCTTGTCCGCCGTCATGAACGTCACCCGCGGGTGCGTGGCGACCAGGATCTTCGTCTCGTCGTCCGCGAGCCAGCGCACGTCGCTGGCCACCACCTCCAGCGTCGACGGCAACAAGTCCGTGCGTCGCAGAAGCGTCTTGATCTCCGGCAGGTTGATGTTCGGGTTCCGCGCCAGCGATTCCAGAACGTGGGGATCCGGATCGTGCTTCAGGATCGCACGTTCCTTCGGTCCGCACCTCGCGGCCAGCTGCATGCGATGCGCCACCGTGACCTTCGACAGCGCCTCGCGAATTTCGCCCACCGAAGATTTCTGGTCGATCCCTTCCAGGGCCGCCGGCGCCATCCCCTCCACCACACGCGAGACCAGCAGATCGATCGTCTCGTTCTGCTCGTCCGTCAGGTGCTCGAACTGCACTCCTAATCGAAGCTCACCCGACTCCTCGTTCTCGTGCACGTGCATCACGCGCCCCTCCAGGTGAAGGGTTCGATCCTTCGTGGTGGTCGTGATCGTCACCTCGACCAGAGGGTCGGTCGGATACGCGAACGTGCCCGTCAGCAGCACGCCCGTGCTGCTGAGGTCGTCGGCCGCACAGGAGTGCTCCTCGCCGTCCACACGAACCACGGCCGGCAATGATGCCAGGAACCGGCTCCTGCCGCGTCGCGCGGGGAGATCTGTCTTCTGGAAGGTCATGTCGTGCTCCCGGCAAATTTATAGGCTCTTTTCTCCAAGGGGCAACTGTAGTAAAAAGAGGGCCGCCACGATCTTGTAATTGGCGGCGAGTGGTCCTAGGATGATGTCACCCAAAGCCACCCGAAGTTTTGGGTATCTTTGGTTGGATTTTTAGGTGTCAATTCATTTCGAGATTCCCGTTTCCCAGGCCACGCTCAACATCGTTTCCCGGATCGACGGGTTCCGGGGGGACTGGTCCGCACACCACGGTGTTCCGACCGATCGGCTGGGCAGGCTGAGCGAGGCCGCCAGAATCCAGTCGATCGGCGCGTCGTGCCGCCTCTCCGGCATCCACGTATCCGATCACGAGGTCGCCGGAGTCCTCCGCGGGGAATCCGTGCCCCTGCGGGACACCAAAGCCGTCCTCGGTTATGCCGCGGCGATCGACTACGACCTGGGCGACAGCCCGTTGCTCAAGACAATCTCGATCCGGAAGCTGAACGCGATCACCGTCGGGGAGGGAGTGGAGGGCTCCGAGAAAGTCGAGCCGAGCGGCTGGCGCCAGCAGCACTCTCACTGCGAGACCTTCGACTCCGAGGGGCGAGCTACCGGTCGCGTAATCCCTATTCTTCCTCCGAGAATGATCGAGGAGAAGCTCGAGGACCTCGTCACCTGGTACGAGCTCGAAATGCGCAGCGGCGAGCGCCACCCGCTCCCGGTCATTGCGGCCTTCGAGCTGGGCATGATGGCCATCAGCCCCTTCAAATTCGGCAACGGTCGCACGATCCGCGTGCTGACCGGGCATCTGTTGCGCAGGACCGGCTACGACTATGCGCCCTACGCCAGCGTCGAAAGCCAGATGGAGAATCTGCGGGAGGTTTACTACGACGCCTTCGACAAGGCGCAGTCCGGAATCTGGAGCGGTTCCGCGGATATTTCGCCGTGGCTCGACTACTACATGGAAGTGCTCGACCGACACCGGGCGAGGGTCGAGGCGAAGATCGCCCTCGAGCGCGAGGCGAGCGACATGACACCCTTGCAGCAGACAATCCTCGAGACCGTGCGCGAGCACGGGTCGGTCGACGCCGGCTTGCTGCTGAAGGCCACCGGGGCCAACCGCAACACGCTCAAGGACAACGTCCGGCGCCTGGTTTCGCTGGGCGTGCTCGAAAAGACCGGTGAGCGACGTACGACGCGCTACCGACTGGCCTCCCACCACAAGGCCAGAGACGCTTCGGGCGCAGAGGGTTAGGTCCCCGGCTCCTAGCTCATTCGACGGGACGGCTGAGCACTTCGTCCACGATCTCCCGAACATCGTTCGCGAGCTTTCTCGCCTGCTCGACGAGCTGTCGCTGAGTGGAGAGGATCTCGGCGGCAACGCGTGCCTCGGTGAGCGAGGGCAGGTTGATCAGAACGTTGAGCGACGCCCCCTCGGCGGCGGCCAGGGCGCAGGCGCCGCCGACCCCGGCGTCGCTCACCGATGCGGGATTTCCGCCACGGGCGACCTCACGGGCCAACTCGAGCGATTCGACGGATTTCTGCAGCACGCTCAGCGGAACGCTTGTTGCGGCCTGATTGGCCCGCTCGATCGCCTCGTCGCGAGCCTTCTGTTCCTGCTCGGTTTTCTTCGGCATGCGCCTGGCGGCGAGGACGTCGTTGAAAGCGTCGGTATCCAGGTCGACGGCATCGATGAACCAGTCCTTGAGGGCCTGCGCCTTGGTGCCGATCTCGTGCATCGCCGGCCGGGCCTCCTCCATGCCCTTCTTGGACCAGGTCAGCGCGGCGACCATGCTGGAGAGTGCCGCCGAAAGCGAGCCGCAAAGCGCGGCGACGCTGCCGCCGCCCGGGGCGGGGGAGTCGCTCGACAGCTCGTCGGCGAACCCGGTCAGCCGCATCGCCTTCAGACCCTTGGGCGCGCCGCGGTAGCGATACTCGATGATCTTGTCCATGGGATCGAACGGCGCGAGCTCGGCCAGACCCAGCGACAGGACCGCGGCGTGTATGCGTTCCCGCTCGGGGACGCCCGCCGTCTCGCCCTGCTTGGACAGATAGTGATCGCCGGCGGCCAGGATCGCTTCGAGGGGGATCAAACCCACGAGCTCGCTGCCGGTGACGCGCACACCGATCTTCTCGGCCTCCGCGCACGCGGCATCGAAGACGTCGTGAATCGAGGTGATCTTGTAGTTCATCAGGTTGAAGGAGATCTGGGCCCGGCCGTACTCGTCGATGTACCAGCCGCCGCCCTGCAGCTCGGTGAAACGTCCCGGCACGCGCAGCGCCTTGCGGTTCTCGTCACGGACGATCTTGCCCTTTGTGTCGCGATTGATCTTGCCCGTCTCGCGCAGCTCCGCGGCAATCTTGGTCGCCAGTTTCTTGCTGCGCGTGTTGAGATTCAGGTTCCAGGCGATGAGGAACGGGCGTGCACCGATCGCCGTCGCGCCGCTGGCGGCGTTGAACTTCGCGGGGCCGAAGTCGGGCGCGAAGGAAGGGTCCTTCAGCTTCTGCGGTAGTGCTTCGTACTCGCCCTGGCGGATGTCCGGGAGCCTCTTGCGCTCCGGCTTCTGCGCGGCGTCGCCGTAAAGGTAGACCGGGATCCCCAGCTCCTTGCCGACTCGTTTGCCCAGCCGCTTGGCCAGCTCGACGCAGTCCTCCATCGTCGCGCCCTGCATCGGGACGAAGGGGC
>Ga0255055_10000825_pt1 | contig 23572 bp, 23 predicted proteins | sample JV7_2_27_MG_FD_188633 | JGI IMG/M metagenome (GOLD analysis project Ga0255055, IMG submission 188633) | Seawater microbial communities from Jervis Inlet, British Columbia, Canada - JV7_2_27 | ecosystem: Environmental > Aquatic > Marine > Inlet | place: Canada: British Columbia | collected...
TCTTGACCTGGGCATGGCCAGAGCCGTGAATAGCCTTGAGTTGGACGGCGTGTTCGTCCGCATCGGAGACGGACAGCCTTTTGTTGCCGTAGAGCACCTGCTCGCCTGCCGGAGGTTCGTCGATCTCCTGGAGAAGCCGGTCATGATGATACTGCCGTCTCCTGTCACTAAAGCCGAGCTTGCCATGCTGTGGCAACTGGGGATAGACGGCGTGCTAGCCCTCCCACCTCATTCAGCCGGGTCGCTGACCGACTTGAAGAAGATGATCGAAGCCATTCCGAGAGGTCGCAGAGGACGAAAGACGAGGGCAGGCGCCATGCTTCCTTTCTCGGGCGGAGTTGTGGCCGCAGAAGACGACGATGAGGACGATGACGATGTTTATCCTTAGCCCCTTCTCCTGAGAGCAGTTCATGGAGCCGAACCTGGGTCTCTATCTGTTGTCGGTGGCGGCGATATCCTTTACAGGCGTTATGCTGCCCGGACCGATGACGGCAGCCACTGTTGCTAAGGGCTACAGTAACAGGCACGCCGGAGCCTGGATTGCCGCCGGGCACGGCATCGTAGAGATTCCGCTTATAGCTGCCATCTACTTCGGCCTCGGGCACCTCATCGCTTCTCCGCAGGTTTCACAGGTCATGTACCTCGCCGGCGGGCTCGTACTGGTATACTTGGGACTACGGATGTTCGGGGCTTCTGGCAAGTCACCCGGCACCGTCGGAGGTCTTCCGAATAGCCCGTTGGTCACAGGCATAGTCATCACTGCCACTAATCCTGCCTTCTACATATGGTGGGCAACCGTCGGTGTCGCCCTCATAGCCGGGGCTGCCAGATTCGGACCTGTGGCCGTCGCTCTGCTGGCTCTGGTCCATTTGCCCTGTGACCTGATATGGAGTGAGTTCTTGTCGGTAGGCACATTCAAGTCGAGGCGATGGTGGACAGCAAAGGTGCAGAAGATCGTCTTCGGAGTCTGTGCCCTGGTCCTGATCGTCTTCGGAGCGTGGTTCGCCGTCTCCGCGTTTCTGTGAGATCAGGGGGCGTTCTGGATAGCCTGGAAGTACTTGCCTTCGGTCCTTATGGCCGGAGCGATGACCATCCTGACCTGATGCATTTCCTTAATCGTCCGGGCGCTGCACACTCCCATGCCGGTGCGCAGGGCGCCTACCAGGTTCTGCGTTCCGTTGGTTACCGAGGTAGGACCGACAAGAATCTGCCCCAGTGAAGCGGTTGTTCCGACCTCAATGCGTGTCCCTCTGGGTAAGGCCGGATGCGGATGAGCCATCCCCCAGTGATAGCCCTTCCCCGGCGCCTCCCTGGACTGGGCCAGAGGCGAGCCTATCATGACTGCGTCAGCACCGGCAGCGAATGCCTTGCACAGGTCACCGCCGGTACGAATTCCTCCATCCGTTATCACAGGTACGTACTTGCCGCTCTCCTTGAGATATGCCTCTCTGGCGGCTGAACATTCCAGTGTCGCGGTTATCTGGGGAACTCCGACACCGATGACCTCACGGGTGGTACAGGCGGCACCGGGCCCCACTCCAACCAGGATCCCATCGACGCCTGTTCTCATCAAGTCCGTTGCCGCACTGTAGGTGCAGCAATTGCCCACTATGACCGGCAGTGACATCTGCTGGCAGAGTTCGGGCAGGATCAGCCCCCGATAGCTCTTGGATATGTGCCGCGCCGTGGTCACAGTCGACTGCACGACAAGTATGTCCACCCCTGCATCCTTGGCTATGGGAGCCAGTCGCTTCGTATTGGCCGGGGTTACCGATACCGCACAGACCGCGCCCGATTCCTTTATCTCCCGGATCCTCCGGCTGACGAGATCATCCTTGATAGGCTCGGAGTAGATCTTCTGCAGCAGCGAGGTGACTTCCTTCTCGGGAGTTCCGGCTATGCGTGCCAGCACCTCACCGGCGTCCTCATACCTCGTCTGTACCCCTTCGAGATTGAGGACGGCCAGCCCGCCAAGCCCACCAAACTTGATGGCAAATCCCGGGTCGACAATAGCATCCATCGCTGAAGCGAGGATGGGAATGGACATTGTGTACTGTCCTACCGAAAAGCTGATGTCGGTCTGGTCGGGGTTGATGGTAGTGTCGCCCGGGACGAGCGCGACTTCATCGAATCCATAGGCGCGCTCCATCTCCTTGAGTTTGCGGTGAGGCATCTTTCAAAACCTGACGGGGGTTGGCAGAAACTATACAGACATCTCTTCCTCAAGTCAAGGCATCCGCGCACGGCAACAGCAGACTCCAACACCCACCGGTCGCCCTGCTCTGTCGGGGCTTCCTCCCGACGACAGTTGCCCGGCACATGCACGGCAGTCAAGACAGCTTGTAGATAAAATCACGGTGATTAAGTATAATTCGTCACCGTGTCCGCTCTTTATGTCATAGCTACGCCCATAGGCAACCTGGAGGATATCTCGCTCCGTGCCCTGCGCCTTCTGAGGGAGGTGAAGCTCATTGCAGCCGAGGACACCCGAACCACGCGCCGTCTTCTCAATGCATATGACATAAAGACTCCAATGACCAGTTACCATGAGCACAGCAGAAAGGCCAGGCTCGACTATCTGCTGGACTGTGTCGAGAACGAAGACCTGGCCCTGGTCTCCGAGGCCGGCATGCCCGGGCTGAGCGACCCCGGGTACAACCTTATCGTAGCTGCCATAGAACGCGGGATCTGTGTGGTGCCCGTTCCCGGAGCCTCCGCCGTCATAACGTCTCTGGTCGTCTCCGGGCTCCCTACAGACCAATTCGTGTACGTCGGCTTTCTGCCCCGGCGTCAGGGTCAGCGACAGCGGCTGCTCAGTTCGCTGGTGGAGGAGCGCAGGAGTCTGGTGGCCTTTGAAACGCCCCATCGCCTGGGAGAGGCATTGAGCGATATCGAGGAGATTCTGGGAGACAGAAGGCTCTCAGTGTGTCGCGAGCTAACCAAGATCCATGAGGAGATCTTCCGCAGCAACGTAAGTAAGGCCAGGGAGCATTTCACAGAACCTAGAGGCGAGTTCACCCTCGTTATCGAGGGCATGACCAGAGCCTGGCGGAAATCTGAGAGAAGGAGCTAAAGTGCGTCGAGGTTGTATTGCTATAGGAAAGGTAGAGTGCGACGGCTGTAACCGTCCTCTTGAGTATGGAGAGCACTACCTGGTAGTGGATGAGGATGGCGAAGAGAAGAAGCGTCTATGTGCCGAATGCCGTACCGGCCGGGACCACGTCACGCCCAAGAAGAAGAAAGGAAAGAAGGCAGACAGTCCACCACCCGGAGAGTAGGGGCCGATAGTGGTCGCCCGAAGCATGGGAAACTCGTCACCGGACAAGAGCACGGTGCACGGGCTGTGGTGAATCGATGCTGAGGAGAGGGCGTTGAGTGAGCGTATTTTCATAGGTGTTGCCTGGCCGTATGCCAACGGCCCGCTGCACCTGGGCCACATTGCAGGGACCTACCTGCCCGCCGACATCTTCGCCCGCTACCATCGGCTCAAGGGCAATGATGTGCTGATGGTCTCGGGTAGCGACCAGCACGGCACGCCGGTCACCATCCGCGCTGAGCAAGAAGGACTGACGCCACGGGAAGTGGCGGACGAGTATCACACGCAGTTCGTCGACGGCTGGAGGAAGCTGGGCATCTCGTTCGATCTGTACACCACCACCGGCACTCCTAATCACACCATGGTTGCTCATGACATATTCCTGACTCTGCTCAAGAATGGATACCTCTACAAGGATAAGGTGTTGCAGGCCTACTGCCCCAGGTGTCAGCGTTTCCTTCCCGACCGCTACGTGGAGGGCACCTGTCCTCACTGTGCCTGCCACAGGGCCAGGGGCGATCAGTGCGATGAGTGCGGCAAACCTGTAAGCCCCTCGGAACTCGATGGTCTTCGTTGCGTCCTCTGTTCCACGACGCCCCGTTTCGAGTATTCGGAACATTTCTTCCTGCGACTTTCTGCCTTTCAGGACAGGCTGGCCGACTGGATAAGAGAGCAAACGCACTGGAGACGCAATGTCGTCGGTGGCGCCTGGAACTTCCTCAACGAAGGGCTGAGAGACAGGGCCATCACCCGCGACCTTGATTGGGGCATACCTGTGCCGCAGCCGGGCTTCGAGAGCAAGCGCCTGTATGTGTGGTTCGAGAACGTTATCGGCTATCTATCGGCGAGCAAGGAATGGGCGAAGTCACAGGGCGATGACACCGCCTGGCAGCCCTTCTGGCAGGGCGACGCCAGGAGCTACTACTTCCTCGGCAAGGACAACATCTTCTTCCATACCCTGAGCTGGCCCGCGACGCTGATGGGTTACGGCGGCCTGAACCTTCCCTACGACGTGCCCGCCAATGAGTTTCTCACGATCGAAGGGAGGAAGCTCTCTACCAGTCGCAACTGGGCCATCTGGCTGGATGACTACCTGGAGCGGTATGACCCGGATGCCCTGAGGTACGCCATAGCGGCGAACATGCCTGAGACCGGAGACAGCGACTTTTCATGGCGTGAGTTCCTGCGCCGCAATAACAACGAGCTGGTGGCAACCTACGGCAACCTGGCTAATCGCGTTCTCACGTTTGCGCAGCGCCACTTCGATGGAGCTGTCCCTCAGCCGGGAGATCTCGATGAACCCGGCCAGCGGCTACTGCATGACGCCGGATCCTCTCTAGACCGGGTCGACGGGCGACTCTACCGGTGTGAGTTCAAGGCGGCTATCAAGGAAGCTATGTCGTTGGCCCAGGAAGCCAATCGTTACCTTGACGAGCAGGCCCCCTGGAAGACGATCAAGACAGACCGTAAGGCGTCGGCGAGGTCGGTCTATACCACACTCTCGCTGCTCACAGCGTTGAGGACCGCTCTCTATCCCTTCCTGCCGTTTAGCTCCGAGAGGTTGCACTCCTACCTCGGATTCGACGGCAGTGTGAAGGAGCAGGGGTGGAATGCTCAGTTCGTGCCTCCGGGACAGAAGCTGCGCCAGCCTGAGCCGCTGTTCGTTAAGCTGGACGAGGATATCGTCGCTCAGGAAACCAGCCGGCTCGGTCCCTTAAGCGAGAGTCAGGGATAGTACGACCCTCCAGGAAGGGCCGCTGCTATAATCACTACCAGTCGTCGTTCCCGTGGAAGTCTTCATCCAGACCGAGTTCGCCGGCCTCTTCACGAGCGTATCTATCGAGAAGACCGTCTTCGTCCAACGATTCTTCCCGAACCAGGAAGGGGCGGGAGATGAGTTTCCTGACTCGGGCTCCGCATTCGGGGCAGGCCTTGAGCCTCCCTTCATTCATCCGCTGCCTGACCTCAAACATGTCTCTGCATAGCTTGCAGCAGGCTTCGCCGGCTGCCCTGTACTCATAGATCGGCACAGCACCCTCGCTTCACACTTATCACCTGCGTATATGCGACCATGCTATTTCCCACAACAATGCTTGTGCTTCTTCCCCGATCCGCAGGGGCAGGGATCATTGCGCCCGACCTTCTTGCCGACCGGCACCGCTTCCCTCTTCTGCGCAGGTTGCTGCGCAATACCAACCCGGTAGATGGTCTGTGGAACATCGTGCTGAATTCCGGCCAGCAGGCCGTCGAAGAGGGACTGTCCCTCTCTCCTATAGACTATCAGAGGCTGTTCCTGTCCAATCGCCCGCAACCCTATCCCCCGACGCAGTTCCTCCATGCAAGTCAGGTGTTCCATCCACAACCTGTCGATCACCCGCAACATAACCAGTCGCTCTGCAACCCGCATGTTCTCAGCACCTATCTCACTCTCCTTTTCGTCATAGAGCTGCACGGCATAGTCGCCGAGCTTCCCAGAGATCTGGTCGGCATCCAGCTCTCCGAGGGAACCACTCCTGAACTGCGGCGCCAGGGGAATGATGGCAGATACATCCTCCAGCAGGGCAGACAGATGCGGCCCCTCTTCCTCCAGGACCGGGTCGGCCTTGCCCATATGCCCTGTAACCAGGCTCCTGATCTCCTCCTTGATCATGGATAGTATGTTTGCCCTCAGGTCGGCACCGCTCAATATCTTCTTCCTCTCGGCGTAGATCACCTCACGGTGCTTGTTGATGACATCATCGTATTCCACAAGGTGCTTACGTATGCTGAAGTTATGCCCCTCTGTCTGGACCTGGGCGTTGGCCATAGCCTTGCTGACTATTGGATGCTCTATAGGCGTATTCTCGTCCATGCCCGCCCACTGCATCAGCCCGCTGACGCGGTCGCCACCGAAGCGGCGCACGATCTCGTCTTCCAGCGAAGCATAGAAACGCGAACTCCCCGGGTCTCCCTGCCTTCCTGCCCGCCCCCGCAACTGGTTGTCGATGCGTCTTGCCTCGTGGTGCTCGGTGCCTATTATGTGAAGCCCCCCCAGTTCAACCACCCTGTCATGCTCCTCCCTCCATTCTGTTTCATCACGCCTCTGGCCGACTTTCTCAGGATTCCCACCCAGGATGATATCCACTCCTCGCCCGGCCATCTGAGTGGCCACCGTAACAGCCCCCGGGCATCCGGCGTCGGCAACTATCTCCGCCTCCTTCTCGTGATGCTTGGCGTTCAACACCTGCGCCGCTATGCCGGTTCTCCCGAGGATGTCAGCCAGTTGGTCTGACTGCTCAATCGAGGCAGTGCCGACAAGAACGGGCCGGCCCTGATCGTGCAGTGCCTTGATCTCCCCGGCCACGGCGGCGAATTTGGACTTCTCGTCCTTGTATATCTGGTCGGGATGATCGATGCGGATCATGGGCTTGTTCGTGGGCATGACCACTACTTCCAGTTTGTATATCTTGTGGAACTCCTCCGCCTCTGTGACGGCGGTTCCCGTCATGCCCGCCAGCTTCCGATACAGTCGGAAGTAGTTCTGAAAGGTTATGGTAGCCAGAGTCACCGACTCCTGCTGGATCTTCACTCTCTCCTTTGCCTCTATAGCCTGATGCAGCCCCTCAGAGTATCTCCTGCCGAACATCAGCCTTCCGGTGAACTCGTCCACGATGATGATCTGCCCGTCCTTGACCACATAGTCCTTGTCCCTCTTGAACAGCACACGGGCCTTGAGAGCGCTCTCCAGATACTGAGTAAGGGCGTAGTTGGAGGGATCGTAGAGGTCGGGGCCTTTGAGCATGCCCTCCTTCCTCAGCATCTTCTCGATCTTCGTAATGCCCTCGTCGGCAAGGCTGGCAGTACGGCTGCGCTCGTCTATGGTGTAGTCCTCGTCTATGCTGAGGCGCGAGACCAACTGCGCAAACGTATAGTACTTCTTAGTTGCCTCTTCGGCGACCCCGCTGATGATCAACGGCGTACGGGCCTCATCGATGAGGATGTTATCGACTTCATCGACGATGGCGTAGTTCAGTTCTCGCTGCACGCACTGCGATAGATCGAGCACCATGTTGTCTCTCAGGTAGTCGAAGCCGAACTCGTTATTTGTGCCGTAGGTTATGTCGGCCTCGTAAGCCTCCCGACGGGTGATGGGGCGCATATGCGCCCACCTCTGGTCTTCAGATTCGTAGTCAGGGTCATACCTGTAGGAAGGAGCTGGTTGGCCGGCCGTCTGCTGAGCGTTGATCGATGCCACGCTCACACCTAGGGCATGGTAGATGGGACCCATCCATCGGCAGTCCCGCCGTGCAAGATAATCATTGACGGTAACAAGATGGCAGCCCTCGCCGGTAAGGGCATTGAGGTACGCAGGCAGGGTTGCGACCAGGGTCTTTCCCTCACCCGTCTTCATCTCCGCTATCTTGCCCAGGTGAAGAACGACGCCTCCCATCAACTGAACGTCGAAATGCCGCTGCCTTATCGTACGCTTGGCTGCCTCCCTTACGGTAGCGAACGCCTCGGGCAGAATATCATCCAGGCGCGTGCCATCTCTCAGCTTCGCCCTGAACTCGTCGGTCTTGGCCCACAGTTCGGAGTCGCTGAGCAGTTCAAAGTCAGGCTCCAACCTGTTTATCTCGTCGACATACGGCTGTAGCTTCTTGATCTCTCTCTCGTTGGAATCAAGCAGACCTTTGATTAGTTTGAACATATCTCGACTCCGCGATCAGACGCTGACCGCAGGGCATTAACCAGAGATCTCTGAGTACCGACTGCCTAGTGCCGGGCCATCACTCAAACATGGCCCCCACAGACTGGCCGGTATGAATGCGGCGGATGGCCTCGCCGATCAGCGAAGCCATGGACAGGACGGTGATCTTCTCCAGTTTCCTGTCGCCGTTGACAGGCACTGTGTCGGCAACGACCACCTCCTTCACCGGGCTGGCAGCTATTCTCTTGATGGCGGGACCGGAGAAGATGGGATGAGTGCAGCAGGAGTAGACCTGGGTCGCCCCGCGATCCAGGAGAGCCTTCACCACTCCGATCAGAGACCCGGCGGTATCGATCTCGTCGTCAACGGTCAGGGCACACATGCCTTCAACATCGCCGATCACATTGAGGGCGTCGGTAGTGTCCAAGTTTCCCAGGCGTCTCTTCTCAACGATGGCCAGAGAGGCCCCTAGGTTGGCGGCAACGTCACGCGCTGCCTTGGAGATGCCTATGTCCGTCGCCACCACTACCAGGTTATCAAGGGACTTCTTTCTGAAGTACTGGCTCAAGATAGACCGGGCGGTCAGTTCATCCACAGGAATACTGAAGAATCCCTGTATCTGAGGCGCGTGAAGGTCCACGGTGAGCAATCTGTTTGCCCCGGCAGTAGTTATCAGGTCGGCAATCAGCCGTGCTGTGATTGGAACCCTGGGCTGGTCTTTCTTGTCGGTGCGGCCGTATCCATAGTAGGGAACAACCGCGGTGATTCTCTCCGCAGATGCTCGCTTCAGTGCATCCAGCATGATGAGTAACTCGACGAGGCTCTTACTGACAGGAGAGCAGATCGGCTGAATGACGAATACGTCACGCTGCCTGATATTCTCCAGGATGCGCACGAATATGTTCTCATTGCTGAACTCGAATAGCTCCGTTCTCCCCAGAGGTATGTCCAGATAATCACAGACATTGCCCGCCAGGACACGGTGGGTGGTGCCGCTGAACACCTTCAGGTCGTCCATTCGCTGCTTCTCCATCCTGTAGACTCCAACTCGATTATAACACGAAACCATCGTGCCTTCGCCAGGTGTGAATCGCGAAAACCGACGGAGAGTTGCACAGCTCGTGATAAGCTCTATGCCGTCCCGGCAGACGGGAAGTGGCGGCACATCTCAGCCACCTCTCGGCGAACCTGCTCCCGGGCAGCCCTATCCGGGGGCCGGGAAAGCACCCTTGCTATGAGATCGGCGATCATTTTCATCTCATCGGGGCCGAAACCTCTGGTGGTCACAGCCGGGGTGCCCAGCCTTATGCCGCTGGCGATCCACGGTGGCCTGGGATCGAAGGGGATGGCATTTCTGTTCACAGTTATTCCCGCCTCCTGCAAAGCTGTATCGGCATCCTTGCCGGTAATGCCCAGTGAGGCGAGATCAAGGAGGACGATGTGGTTGTCCGTGCCACCCGAGACGATCCTCACTCCGTGTCTCTGGAGTTCGGATGCCAGAGCCTTTGCGTTCTCCAGAACCCGCTTCTGGTAATCGACAAAACCGGGCTGCATGGCCTCAAAGAAGCACACGGCCTTGGCAGCGATGGTATGCATTGCCGGACCGCCCTGCATGCCCGGGAAGACCGCAGCATCGATAGCCGCAGCAAGGTCTCGATTACAGAGCACGAGGCCTCCCCTGGGGCCCCGCAGGGTCTTCTGTGTTGTAGCAGTGTTAATCTGGGCATGTGTCACAGACGAGGGATGGAGTCCGGCAGCGATTATCCCTGCGATGTGGGCTATGTCCGCCAGTAACAAGGCGCCGGCCTTGTCGGCTATATGACGAAACCTCTCGAAATCGACGGTGCGGGAGTAACTGCTTGCCCCGGCCACTATCAGCTTCGGCCTGTGCTTCAGAGCCAGGCTCTCTATCTCATCGTAGTTGAGAATCTCTGTCTCCCGATCGACGCCGTACGGGATGAACTGATACAACCTTCCGGAGAAGTTGACCCCGGCGCCATGGGTGAGGTGCCCGCCGTGGCTGAGACTCATCCCCATCACAGTGTCTCCGTATTTCAGCAGGACGGAATAGGCCGCCATGTTGGCCTGACTGCCACTGTGGGCCTGGACGTTGGCATGCTCTGCCCGGAACAGCTCCTTCGCTCTGGCAATGGCCAGGTTCTCGATCTCGTCTACGTGAACGCAGCCACTGTAGTACCGACGACCGGGATAGCCTTCGGCGTACTTGTCGATTAGCGGGGAGCCTTGGGCCTCGAGCACGGCCCGACTGGCAATGTTCTCAGAGGCAATCAGGTTGATGGTGCTTGCTTGCCTCTCGGCCTCCGCCTCCAGGATTCGAGCTAACTGGTTATCAGACTGCGCCAGAGATCCTGATTTCCCTGCTTCCACGATTGTGCTATAATGATACTCTACATCTCCCTCCCGGTCAACAACCGGGGCTCATGCAGTCAGGTTCCGCAAACAGCATTGACACAGTGTGTTTGCGGTGATAGATTACATTAGCAGTTGAAAGCGGGGAGTGCTAAATGGCCGTAGGGAAGAGAAGAGACACTGTTCTCAGGGTGATTGTTGAGGACTACATCACCGGAGCAACGCCTGTGGCCTCAAGGGCAATCGTGGAAAGACACGGCCTGAATGTGAGCCCGGCCACCATACGCAATGATACGGCCTACCTGGAACGGGAAGGGTATGTCGTCCGTCCTCACCACTCAGCAGGGAGCGTCCCTACCGACAAGGCCTACCGATATTACGTGCAATTGCTGGGCGAGGACGTCGAACTCCCTGCCGTTGACGAATACCTGACTTATTACATATTGAGGGAGACTAAGGAGGGACTCGAACACTGGCTGAAGACCGTGGCATCGCTTCTGGCCGGCCTCGTCCACAACATGGTGGTCATAACGTCGCCCAAGCCGGTTCAGTGTCGATTCAAACACCTCGATCTGGTGGTCCTGCAGGACTTCATGGCTCTGCTGATAGTAGTCCTGTGTGAAGCGCGCGTAAGACGACATGTGCTGTCCTTCAACAGAAGGGTAAGCCAGGACGAACTGACGACGCTGGCTAACAAGCTTACCCATACGTACGCCGGGTTGACCGCCGGCGAGATCCTGGCCAAGCAGGAAGCCCTCTCTACGGAGGAGAAACAGATATCCGGACTTGTGGCAGAGGTGATAACCACCGAGGACAAGCTGGAGTATGGCGAGCCTCATCTTGAGGGGCTACGCCTGCTGCTGGGCCAACCGGAGTTCACCAGCAGTCCCAGCATGCTCAGGATTCTGGAGGCCCTGGAGAGCCAGGATTGGATCAGGAACATATTCAGCCAGGAGTTCAGGAAGGGAGAGGTCAGGGTACTGATCGGGGACGAAAACCCCGAGCCGGCGTTGCAGGAACTGAGCCTGGTAGCCAGCCAGTACGGACAGCCCGACAGGTCCAGCGGAATCGTGGGAGTAGTCGGACCGAAGCGGATGGATTACGCCAGGACCATCTCTTCCCTCAACTGCCTCTCAGCACTACTCAGTGCCAGGGCGGCTGAATATACCTAAAGGAGGGCTACGGTTGGTTGAAAGCAATGAGGCAACTGAAGGTCGAGACCGGCAGGCCGAAGACATGGAGACGCTACAGAAGGCTCTTACTGAGGAGAGCGAGCTCGCTGAGAGATACCTGGCCAGCTGGCAGAGAAGCCAGGCAGACCTTGCCAATTATAGGCAGCGTAATGAGCAGGAGAGGAGGGAGACGATCGAGTTTGCCAACCGCGCGCTCATCAGCAGCCTGTTGCCCGTTATCGACGACCTGGATAGGGCTATGGCCTCGGTTCCTGCCGGACTAGAGAAGCCAAGCTGGACAGAGGGTATAAGGCTCATCTATAATAAGTTCAAGACGATCCTGCAATCGCAGGGTCTAACTGAGATAGAGGCCAGAGGAGAACCTTTTGATCCACGCCTGCATGAAGCCGTAATGCAGCAAGAAGGGGAGGAGGGGGTGGTCGTTGACGAAACACAAAAAGGCTACAAATTCAGAGATAGAGTCATACGTCCTAGCCTGGTGATGGTTGGTACCGGATCGGGCAGCGACGAGGCTGATCAAGCAATTCAGGAGGAAGAATAGAAATGGGAAGAGTTATTGGCATTGATCTGGGCACCACCTTGAGCGCCGCAGCAGTGATCGAGGGAGGTGATCCTAAGATCATACCCAGTTCGGAGGGAGGCAACCTGGTCCCCTCAATGGTGGCCATGGGCAAGACGGGAGAACGGTTGGTGGGTGAGTTGGCCAAGCGCCAGAGCATAGTCAACCCCGAGAACACGATCTTCAGCATCAAGCGCCTTATCGGTCGCAAATTCAAAGACGCCATCGTTCAGCACGACGTAAAGCGTCTGCCGTACAAGATCACCGAGGCTTCCAACGGCGACTGCAGGGTGACTATGGGAGACAAGGAGTACAGCCCGCAGGAAGTTTCGGCAATGATACTGCAGAAGCTGAAGGCAGATGCCGAGGCCTATCTCGGAGAAAAGGTCACCGACGCCGTTATCACCGTGCCGGCCCATTTCAACGACAGCCAGAGAAACGCCACCAAGGATGCAGGTGCTATAGCCGGGCTTAACGTGCTGCGTATTATCAACGAGCCTACAGCATCGGCATTGGCTTACGGCATGGACAAGACACAGGATCAGACAATCGCCGTATATGACCTGGGCGGTGGAACTTTTGATATCTCCATCCTTGACATAGGTGAGGGCACCTTCCAGGTCAAGTCGACTAATGGCGATACCCACCTCGGTGGCGATGACATTGACCAGCGGGTAATGGACTGGGTATGTGACGAGTTCAAGAAGGAACAGGGCATCGACCTCAAGCAGGACAAGATGGCGCTTCAGAGACTGAAGGATGCTTCAGAGAAGGCGAAGAAGGAGCTCTCCACAGTATCCCAGACGGAGATAGGCCTTCCATTCATCACTGCCGATGCCAGCGGCCCCAAGCATCTCAGCATGACACTGAGTCGAGCTAAGCTGGAACAGCTTTCGGCAGATCTTCTGGAGAGAAGCATCGAACCCTGCCGCCAGGCACTGAAAGATGCCGGGCTCACAGCCAGCCAGATCAACAATGTGCTCCTTGTCGGCGGCCAGACAAGAATGCCCAAGGTCCAGGAGACCCTGAAGCAGTTCTTTGGCAGGGAGCCCGTCAAGGGAGTCAACCCCGATGAGGCGGTGGCCTTAGGGGCTGCCATCCAGGCGGGAGTGCTTAAGGGTGAAGTCGGGGAGGTCCTCCTGCTCGACGTCACTCCGCTTACCCTCGGTATAGAGACGCTGGGAAGTGTTGCCACACCCCTAATCTCGCGCAATACCACCATACCCACCTCGAAGAGCCAGATCTTCAGTACGGCCGCTGACAGTCAGCCGAGCGTCGAAATACATGTTCTCCAGGGGGAACGTCCGATGGCTGCCGATAACAGGACGCTGGGACGCTTCATGCTGGATGGAATCCTGCCGGCCCTGCGGGGTGTGCCCCAGATTGAAGTGACCTTCGACATAGATGCCAACGGCATCCTCAACGTAAGTGCTCGTGACAAAGGAACGGGCAAGGAACAGAAGATCACGATTACCGCCTCTAGCGGGCTGAGCAAAGAGGAAGTGGAGAAGATGACACGAGAGGCGGAGCAACACGCCTCTGAAGATGTGCAACGCAAAGAGGAGATTGAGGTGCGCAATAACGCCGACAGCCTAGCATACACCGCAGAGAAGACGCTTCGCGACCACGGAGACAAGCTGGCCAAAGACGTAAAGCAGGATGTCGATGGCAAGATAGCCGCAGTCAAGACCGCTCTTCAGGGGCAGGATGTTAACGCCATCCGCAATGCTATGCAGGAGCTGTCGCAGGCCATGCAGAAGGTCGGAGAGTCGGTCTACCAGCAACCGGGAGAGCCGCCGCCCGCTGATCAGGGAACCGGTGAACAGGCTCCGGACGGAGGAGATGAGGGTACCGTTGAAGGCGAGTTCCGCGAGGTCTAGTCGGAAGTACTGTGATTCTCCGCTGATACGGAGCCTGTGGCACGAGCGGCTATGTAATTAGGCGTGGTTATGCTATTCTGAGTGATAGAGACAAATATGAACGACAGATAGTCTCCGCCAGACCGGGCGGAGACTCTGCTTAGCAGAGGTACGGGTCTCTGCCATCGTCTGAAACGACGGGCAGCGGACATCAGGGATTATCGGCAAGCATAGGATTGAGCACAGGGGCAGCCAGAGGTCCTGCGCTCACGATGAGGGATGAACAGCATCGGATGGTCCGCTTCCAGCTATCTGTCCGAAGGCTGATACCGGCTGAGAATCACCACCCAAGGAGGATGAAAGGCAGTGGCTAAATACAGTGAACTCTACGAGAAGCTACAGAAGGAAAGGGCGGAACTCCAAGAACGGATAGAGCAGATGAGAGTCCGCGGGCAGCCGTCGGCAGATAGAAGGGAAGGTAGCCCCTTCGGAAAGCGAGAGGAAGGAGCTGATGAAGCCTCGGAACTGGAGAAGAGACTGGTTCAGGAGAAGAGGCTGGTAGACGCGCTTAACGACGTGGAGCACGCCATCGAGAAATACGAGGCGGGCACCTATGGGCAGTGTGATGCCTGCGGGCAATCGATTGAACAGGCGCGCCTTGAAGCCATGCCTCAAGCGAGCCTGTGCCTCAGCTGCAAGTCGACCAAGGTGAAGGATGCAAGAGGAGAATGGGTTCCCAAGTAGATCCGGGGACTACATAGCAGCGGGTCTGGTGCATCGGTCAAACGCTTCTCCTGGCATAGATGGGCAAGCGCTAAGGTTGTTCGTAACCATCGCCGTCCTGGTGGTTGCCCTTGACCAGGTGAGCAAGGTGCTGGTGAGGGCGGCACTGTCCACGGGAAACCAGATAGCGCTGCTGCCGCGCTTCCTCGACCTGGTTCTGGTTAAGAACTACGGGGCCGCATTCGGCATCCTGCAGGACCAGACAGCCCTTATCATAGGCATAAGCGTAGTCGGCTTACTGATCATCTCGGTCTTTCTTCATCATTTCCCGCCGACCAACACCCTGGGCATAACTGCGTTCTCCCTGATCACGGGCGGCACCGTCGGCAATCTGGTAGACCGCATACGCCCTCCTCACTTCGTAACAGACTTCATCCGCGTTCACCTTCTCCCATCCTTCTCCTGGCCCGCCTTCAATGTCGCCGACGCAGCGATGACGCTAGGAATCCTCGCTCTCATCCTCTACTTCTACAGGGCGGGGCTAGCCAGACGAGCACATGAACGGACCGACGAGAACCGGGATTGATAGGCTTCGATTCAGCCCGCCTATTTCCGATATCCGACTTGACAAGTACCTGACCCGGGTTCTGCCCGAGTATTCGCGCGCCTACCTTCAGAGACTCATAGTGCAGGGCGGTGTACTGATTAATGGGGAGGAGACGAGAGCAAGCCGGAGGTTGAATGCCGGTGATGTGGTAACAGTCGAGCTTACTCCCTCCCCTGCTCATCCTCTGCCGGAGCCGATTCCCCTGGCGGTCGTCTACGAAGACGCAGACGTACTGGTCATCGATAAGCCAGCAGGGTTGACAACTCATCCCGCGCCAGGGCATCCCGACGGCACTCTGGTCAATGCCCTGCTGTCCCGCTGCCCTGACCTGGTCGTGAGCAGCAGCGATGTCATGCGCCCGGGCATCGTCCACAGGCTTGACAAAGACACATCGGGTCTTATAGTGATCGCAAAGAACGACCCGGCTCGGGACTATCTGGTCGAGCTGTTCAAGAGCCGCTCGGTAACCAAAGGATACCTAGTCCTCGTTAAGGGACGGTTGTCTCCCGAACAGGGGGTAATCGAAGCGCCCATCGGGCGGGACCCGCTCCGCAGGCGCAGAATGGCGATATTGGAGACCGGGAAAGAGGCAACAACCGGGTATCGAGTTCGCAAGTACGTGGACGGCTACACGCTGCTCGAGGTGATACCCGTCACGGGGCGCACACACCAGATCCGCGTACACCTGTCGGCCATTGGCTATCCGGTGGTCGGCGATCTCACGTACGGGGTGAAATCAACTCACCTTGCCAGACAGTTCGTCCACGCCTATCGCCTCGGCTTTCGCCTGCCGTCCAACGGCGAGTACCGAGAGTTCACCTCACCCCTGCCGGCCGACCTCGAGCGGACTCTGAAACACCTGGACAGGTCGTAACCCGCCCTATGAAGCAACTATCTCCACCCTGGCATGCCTCTGGCCTCGCGGCTTCAGCGGACGACGCGTCTAGGATTCCGCACTTTGCTGTTCAGACGCCGTCCATCCTATACGGAACTCGGCAACAAGGGTCCGCGTTTCAAGCTCAAGATGGTTGCTGCTGAGAATCGTGCCTACCCAGACTCCTCTAACCACACGGTATCTTCCTGGCGTGGGTGTGTCCACCAGATCATGACGTGGAATGAAACTCTGCTCAAACTCTTGTCCCGGGCGCAAGGCTATCAGTTCGCTCGTAAAGAAACAGTCCAACGGAACACGAACCCATTCGCCATCCTCAAACCGCTGCACTGTAAAGGGTTGTCCGTGGTAGACCTTTCCCGTGCTCCTGTTGGTGAGAGTTAGAGTTACAGCCTGCCTGCTACTATATGTCCCCTGATCCACATGCAGGGTTACGGCGCCCACCGAAACCACGACGGTAACCACGGTTGCCACCACAACCAGCCCAGCTATTACCAGGGATGCGATAAGCAGACGTTTCTTCGTACGCCCTGACCTTCGCTTCTCATTCATATCATCTTGTCTCCGAGAAGATCCTGGAGACTGTCCGGACGCACTCGGTACCAGAGATCGGTCGCCGCCCGCAACGCTTGTCGGTCGTTTCCAACGCTCCATTCAGACCCGCCTGCTCTAAATGCCGGTAACGCACATAATCCAAAGAAGCTGCATCGTTCTCATGGTGCTATGATTACTGCACCACTGTCAAGAGCGAGAATCTTCTGATCCTGCATCTCTTCCGGTTGTTGAACTGGGATAGGTGCAGACCGGTGCTATAGACAGACACTCTGTTTGTTGCGGGGAGAGGCCTTCTCTGGTATGATTGCAGGGCTGAAATGGACAAGATACAGTTAAAGGCCGCCAACCGCGACATTCTGGGTAAGAAGGTCAGGCATCTGCGCCGCCAGGGGATCACCCCGATACATCTGTTCGGACATGGCACACAATCATTGTCGTTGCAGTGCGACACCCATGAACTGGAGACAGTGCTAAGCCACGCAGGCCACACGGGACTCATCAATATCAAGATCGACCACGAGAAGAAGACAAGGATGGCTGTGATCCGTGATTACGGAAGAGACTGGCGGAATAAGCAGCTGGTTCACGTTGACTTCTACCAGGTCAGGATGGGGGAGAAGATAAGGGTAGATATTCCCGTTGTCATGCTTGGAGAGGCACCGGCCCTCAAGATCAAAGAAAACATGCTGGACCGTGAGCTTGACACCCTGCATGTGGAGTGTCTGCCCGGCAAGATACCGGACACCATAGAAGTGGACGTTTCTTCGCTCAGCGAGCCGGGTCATGCTATACGAGTTAAGGATATCTCGCTGGATGAGGGCATAACGATCCTCAGTGAGCCGAAACTCGTGATCGTGAGGATCAGCAGACGGCACGTGGAGAAGATGGAAGAGGAGGCGGCAGAGGAGCCGGCTGAGGAACCGCAGGAGTCTGATACCGATACAGAGAAGTCCGCAGAGGAATGATAGCCTGACCCGGTCAGTGATGTCTGCGGATGTCACGGATTTGCCCGGCTGGCAGATCCCTGATAGGATACAGCGAGTTAGACACTAGCTCTCTCCGAGCTGTCTCGCCTAAAGTGAGCCCATGGCGAGCAGACGGTAGGCCGAAAGGCCTCGAGGGCACAGGTAGAAATGCCTGCGCCTCCCATGCTAGGAAAGGAGGGGATGTCAAGTTCGGCTTTCTTACGGCACCGTTCTCGTGACGGTGCTGTTCTCGTTTCTCGTGTTCCGCTTGCCGCATGTTGGGCCGTACGTCCTGCGCGCAGTCCCGGAAAAGAGCAAACACAATGAAGGTATCGTTGAAGAGGATAAGCACAAGGGGAAAGGTGATCGCGCTGACAATAACAGCGGTTGTCTTGATTATCGGCGTGATCGCCGTGCCGCGTACCCCAGTCCTGAAGATAGCCACCACCTCGAGCCTGTACGACACCGGCCTCTGGGCGTACCTGGAACCCGTGTTCGAGCAACAACACGGCGTGAGATTTCAGATCTTCTACGCAGGTACCGGGATGGCGCTGGAATACGGCATGAGAGGAGATGTCGATGCTATAGCCATTCATGACATGGCCCGCGAAGAGCAGTTCGTTGCCCAGGGCTATGGGGTAGAACGTATTCCTTTTGCCTACAACTACTTCCTGATCGTAGGACCGGAGAATGACCCGGCACGTATCACAGGGCTAGAGCCGGAGGACGCGTTCAAGAAGCTGATGGATGAGGGAAGCGAACACCCTGACAGGATTGTGTTCGTGTCCAGAGGTGATGACTCGGGAACACACGGCAGGGAGAAGGCCATCTGGCAGGCGGCTGGCTTCCCGTATCACGAGGTGCAGGAGTCCGGCTGGTCGAAGGCCAGAGATGGCTATGTGGAGGCGGCGAGGGGAATGGGGCCGACTCTGCTTATGGCCAATGAGAAAGGTGCCTATACGCTGACCGACAGCGGAACGTTTCTGGCCTACAAGGGCAACCTGGATCTGGTGCCCGTAGTCGAGGAAGGAGCCATGCTGCTCAATGTCTACTCCGTGATCGCCATAAACCCTGACAGGCACCCGAGGACGAACGCCGAGATGGCAGGAAAGCTGGTGGAATTCCTGACCTCACCCGAGGTACAGGACCTCATCGGCAGCTACGGAGTCGCCGAGTACGGGGTGTCCCTGTTTTCTCCGTGCGCCGGCCAGGAGCCAGGTATGTGCTGACTATCATGATGGAGTGCACCGATAACAGAACGAACCCAGTGTCCCGACCCCATCGGGGATGGATGGTCCTCGAATGCGTAGTGCGAGGCTATAGGCTCGTGCGCCATGACCGGGAGGGTCAGGCGGCAGAGTTCGGACGTGAGGCGAGTTGACTGAGATCTGGCAAGGGCTGACCAGGGCTATACATCTGCTGATATCGTTCGACGTGGAGGTGGTTGAGATAGCGTTGAGGACGCTCAGCATCTCGGGCACCTCCTCTCTGCTGGCCGCTCTTATCAGCCTGCCTATCGGCACCCTTATACACTTCCGCCGGTTCCGAGGCAAGAGAGCCCTGATCAACATTATACAGACCCTGTACTTCCTGCCTACAGTCATCGTCGGCCTGTTCGTCTTCATGCTCCTCTCCAGGGCCGGGCCGCTCGGTGAGCTCGGCATCCTCTTCACTCCCCCGGCCATGATCATCGGACAGACGTTGTTGATCACTCCCATAATGCTGGGCATGATCATTGCTGCTCTGAGTGGTGTGAGAGAGGAGCTTCTGGAGACTGCCACCTCACTGGGAGCCAGCGGTCCTCAACTCAGCCTGCTTGTGCTGAGAGAGGCCAGATATGCTGTCCTGGCAGCACTGATGCTCGGCTTCGGCCGCGCGCTATCCGAACTGGGCGTTGCCATGATGGTAGGCGGCAACATAGATGGCTATACAAGGATGATGACGGGAGGGATCTGGCTGGCTACACAACGAGGTGACCTTGAACTGGCTCTGGCTCTGGGCATGATCCTTCTCTTCCTGGCACTGGTCGTCAGCATCGTCCTGAACAGGCTGCAGCAGCGGAGAACACAATGAAACATGATTCCTCAGCAATCAAGATCACGGCCTTGACACATACCTATGGCACGAGAGAAGTGCTGAAGGACGTGAACCTGAGCATAGACAGGGGCGAGGTCTTCGCTCTCATCGGCCCGACTGGAGCGGGCAAGACAACGCTGCTGCGTATCATAGACCTTCTGGAGACCCCGGCATCGGGGCAACTCTACCTCGACGGCAGGCCAGCACCTCAGTCGGCTCGACAGAGACTGGATATGCGACGGCGAATGTCATTCGTACACCAGAAGCCCCAGTTCTTCAATCTGAGCGTCTACGACAATGTTGCCTGCGGCCTGAGATGGAGGGGAGCGAATGAAGATGTAATCAGCAACAGGATCCGCCATATCTTGGACACAGTGGGGTTGAACGGGTACGATAGGAGAGACGCACGCACGCTGTCCGGCGGTGAGGCGCAGAGGGTGGCGCTGGCCAGGTCTCTGGTGCTGGAGCCCGATGTCCTGCTGCTGGACGAGCCCACTGCCAACCTCGACCCCATCTCCACGACAAGAATGGAGCAGCTGATCGCGCATGTTGCCCGGCAACGTAAGATAACCATGGTGATGTCCACGCATGATATGGCCCAGGGACAGGAGCTTGCCGACAGGATTGGGGTTCTTGTTGAAGGCAAGCTAGTGCAAACCGGCAGCGCCGCCGACATCTTCCGCTCGCCTCGAAACGAGGACGTGGCCCGTCTTGTTGGGACAGAGAACATCATCGAAGGCACGGTAGTTGCCAATGAGGAGGGCATCGCGACCGTATGCATAGGAGGAGAGGCCGAAGCCGCCACGATAGAGGCGGTGTCCAATCACTCAGCGGGGAAGAGAGTGAGCGTCTGCATCAGGCCTGAGGATGTCACGCTGGCCTCCACGGTAAGCCACGGGAGCTCGGCCAGGAATACGTTTTCGGGTACCGTCACGAGGATGGCATCATTCGGCCCTCTGAGCAGGGTTGAAGTGGAATGCGGCTTCCCTCTCGTGGCCTTGATCACCAGGCTGTCGGCTCAAGAGCTGGCTCTGCAGATTGGGGCACGGGTCCATGCAACCTTCAAGGCCACAGCCATGCACATCGTAGAGAGGAGCACCGATGACCGGAGCACCTGATTCCTGCGGAAGGGCCATCAATTACCTGCGCGTCTCGGTTACCGACCGCTGTAACCTGCGCTGTATCTACTGCATGCCGTCTTCGGGCATCCCGCTGCTACCGCACAGCCAGATACTGTCATACGAGGAGATCTGCGCTGTCGTCAGGGCAACAGCGGAGGTCGGCATCAGCAAGATACGTCTCACCGGAGGCGAGCCCCTGGTCAGAGCCCGGCTGCCCGAGCTAGTCGGGATGCTGTCCCGGGTTCCGGGCATAGAGGAGGTGTCGCTCACCACCAATGGCACACTTCTCAGAAAACACGCCCTGGAACTCAGGAAGGCGGGGTTGACAAGGGTGAATGTCAGCCTGGACACGCTCAGAGCAGGCAGATTCCATGACATAACGCGTCTTGGGGAATTGAGCGCGGTTCTCGATGGCATAGAAGCAGCGACAGAGGCCGGACTTCGTCCTGTGAAGATAAACATGGTGGTCATCCGCGGCATCAACGACGACGAGGTGCTGGATTTCGCCAGGATGACCGTCGACCAGGAATGGCACGTCCGGTTCATAGAGCGCATGCCTTTCAATGGCGAGGTTGACTTTGTGCCCACCGCTGAACTCCAGAAGCGCATCGCCCTATTGGGCGAACTCGAACCGCGGGTACCGGCCACCGGCAACGGACCCGCTGCCTATTACCGGTTGTCCGGAGCCACAGGCACCATAGGCTTCATCACTCCGCTAAGCGAACCCTCCTTCTGCTCAAGGTGTAACCGCCTGCGGCTTAGCGCAGATGGAAGGCTACGCCCGTGCCTTATGTCCGACGATGAGATTGACCTGAGGACACCGCTGCGCAATAATGCCCAACTACCGGAGTTGAAACGCCTGGTTCTGCAGGCCGTGGCTTCTAAGCCGGAGCGTCATCACCTTGAAAAACGCGATTCCAACCCTCTTAAGATAAGAGGGGCGGGGGGAGCTATCAATCGCAGGATGTCTCAGATCGGAGGTTAGACATGGAACAAGCGCAGATCCGTATGATAGATGTTACTGAGAAGAAGGATACCGAACGCCGGGCGGTGGCGAGGGGCACGGTCACCATGAAACCGGCCACATTGGAGCTGATTCGCAAGGGCCAACTGGAAAAGGGAGACGTGCTCGCCGTGGCCAAGACCGCCGGCATCATGGCTGCCAAAGACACTCACCGGCTGATGCCCCTCTGTCACCCTCTACGTCTCACAAGCGTTGCGGTTGAGGTCTGCATGCCCGACGCTGATTCCGATCCGGCAGAAGTTGAGATCACTGCCACAACCAGGGGGATAGGAAAGACGGGGTTCGAGATGGAAGCGCTGGTGGCGGTAACCATCAGCGCCCTGACCATCTACGACATGTGCAAAGCGGTAGACCAGAGCATGACCATCGGCGAGGTCCGTCTCATAGAGAAGAGCGGCGGCAAGAGCGACTTCCGCATTGTCAACGAATAGGATGGCTGGGGAGTCGCAGATCCGAGGGCCTCAGATAACTAGAGGCGATCTAGTACTCGTCTGACTTGAAGTTCTTGATCTCCTCGTAGCTGAAGACGGGTCCATCACGGCACACGTATATGTCCCCGATATTGCACCGGCCGCATTTGCCGATGCCGCACTTCATCCGCTTCTCCAGCGTGGTTATCATCTGGGCAGGAGTGAAGCCCAGCTTCTCCAGCACCGGGAAGGTGAAACGTATCATGATCGGCGGGCCGCACACGATGGCTACCGCATCCGTGGCCGAGGGCGCCACCTTCTCTGTGATGGCAGGCACAAAGCCGACGTTCCCATCCCAGTTGGGCGCTTCACGGTCCACAGTCGTAGTCATGTTCACCGAGCCGTCTTTCTCCCAGCTGTCCAGGTCATACTTGAAGCAGAGGTCTCCGGGCGTGCGCGCTCCATATATTATGTCAACGTTGCCGTACTTATCCCGGTTGTCCAGCACATTCCAGATCAGCGAGCGCAGAGGTGCCAGGCCGATCCCCCCGGCAACGAAAACCAGGTTCTTTCCGGCCATGTAGTCAAGCGGAAAGCTGTTGCCAAACGGTCCGCGAAAACCGATCTCCACCCCTTCTCCCAGACGGTGCAACGCGTTGGTGACCTTCCCTACTCGCGCCACAGCAGCCTCCAAGTGGTCCACACGCGTTGGACTGGACGAGATGCAGAACGTCGCCTCGCCAACTCCCAGCACCGAGTACTCTCCGAACTGCCCGGAGTCGAAGGTGAACTCTTCCCTCAGTTTCTCATCTTTGAAGTTGAAGTGAAAGGTCTTGACAGCAGGAGTTTCATCGATGATCTTCTCGATAACCGCGATGTGCGGGAGGTAAACGTTACCCTCCGCCAGGAACCTCTTGCGTTGGCTGATATCGCTGATACTCATGCTGCCTTCTTTGTCTCCTCTTTCTTCCCGGCAGGCAGGGCGTTCAGCGTCTGCGTGATATCCCAGTTCACCGGACACTGCCGGATACATCGACCACAACCGGTGCAGGCGATAGTCTCGAACAACTCCGGGTAGAAGAGATACTTGTGATACACCTTCTGGCGTACACGGCGCCACCTCTCCTCCCTGGGATTCTCCGCCGGCATCCTGGTGTAAACGGCAAAGCTACAACAGTCCCAATTACGGTAGCGCCCACCGCTGCCGTCTTGGAG
>Ga0255055_10000826_pt1 | contig 23570 bp, 24 predicted proteins | sample JV7_2_27_MG_FD_188633 | JGI IMG/M metagenome (GOLD analysis project Ga0255055, IMG submission 188633) | Seawater microbial communities from Jervis Inlet, British Columbia, Canada - JV7_2_27 | ecosystem: Environmental > Aquatic > Marine > Inlet | place: Canada: British Columbia | collected...
ACAATACGGTCATTCAAAATCATCGAAAACGGCAATCACAACAGGCGCACCTTCTGATCCTTTAAAAGGAGAACCGGAAACATTGATGTTTTGGATAAAATCAAGCGTGATGACCTGTACCGACTTGTTTTTGCGGCTGTTGAGAATAAGATGGTCTCCTCCTGGACTTACCTCGATATGATCAAATTGATTGCCGACGTCAATTTTGTCCAAGAATGAGCCCGCTGAGGAGTAAATAAGGATTTGCCCCAGATCGTTGAGCACGAAGATCTGTTTCCCATCCGGCGAAACAGCTACATCAATGGGAGCCGATTCCAACTGCAATGTCTTTTGGACATTCCATTCAACAGAGGCAGCGGCATGGCTCATCGTTATGGAACCCAGTACAATTAAAACGGTAATCACAACAATTGTCTTTGTATTTTTAAACTGCATTCAAAAATCCTCCCTGTATCGCGTCTTTTAGAACTATCCTATTATATAACCACAATTGTTTCAAATATCAACTTGAACCTATTTCAAAATTAGTAGTTTAGATCCGAAGACAGAGAAAAAAGCTCTAAAGGTGCTCGAAAGTTAGAAGTGCCTAAAATGCCTAAAATGAGCTAAAGTGCCTAAAGTTATGGCGTCGCTCGCGCTCCATCTTTTTTAATAAAATGGACAGGATTCCTCAACTTTAGGCACTTTAGATCACTTCCAACTATAGTCATTTGTTGTTATAAGCACCATTTATGGATTAAAAATTTTGCCACTGGGTGTAAAATTCATTTTTGAGATAGGTTTTTGTATGCAAATAGGGTTGAATTCGATGTACAGTCAAGCTAACATAACTTTACTTCTAAAATTATGGGTTCGAAGGGAGCTGAAATGGAACCTGCACCCGTTTCCTTGAAAGAATTGGATCGCGTGGAAGTGTTGACGCTGATAGACAACTTTGTGGACCTTCTTCTGGAGGATACGGAGATTGTCACCAGACCCCCTAAAGCGGCCGGGGAAGAAATCCCCACCGATACCCTGTTGGCCGAGCACGGTCTTTGCCTGCTGGTCAGGGTAGAGCGCGGCGTTGAGCAGCACACCCTCCTGTTTGATGCGGGTTATAACAGCATGGCCGTTCTTCACAATATGGACAAACTGGCTGTTGACCCCAACGAGGCGGAGGCCATTGTCCTGAGCCACGCCCACATGGACCATACCGGCTCTCTGTATCCTATTCTTGAGAAAATATCCGATCCGATTCCGGTGGTAATCCATCCGCACGCTTTTCTATACCCCCGGTTTGTTGAAGAAAAGGATGGAACGAAAAGAAGGTTTCCGAGAACCCTTGTAAGGGAGGAATTAAGCCAAAGAAATGTAAAGCTCCTTGAGAGCAAAAACCCAACCCCTATCCTGGATGAGACGATTCTGGTGACGGGTGAAGTCGAAAGGACAACGGCGTTTGAAAAGGGCATGCCCAATGCCCTGATAGAAAGAGACGGAAGCTTGCAGCGCGATCCTGTTTCGGATGATCAGGCGGTGGTGATGAATTTAAAAGCGAAAGGACTGGTGGTTATTTCGGGTTGCAGCCATACGGGAATCGTCAATACGGTTCAATATGCGAAAAAACTTACAGGGGTCGCGAAGGTACATGCCGTATTGGGCGGTTTTCATCTTTCGGGGCCTTTTTATGAGAAGATACTAGGGCAAACCATCGATCAATTAAAAGCTCTATCGCCAGCGGTGGTTGTTCCGATGCACTGTACCGGCCGCAAGGCCATGGATCAGTTTGCCCGGGAGTTTCCATCATCATTTGAGCTCAACAGCGTAGGATCTAAAATCACCCTCACCTGAAGGTGCAACTTAAATATAGAAAACAGATCTATTAGCAGGAAATGGCCGTGCCCCAGTAATTGAAGCACACCGGTTTCCAACCCGGTATATACATCTTATCCATTGCCCGAATTTTGAAGCCGGTCCGTTCCAGCAGAGAGGGAATCGGCCGATTCAGATTACAGCCGCCACCCACCCTATTCCAAATCGGATTCAGTCGATTCTGCCAGCGCTGCACGGCCTCGTCGGGCGCAGCGCCATGTTCACAAAATATGAGTCGGCCGTCCTGTTTGAGTACGCGCCGCATCTCCCCGAGGGCCGGTAGAATTCCTGAAATCGAGCAGAGCGTATAGGTAACCAACACGGTATCGGCACTGCCGTCATCTAAAGGGATCTCATCAGCAGAGGCCTCGATGAATTCCACATCAAATTTAGCTTGCGCCACGGCCTGCCCCGCCAAAGCCCACAACTCCTTCGAGGGATCCAGGCCCCACAAATGCTGTACCTTGCCCGTAGCATAGAAAGGCAAATTAAGCCCGGACCCAATCCCAACCTCCAGCACGCGGCCTTCGGCCAGAGGCACGACCTTTTCACGCTGTCGCCGAATCGGCTTTGAGCTGCAGACCAAATGCGTGACTCGCGGCAGAACATATTTTGCGTATAGTCCCATCGTTATAATCAGGTTTATCCCGTTTTAAAAATAAAAAACACTGTTTCTCCAATTGCCACGTAGTGGTATTAACTGTCAAGTTAATAAACGCTTTTAAAATGCGACTTGATTCCTAAATGATCGTGCGTATCGTAAAATTAGCGATTGAATTATAGCCATATTTCATTACCGGGTATCCACAAAAAGAAAAATGAACACGAAAACAAAAGACAGATTGTTGATTGCTATTGGAATTTTCGGTTTAATCGGCTTTTTGTATCTTTATGCGGTCAAGCTTTTCGGTCAACATGGCAAGCCGCCGACAAGCGTGTTTATTGAAGATTATATCGGTCGAAACGGCCTTATCTTCTTAAACATCCTCATTTTTGCCAGCTTTTTGGCATTATTACCCTATCGCCAGACAACGCTAAAGCATGATTGGAAGTCAACAGGCGCATTCGTTGGATTTCTGATTGCACTCTTTACAGAGATGTTCGGCTTTCCGCTCATCATTTTTATTTTTTCCCCTTTTTTAGATTATCCAAAACTGGTTCCGATCAGCCGCAGGCTGTTTGGCAGTTTTGGAATGATTGCCGGAACGTGGATGACCCTTGCCGGTATCGTGCTGGTTATTTCAGGCTGGCGTAAAATTCATAAGTCTCAGGAGCTGGTCACGGATGGAATTTATCGCTACATCCGACACCCCCAATATACCGGCCTTTTTTTAATCATGTCCGGATGGCTGCTGCATTGGCCGACCTTATTAACACTGATTATTTTTCCCATTCTCATCTTTGTGTATTATCGGCTTGCGGTAAGCGAAGAAACGGCTTTAGCGCATAATTTTGGTGAAGCGTTTGAAATTTATCGGCAACAAACACCCGCTTTCTTCCCGCACATTAAAAAATTTTTTCCACACAAAAAATAGCATCCAAACAGCGTTCATTGGATTGCGGAATTAAAAACAGAGATAAATCCCTGTCAAGAATGCGCTAACCTGAACCACAAGGCATAATTGTTTAACTTATAAATCCCCATTTCTCATTTGAGATGTGGAGATTTTAATTTTCGGCTGAGCACCAGGTTATCTTTGGAAACAAGAAGGCGAAGGCCGGATGATTTTCGATCAGACAGGGGATTGTCTTTGACATTTAACAATTGATCATTACCCTCTAGTTTGTAAACGCAGCTGAGAAATTTGTTGAACACACATGGCTCTCGATCAGAGCCTTTTAAATATATGGAGAATAATGCCATGCAAACACAAAATAAATACAGGACTTTTTACAGGACTGTGAAAATAGACGGATTGGACATATTTTACCGCGAGGCAGGCCCCAGAGACGAAAAGACGATTTTGCTGCTGCACGGCTTCCCGACCTCGTCTCACATGTTTCGAGACCTGATCCGGACACTGTCGGACCGCTTTCATCTGGTGGCGCCTGACTATCCCGGCTTCGGCAACAGCTCGATGCCGAGTGTTGAAGCCTATGACTATACTTTCGACAATTTCGCAACAGTTATCGACCGCTTCACGGAAAAGTTGGGCCTGGACACATACAGCCTCTACATGATGGATTACGGTGCCCCGGTGGGCTATCGCATTGCGGTGAAGCATCCTGAAAGAGTGGAGTGCCTGATTGTTCAAAACGGCAATGCATATGAAGAAGGGTTGCGGGAATTCTGGGATCCCATAAAAGCATACTGGAAGGAAAAGTCAAAAGAAAATGCCGCTACCCTAAGAGACAGCCTGCTGACCCTGGAGGCCACCAAATGGCAATATACCAACGGTACCCGGAACCCGGAGGTTATCGCACCCGAAAACTGGTTCAACGATCAGTATCTCCTGGATCGACCCGGCAACAAAGATATCCAACTGCAGCTGTTCTATGATTACGGTTCGAATCCGCCACTGTATCCGAAATGGCAAGCTTACTTTCGAGAATATCAACCGCCGACCCTGATTGTATGGGGCAAAAACGACCACATCTTTCCCGAAGAAGGCGCACACCCGTACAGGCGCGATCTGAATAAGATTGATTTTCACCTTCTCGACACCGGGCATTTTGCCCTGGAAGAGGACGGTGACAAAATAGCCGAACGGATCACTTGCCTTATGGCAAAAAACACGGACCTGTTGACCCGGCACCCGGAAGTCTGGGATAAGTGTGCGGTTGCAGCCTAGCGCGATACGCTGGCTGTCGATTGAAGCAGTTCATTCAAGGCGCAGTAGAAGGAGAGGCCGGCCACCGGGATTCGCTGTCTGCCGAACTTCTCAGCACCGACAAGTCCGGCGTTCATTATTTCTTTACCCAGGCCTCAGCATCCGCTAAATTGGAGAAAACCTTAAACTGTTGGGGTAGATCTTCGGCGATTTTCGTAAATGCTTCTGCCATACTGGACTGCGATTCGGATTCAACCACGATTGCCGTTTTGTTTATTTTGGCATCTTCAGGGTAGTTTTCTTTAATGACGTCTCTCAGCTTAGGCAAATCATCTAAGGATAAATTTTGGGGGCCTTCACGGAATACCCAAATTCTATTTTGCTCTGGAATCCCTTCCACATAGAACAGCCTGGCAACGCCTTGCTGTATCTCTCTGAGATCAATTCCTTCTTTGGGTTCTACTAAAACATAATTCTCTTTTATGGTAATTTTGGGTGACATTTTCTGGTTGATATTGAATGGATTTGCCTTCGTTATGTTCAGACGAAAGGGGGTTTTTATACTTGATTGCTTGATCTGTAAATATCATCGGGAGTCAGAGGAAGTCAAGAAAATGTGCTCTAAAAAAACGGGGCCGTGCAAAAAAGCCATGTCGGAGGGGGCAGTCCGTGCCTTTTATTGCAAAAAATTAAAGCGATAAATTCCCATGCGATATTTGGGGCTGCTGTCTCAGACTCACACCATCAAGCACAACGGCAGCCAGGACGATGATTCCGCCTGCAACCGTAGTTACACTCGGTATTTCGTGGATTCCAAAAATAGGAAGGTACACCCAAAGGATACCGCCAACCGCCTCCACCATCAATAACAACGTCAGTTCCGCTGCCGGTAAAAATTTAGCACTGAAGGAAAATAAAATTAAACCTGATCCAACCACAAAACCGTGCAGTATGCTGAGATACACATTACGAAGTGGCATTGCCAGTGTTTCGTTATGCAAAAACAGTATGAGCAAAGTGAACAGCATACAAAGCAGACCTGCGAGGGCTATCGTGGCAAATTGCGGTGTCTGTCTGCGCCATCGCAGACTCACTGAAAAGACGGCAAAGCCCAACGCCGCCATCAAGGCGAACAGGTTGCCCAAAAAGCTGCCGGCCCCCAATCCCTCCAGGACCATTACGAGTATACCCAACAGCGCGATGACCATTGCGACCCAGGTAGCGTACCGCACCTTTTCTTTTAACAGCACAATGCCTAAAAAGGCCGCAATGAAAGGTGTGCCCGCCAGCATGAAAAGAGTGTTGGCCACCGTTGTTAGGGTAATAGACAAAATATAACCGCTCATGGCAGTCACAAGTCCGACAGCCCCCAGTAATCCCGACAGCCCGATTCTTTTAAAACGGTTTATAAAAGCAAGGCCATCGCGCGCCAGAAGATAGATTAAAATAACGATGGCGATGGTCAGGCCCCTGAAAAACAGATATTGCCACTGATAACTTTGAGCCGCCTCCATGTAACGCACGATCAAGGCGCCAAAGGACCAGATCGTTCCGGCCAAAGAAGCCAGAAAAAAAGCCTTTAGATAATTGCGGTCGTTGAATTTTTGCATGCCGACATCTCCGGTTTCGGGAGCAGTTGAGAAGCAGAAGCGCCCAACTATCCCGGCGCGGAGGTTTCTATGTCTAATTTGAACTTAAAGCAAGTACTATTTGTATTCATATCATAAAATTTTAAGGCCTTTGCACCATCAAAGACATGGACGTGGAGTGCAGTTAAAAAACGGGGCCGGCTGATTTCAGCCGGCCCCGCGGTTGGCAACCTCTTTGCTGATCAAATGCATTTTCCCGGTTTTTGCAGGTTATGCCGTCAGTTCGTGTTGCTAACTCCGACGGAGACCGAGAACCCGGTATCCGATATTGAGGCGGAAGCGGTGAACTCGTCTTCCGGTGCAGCAGAATAATCTTCGGCATTGCTGTAGTAGTTGTTAACTTGATTTACCACCGAGTGGCGATTCCGCCTGGAGAAGGGCTTGGGACGACCCTGCCGGTAGACCGGTCGATGACGCCAATGGCGGTTTTTGGGCCTGAACCGGTTGGGCACCGCTCTAGGATGTCGCCGGTGGAATTTGGGTTTGGATCGGTACGCCGGGCGATAATTGTGGCGCCGGTTGAATTTGTGCTTGGACCGGTACGCCGGGCCATAATGACGTCCCTTGGGGGATTTGTGCTTGAACCTGGGGCCCGGGCGATTAAAATCACGCCTGGTGTGATTGCCCCGATCACGGTCACGGACGCGGTCCCGATCAGAATCATGGTTTCCGGGTCCATTAAATTCCTCAGACCGGCCGCCGCGATCGGGACGGCGGTCGCCGCCTCTTTCGCGTTCGGCCCATGAATTACTGGTTAGGGCCACAATAAATCCAATCAATACGACGCTGATGATAATGATCTTTTTCTTCATGACTTGCCTCCTTGTTCTCAAGATTGACAACCGGGTTATCCGGGTTGTTTAAACTGTATGACGCAACCCATTTGTGAAAAGTTTACAAAAAAAGGACGCAAATCGTGGTGGAAAGTTGCCTGTTGAGCTGTGAATACATATGAGAAAAGAGAAACTGCGCAAGACATTGAAGTTTAAGTAAAGAAATGTTAAAGGCCATTTGATTCGGTATTTTCAGCCATCATCTTTTGAAAGGAGATCCGGGCATGGAAGCGGAAAAATTGGATTGGAAAAATTTACCGTTTGGATATTTGAAGACGGACTACAATATTCGCACCTATTATAAAAATGGAGCGTGGGGTAAAATAGAGGCCTCTTCATCTGAGTTTATCGATATCCATATGGCCGCAACTGCTTTGCATTACGGGCAGCAGGCCTTTGAGGGCATGAAGGCTTACCGCGGCAAAGATAACAAAACCCGCTTGTTTCGCTGGGAAGAAAACGCGAAACGGATGAACAGGTCTGCGCAGGTCCTTCTCATGCCGGCGGTGCCTGCAGACCATTTTAAAGCAGCACTGAATCTTGCCGTCCAGAAAAATGAGCGTTTTCTGCCGCCCTATGAATCCGGTGCGGCTTTATATATTCGTCCGCTGCTGATCGGCACCGGCCCGGAGGTGGGTGTCAAACCTGCAGAAGAATATTTGTTTATTGTCTTTGTTACGCCCGTCGGTCCGTTATTATCAGCGGGATTTCATCCCGTGGATTTTACCATAACGCATGAATTTGACCGCGCCGCGCCTCTGGGGACCGGTCATGTAAAAGCCGGCGGCAACTATGCGGCCGGTCTGCGCGCCATGAAAAAAGCGCATAATGAAGGATATGCTTCCGTTATTTTTCTGGATGCCAAGGAAAAAACTTATATCGATGAATGCGGTCCGGCCAACTTTTTTGCAATCAGAGACAACACGTATATCACCCCCCAATCCAGCTCAATATTAGCTTCAATTACCAATTTGAGCCTGATGGATCTTGCCAGGGATTTCGGTATGAAAGTCGAGCAGCGGCCGATTAAGGCCGAAGAGCTGGCCACATTCGAAGAAGTGGGGGCTTGCGGCACCGGCGCCATTATTACGCCCATAAAAAAAATTGTGGATAAAAAAGCGGACAAAATTTACGAATACTGCAAAGACGCAACGCCCGGGCCCATAACTCAAAAGCTTTATGACACCCTGCTGGGCATTCAATACGGAGATCTACCCGATCAGTTTGGCTGGGTTGAAATTTTAGAAGTGCCTAAAGTGACTAAAATGAGCTAAAATGCCTAAAGTTGAGGAATTCTATCATATTTATAAAAAAGATGGAGCGCAGCGACACCATAATTTTAGGCATTTTAGATCATTTTTAATTTTAGCTCATTTGTTGTTATGGGCACTTTTTATAGGTTTAGAATTTAACCAACGGGCGCAAGCTGCATTTTGAGGAAAAGTTCTAGTTTAATCGGGCTCAGCGCTGAATTTGTATCCAATGCCGTAAACCGTGCTGATGATTTCCTGTCCGGGAAGCTTTTGTGCAATTTTCTTGCGCAGATTTTTTATGTGGGTGTCGATGGTGCGATCGTAGCCTTCAAAATCATATCCCTGGACCCGGTTGATGAGCTCACTCCTTGAAAATACGCGATTGGGCCGGGTCATCATGATTTTCAGCAATCCAAACTCATTGGGGGTCAGGTTTAACACCTGTTCGTCGACCGTCACCTGATGGGTTTTATCATCCAGGGAAATCGAACCGACAACCAGATTGTGCGCCTGGGCCTGGGGTTCGGCATGCACCCTTCTAAAAACAGCCTTGGCCCGCGCAACAACTTCCCGGGGGCTGAACGGTTTGCAGATATAGTCGTCGGCACCCAGCTCCAGCCCCAGGAGCCGGTCGATCTCTTCCACCCGGGCGGTAATCATGATGATGGGGACATTTGAAAACTTCCTGATCTCGCGGCATAATTCCATCCCGTCCATTCCCGGCAACATGATATCCAGCAAAATCAAATCCGGCAGATCTTTTTTGACCTGGACGATAACGCGGTCACCGTCGGCCTGGGTAGATGTCCGAAAGCCGGCCGCTTGCAGATAATCACACAGCAGCCGGGTGATCTTCTCTTCGTCTTCAACAACAAGAATATGTCTGGTCGTCATGGGTAAATCCAATAGATAATGAAAGCAATGTGGTAAATTTAAGTCCAGTTGAGTTCTTTACAGGTTTCTGGCCACTGGTCGCTGGCCACTGGCTGCTGGTTACTGGCACATGGCCTTTGGCAGCTGCTCTCGTGTCACAGGTCACTGGCTGCATGTCTCTGGGTCGGCCAGCAGCAAGAAGCCAGTAGCAAGAAGCCAAAAAAAACCGTGTTTTGTAAATTACATTAGGGACATAACACTATTTTTAGGCCAGCGGCAGCTCGATTTCAATTCGAAGCCCGCCCGGGGCTGCATTGGCGGCCCTGATTTCACCGCCGAGGGCCTTCACAATACTTTTACAAATACTCAGCCCCAACCCGCTGCCGCCCTGATTGCGGCTTCTTGATTTATCCACCCGGTACAATCTGTCAAACAGATACTCCAATGCCGCTTCGGGCACACCGGGCCCGGAATCCTCGAAAAACAACGTCAAACGGTTTGCGCTGCGATCCTGCGAGATCTTCAAGGTGCCGGGTGAATCCGCGTATCGCAGGGTGTTTTCCAGCACGTTGGAAAAAAGTTGCTGCAGGCGATCGGCATCGCCGATCACGGTGGGGGGGGATTCATTTTCCACCCTATTCTCAACCGTAATCTGATTCTCGGTAAAGCGCGCTTGAAAATGACCCAGAGTTTCGTTCAGAACCGACAGCGGATCAACCGGCTCTTTATTAATGGAGAGCACCCCGGCATCTGCCAGGGACAGTTCGTGAAGATCGTTTACGATCTTGCTGAGATGACGGGCCTCCGAACGCAGGGAGTCGAGGGTATCGCGGTTGACTTCGCGGACACCGTCCTGCAGGGCCTCGACCTCACCGCTTAAAATTGACAGAGGCGTTCTCAACTCGTGAGCGATATCGGAAATCCATTGCCGCCGCATGCGTTCATATTTTTCCAGGGTTTGCGCCATGGCATTAAAATCTGCGGCCAGTTGTCCTAATTCATCGTTGGACTCAACTTCGATGCGGGTATCAAAATTACGCGACGCCAGGGCCCGGGTCCCGGCCGTCAGCTTGCGGATGGGTGCCAATAAATGTTTGGATAAAAGAAACGCTACAAGAGCCGCCAGCACCAGAATACCGCCGCCGATAAGATAGAGCACCTGCGATTGTTGCTTTAAAAAATCCACCGCCAGCGGGTTAGCCAGATGTTCTCTTTTGTGAAGGCCCAACCAGCCTGCGGTTTTGCCGGAGACGCTAATTTCCTGCAGGGTGTAGCCGCCAGGTGAAACCCGGGTACGTCCGCCGACGATATGCTGTTTATCAGCATCAAAAACCGCCAGCCTGCGGGCCAGTCGTTGAACACGCCTGAAAGGCACTGGCGGGGGGATGTCTTGAGCGCTACCCCCGGATCCTTTGTTTTCAATATCAGGCGTCCCTGGGGGCGGTCTGCGAAGATCAAAAATTCTTTGCGGCAGGTTTGATCGTAATATTTTCTCCCAGCGACCGGGATTATTTTTAAGTGTCTGCCAACCCTTCTGGGTTTGGTATTCGGTGGCCAGAGCGACGGCGACATCGCTATATCTTTCCAGCAGTGATTTGTTAACGTAATCCGCAAAATTGCGGGCAACATAAAACCGAATGATCCCGACCATAAGCGCCACAACCACAAGGGAGGTTAACGTAAAGGCCAGAAAAATTTTATAAGAAAGTTTAAATTTCATTTTTGGGTTACAAATTCGGTTGTGCCAGTTGAGCCCCGCTTTTAGCGGGATTGAGCACGTTGTTCTGTTAATCCTGTCTAAAATATAAATTAGATAGATTCTATTATACTATAACACGCATTTCAAACCCATTTATCAGCCTTCACCACCTTCACATCAGTTCTTCATATTTTCTCCACAGTTAATTGTTAACTTAATCACAGAGTACACAGAGGATTTTTTCAAAATTTTAAATTTTAAAAACAAACCGTAAGGAGGTTATCATGAAAAAAATTCAAACGATCATCGTCGCGAGTGTACTGGTAATGGGCATGGTCCTTTGCGGACCGGCGTTTGCCGACAGTCAAGGAAAAGGCGACCGCCAGGGTTTCGGATCTAAACAACGTCATAAAGGCGGCGGCCTAATGCTGCTGGCAAAATATCAGCAAAGGAACCTGATGGTTCAGGTGCTTTCAGAAATGACGGGTCAATCAACCGAGGCCATCCGCACAAAACTGAATGAGCAGCGCATGCGCACCGTAATGCATGAGCTTAATATTGACCGGCAGGCCTTTCGAACTGCCATGCACGCCAAAGCCGGCGAGCGAATTAAACAGGCGGTTGCAAACGGGACCATTACGCCGGAGCAGGAAAAAGAAATCCTCGCAAAAATGCAAAGTCGCTCCAAACGGCGTGAGCTTATGAGTCAGCTGATTGAAAAAGGAATTGAAGATGGGACCATAACCCAGGAGGATGCGCAGGTGTTGTTTCGCAAACGCCACTAGCATCCTTCTTTAAAATTCGCCTGAGGCCGATAAAGGGCCTCAGGCGAATAGTCTTCCGTCCCCCTGGAGTACGCTTAAAGTGTCCAAGCGTTCAGCGTGCTTACTCCAGCCATGGATTTGTTCAAGTCGTGAGGAATTAAAAAAAAATTCTTAAAAATGTAACCTGACTGTAATCTATAGGCAGTGAACGCCGACACAATAATAAGTTACCACAAAACAGCCCTATTTAAGAAAGGATCATACAATGTTTTCCGGGAAAAAAGATCAAGAAGAGGATCTGCGGGAAAATAACTGGATGCATTCCTTGGTATGGTTTGGGATATGTTTGCTACTTTTAACTCTTTTATTCATTTAGGGTATCTGTCCTTAGTCGCACTTAAACGACTGGGTTACATCCTGTGAAGTATCTCCAATGTCGGCTTTGAAAAAGCCAAAACGTTGACCCTCAAACCAGTGAAAATCGTCCCCGCCCCAGTAGAGTTTTTCTTTCAGGCGGGTTTCGGCATAAAAATAGATATAGCGGTTGTGGGTATCAACGATGTGTTTTTTTTGACCTGAAGACAAGTTAAACCAGCCGCGGGTTTGCCAGTGTTCGGGCTCATTTTTTCCTGCCAGATAGCGCACGGCAACGTAGATGGGACGGCGACAATTATTTTTTACGAAAACTTTTGAATACAGTTCTGCCTGTGGATCTTGCCGAGCCAGTGCAATCCGGATCTGGGATAAAATTTCATCGGCGGTGGCCTTGTCTTTTTTAACAATGTGATCTTCCTTGGCATCCACGACGACCCGGGTGGTGTTGGCAGTGACCGCTACGACCTTAATGCTGATATCGAGCTCCGCCGTAGATGCGTTCATGACGGTCTCATCCGTATAGGGGTCCACCGAATGCAGCCGGATATCCATCTTCTTTAAGGCGCTGCGGGCGGCCGCGGTGACCTGTCTGACATCACCCAGCAAGGTTTCTTTGGCCACATTGGATGTGGTATATCGGTAATATTCTCCTCCGCCGGCCATACTCCCGGGCAGGACCACCTCGGCACATCCGACCAGCAGCCCCATAAAACCGATCAGTCCGATTCGGGCTGCAACCCGTTTGAATTCACCCATTTCTGCCTCTGTTTATCTTTCTGATGCTGACTCTTTCTGTGTGCCTGAGTCAACGACCACCGGCAACGCGGGTGGCTTGGATTTTACCGCCATAGGCGGTAAAAGACAGGGACGCGAAGTGCCCCAATCGTTGAAAACAACGCGGGTGAAACCGTGGATTCTCGTACGAAGCACCCGGTTTGGAAAACCCAAAGCCGCTTCAGGCAGACTTCGTTTTTAACATAAGCAGAATTTCTTCCTTTTCAATAAGCTCAAACCGCTATCTCTATTTCGTTAAAATCTGGATTTATCTTTAAAAAAATGGGCCGGACAAATCAATATGTTTTCTTGCATTCGCGCAAAAAATCCATTTCTCATGTTGAGATCTGGGGCCATTTGGTTTAAGAGTAAAAAAAGTGATGGCCGTTGTGAAAAATTGTTCTGTGGTGAAATTTTTATATGGATTTTGTTTTTAGAAGTGGAAAAGACACTTAAAATTTCTAATCAATCACCTAGAAAGGAGAAAACGCATGCTAAAAACCAAAAAAGATCGATTATTTATTTTAGTCATTTCCCTGATTTGCTTCATTTTAGCCATGCCGGCAAGCGCTCCAGCCCAGCAACCGGTGCAACTCAAACTGGCCTCCTTCAAGATAGGCAGTGGCTGGTTTGTCATGGGCGGTATCATGGCGGACATCTTCAAAAAAAGCCTCCCACCCGGTTCCACTGTGGATGCGCTGCCAAAGTCCGGGGGTATCGGAAATCCGAAACTGCTTGGCTTAAAGAAGGCAGATCTCGGGTTCGCATTTCCCATCACTGCCAACTGGGCCTGGAATGGAGTTTACCGCTACGATAAGAAGATCCGAAATATCCGGGCGATTGCAGGGGGACTGGATAGCTACTGGGTTCTAAGCGCTGTGAAAGCTGATAAAGGAATCAATAGCTGGGCAGATATGAAATCCGGGAAAAAGGACCTTCGGATCGCCACGCAGTCCAAGGGCTCGCTGAGTGAATTTGCAGCCAGGCAAGTTTTGGAGGCCTATGGCATCTCTTATGACGACCTGAAGGGCTGGGGCGGCGATATCCTGATGAAGGGCTTCAAGGAAATGGTCCCCGCACTCAAGGAAGGCGCCATAGACGGATTCTTGATGATGGCAACCCCGTTTCACCCCACCTGGACTGAAGCGGCCATATCCCGCCCCCTTAAGTTTTTGCCCATGGAAGATGCGGTATTGGGACAATTAAAGCGTAAGTATGGTTACACCAGCTCGGTCGTTCCGGCAGGAATGTTCAAAGGGCTGGAAAAGGATGTGGTCACCATCGGTTTTCCCACCTGTCTCTTAGTGCGGGAAGATATCTCTTCCGAGGTGGTTTATACGCTCGTGAAAGCCATGGTGGAGAACAGGGAAAAGATTCAGTCTGCCTACAAGAGTTTTAAGGCCTTCGATCCAAAGACGGCCTGGAAGCCCGAAAAGCTTGGAGGGGTTCCCCTTCATCCGGGTGCTGAGAAGTACTACAAAGAGAGGGGTTGGAAATAGTTAAGGCATTTTAGCTCATTTGTTGTAAGCACTTTTTATCGGTTTAAAACTGTACCATCGGGTGTTAATCCGCCGGAGGCGGATTGAGATAGCTTCTAGTCTGGTGAGTGGATGGAATTAAAACTCGAAAAGGTTCGGTATTTTCTGGCCGGCACCTTGGCCATCTGCTGGTCCCTCTTTCAGATCTACGGGGTCTGGAACATCACCCTGGATGCCATGATCTTGAGGGCCGCCCACGTTGGCTTTGCCCTATCTCTCGCCTTTTGCTTGAATCCCTCTTTCAAGTCCAGGCCCAGACTCTCTTTTGCCATCGATTCCATCTTGATGCTGCTGGGCATCGGGGTCGGTCTTCATGTAATCACAAATTTCGATCGCATTATTCAGAGAATTATATCCGTTGATGAGATGACCTTCAGCGATCTCTTTTGGGGCTTTGTGGCCATCCCGCTGATCCTGGAGGCCACCCGAAGGACTGTCAGGGCCGCCCTGGCCATTGTGGGGACCTGTTTCTGCATCTACGCCCTGACCGGCCCTTATCTATTCGGTATGTTGAAACATTCTTCCGCAAACATATATGAATGGGTTGAGTATCTCTACCTCACCTCTGACGGCATCTTTGGGGTCCCCACCGGTGTTTCGGCCACTTTTGTCTTCATCTTTATCCTTTTTGTCGCCTTTCTTGGAAGGACCCAAATAAGCCAGTTTTATCTGGACCTGGCCTTTGCACTCACGGGCCGCTCCCGGGGTGGCGCCGCCAAGGCATCGGTTGTGGCCTCCAGTTTTTTCGGGACGATCTCCGGCAGTGCCGTAGCCAACACAGTGGGCACCGGAAGCTTCACCATCCCTTTGATCATTAAATCAGGTTACACGCGCCACTTTTCAGGGGCGGTAGAGGCCCTTGCATCTACCGGAGGACAACTCATGCCCCCCATCATGGGAGCGGCCGCTTTTGTTATGGCGGAGTTAACCGGGATCCCCTACTGGGACATCTGCAAATCAGCCGCCTTTCCAGCCATCCTCTTTTATGGCGCGGCCTTCTTCATGATTCATCTGGAGGCCTTGAAGATGGGCCTGAAGGGTTTAGAGAAGGAGGAAATGCCCAACCTGAAGCTTACCTTGAAGAAAGGAAGTCATAAGATCCTTCCGGTCGTGGTCCTGATTACCTTCCTCGTACTGGACTATACGGTGACCAAAGCAGCACTGATGGCACTTTTTTCTACGCTGGTCGTATTTCTGGTTGATCGCCAAAGTCTGGATTTTTTTGTAAGCGTTGGCGCGGGTTTTAAAAAAGGACCCGGGGATCTTTTGAATGCTTTGAAAAGGGGATTGGTTTCAGCGCTTGTTGGTCTGGGGGGGGCCCTGGATCAGGGTGCCAAGATGGCACTCACTGTTGCCGTTGCCTGCATCTGCGCAGGGATTATCGTTGGTGTAATTACGCTTTCCGGCTTTGGCCTCCGATTCTCGAGTATGATCGGCACATTTTCCGGCGGCTATCTTTTCTTGGCCTTGTTGCTGGTCGCCATGTGCTCCATCATCCTGGGGATGGGGATGTCCACTACCGCGGACTACATTACCGTGTCCACTTTAGCGGTACCGGCCCTCTTTATGTTAGGGGTCAATCCCCTTTCAGCCCATATGTTCGCCATGTACTTCGCCTGCCTCTCAATGATCAGTCCTCCCGTTGCCCTGGCCGCTTACGCTGCAGCAGGAATTGCACAGACCGGACCGTGGCGAGTCTGCTTCACGGCCATGCGTCTCGGTATTGTCGCTTATCTGATCCCCTTCATGTTCGCATACAACCCGGCACTTCTCATGATCGGACCCGTTGGCGAGGTGGTAAGGGCCTGCTTCACTGCGCTGATCGGCGTGGTGGCGCTGTCTGGAGCAACCATGGGTTTCCTGTTCAGGGCCATGGCTCCCTTTGAGAGAATTCTGTTGGGGGGTGCAGGGATCGCTCTGATTTTTCCCGGCTTAACGAGTGATTATATCGGGATCCCTCTCGCCGGAATTATGTGTGCATGGAATTACTTTACCAAGAAAAAGGTTTACGCTTCTAAAACTGCAGCTGATATCTAGTGTTGCGTCCCGCAAGCAATTCACAGAATACGGTTTTATTCTAGGCTTTTTGCTACTGGCTGCTGGCCTCTTGCCGCTGGCCGACCCAGAGACAAGCAGCCAGTGACAAGAGACCAGCTGCCAGAGACCAGGCGCCAGTAGCCAGCGACCAGAAACCTTTAAAAAACTCAACTGAACTAAAATATTCCAGACGGCTATGGCCGATTCCAGCCGTGTTTCCCCCCTGAATTCCCCCCGGGCGGTTGGCAACAACCGCCTATTTTTTTCTAAAGTTATTCGTATAGTTACCGATATTTCTATAGAGGTATAATACAATATGAGCAAACGAAGAATGTATAACACCACTCTAGATGCGGACTTGATCAAGGAGATCAAAATCCTCGCGGCCCAGTTGGACAAGCGACAAAATGATCTCCTTGAAGAGGCGATCAAGGATCTACTCGAAAAATACAGATGCCAAGATGAAGAAGAATCTTCCTTGGGCATATCTAATGGATGAGTAGCTCGCAGGGATCACCCGCTTTTATAGGAGTATAACTTGAATAATTTAGTCTATCTAGGCTATAGCTTAATAGGTTTTGGGTTAGCGTTTTGTTTATACCTGATCCTGGCCGACAAACCCGAGCCGGACGATAAGAGCGAAATGGAACCCATCTCAAAAGAGCGGATTAGGGTTCAGGACCCCCGCGATTTCACTTCTTGATCTTATATATCTCCCCTTCCAAAACTCCAGTCGATCGGTGTGACCGTTATTTGGGTAACACCATCCTGAATATGGATTAACATTTCGTGCTTAATATCACTGGCATCTCTCCAAATCACATAGTACTGCCCGTTTATATAATGATTGGAGAGACTCCTGCTTTCTAGAGCCCCTAGCTCACCGGCAGCCATATTTGCAGGTCGTAGCGATTTAAAAGGGTGATCAATCCAATAAAGACTGTAAATCATCTTTTCATTAGACGTATTTTCAAACATAATTGAAAAGTTCGCCAAAGCGACAGTCGGAAGTAAAACAACGCTAAAAATTATAAGAAATTTTTTCACTTGGAATCATCTCCTTCGGTTTAAATTGGGTCGGCGCCAATCACAACCCGTGCTGATTTAAGAAGCCTCTTGCCTCTAATATAGATATCGGTAAATTTGCTTAAATATTAAGGGGATATTGAGGATTTAGATAAAATGTAGGCAAAAGAGACCGATGCTCGGTTAGGTTAAAAATATTTCATGACAAAATTTATCAGGACTGCAAAGAATATTATAAATCCAATTATAAATGTTAGATAAGTGAGATACTTTATGATTATCCAAAGAATTCTTAACATGGCCTCTTCTTTTACTTGACTTTAACCGGCGGGCTTGCATTATTGGGTCTATTATTTTCAGCGGTCACCCCAATCTAAATTTATCACATCAAGGTAAAAAAGGTAAAGGAAACCATGACGACGGGCCATATTTCGACTATCGCAGATGAACTCACGCTGCCGTCTGCCGGTGTTCAAACCACCGTGAGCCTTCTCAGACAAGGAGACACCATCCCTTTCATCGCCCGCTATCGCAAAGAGGCCACGGGCAGCCTCGATGAGGTGGCCATCACGGCCATCAGAGATCGATTGAATCAGCTTGAAGAACTCGACGCCCGCAAGGCCGCCGTACTCAAATCCCTCGAAACCCATGGTCATCTTACCGAGGAACTAAAGCAAAAAGTGCTTTGCGCTGCAAACCTGGCATTGCTCGAAGATATTTACCTGCCCTACCGCCCGAAACGCAGGACCAAAGCCACGATTGCGCGCCAGAAAGGTCTGGAGCCCCTGGCGCTTATAATCCTGGAACAGACGGGGCAGGATCCCCTCCAGCTCGCCATCGAATTTGTTGATCCTGAAAAGCAGGTGGCATCGACGCAGGATGCCCTGGAAGGTGCCCGGCACATCATAGCCGAAATCATCAACGAGGATCCCGAATCACGTGAAAAAATGCGTGCGTTGTATTCTAAAAAAGGCATCATTCAAAGCCGGGTGGCCGCCGGGAAGGAAACCGAAGGCGCCAAGTATAGAGATTACTTTGAATGGCAGGAATTTGCCGCCAGGGCCCCTTCCCACCGCATCCTGGCCATGCGCCGCGGGGAAAAGGAAGCGATTCTTAATCTGAGCATTGCACCGCCGGAACCGGAAGCTTTGGAGCTGCTGGAAGCCCTTTTTGTAAAGGGTGCGGCCGCCGATTCAGTGCAGGTGAAGCTAGCCGTCCATGACGGTTTCAAACGACTGCTGTCACGTTCCATGGAAACAGAGGCGCGACTCGCCACCCGGCAACGCGCTGAGAAACATGCCATCGAAGTGTTTGCCCGCAACCTGCGCCAGCTGCTTCTGGCACCCCCGCTGGGCCCCAAACGCGTTATGGGAATCGATCCCGGTTTCCGAACCGGCTGCAAGGTGGTCTGCCTGGACCGTCAGGGGAAACTGCTCCACTACGACACGATTTATCCGCACCTGGATGAAAGGCGGGACCTGAAAGCAGCCGAATCCATCATCGACCTGTATAAGCGCCATGAGATCGAAGCGCTGGCAGTTGGAAACGGTACTGCAGGCAGAGAAACCGAAGCCTTTATACGCAAAATTGAGGCCCTCAAGGAAACTCCGCTGATTCTGGTCAATGAAAGCGGTGCTTCCGTGTATTCCGCATCGGAAACGGCCCGCCACGAGTTCCCCGATCTGGATCTCACCATACGCGGAGCCGTTTCGATCGGCAGACGCCTGATGGATCCCTTGGCGGAGCTTGTTAAAATCGACCCGAAATCGATCGGGGTGGGACAATACCAGCACGATGTCGAGCAGCCTGCATTGAAACAGGCCCTGGATGATGTGGTCATCAGTTGCGTGAATGCCGTCGGTGTGGATGTAAACCGTGCCAGCGTTGAACTGCTGGCCTATGTTTCGGGACTCGGACCCGGGCTGGCCGCAAATATCGTCAAGTACCGCGATGAAAACGGCCCTTTCAATTCCAGACAGGCGCTAAAAGCGGTTTCCCGACTGGGACCGAAAGCCTATGAGCAATCGGCCGGTTTTTTGAGAATCCAGGATGGCGCCAATCCCCTGGATGCCAGTGCCGTACATCCGGAGAGCTATGCGGTAGTGGATGCCATGGCGCAGGACCTGAACTGTTCTGTTGCCGATTTGATGAAAGACGCCGGTTTGAGAGCAAAAATTGACGTATCCCGGTATGTCAGCGATCAAGTCGGAAGGCCGACCCTCGAGGACATTCTGGCAGAGCTTGCCAAACCCGGTCGTGATCCGCGCCGGGAATTTGAAGCCATCGAGTTTGCCAAGGGCATCAATCAGATATCCGATCTCAGGACGGGAATGAAGATGCCGGGAATCATTACCAACGTGACCGCCTTTGGCGCATTTGTCGATATCGGTGTCCATCAGGACGGGCTGGTGCATATCAGCGAGTTGTCCGACAGCTTTGTGAAAGATCCGGCCGATTATGTAAAGGTACAGCAGAAGGTAAAAGTGCGGGTCATCGCCGTTGATCTGGATCGCAACCGGATCTCTTTATCCATGAAAAACAAGCCCAAAGCGCCAACAGGCCCACGGCCACGGAAACCGAACCACCCCAAAAAATCGACCGCTGCAAAGAAGACGCCCAAAAAAAGAAAAAACACACCGTTTCACAATCCGTTTGAGGAAGCCCTGGGGAATAAACGACGATGACGATGAAGCCAAGCCGGACACCTCATTTACCGAAATGCGAGATAGGATGTTGCTTTATTCGGAATCGGATTACATCTTAATCAGGAGTGGAAATGAAAACAACTGACGCTTACCGCTGGACTATTTTAGGACTGGGCACTTTTTGCATCCTGACATTTGGCGTTGTTTTTCAAAGTATTCCGCCCCTCATCGGGATTTTAGTTGAGGCCCTCAATATTTCCTATGCCAGAGCCGGTACGCTGATGGGCCTGTTTATATTGCCGGGGATCTTTTTATCGATCCCCGGAGGAATGTTAACAGATCGTTTTGGACCCCGCAAAGTTGGAGTTGCTTCACTCCTGAGCCTGACTCTCGGCACTGCAATAGTGGCTTTAAGCGGCAGTTATGAGATTATTGCATTCGGTCGTCTGGTGGCCGGGGTGGGGGCTACCGTCTCGATAGTGGTCGTTGCGAAAATTGTTACATCCTGGTTCTATGACCGCGAAATCGGATTAGCGATGGGAATTTTTAACACTTCAATGCCGCTCGGCACGATCCTTTCTCTAAATTTTATGGGCGCCATCGCATTCCACTTCAGCTGGCAGGCATCGATATGGGTTAGTTTTGCCGTGGGCGCTGCTGCGTTATTTCTTTTCCTGGTATTCTACCGCAATAAAGGCACCACCGGGGAACTAAAATCAGAGCCTGCGGGGCTGCTTGCAGCGCTAAAAAAGGCAGGCGGCAGCGTCTGGTTAATCGGGCTGTCATGGGGGTTGTTTAACGCCGGCCTGATCTCATTCTTTACCTATGCGCCGGACTACTTTGTTTCCCGGGGAGACGGTATTGTCAGAGCAGGGCTTCTGGCAAGCTACCCGATGTGGGGCTCTATTGTAATCGCTCCGATTGTTGGCCTGTTAATTGACCGCATCGGGCACAAGTGGGTATTTGTAGCGGTCGGGTGCGGCGGCACGGCCTTATTTTTATATTTGATCCCGGAATTTAATCAGCACGCCGCTATTCTTTCGATTTCGACCGGGGTCTTTGTCGCTATTCTAACGCCGGCACTATTCTCATTACCGGCAGAGCTTCTGCCCGAGTCGGTGATGGGCTTTGGATTTGGCATCCTGGGAACGGGCGCCGGTGTTGGGAGTGCCGTCGGCCCTTATATCATCGGCAGTTTAAGGGATGCGACGGGCGACTACCTGTGGAGTTTCACCGCAATGGCCATTTTTCCCGCCCTGGGTATAATACCCATGTTCATACTTAGAATGAAAAAAGAAAGACAACAGAAGTAAAGATGATTATTTTAGATGCAAAGAAATCTGATCTTCTTCACCTGTTGAAAAAAATATGCCCGAATGTTTATCAGATACGGCAATCTATCTTTCTTTAAAAACAGAGTAATGTCGAATTTAGTTTTGTAAAAGGCATTCAAGGCTTAGGAGGTAAGCTAAATGAGCAACTTGGCCAGGAATACAAGTTTAGTATTTGCCGCGGGCTGTTTGGGCGGCCTACTGAACGGTCTGGCAGTTTGGATTTTCGGAGAGCTCGGAATTACAGCAGCATTGAGCGTAAAAATAGCACCCCAGCTATCGCCTGCATTTTTATATCCGCGGCTTGTCTGGGGAGGAATTTGGGGGCTGCTGTTTCTACTTCCGCTCATGAAAACACGCATTTTTTCCAAAGGGTTAATTTTCAGTCTGGGTCCGACACTGGTGCAACTTTTCGTTGTTTTCCCAATGAAAGCAAATAAAGGTGTTATGGGTCTTGATCTTGGCTTGCTCACCCCGCTGTTTGTGGTTGTCTTCAACGCGATTTGGGGATGGACCGCTGCGATCTGGTTGAAATCGGCAGGCAAATAGTTCGCGCACTGAACTGCTTGATAATGCAAATAAAGCATACTGAAACACGTTGGGACATTCTCCGTGGGGAGGAAATTGAAAATGGCTAAATGGACTTTCGAACCCGGACATACCGCCGCAGAGTTTAGCGTGCGGCACATGATGGTGACATTTGTACGCGGGCATTTTAAAAATATTCACGGTACCATGGAGTTTGATCCGCAAGATCCACAGGGTTCTTCAGTGAAGGTAAAAATTGAAGCACGCGGAATCTGGTCCGGTGAAGCGGAGCGTGACGACCATCTGCGCAGCGCGGACTTTCTGGATGCAGATAACTATCCGGAAATTACGTTTACGGGTAAAGAAGTTAAGATCTTAGGTGGGCATGATTATGCCGTTACCGGTGATTTAACGATCCGGGGAGTTTCACACCAGGCAATGTTGAATGTTAACTAACTGGGGACATGGGAAACCCCCTGGTGGGAGGACGGTGAGGACAAAGGACCCATTACCCGCGCAGGCTTTGTTGCCAAAACCAAAATCAATCGCCATGATTTTGGGGTGAGCTGGAACGCCGCCCTGGAAAAGGGGGGTATCGTCGTCGGCGATATGGTGGAAATCACGATCGATGCAGAAGCGCTACTGGAAAGTTCTTGATCACCCCAAGATGATATCGTGAAACTCAGATCAAGTGGCTCTGCGCTCTAAGTGCACACTCATAAGAACAAACCACAGGCTCCGATCAGCTCCAGATTTTTATTTGAGCGTACCCTACTCCTTCCTTTTTGAGAAAATCAAAATTTAAAATGATTTATTTCGCATGCTTTTTGACTTTCAGGCGCGCTTTAGATATGCTAAAGCTATCACAACAATGCGAAATTCTGGACGAATCGTTGATGCTCGGGGTACCCCCAATACTCAACAGCTAACGAAGGGAATGGCGCCATGAAAGAATTGATCAGTCACATTGCCCAGGCACTTGTTGACCATCCGGAGCAGGTAGAGGTTAATGAAGTTGAAGGTGGTCAGACTTTGATACTAGAACTCAGGGTAGCCAAAGAAGACATGGGGAAGATTATCGGCAAACACGGGCGGACTGCTCAGGCCATCAGAACGTTATTAAGCGCAGCATCTGGAAAGGCAAAAAAACGCATCGTTCTTGAGATCCTGGAATAATATGTCCGAATCCCAATTCGAGGAGATCCTGATCTTTTTTGTTCAAAAGGAACAAAATGGAAATGGGTGTTTGATTCGGATCGGGCAAGGGTAGCGCTATTATCAAAATAAGAAGGGCATTCCCTCTTCGTTAGACGGAGACGGAATGCCCTTTTTTTAACTCGGAAACAGGCAGCTATTCCACAGTGACATTTGCGGCTGCGGGGCCTTTTTGGCCTTCTTCAATATCAAAGGTAACGCGGTCGCCTTCATAAAGAGACTTAAAACCGGTTGCATTGATCCCGGAATGATGAACAAATACATCCGGACCATCTTCTTGCTCGATGAAGCCATAGCCTTTGCTGCTATTAAACCATTTTACAATTCCATTAGCCATCGTGACATTCTCCTTTCAAAAAAATTCTCATAGTTCCATACTTCAGGTTGCCACTTTGACAAATGGATCTTTCC
>Ga0255055_10000827_pt1 | contig 23568 bp, 18 predicted proteins | sample JV7_2_27_MG_FD_188633 | JGI IMG/M metagenome (GOLD analysis project Ga0255055, IMG submission 188633) | Seawater microbial communities from Jervis Inlet, British Columbia, Canada - JV7_2_27 | ecosystem: Environmental > Aquatic > Marine > Inlet | place: Canada: British Columbia | collected...
GGGTCGGGCTGGCCACCCCGGCTGTCCTGCACGGGCAATTTCCTCCCGATACATTTCGACATAGATGTCGAATGCCACCAGGCCGAAATGCATCGAACCACACGCCGGATCCAAAAAAAGGATTTCTCGAGCCGGTTTGACAGTTCGGAGTGGGGTATCGTTTCCGACCGGCACAAGATATTGCAGGTGGGCGTTCAAAAACGATTCTGGGTGCATCTCCACCCATAGCCTACCCAAGGAGTTTTCAACCAAATATCGGACAACCCAGCGTGGAGTGAATATCTGCGTGGCGGAAGCAATTTGTTCGGCTGTAACCTTTTTACCCTTACTAAACCCTTTGAATACTGCGTCTTTTTCTTCCGCATTGAACGCCTGGTAAATCCATCCTAAGCTCTCTTCGTTCCCTGGCTGCCAAGCTTCACTTAAATCCACTCTATTTAGGGTATCGACAAGGGCTCGCAGTGCGTTCGGCCTGGGGCAAAGGGACGAGGCAAGTGTTGCAGGGTCGAAAAGAACGGAAATCTCCCGCGCTAGCTCCCCGCACTGCCACAACAAGAAATGGCGATAAGCACGATGACGAGGTCCCTCGCTGAGGATGTCGGTCGGCGTCTCGCCAGCATCATGCAAATGCCTGGCCTCTGGATCATGTTCGTCGGCCAGCCAAAATAGATAGGCATTTGAATCTGTTAGGCGGGAGACAACGACCTTTAGTAACCGTCTAGCCTCGAGCATTTTAAAAGCAACAAATCGGTTGAGCCATGTATACGCCGTCTCACGGACGAGTTTTACGCGGGCCTCAATAGCTTTGTGGCCGGTTTCATCCTCGTCCCGGGCGTACTGCTCCAGCCGAGCGCGGGTGGCTCTTGCTTCCTCTATTGTAGTTACGGCTGGGTAACGTCGTTCTGGGGCAAACGTTCCGTCCGAAAGCCATCCGTAGATCCCCTCGAGCTGTTCGTGCGCCTCCCGCTCCAAATCAGCCCGTGCCTGCAGGGTGAACTTCTGAATTGTATTGATTAGTGTGTCGTTCATTCCTTCCCTGGTTTTCCAACTAGCGTCTGCTGTGCAAGCGCTTGCTCCCTTTGGTGCTGTAACTGTTCCTCCAGTCCGGCTATCGTTTTTGTAAAGCATTGGTTCGCCGCATCGACCAATGTCTTCGCGGTGGAGACGCGAGCTGACACCCATGCTGAGTTGATCGTTCTCAAACCATGTCCGTCTTGTTCGTCTGGTTGATCTGCGCCCGAATCCGGTCGATCCGCACGATGGGCGATCTGGTTCCGGCGGTTGATAAGTTCGTCGAGGTCCCGTCTCAGGTCGCGCGGATTCCTGCCACAACGCCCACCCACATCATCCCAGAAGTTACGCACGGTGAGTATCGTTGCGATCTTTTCGATGGATTCCGTATCGTGCAACGTCCTCCGCTCGAAGTTCTTGAGGATGATCTGCTGCAGACGTTCGTCCGGGTCTGCGTAGGTCTCCAGTGAGAGATAATCGTCCAGGGTAAGTGTCAACTCGCGAATGGACCTGTCTGCGCCCCGGCGGCGTGCCTTCACAATGGTCAGGACATTCTCCCGCAAGCTGTCCCAGAAAAACGATTCCAGGGCTGTGCATGAAACGATCACGGTCTGTCGAAGCAAGAAGTTGATGCCATCAGGCAAGAGCAGGGCCTGCGGTATAGGGGCGGTAGCTCTTGTGTACATGACCAGTTGATCATTTTGCGTATGGCGCATAAATGTGCTTTCGGGCAGACTCAATCGTCGGCAAACAGCAAGACGGAGATCTTCATCCGGGTCCATCTCGCGCAGACCGCGAAATAGCTCAAATAATTGAAGCAGGTGTTCTGCTACCGCGAAGTTCTGTATGGCAAGGTTGTAGGCTGCCACGAAGCTACTCCAACATGACCGTGCTTCCACCTGCCAGGATCTTTCTCAGTCGATCCCGCAGGGCATCGAGGAATTCTTTTAGCTCTTCTTCGTTTGTTATCCGGGCGGGAAATAATCGGGCCACCGTTACGCGCTCGATCCTCTCTTCCGGTACGACCAAATCAATGAGACGTCGCACAACCTGACTGGCCATAGCCTCGACTGCAAGTATGTCGCTCTCCAACTGCGCGAGCGTGGCGCCGGTCTTTCGACAAACAGTTGCGCCTTCAGCCAAGTCCATTTCCGCTTCAGCACGGCTGCGCAAGGGAAACAGGACCGAATCCTTTTGTTCAGCGGAAACTCCAGGATCTTCCGCTACCGCCAGCCACTCTGGCCTACCCTTGATCGTTTCTAGGACAGCGTTATACACCTCTCTTCGTTTCTCGAAGAAGGTCGTGTAAACATGCCTGTAGTCGCGAGAAAGCGTTTCGGACGCCATCCGCACTGCATCGATACGCCTCAAGCAATCGTCGGAGGCCAGCAGAGACGCCAGCTCTGCAGAAGCTTCTTTAAGGTTGTCGTCTGGAGTTCGGTTTGCAAGCAGCGGCCACTGCTCATCAAGAATTCGTCGAGCCGTGTTTATGACTTCAATATTTTCGTCCGTGGCAGCCTTGGCCAAATTGTCAGATAGGGATCTCCCCTGGATAAAGCTCTTCCCTTCCGAAGCCAAGGTCCTCACGCATTCGTCGGGTGGACTTTCCAATATCCCCTCCACCCACCGAAGCTGACTCTGGATTGCCTCGGCTCCTGGAAGCCGAAGGGCCTGAAGTTTTGCCGCGAGGGGCAGAAGTTTCTCGCGATCAGAAGCTGCTACCTGCTTGAATGCCTGGGCGATCTCGCCTTCCTCGATGTTGACCTCTCGACCGGTCAACTCTTCATACATACGTGCTGCCGACACAAGGATCTTGAGATCGAGCGCTTCGCGTGGGGAGAAGGAAGCCGCGCGAAAGGCTGGGGTTGTATTGAAGGGCTGGCGGCCTGGGGGTTCGCCGTAATGGCGATATTTTCGCCCTTGGTGGCTAACTTCAACAGCACCACCGCGAAACAGGACGGCAAGACCAAGTCGGACAGACTCTAGGCTCCACCCATATCCAAGACCGCCGAAGTGATTTTCCTGCATCTTGCCCGTTATCTTGTTGCCATAGGCATGTTCACGACGCAGGTAGTCAAGGATTTCGCGACTAAGATCGCATCCCAGGTTCGGGACATACTGCCCTCCCTGTTTGACCACAAGGCTCTGCTCCGGTTTTTCGTCATAAAAAACCTTTGGCAGGCCGTTTAGTGTTGAGGCAGTCAGAAACGTCTCTGCTTCCCCACCGCCCAACGGCAAATTTCCGATCTCAACCTTCGGATAGAGAACGGGAATCGCAGTTTCCAGAAGCGCCCTAGTCATCTCTGAAAGCGATGAACCCAGAGTGCGCCCCTGTTTCTCCACACCCTGAAAGAAAGACGTCCCCGATTCAAGCGATTGAGTCACGGTATCCCGCAGCCGGCGCTGGAATTGCTCGCGGCGGTTCTTCTCCTCTGCGAGGCAGGAGGATTCTTCGTGTGTTAGCTTCTGGTGTGCACCGAGACGGTCGTATTCGGAGACCATTTCTCGCGAGCGGTATAACTCAGTCGCAAGGTCACGGATCGAATCTTCCAGGGGCGTGATCCAGTAAAACTGAGAGGTCTGGGTCGCGCTTTCATTTCGCCCGGCTGCGACAGCGTCCTGCCATTCCTGGGACGTCGCCAAACGGACGTCGAGAAGGATGTCACCGCCGGATTCCAGGGAATGTCCATCCACGGAAAGACTCAGCTTGAAGGATCTTAGGTTCCGGTAGACAACGGTCCGTAATTTCGGTTCCGAAAATATCTCCCCGATGACCTCCCGATGGATCCGGTGCCGGTCGGCGTCCCTTGGCTCGAGACCGTTGCGTTTCGTCTCCCAGTTTTTCTCCTGGTCCGTCAAGAGCTTGTAACCGTCCTCTGTATTTCGGATGAACTGAGCTTTTTCGAGCTCCACAAGAGCAGTTTCCACATCCTTCCGGAGGGGCTGCGCATCAACAGAAGGATGCAGCACCACGGCCAGATTATGGGATGTCCTTGGTAAATCTTTTACGGATTCAAGCAATGCTATGGCTTTCACAACCCTGAGTGCCCAGTCATTCCCCTTTAGACGGCGGGACACAGTCGCAACTTCCCGGCTAACTTCGGATGGAAGCAAATTTCCCACCTCGATCAGCTCATAAACAAGATCGAGGGTGACAACCCGGCCAATAGCGGCATCTGCCAGCTTCGTCCGGTCATTGATCATCATCTCCTGGGCCTGCTTGATAATCGTGCGGTTGCTTCCCCCCACGTGGCGGTGGGCGCCCCGTTTCAACCGAAGCCCGGCTACAATATCGATACATAGGTCAATCTGGTAGGGCAGGTAAGGATAGAGACGATTGAACGATGCTCGATCGATGTTAAGGTTGCGTGAGGAACGCTCCAGCGTACAGCATTCGCGGATCCGGCCCTTATGGGCATCATAGAGCTTACCCAATGCATCATTGCCTTCAGTCTTCTTTGCCAGTACGCGTTTAGCGGTGACCTCGGAAATGTCCGTTTGTTTGAGATCAACGGTAATTCGGAAACGGTCCATAAGGCGCGCAAGTTCAATCCGCTTTGAGTCGAGTGCCGTGACCACTTCGTTGAGTTTTTCCTGGGAGGTTACAACCAACCAGAAAGGCGACACGGCTTCACGTCGTTCCGTTCGATTTCGTCCCTCAACGCCGAGAGCATGGACTATGCCCATCAGGTCGAGCATCTTGTCCACGCTTCGGGCAACGTATTGTCCCACCTCATCGACGATAAAGACTATGGCCTTCCCGGGAGCTCGCCTTGCGGCAAGGTCGAAGGCACGACGTGCTAATTTATTGGGATCCACATCAGCGCGGCCAGCACCCACCGATGCGGCATAGGAATCAGGTGAGGAATATGTGGCCGGATCGATACGATTCAAAACAGCGCTTGCCTCGTTAATAGCCAACCCCATCTGCCGGCGTTTTCGCCACTTCTCACCGTGCATTGCATCGAACTCGCGCTCGAACCGCTCAAGCCGCTTGTCCGATTCCAGCGTTATCTCCAGTTCTGCAAGGTCGAAATCCTCCGCGTATTCGAGTTGCCTTAGGAGAGATCGGTACATCATTTCCGTCAGTCGATCCGCAGCCGTCCTTACGCCTCGCTCCATGGAAACATCGAAAATGACAGCTTCAAAGGGGATGCGGGTGTTGATGGAATCGAGAAGAGCGGAGATCTTCTCATCGGCGACGATCTTCTTAAAGAGTGCCGAGGAGGTTGCCTTTCCCACCTTCCGATTGGCCACTGTGTAGCCTAGAATTTTTGCGAAGGAGGATTTTCCGGATCCAAAGAAACCGGAAATCCAGACTCCGATTCCTTCTCGCGGCTTAGCAGGCCCTTCCGCAATCTCTTTCAAAACCATCGCAAACTGATCGCGAATCGAGTCCGTCGCCACGTACTCGTTAAATTCCACAGCGACGGCCTTTTCGTTGGCCTGGTCGACCTTGATCACTTCCTCGATAGGTCGGTCAATCGGCTTTTCGAACAACTCGGCAATTCGTTTCATCCTTCGGCTCCGTAAATCCGTACCCGGTAGTTGTAGGCTCCTAGATTCCCCTCCGTTGGCATATCGAAGAAACGAAGATCCGTTCCCACCCGAGCGCTTCCCGGGTAGTATAAGACAACCGGGACCATGGTCTTGTGATGGAGTCCATCGAGAAGAACAGACGCCCGATAGATACCTGGCGCGAAACCTCCAGTTCGAACAAGAAAGACCACGTCCCTCTCGGGATCAAGCCTCTCTATATTCCCAATCAATGCATCCACAGCTGGACGAAAATCGCTTGAGGACAACAAGTGATTCACATGCCGTTGGGCCGCATTAAATCCACGGAGCGTTTCGGTCTTAAAAAGATAACCGGAACCCTCATGTTCCCGCACGACGTCCCAGACCAGTCTCGCCAAGGATACGAATGTCACATGGCGACCATGCTGCTGGTCCAAAGTAATCGATAATAGGCGGAGTTGTTTTCGTAATGCAAACTCCTGCCCTGGCGGATAGACAAAGATGGCGAAAGGCATATCGCTGTGCGCAGCAATGCGCATGGGCCTTGCGGCCAGATCCTGTTTCATTGACTCGATATTATCAACCAAGGATGGCATACACATACTCCTGAAACGTTTCTGCCGGAAAGTCAATCCGGAAGATGTTTCCGGCGGCATGAAAGGATAGCCACCCGGCTTGATGCGCCTCTAGAAAGCACCGTTCGACTTCGTGGTCGCCCAGCAGAAACAGGCGCCAGTCTGGATGGTGCACAAGGCCTTTCCCGCTTGCACCAATTTTGTGAAGGGAAAACGCGATTATAGCGAAGGCTTCCGCGGAGAGATGCTGAGGAGCAAGGGACTTCTTTGTTTTCCCTTGGAGAATATCAAAGTCTCGAAGCGCCGCAAGCATGCCCCTTGCCACTTTCCGCAATATCGTCGGTGACCACCCCCTACCCTCCGCCTCCAGGCGATCACGTAGCCATACAATAACGTCATTGACCTCTATCCTGAGCGTAGACGTTCCCCGTGCGCACAACTCGTTGGTCACGTACTCATAGAGCGGTTTTTCTGCTCGGGCTGTAAGCCAATAGTAGAACGGCCGCAGGACCTCAAGACTTGCCCCAGCGTCTTCAAGCATACGTGCCAGTTTCCAAGCATTCGGGGGATCCCCATGTATGAATCGAGGACGAAACGACCGAACATAGGTGTCCTTCGCTCGGGCCCCTGTAGCCTTCCCCAGAGCCCGCATCGCGACTTGCAAGGGATCACCATCCATGAGGTCATCCGACCAGGCCAAAACCAATCGTCGCATATCCTCCAGCAGTGCTCCGCCCTTCTGCAGGCGGCTGGTATAATCGAACGACAAAACGTCATTCTCCTCTGTCCGCAACATGATGGCTTCGTTCATTTCCAACTGTTTATAGCCCATGCAGATGTTCAAGAATAAAATCCCGCAGTTTTGCTTCCAACCCTCCAAAAATGTCGGAAGACCCACGCGTTGGATGAGGGATTTCTACTGGAACTCACATTACCTGCGTAGGCTATTTCTGTTTAAATGGATTCTACCGCGATAATTAAGGCCTGCCCATGGAAAAACTCATTGGGCACGAATTGGTCCCAGTAATGATAGTGAAAAGGGGGGACTCCCCGTAACCCTGTATGTTTTGAGGGAGAATTTTTCCCAAATCCCCTATGACCTTCGGGCCCGATACAAGGCAACGAGCTATCTTACTGTTCCCTTATTGATTTCTTTCATCCCTTCCTTGCGTACGGGAAATGCAGTAGCGAAGCGGCCTTCTTTTTCGCTTCCTCTTCACGTATGATTGCCCTCAAATGGGCGCATACACAAGCAGGATAACCAACCTTCTTTCGCCTCTCTGCGTCTGGTCCCGCACCGAAATTCTTTCAAAGGATTGCCCCGTCCCCCACCAGCCGGGGGTCTACGCTTGGTTCTTCAAACGGATTTCACCTCTTGTCCCCCTTGACGATTGCAGCAAGTTCAACACTACAACCTTGCTTTACGTTGGCATTTCGCCTAAAGAACCACCCAAAACTGGTGCAAGACCAAGCAGGCAGACGTTACGGTCGAGGCTCCGATATCACTACCAGGGGAATGCGGAGGGATCCACGCTTCGCTTGACACTTGGCTGTCTTCTCGCAAAACAACTGGACATCCAACTGCGGCGGGTCGGAAGCGGAAAGCGGATGACCTTCACGATCCAAGGCGAAGAAAAACTATCTGCCTGGATGGAGGATAATGCCTTTGTGAGTTGGTTGGAAGTTGTTGAACCATGGAAACTTGAAGAGCAATTAATCAAGACCCTTTCGCTACCGCTCAACCTGCAGGACAATGGTAAGCACCCGTTTCATCCTGTGCTCACCGAGATTCGACGAAGGGCAAGGGAACAGGCCAGACAGTTGCCGATCTTGGCTCGGTAGTCGATGAGTATGTAATTAACTCCGGGGGATAGGGTGCTCCCGGTAAGGCGGACTTCCTGCGCCGCCTTCCCACATAACTCACAAGACAGCTCACATTTCATCACTAATTTATCATTCTTCGCATATACTGACCTCTAACTTCCCAGGGATAGACCGACGGACCGAAAACGGGAACCGCACCCCCTTCTCTCCAGGCCCCTTGCGGACCACTTGGTAGAGGTTGCATCATGCGAGAAAAAAAATACTCTCCCCAGCATAACAATGAAGCACTAGAAAAAGATTTGAAGGCGTTAATGGATAAGTTTGTTGCGGAGCACCTGTCGCGGCCTGACAAGATGGAATTCGAGGATGAGAAATTCGCGCGTATGGAAATTCAGGCGTGTTTACTTCTTGATATGTCTAAGTCGGACTTCGGTAAAGATTATTTTGTTATGAATGAGGAGTTGGAAAAGGCTTGTAGGGGGGCCGAGAATTTTTTAACAGCGCTTAACTATCTCCGAAAAGCGGTACGTTCCGGGAAAGCCGAGAGAGCTGCGGCGTGTGGGATCCTGATAGGTGGATTAAAAACGACATACGACACGGATTCCGCCGGGATATATGAGTATGTCAAGCTGTACCATAACTCTCGCATGGGAGCGCTGTCCGGCGGGAAAACTCGTGGCAACCAGCAGACGACGACGCGCCAGATTGAATGGGAGAAGTGGCAGGCTGTTGCAAATGAGCTCTGGAAAAAACACCCAGATTGGAGCGTAATCTCAATGGCAGTAGAGGTTCAAAAACAGTTCCCCAGCGAAACGGTGAGAACAATCCGCCTTCGTATTATAAAACCTTCCTCGTAGTCCTCGTCCCGATTGGCAAGCAGCTCCCCTGCTTGTTGGCAAGCAGCCCCCCTGATTGCCTAAATATTTGATTCTACAGACATTTTTCCTTGAATGCCCCCCCCCTCTATGGTTAAATAAATTCCGAGATGCCCCCCAACCTGCACACCGTGAGCGCGATGAAGACAGCCTTCGCCCTAGGCGTCACTCCGCAGAAACTTTTCCCGAATCGAGGCAACGAGTGAGCGCTACCGGATACCTCACATTGTCTGAAAAAGGTCGGTTCTGCGTCCGCACCAGTTCCCCCGCCTCTTGCGTAAAGTGGGTAAGGGGACACATTTTGCCGAATATTCCCCACTACTCCTTGCCCGGCTCCGGTGTCCTGTTTTGTTGTTCCTATATCGACGCCTGGATCTCGAAGCACCGGCAAGACCCGCGCGACTTGTACCCCATTGTCCGTGAGGTTCTCGGGATACTCCGGAACCAGGCCAAGGAGAGAAATGAGCGGTTCACCGCGACGGAAGGGAAGGAACAATGAGAGGAAGGTATAGAAAAATCGATAACGAGGTCTTACAAAACCCCAGGTGGGAACGGCTCACGCCGTACGCCCGACTTCTTAAGCTCGTCTGCGACGTATCTCCAAGGCAGACGGCGTGCGGTGTTCTGCGTGCTTCTCGTGCGGCGCTGGTGCTCGAAACGGGACTGACCAACCGGCAAATATCCAAGGCGATTGATGAGCTTGCCGCAGTAGATTTTATCGAAAAACTCGCAGAGGATGCTTTTTGGGTGCCAACCTTCTTCAAGTCTAATTGTTCCTCCGATAAATTCGCGGCGGCGGCATTGAAGGAGATAAGAACGGAATGGCCACAAATTGAGGAACGTTTTCTTGCTGTTAACCGGGATATCGATGCGCTTCGGAAGGCGTTGGCTCAAGAAAAATATGGTAGTCCAACCGCAGTTGAACCGCAGTCGAAAGATAGTTCAACTCCCTCAGTAGCAGTTACAGCATCAGAAACAGAATCAGCCTTCAGGGGCGCGGGCGTTCAAACGCCGCCCGCGCCGACAGGATCAGGTTCAGATTCAGGTTCAGGCCGCGCCGGCGGCGGCGACGGCGCCGGGGGCTTTGATGCCCCCCCGCCTGCCGCTCCGGCTGCCATCCCCTCGAAAGAAAACGGATCGGAAAACCCGGCAGCTAACGAGGGGCGAGACTTGTCTTGGCTCAGGGAGGCAAAGGTTGCCGAAGTAGCCCGGGAGATCCGCGAGGGCGCCTCGGAAGAGGCGATAGCAAGCAAGCTCAAACTCTTCGGCCTCCGGCGGTGGGAAGTCGAAGCCATCCTGGAGAAAACCGATGGCTGACTTTACATCTGTGAAATTGGTGCCCACCGACGACCTGGTTGCCTCCCGCAGGTCTACCCGGTACAGGTTAGCCATTCGTGGACGGCTAAGCAAAATAGGGGAAGGAATCGAAGCAGTACCAAAGCACAACCAGATTGCTGGGGATTCCCATCAGGCAACAAAGGGGATGCCATTAAAATCAAATAATATCAGGGGGGTATGGGGGGTGGGGTTCCCCGCCCCCCGCCCCCTATGCCGCGGATGGCATGTGCCTTAACGGGATTTGAATAAATATTTTCCAAGAAAAGGGACAAAACATGGGTAAACCCAAGAAAAATAAGGGGAATATGGGCGGTGCAAGGCCCGGTTCGGGGAGGAAAAACGGCACCCTTTTGGTTGGGGTGGTGCGCGACTTCACGGGGAGAGGAACTTAGGTGCATCCCAAATTTTCGCCAAGAAACCGCAAGCCTCACAAAGAAGGAGTAACCATGGAAGACAAAGGGAAAAGATCCGAGCTGATAAAGGAAACTTCAACACCTTCGTCATCGGCAAACCTGTGGACGACCCAGGAAACAGCCCTTTACCTGAGCGTCAAGGAGTCGACTGTCCGCCACTGGGTGCACATCGGGTACATCCCGCACATCAAGTTCCGGGGGGCCGTCCGGTTCCGGGAGAATGACATCGACGAGTGGCTTAACCGGTGCGCCGCGCCCTGCCGGACCAGCCCATCAGAATATGCCAGTCGCATCCTGCGCGAAAGATCTTGAACCTCGTTGACAGACATGCGGTGGGATCGCTCATAATGGGGACAGCAGATCAATTCACCGAAAGGAGGTGTTGTCCCCCCTCACCGTGTGCCCAAAGCGTGCCCGCGAGGCCCTGAGGAGGCCACCCGTGGGCATCTACCAACGAGGAAAGACTTGGTACGTCGATGTACGCGACGGGAGAGGACGGCGCATCCGCAGGCGCGTCGGTCGCTCCAAGAGAAACGCAACCCTGGTGGAGAAGGACCTGCAGGTCAAGGTCGAACGTCGTGAGTACCTGGGGATCTTCGAGGAGGCCAAGACCCCCTTCTCCGAGTACGCGGCAAGCTGGATAGAGAGGAAGAAGGTGACCGTTTCGCGTTCAACGTATGGGGACTACGCTTCGATCCTGAAGGTGTACGCCCTGCCCCACTTCGGTCGGGTCCCACTGTGCCAGGTCACCCGGCGGGACGTCGAGGATTTCCTGGAGGGGCTGGGAAAACTCTCCGCCAAGCGGAAGAACAACATCATGGTCCCGGTAAAGTGTATTTTTAACGATGCCAAGCGGCGCGGGGACATCAAAGAAAACCCAACTGAACTCGTCCGCCGGTTCAAGGAGGAAAAACCGTTCATCGACCCTCTCTCCTTCCCGGAGATCAAGGTTTTCCTTGGCACTATCGATCCTTTCTTTGTCCCCTACTTCACCACCGCATTCTTAACCGGGATGCGGCCCAACGAGATGCTCGCACTGAAATGGCTCCACGTCGACTTCGAAATGCGGTGCATAACCGTTCGGGAGGGGCGCGTCCAGGGGGTGGAAGGTCCTCCGAAGACTTTGTCCGCCTACCGGGACATCGACCTGCTCGATCCGCTCTTCGTGGTGCTAAAGCGGCACCGAGAGACATCTCCGCCGGACGGGGCCTACGTCTTCACGGCAAAAAACGGAAAACCGCTTAACGTGGACAACCTGCGCAACCGTGTCTGGTATCCCGCACTTAATAAGGCGGGGCTGAGGAAACGCACCATGTATCAAACCCGGCACGCCTTCGCCAGCTTGATGCTCTCCCACGGCGAGGACCCGCTGTGGGTTGCAAGGATGCTCGGGCATACGACGCTCGACATGATCTTTCGGCACTACGGAAAGTTCATCCGGAACCGGATGCGACGCGACGGTGCGAGGTTCTTGAAAGGCTTCGAGGAAGCGGGCGTTGTGATTGCGTTACCCACTCCCCCGGCCGTTTCGGAGGTATTGAACCAACCGGAAATAAAAGCGGACGTTGGCAATGCGGTTTAGGCGTACGGAAAAGGATTATTTTGGACACAAATTGGTCACAAACCCTGCATTATGTAAAATTAAAGGGGCTACGGTTGCCCGTAACCCCCTGGAATTGTTGGTAGCGGGGGTCAGATTTGAACTGACGACCTTCGGGTTATGAGCCCGACGAGCTACCTGACTGCTCCACCCCGCGCCTCAAATAAAACATTAGACACCCATACCGACTTCGCGTCAAGTTTTAAAGCGGGACAACTGGTTATCGAGGCGGTTTTTTCCTCTTCGGTGCGGGTTTACGTCCCGGCTTGGCCGGCCTGGGCGGGGCCGCGGGCTTTGTCCCTTTCGGGGGCTTCTTCCACTCAGGCTTGGGCTGCCTCGGACCCTTGCGCTCCCTGTGGTGTGCGGCGATTACGGCTCTGTGGGTTTTTGGCGACTGCGACGATTCCCGTTCCTTCTCCTCCACGTAGGCGAAGAGATCCCGCACCTCCTTCCCCGTGAGGTAGCGCCACTCCCCCGGCTCCACGTGTGTAAGCTCTTGGGGACCGATGGCAACACGGCGAAGTTTCATCACACGGTGACCGATCGCTTCGAACATCTTGCGCACCTGCTGGTGCCGCCCCTCGGCGATCCGGATCGAGATCCACGCCTTCCCCTCCCGCGCCTCCTGGAAATTGACCTTCGCGGGGTTGGTCATCACGCCGTCGATCGGCAGCCCTTTGCGCAGGACACCGAGCCTGCCCTGCGTGGGGAGGCCCTGCACCTTGGCGATGTACCTCTTTTCGACGCCGAACTTCGGGTGGGTGAGCTTGAAAGCAAGCTCCCCGTCGTTGGTGAAGAGAAGTAGGCCCGTCGTGTGGTAGTCAAGGCGGCCGACGGGGAAGACGCGGGAGGAGAGATCGCCCACAAGCGCAGCGGCGGTCTTCCTCCCTTCCTTGTCCTTCATCGTGGTGACGACGCTGTCGGGCTTGTACGCCAGGAGGTAGATCTTTTCCTCTTCCACGTCGAGGATGCGGTTACCGTCGATGCGGACCTCGCTTCGGGACGGGTCCAAGAGGGCCCCCGGGTCGAGCGCCGGCTTCCCCGCTACGGTCACCCTCCCCTTGCGGATCATCTCGTCGGCGGTGCGCCGGGAAACACTGGCGGCGCGGGAGAGGTAGCGGTTGAGCCTGTCGGTGGGCATGCTAAAAAAACCTTTCCCGGCTAGTATTCCGGCTAGTCTTCCGGCTGGTCCTTCTCCTCGTGGTTTCCCACCTCCGGCATATCGGAGGACGATGGCAGAAGCGGCTCGGCGGGATCGGTGGAGAAATGATCCGCCGACTGGGAGAACTTGGAGAATCCCTTCCCGGCGGGTGAAAGGGGCTTCATCTCCGGATCGGTCGTCTCCCCCCGCGACGCCGCCTCGACCAGCACGTCGTCCGAGATCCCCGCGGGCAGCTCGTTTATGATCACCACCAGGGGCTCCCCGTGCGAGGCCTCCTCCAGTTCGGCCGCAAGCTCCTCTCCTGCGCCTGCCTGGCCGCCAAAACCCGCAAAAAGCTGCGGCTCCCCGGAAGGGCGTGGCACAGGCGTGCCGGTCTTCTCCGACAGGAATTCCTCGATGTCGCGCATCGAGGGGAGCTCGGAGAGGGTTGCAAGCGAGAAGACCTCGAGGAACTCACGGGTCGTGCCGAACAGGTACGGCCGGCCCGGCACGTCCTTCTTTCCCGTCACCTTGACAAGCCTTCTCTCCATGAGGGTTTTGAGCGCCCCGGCGCAGTCTACGCCGCGGATCTGCTCCATCTCCAGGCGTGTCACCGGCTGGTGGTAGGCGACCACCGCCAGCGTCTCCAGGGAGGGGCGGGTAAACCTTGGCGGCTTCGTCTCGAAGAGTTTCCGGACGAACTCCTGGTTGACCGGGTTCGTGCGCAGCTGGAATCCCTTGGCCACCTCCTCGACGATGATCCCCGACCCTTCCGCGGAGTACCGGGTTTTTATGGCCCTTACCACCTCGTCCACCTCCTGCCTCGAAAAACCGCCCAGGAGATTTCCTATCCTTTCTGGCGAAAGAGGCTGCGAGGAAACGAGCAGAAGGGATTCCAGGGCGGATACCGCCCGAAAGAGATCCCGTTCCGAAAAGATCGCCGGTGCCTCGGGCGACTCCTCACTCTTCGTCGGGGTCTTCGGTTCCTGTTCCATCTTCCCCCTCCCGGACGGCGGGCACGATGGTGATCAGCCCCATCGGGATCGCCTGGTACGCCTTCACCGTCCTAAGCCGTATCAGTTCCAGTATGCCAAGAAAGAACGCGAGGATCTCGTTCTTCGTCGTGAATTCCTCCAGGAGCCGGTCGAACCGGATGGAGCCCTCTTCTTTTAACCGGTCGAGGAGAAAGGCGATGGCGTCCGCCATGGAGAGACGGTCCACGAAGATCTCGACGCCCTCCCCCTTCGGCATATTTTTTAAAACGTCCCTGAAGGCGGAGATGAGATCGGCAAGCGACAGCTCGGTGATCGCCACCTCCCCCTCCGGGATCTCCTCGCCCAGGAAATCCCGGACGAAGACGTCCCTGCCCAGGATCGGCTGCTCGGCCAGGCGCCCCGCCGCCTCCTTCATCCTCTCGTACTCCACCAGCCGGCGCGAGAGCTCGGCCCGCATCACCTCCGGGTCCTCTTCCGGCCCCAGGTCGTCGTCGTGCCGCGGGAGCAGCGACCGGGACTTGACGTACAGAAGCGTCGCCGCCATCACCAGGAACTCGCCCGCGATATCCAGGTTCAAGGCCTTCATCACGTCGATGTAGGAAAGGTACTGTTCCGTTATCGCCGCGATGGGGATGTCGTAGATGTCGAGCCGGTTCTCCCGGACGAGGTGGAGCAGAAGATCGAGCGGCCCCTCGAAGATCTCGAGCTTGAGCTGAATCCCGGGGGGCTGTCCGTCCGCGGACAGGGTCTCGCTCCCCTCCTCGACAACGCCTGCGACCGGGATTTCGCGTTTTTCGTCAAATTCGGACAGCGTCGCGCACCTCTTTCATCTTCTTTGTCGCCACATCCTTCGCCCGCTCCGTCCCTTCCTTCAGGAGATCCCGCACGGAGACGCCGCTATCGACGATTTCTTTCCTGCGTTCGCGGATGGGGGAAAGGACCTTCTCCATGTGCTCGCTCATCCACTTCTTGCACTCGATGCAGCCGATCCCCGCGGTGCGGCAGCCCACGTCCACCTTCCCGATCGTCTCCGGGGTGGAGAAGATCTTGTGGTACGAAAAGACGTTGCAGATTTCCGGGTTGCCCGGGTCGGTCCGCCGCATGCGGGCCGGGTCGGTCACCATCGGCTTGACTTTCGCCCAGACTTCTTGGGCGGAGTCGGACAGAAGGATCGCGTTGTCGTACGTCTTGCTCATCTTCCGGTTGTCGGTCCCCAGGATCTTGGGCGTCTCCGTAAGGTACGCCTCGGGGATGGCCAGGACTTCCCGGTAGAGGAAGTTGAACCGGCGGGCGATCTCCCTTGTCAGCTCCAGGTGCGGAACCTGGTCTACCCCTACGGGCACAAGGGACGCGTCGTACATCAGGATGTCCGCCGCCTGCAGGACGGGGTATCCCAGGAACCCGTAGGTCTGCAGGTCCCGCGACGCCTGCTCGCGCAGCTGCTCCTTGTAGGTGGGATTGCGCTCCAGCCACGGCAGCGGGGTGATCATGGACAGAAGCAGGTGCAGCTCGGCGTGTTCGGGCACGTGGCTCTGGATGAAGATCGTGGACTGCTTCGGGTCGATTCCCGCCGCCATCCAGTCGATGACCATGTCGTCGATGCTCTCCTCGATGATCCCCGTGCGGTCGTACTCCGTGGTAAGCGCATGCCAGTCGGCCACGAAGTAGAAACAGTCGTTCTCCTTCTGAAGATCTCTCCAGTTCACGAGAGCGCCCAGATAGTGCCCGAGGTGCAGCTTGCCGCTCGGCCGCATGCCGCTCAATGCCCGCTTGCGCACGAAAGTTCCCCCTTTACGGTAATCCACCCAGGAAGATGGCGAAGAGCAGGTTCATTACGGGGTAGATGATTCCCCGGATTATACGAAACGGGTCGAACATGAACAGCGCGATGACGATGATAATTCCGTACCGCTCGATCGAGGCGAGCGCCTGGGAGGGGCCGCGCGGGAGGAGCCCCACGGCGATCCTCCCCCCGTCCAGGGGAGGGATGGGGATCATGTTGAAGATCGCCAGCAGGACGTTCCACTTGATCGACGCCACGCACATAAGAGCCACGGGGATGAAGACCATCTGGGAGACGCTGTCCGCCTGGGCTGACAACCCCTGGTAGAGCGCCTTCTGGATGGCATAGGGGTCGATGAATCCGATGAGCCGGAAGAGCAGCCCCGAGACGGCGGCAAGAGCTAAGTTCGTCACCACCCCGGCCGAGGCGACCAGGATCGGGTCACGCTTCTGGTCCCGCAGGAGCCGGAAGTTCACGGGGACCGGCTTGGCCCACCCGAAAAGGAGCGGGCTGCTGGTCAGGATGAGGAACGCGGGGAGGATAATTGTGCCTACGGGATCGATGTGCGCAAGGGGGTTCAGCGTCACCCGGCCGAGCATCTGCGCGGTCGGGTCCCCTTTTTTGAGCGCCACGTACCCGTGCGCCGCCTCGTGGAAGGTGATGGCGAACACAAGCGGGAGCGCCTGGATGGAGAGCGTCTGAAGAATCGAAGCGAAGTCGCCCAATCGAAAATTCCTCTCTTTTGAAAAGAAGTATCTTACCAGATCGAAGGGGCAAGCGGGCGATGGGAGCGCAAGGAAGATGCGCCCAAGGTTTACGATTTCGGGAAGTGCGAAAGGACGAACGACATCTCGTCCGCCTTCGTGCGCAGCTCCCCCACGAACTTCCTCTCGAGAATCTCGTCCAGGATCTCCTTGTAGAGGGGGCCGGGCGGGTATCCGAGCGCCTGGAGGTCCTTCCCTTTGCTAATCGGCCGGACGTACTTGAGCTGCGTGAAATAGAGAGAGATATATCTTTTGATATCGTTACTTTTAGCCTTTGCCATGAGGTAAAGGATTACCTCGTTCGGAAGCGGGTTCAGGCAGTCGTAGACGAACTTCCGGGAAACGACCCGTGCGGACAGTAGCCGGTGGGTGATGTCGGTCGCATCGTCCTTGGCGTAGCGGACCCATTCCCGAAGCCATCGTCCAACCCCTAAGTCGGCGGCAAACTTTTTCGCCTCCTCGGGAGACAGGGGGTTGAGAAGCGACAGAAACAGGACCGCCCACCTCTCCACTTTCTCCTCCAGAAAGAGAAGGGAGAACCAGACGAGGATCTCGGAGGTCTCCTCCAGCAGGGCGATCTGGGCCCTGTCGAGGGTGATCTTCGGGTGAAAGGAGGGGCCGATGCCGAAGGAGGCAAACCTTTTCAGGATCCCGATGGGCTCCTCCTCCTTCAAGATCAGCTCCAGTTCGCTGAAGAGCCTCGGCTTCGGCAGCCTCTCGATCAGATCGAGCCGGACGGCGTTACGGATGAGATTCTGGGTGTGCCGCCCGATGGCGAACCCGAAACGGCGCTCGAACCGCATGGCCCGAAGGATCCGGGACGGGTCCTCGACAAAGGACAGGGAGTGCAGGATGCGCAGCACCCTCTCCTTGATGTCGCGCTGGGCCCCGAAGAAGTCGATCAGCTCCCCGAACACTTCGGGGTTCAGGTGCACGGCCAGGGTGTTGATGGTGAAGTCCCGGCGGTACAGGTCGAGCTTCAGGCTGCTGTACTCCACGGTGGGCAGTGCCGCCGGCTCCCGGTAGTACTCCACCCGGGCCGTTGCGACGTCGACCTTGTAGCCGTCCGGGAAGACGAGGACAGCAGTGCCGAACTTGTGGTGAGGGCGCACCCGGCACGGGTACTCCTGCGAGAAGGCTTCCGAGAAGACGATCCCGTCCCCCTCGATCACGATGTCGGCGTCGATGTTGTGGTTGCGCATGACGAGATCCCGGACGAACCCCCCGACGACGTAGGCCTTCATGCCGAGCCGCTCCGCCACCTCCCCCGCCCCGGCCAGCAGGTCGAACACCCGTACCGGGAGGACCTCCCGCATCAGGTTGTTGATGAACTTTTTCCGGGTGAGCACCCCTTCCGCGGGGATGTCCTCCTCGGGGCCCGGCTGCACCACGTCCCTTACGTCGTGGAGGAACCGCAGGAACCCGGTCCGGGTGATGATCCCCGTCACCTGGCCGTCCGAGACGACCGGGATCAGCCGCTGGTTCTTCCCGATGATGATCTCCTGGACCCGATCGATCCCCTCCTCCGGTCCGACGGTATCGAAATCGGTATTCATGTATTCCTCGACACTTTCGTCTCCAAGTCCGTGAAAAAGAGCCTTTTCCACGATCTGCCTCGTGATGATGCCGACGGCCTCTCCCTTCTGCAATACCGGCACGGCGTTGAAGTTGTAGCGGGTGAGGAGATCGTGGATGTCGGTCATCGTGTTCTCGACCGAAGCGTGGCGGACGGGGGAGGCCATGAGGTCGGCCGCGGTGCGCCGCGGGATGATCTTCTCGGCAAGCGTGTGCAGGATCTTCTCCCGGATCTGGAAGATCGTGGCGTTCTTGACGGTGGCAGAGGCCGCGTAGTGGTGCCCGCCCCCGCCGAACTCGCGCATCAGCGCCCCGGCGTCCACCTCGGGCTTGCGGCTCCGGGCAACGAGCACGACGCGGTCCCCCATCTGGCAGACGGCGAACAGGACGCTTACCGCCTCCATGTCGCGCAGCTTGTGGACGAGGACGGCAAGGTCCCCCACGTACTGCTCCCGGCGGGCCTCCGCGATGACCACCTCGACGCCGTGGACGGTGTACGCCTTCGACCCCTGGATCAAATCGTACAGGAGCGAGATCTGCTCCGCGGTGAAATCCTTGGCGAGGATGTCTCCCACCGATCCCAGGTTTGCCCCGCAACTTTTCAGGTGCGCCGCGGCCAGGTAGTCCTCGACCGTGGTCGAGGGGAAGGAGAGCGACCCCGTGTCCTCGTAGATCCCGAGCATCATCACCGTGGCCTCGTCCGACGTGATGGGGATCTTCCGCTCTTTCAGGATCTCCACGAGGATCGTCGTCGTCGAGCCGACGTTTTTGATCACCTCCACGCTGCCGCGGATGTCGGCATCTTCTTCCGGGTGGTGGTCGTAGACGTGGACGTCCACGCCGGGCTTGCCGATCAGGGCCCGGAAAGGGCCGATCCGCGAGGCGTTCCGGATGTCGACGAGGATCAGCCGGGTCACCTTCGACAGGTCGATCTCCCGGAGCTTCTTCATCTCGAGCGCGTAGAGGGCCGACTGGAGGAGGAACCCCTTCACCGTCTCCTCCTTCGAGCCCGGGAGCACCAGGACGGCATTCGGGTAGAGCTTGCGGGCCGCCAGCATGGAGGCGATCGTATCGAAGTCCGCGTTGATGTGTGTGGTGATTACTTCCATAGGTAAAAAGTACTTGGTTTTACGACACGTTACAAGTCGTTATCTTCGCTTTTTGACATTCCCTGACATGACTGGACGTAATTGCCTATCGTTGTCACACCCGCATTGGTGGGAACGACTTTATTCCCCGGTCCTCACGAGGGGAATAGGGCGTCAGGCTCCTTGACTGTTCGTTTGCCGGTTGTTGGACGATGGACGATCGGCCTTCCCGTATCCCCCGCCGCCGGGCGTGGAGACAAGCAGCCTGTCTCCCGCTTCCACGGCGATGGTGAACTTCCCCGGGAGACGCGTCTCCCCCCCGCGATGGACGAGTACGTTTTTCCCGCAGGAGCCCGGCTCCCCTCCCGCCAGTCCGTACGGGGGGATCTCCCTCCGCTCCGAGATCATCGTGACGGTCGCGGGCGCGAGGAACTTGATGTCCCGCCGGATGCCGTCTCCCCCGGAGAACCTCCCTCTCCCCCCCGACCCGGACCGGATCGCATACCGGGTGACCTTCAGCGGGTAGGCGTGCTCGAGAGCCTCGATCGGGGTGTTCATCGTGTTCGTCATGTGGGTCTGCACCGCGCTCGCCCCATCGTGGACCGGCGTCGCACCGCACCCGCCCCCGATCGTCTCGTAATAGGCATAGGGGGCCCCCGTGCGGGGGTCCACGCCCCCCACCGTGAGGTTGTTCATCGTGCCCGCCGAGGCCGCGGGGATCCGCTCGGGGAGCGCCCGCCCGAGCGCCCCCAGGAGGACATCCGTGATCCGTTGCGACGTCTCCACGTTCCCGGCGGCCACCGCGGCGGGAAACCGGGCGTCCACCACCGTGCCGGGTTGCGTTACAACCCGGAGGGGCCGCATGATGCCGGCGTTCGAGGGGATGTCGCCCCCCACGATGCTCCGGAAGACATAGTAGACCGCGGAAAGCGTGATGGCGTAGATGGCATTCACGCTTCCCTGTACCTGGGGAACGGAATCCGAGAAATCGACGACGGCCGTGTCGCCCCGAACCGAGACCTTCACCGAGATTCGGACGGGGCCCGGGAGGACGCCGTCGCCGTCCAGCCAGTCTTCGAAACCGTACTCGCCGTCCGGTATCCCGGCGATGGCCGCCCGCGTCATCCGCTCGGCGTAGTCTTTGAGCTCCTCCATGTACCGGAGCACTTCGGAGGTCCCATACTTCCCGCAAACCTCAAGAATTCTCCGCTCCCCGATGCGATTCGCCGCGACCTGGGCAGTCAGGTCCCCTTCGCGCTCCTGCGGAGTGCGCACGTTCGCGAGGATCAGGGCGAGGACGTCCTTCTGCATCCTCTCTCCCGCCACGAGCTTGACCGGCGGGATCCGGACCCCCTCCTGGAAGATCTCCGTCGAGAGGGGGAGGGACCCCGGGGACATCCCCCCGATGTCCGCGTGGTGGGCCCGATTCGCCACGTAGAAGAGCGGGGCACGGGCGCCTGCGGGGCAGACGGGGGAGACCATCGTCAGATCCGGCAGATGCGTTCCCCCGCTGAACGGGTCGTTGAGGATCACCACATCCCCCGACTCCATCGGCACCCTCTCGACCGCACTCTTCACGGAGAGGGGCATCGACCCGAGGTGCACCGCGATGTGGGCGGCTTGCGCCACCATCTCCCCGCGGCCATCGAAGAGGGCGCAGGAGAAGTCCCGGCGTTCCTTGATGTTCGGCGAATAGCCGGTCCGGCAGAGCGCCACCCCCATCTCCTCCGCGATCGAGGAGAAGAGATTCTTGTAGACCTCGAGCTTGATCGGGTCGAACGACATCGTCATCGGGACACCCCGCGGGGTTTAAGGACCAGGTTCCTGCGGTGGTCGACGCGGCACTCCCATCCCGACGGGATGTAGACCGTCGAGCTGAACTCCACGACGATCGCAGGCCCCGTCACGAGGTTCCCCAGCGCAAGGCCGCCGCGCCGGTAGACGCCCGCCCCTCGCTCCTCTCCGTTTTCCACGAGAATACGCCTCTCCAGGAACACCCCGGAGGGGTCCTCCCCCGAAAGCTCCCGTTCCGGAAAAACCGGCTTGCTCACCGTTCCGACCGCCCGGACGCGCACGTTGACGATCTCGGTCTCCCGTTCCGGGTCCTGGTAGCCGTACATCCGCTGGTGCTCCCGGTGGAACTCCCGCTCGAATTCGCCGCCGTACGGCACGGTGATCTCGTACGACTGCCCGCGGTAGCGCATGTCGAGAAACCGCTCCACCCGGACGTCCCCGGCGGGGACCCCCTCCTCGCCCATGTCGGCCAGCGCCTGCTCCGCAAGCGGCGCGAAGAAGGAGTCGATCTCCTCCGGGGAGACTGCCGCCGTCCTCTGCAGGTGGGTCCGGGAATAGTCCTTGATCACGTCGGAGAGGAGCATCCCCAGGGCGGACAGAAGCCCGGGGTTCTCCGGGACGAGCACCTTCGGGATGGAAAGCGCCGCCGCCAGATCGCACGCGTGGAGCGGGCCCGCTCCCCCGAAGCAGACCAGGACGAACTCCCGGGGATCGTACCCTTTCTCGACGGAGACGACCCGGATCGCACGCTCCATGGCAGCGTTGGCGACCCGCACCACCCCCTCCGCGGCCTTCATCGGCGAAACCGACAGCCGAGACGCCAGCGCCCGGATCCTCTCCTCCACGCGCTCTGCCGCAAGGCGCATCCTTCCTCCGAGGAAGTGGTCCGGCAGTAGGCGCCCCAGGTACAGGTTCGCGTCGGTGGTCGTGATCTCCTCCCCCTTCCCGTAGCAGACCGGGCCCGGGTCCGCCCCCGCGCTCTCCGGCCCCACCCGAAGCGCCCCTCCAGCGTCCACGCGGGCGATCGAACCGCCCCCCGCGCCCACCGTGTGGATGTCGATCATGGGAACCCGGACGGGGAAGCCGGCGACGGACGCCTCGGCCGTCGTGCGGATCCCCCCGTCGCACAGCGACACGTCCGTGGAGGTTCCCCCCATGTCGAAGGTGATGACGTGGGTCAACCCGGCGGCCCGGGCCGTCTCGAACGCCCCCACGACGCCCCCCGCCGGACCCGAGAGGATCGTCCGGACCGACTCCCTCTTCGCCGTCTCCGCCGCAATGCTCCCGCCGTTGGATTGCATGATCCGCAGGGCGCCCTCGCCCGTCTCCCGGTCGAGAAGCGAGAGGTACCGGTCCATGAGCGGGGAGACGTACGCGTTCACCACGGTCGTTGAGGTCCGCTCGAACTCCCGGTATTCGGGCAGGATCCGGTGAGAGATCGAAACCGGGACCCCCAGCTCTTCCGCCAGGGCCGCGACCGTCTCCTCGTGGGCATGGTTGGCATACGCATGGAGGAGGCAGATGGCGATGGACTCGACGCCCGCCTTCCGGATCTTTTCGAGGATTTCCCGGACCTCCACGGGCTCCGGCGCCTTCTCCGCCTCGCCGCCGCACAGGACGCGTTCGTCGACGCCGAACCGGAACCGCGCATCGACTAAGGGGGGCGGACGAACGACGAAGAGCCGGTAGATGTCGGGGCGCGTCTGCCGCCCGATCTCCAGCACGTCCTCGAACCCCTTCGTGGCGATCAGGGCCGTCCGAACCCCCTTCCGCTCCAAGAGGGCGTTCGTCGCCACCGTGGACCCGTGGACGACGCTCTTCGTTCCGGCAAGACCCGTTTCGCGCAACCCCGCAAGCACCGCCTCCGCGGGGTTCCCGGGGGTGGAGAGCACTTTGTGTGTGCTCACCCGGCCGTCGCGGAACACGAGGAAGTCCGTAAATGTGCCGCCGGTGTCAACCCCGACCAGTGCCGAACGCTCTCCCGACGGCGGGTTCATGCATTCCTCCGCAACGCCGCCAGCATGGAGCCGATCGTATCGAAGTCCGCGTTGATGTGTGTGGTGATTACTTCCATAGGTAAAAAGTACTTTATTTTACGATACGTTACAAGTCGTTATCTTCGCTTTTTGACATTCTCTGAAATGACTGGACGTAATGGCCTATCGTTGTCCGGTGGGTGCGGGAGCGCAGAGGTGGGTATCGCCATCTGACGTTCGGTTTGCTATCCTCTTGTTCACTATATCAATGGCTGTTACAGCATGGGAGGAGCAATCC
>Ga0255055_10000828_pt1 | contig 23558 bp, 26 predicted proteins | sample JV7_2_27_MG_FD_188633 | JGI IMG/M metagenome (GOLD analysis project Ga0255055, IMG submission 188633) | Seawater microbial communities from Jervis Inlet, British Columbia, Canada - JV7_2_27 | ecosystem: Environmental > Aquatic > Marine > Inlet | place: Canada: British Columbia | collected...
CGAACTCGACCGTCCCCACGTCCTTTCCCACCAGCCGCACGGGGGCGCCGGCGACCAATCCCTGGACGTTCTCGAAGTAGGTGACGAGTCGATATCGGGGCCTGAGCAGGCCGCTCCCGGAGCCCAGGGAGAGGAGCACGAAGCCGATCACCGCGAGGGTCACCACCACGAACGCCCCGACGATCAGGCTGAGCCGACGGCTATCCTCCATGCGCACTCCTTTCCGGCGACGAAGAGCCCAGCACCGCGGGCGCCGGGTCGAAGCTTCCCTCGATGAAGGCCCGCATGTCCGGATGCTCCGATCGCCGCATCTCCTCTGCCGTCCCCTCCACCGCCACGACCCCCTCGCGGAGCAGTGCCACGCGATCGGAGACCGCGAAGCAGAGCTCCATCTCGTGGGTCACCACCACCGAGGTGACCTGGAGCCGCTGCTGGAGGCTGCGAATCAGCTCACCGATTCGGCGCGAGTTGGATGGGTCGAGGCCGGTGGTCGGCTCGTCGTAGAGGATGATCTTGGGCTCGAGCGCGATCGCTCGAGCGACCCCGACCCGCTTTCGCATCCCGCCGGAGAGCTCCGACGGCAGCATCGGCTGCGCCCCCGCGAGCCCCACCGCCTCGACACAGGTCCTCACCCGCTCCCGAACCCGCTCCTCCTCCCAGTCGAGGTGCTCCCGAAGGGGGTAGGCGATGTTCTCGTACACGGTCAGCGAGTCGAACAGCGCCGCTCCCTGAAAGACCATTCCGAAGTGGCGCCGCACCGACACCCAGCCTTCCTCGGAGAGCCGGGTGACCTCGCGGCCCTCTACCAGGACTCTGCCGGAATCCGCCCGCAGCAGGCCGATCATGTGCTTCAGGCAGACCGACTTCCCGGAGCCGGAGCCCCCGAGGATCGTGAAGGTCTCGCCGGGGCGGATCGCGAGGTCGACCCCCCGCAGCACCGCAGCGCCGCGGAAGGCCTTGCGGACCTTGCTGAACTCCACCGCGGGCAGCGGCGCTTCGGGAGCCGTCACGGGAGCAGACCCAGCAGCCGCGCCAGCAGCTGTTCGCTGGGGAAGAGCAGGAGCAGCTTGGTCAGGAAGAAGTCGGAGACCAGGACACCGATCGAGGCCACCACCACCGCCCGGGTCGTGGCGCGGCCGACCCCCTCCGTGCCACCGGTGGTCGAGAGCCCGATGAAGCAGCCCACCATCGCGATGATCCAGCCGAAGAAGAAGGTCTTGACGACGCCGGCGAAGAAGTCGCCGATGGTGACGGTGGCGGTGACGGTCTGGAGGTAGAAGCTCGGCGCGATGGCGTACTCGAGGTCGGCGACCACCAGACCGCCGAAGACTCCGAGCACGATCGCAGAGGCCGTGAGCATGGGGAGTCCGATCGTCGTGGCGAGCACCCGCGGCAGGACCAGCTTCTGCACCGGGTCCGCGCCCATGGCACGGATCGCGTCCACCTGCTCGGTCACCGTCATGGAGCCGAGCTCCGAGGTGATGCCGGCGCCGACGCGCCCGCCCACCATCAGCGCGGCGAGCACCGGACCCAGCTCGCGGACGATGGCGAGGCCGACGATGCTGCCCACGTACGGTTTCGCACCGAAGCGCGAGAGAGCAAATGCGGTCTGGAGTGCCAACACCATCCCGGTGAAGAGCGCCGTGAGCGCGACGATCGGGGTCGAGCGAACCGCGATCGCCTCGAACTGCTGCAGGGTCGCCCGCCAGGGGAATCGAGGCCGCGCGGCCGCCCGAACCGTCCGAACCGCCAGCAGAGAGAAATCGCCGAACGCCTCGACGACGCCGATGACGCGGTCTCCGAGCCCCGAGACGGAACGCTGGAGCGCCGCCTCGGAGTTCATTCGCCCGCCTCCCCTCCTGCCTCGGGCGTGGCGCTGCGAAAGGACTCCCACCAGCGATCGAAGACGGTCTCGTGTTCCTCGAGCTCACCGGGAACGATCAGGATCCAATCGTAGCCGCACTGTCCGATCACCCGGGTGACGGTCTTGAGTCGGATCACCTCCCCGTCCTGGACGGCGTCGATGCGTTGCATCCATCCCGGGGTTTCACCCGCTCCGAGCGGCCCCTCGCTCAGCAGCGTCCGCTCTTCGAGGCCGATCAGCAGCTGTCGCGCGAGGACCCGGGCCTCCGCCGGCGGAGACCCGCACTGCTCCATGAGACTCATCGTGGCCCGGCCCGGCCCCCGAAAGACGAGCTCCGCGCCCTCGACCTCGACCCGCCGCCAGGCCGAGCCCTCTCCTCCAGGGCTCGCGATCGAGTAGTGGTGGCGTCGGTGGTGGTAGCGGCCGTTCTCGAAGACGAGATCGGAGGCACAGGCGGCCGTCTGGAGGACCACCAGAAGCCACGCCACGGTGCCGAGTGCCTGCGCGCCCCCCACTCCCATCGGCACCGAGCCTACCCGATCTGGGGTGCGAGTTGCATCGCCGCTTGACGGTCTCCCGACACCCCGTTACCCCCCCCAGCGATGCTGGCAACATCGCTCATCCTCGCCAGCGGGTCTCCCCGGCGTCGGGATCTCCTCTCCCGCCTGAAGGTGCCGTTCGCCACCGTGCCCGCGGAGATCGCAGAGAGGGCGCGCCCCGGCGAGAGACCCCGCGAGCTGGCGGAACGTCTGGCTCGCGAGAAGGCCGAGGCGGTCGCGGCCCAGATCGGAAGAACGCCGCGTCGCGTGGTGCTGGGCTCCGACACCATCGTGGTCATCGGAGACGAGGTTCTCGGCAAGCCGCGCGACCCGGAGCACGCCATCGCTCTGCTCCGCAAGCTCGTCGGCCGCACTCATCTCGTGATGACGGGAGTCGCCCTGGTGGAGAGCGATACCGGCTTCACGCGCAGTCGTGTCGTCGAGAGCCGGGTGACGTTGCGGAAAGCCGACGAGGCGGAGCTTCGTGACTACGTCGCCACCGGCGAGTCCCTGGACAAGGCCGGTGCCTACGCCGTTCAGGGCGCGGGACGCCGCTTCATCACCGCCATCGAGGGAAGCGAGACCAACGTGATCGGACTTCCCCTGGAGGAGACTCTGGCAATGCTGGAAGACGCCGGCGTGGAGATTCCGGGGCGTTGAGTCGAGGGCTCGCCGAGCGACTCCGCGAGGTCCGCGAGCGCGCCGAGGCCGCGGCGCTCCGGGCGGCTCGCGACCCCGGAGCGGTGGTGATTCTCGGGGTCGGCAAGCGCCAGCCGGGAGAGCGAATCGCCGACGCCGTCCGAGCCGGCCTCGAGCATGTAGCGGAGAACTTCGCCCAGGAGGCCCGGGACAAGATCCCGGCCGTCGAGGCGATGCTGAGAGAGACCGGCACGCCCCCGCCCCGCTGGCACTTCATCGGCCAGCTCCAGCGGAACAAGGCCCGCTACGTGGCGCGCCTGTTCGACTGCGTGGAGTCCGTGGACCGCATCGAGCTGGCCCGGGAGCTCGACCACCGGGCGGCCCTTGCCGAGCGCTGCGTCGATGTCCTGATCCAGGTGAATCTGAGAGGAGAGGCCCAGAAGGGGGGCGTGGCCCCCGATCGGGTCGGCGAACTCCTGGAGGCATGCCGGAGCTGCGAGCGGATCCGGGTGACCGGCCTGATGACCGTACCTCCCGCCTCCAGCGATCCCGAAGCGTCCCGCCCGGTCTTCGCGGCGCTGCGCGAGCTGGGCGCCGAATTGCGCCGCAGGCCGGAGGGCGACACGCTATGGGAGCTTTCCATGGGCATGTCCGCCGACTTCGAGGTGGCCATCGAGGAAGGCGCGACCATCGTTCGGGTGGGAACCGCGATCTTCGGCCCCAGGGAGGAATGAGAAGTGGCGGAAAAGCTGGACGACACCCGGATCGGCATCATCGGGGCAGGAGCCATGGGGGGAGCCGTCGCCGCAGGCCTGCTCGCCTCCGGCATCCCGACCGCTTCGATTCGCGTTTCCGATCCGGACCCCGATCGCCGCAAGACCCTGGGTGAGAGCCGGGGCATCCGCTGCGGCGCCGACAATCGCGAGGTGGTGGAGCAGAGCGACCTGGTCGTGCTGGCGGTAAAGCCGAACCAGGTGACCCGGGTGCTTCGCGAGCTGGGGGGTGCCGGCAGCGCGAGCCTGGCGCGCCCCCTCTGGGTCTCCATCGCCGCGGGCGTCTCCCTTTCCTCCCTTGCCGGAGATCTGCCTCCGGGCGCCCGGCTGGTGCGGAGCATGCCCAACACGCCCGCCCTGGTAGGAGAGGCGGCGACCGCCTTCGTGGCGAACGCGGAGGCCACGGAAGCCGACCGGGTGGCGGCCCGCCTGCTCTTCGAGGCCCTGGGAACGGCCTGGGAGGCCCCCAGCGAGGAGCTCCTCGACGCGGTGACCGGGCTCTCGGGCAGCGGTCCCGCCTACGTGTTCGTCTTCCTGGAGGCCCTCGGCGACGCGGGAGTGCGAATGGGTCTTCCCCGGGAGGCCGCCTACCTCCTCGCCACCCAGACGGTGCTGGGCGCCGCCCGGCTGGCCCTCGAAAGCGGTCGACACCCGGCGTCGCTCAGGGACCAGGTGACATCGCCCGGCGGCACCACCATCGCCGGTCTGGAACGTCTGGAGGCAGCCGGGTTCCGGTCGGCGATCCACGACGCGGTGGAAGCGGCCACGAGACGCGCCCGGGAGCTGGGCGGGAGGTAGCCCCCGCGCCTCTCACTCGGCAGCACCTCTCGGCGTCGGGGATCACTCAAGAAGTCCGGCGTTTGCGACGATCTCTGCGCCAGAAGGAGATCGCCGTGAGACTCACACCGCTGGACATCCGCAACCACAGCTTCTCCACCCGCCTGCGCGGTCTCGACGCCGCGGAGGTCGAGGCCTTCGTGCGGCTGATCGCAGAGGACTACGAAGACATGATCCGGGAGAACGAGGCACTCCGCGAGAAGGTCCAGCGTCTGGGGGCCCGAGTCGAGGAACTATCTCAAAACGAAAAAACAATTCAAACAGCGATAGTTACAGCTCAGCATCTAAGCGATGACCTGAAGAAGACCGCGGTCCGTGAGAGCGAGGTCCTGGTGGCCGAAGCCGAGGTGAAGGCCGAGAAGATCCTGGCTGCCTCTCATCGCAGGGTGGCGAAGCTGGCCCAGGACGTCCGCGAGATGAAGTTTCTTCGGGCCCGGCTGAGCACCTCCATCCGAGCGGTCGTCGAAAACCACCTCACCCTGCTCGACGGCCTGAGTCAGGATCCGCCGGAAGCTGCGATGGGGGAAGACAAGGTCTCCTATCTGACACCTCCACCGCGGGCCGCCGAGGCGGGCGAGGCTTGACGAGGCGCGACTCCGAACACAGGTTTGGGGTTCATGGAAGACGGTCTCGCCTTCTGGATCCACGTGACGCCGAGGGCCCGGCGAGAGGCTGTCGGGGGTCGTCACGGCGACGCACTGCGCGTCGCCGTGAAGGCACCGCCGGTCGGTGGGAAGGCCAACGCAGCCTGTGTGGAGGCCCTCGCAGAAGCCTTCGGAGTGGAGCGGCGTGACGTGGAGATCCACACGGGCGCGAGGGGAAGACGCAAACGGGTGCGCGTGACCGGGGAGACCCGGGCGCTGGAGGAGAAGCTCCAGAAGCTGGCGGGAACTCCTTGAGTGGGATACCAAGGCGCCCCGAAAAACATCAGCTGAAGTCACCGAGGTCTAGCGGCATGCCTGTCTATGAGTACATCTGCAAAGGCTGTGATCACGAGTTCGAGCGGGAGCAGCGGATCAGCGACAGCCCGATCAGGAAGTGTCCCGCTTGCGGCTCCATGAAGGCGAAGCGACTGATCTCCCGAACCTCGTTCGTCCTGAAGGGCGGAGGTTGGCACAGCGACCTCTACTCCAGCAGACGCAGCGACTCGAAAAAGAGCGAGAGCGGGCCGGAGACCAGCTCCAAATCCGACTCCGCTGACTCCAGCTCCAAATCCGACTCCGCCGACTCCAGCTCCAAATCCGACTCCGCCGACTCCAGCTCGACCTCCGAGTCCTCCTCGGACAAGAAGACCAAGAGCTCCAAGGAATCCAGGGCCGCCGCCTGAGCGGCTGGTATACTGCGCGCACTGCAGCGGCCCGCGGCGCGGGCCCGCCCTGCGAAGCCCCTTTCCACCGTGCAGGAGGCGCGCTCCCCATTGAGTGCAGAAGTCATCGAAACCGTCGTCGTCGACGGCCTCGCCCTCGCCCAGCAGCTCCGCAAGGAGATGTCCGAGGAGGTGGGAAAGCTGGTCGCATCCGGTCGGCGCCCGCCCTGCCTGGCGGTCGTCCTGGTGGGTGACGATCCTGCCAGCGCCTCCTACATCAAGGGAAAGCGCCGCGCCTGCGGGCGCGTGGGCATCGAATCCTCGGAGCACGACCTGCCTGCCGACGCGACCCAGGAAGAGGTGATCGCCATCGTCGAGCGCCTCAACCAGGAGGACGGTGTCGACGGCATCCTGGTCCAGCTCCCGCTGCCGGACGCCGTGAGCGCCAACGCCGTGGCCGCTGCCATCGACCCGGCCAAGGACGTGGACGGCGTGAGCCCCACCAACGGCGGCCGGCTCCTGGCCGGCGAAGAGGGCCTCTTCCCCTGCACTCCGCTCGGCATCCTGGCGATCCTGGATCACTACGGCATCCCGCTCGAGGGAGCCAACGCCGTCGTGATCGGGCGCAGCATGATCGTGGGCAAGCCGATCTCCCTGATGCTCCAGCAGCGCCACGCCACGGTGACCATGTGCCATTCGCGCACCCGCGATCTCCCCGAGACCTGCCGGAGCGCCGACGTGATCGTGGCCGCCACCGGGCGCCCGCGCATGGTGAAGGCCGACTGGATCCGGCCCGGGGCCGCGGTGATCGACGTCGGGGTGAGCTCGGTCGACGGTGAGCTGGTCGGGGACGTGGATCTCGACAGCGCCATCGGAGTGGCGTCGCTGATCACGCCTCATCGGCGCGGCGTCGGTCCCATGACGATCACGATGCTTCTCCACAATACGCTGATGGCCTACCGGAGCCGGATCTCGCGTTGAGCGCGCCGCTGCGCACACCCCTCTACCAGACCCACGTCCAGCTCGGCGGTCGCATGGTCGAGTTCGCCGGCTTCGAGATGCCCGTCCAGTATCGCTCCATCAAAGCGGAGCACGAAGCGGTGCGCGAGCGCGTGGGCCTCTTCGACGTCTCGCACATGGGCCAGATCCACTTCCGCGGCCCGGACGCCGTCGCAGCGGTGGAGAAGCTGGTCACCTGCCCCGTGGCCTCGCTGCGCCCCGGTCGCGTGCGCTACGGCTGCCTCTGCAACTGCGAAGGGGGCGTCCTCGACGACGTCACGGTCTACCGGTTGGCGGAGGACGAGCTCTTCCTCTGCGTCAACGCCGCGAACATCGAGAAGGACTACCGCTGGATGGTGCGACACTCCCCGGACGGGGCCGGAGTCCGGAACCGCAGCGACGAGACGGCGCTCCTGGCACTGCAGGGACCGGCCGCCGCTCCCCTGCTCGCCACCCTGGTGGAGGAGGATCTCTCGGGTCTGAAGAGGTTCCGATTCCGAAACGCGAGGCTCGCCGGCCACGAGGCCACGATCTCGCGAACCGGCTACACCGGCTCCGACGGATTCGAGCTCTACCTTGCGGCGATCGCCGCCGAGGCGGCTTGGGAGACCCTGTGCGAGGCTGGCGAGCCCTTTGGGCTTGCGCCGGCCGGTCTCGGCGCGCGGGACACGCTGCGCCTGGAAGCCGCCCTCCCCCTCTACGGCCACGAGTTGGACGAGACCACCTCCCCTCTCGAGGCCCGCCTGGATCGGTTCGTGAAGCTGGACGCGGGGGGGTTCATCGGCGCGGAGGCCATCGCCAGACGCCGGAGCCAGGGACACCCGCGGCTCCTCGCCGGCTTCATCCTGGAGGGGAGGGGCATCGCCCGTGCCGGCTACCCGATCGCGCTCGAGAGCGAGGAGGTCGGAGTCGTGACCTCCGGAGCGCCCTCGCCCACACTCGGAAAATCCATCGGCCTCGGCTACGTTCCGCCGACGCTGGCAGACATCGGATCGGCGTTCGATGTGATGGTTCGAGAGAGAGCGATCCGGGCAAGGGTGGTAGAGACCCCGTTCGTGCGGGCGGAGCGGCGCCCGCCGAACGCGGCCTGAGATCAGAGGAGGTGTGGTGGCCGAATACGAAATCCCCGGGGATCTCCGGTATTCGGAAGAAGACGAATGGATCCGTCTGGACGGCAGTCGGGTCACCACGGGCATCACCGACTACGCCCAGCAACAGCTCGGAGACATCGTCTACGTGGAGCTCCCGAAGGTGGGGAGGGTCCTCGAGCGCGGAGAGCCCTTTGGCGTGATCGAGTCGGTGAAGGCCGTCTCGGATCTCTACGCTCCGGTGTCCGGCGAGGTGGTGGAGGTCAACGAGATCCTCACTGAGCAGCCCGAGACAGTGAACGAGGATTGCTACGGCGAAGGCTGGATGATCGCCATCGACATCGAGGACGAGTCGGCGCTCACAAGACTCCTGGATGCCGCCGGCTACACCAAGCACGTCAACGATCGCTCCGAGTGATCGAGGCCAATCCCCTGCGCTACATCCCGCACACCGACGACGACGTGCGGCGCATGCTCGAGGTGATCGGGTGCCCGCGGACGGAGGATCTGTTCGCCTCGATTCCCGAGAAGCTGCGGCTCCAGGGCCCCGTCGCACTTCCCGCGGGCGCCAGTGAGCAGGACGTGGCGGCCGAACTCGAGCGTCTCGCCGCGGCGAACGCCAACGCCCGGAGCCACGAGTGGTTTCTGGGCGGCGGAACCTACGCGCACTTCGTCCCCAGTGCCGTGGACGCTCTGGTCTCGCGGGCCGAGTTCTACTCGGCCTATACGCCCTACCAGCCGGAGATCAGCCAGGGGACCCTTCAGGCGATCTTCGAATGGCAGACGATGATGTGCGGGCTCACGGCTCTCGACGTCTCCAACGCATCGATGTACGACGGCGCCTCCGCCACCGCCGAGGCGGCCCTCATGGCCATGCGCATCACCCGGCGGAGCAAGGTGGCCGTGAGCGCCAGCCTCCACCCCCACTACCGGCAGGTCCTGGACACCTACCTGGCCGGACTCCGCGCCGAGATCGTCACCATTCCCCGAGGCGAGGACGGACGCTCGCAGCCCGTCGGCGGTTTCGTCGATGGCGAGACCGCCGCGGTGATCCTCCAGCAACCGAACTTCCTCGGCGTCGTCGAGGACCTCTCCGGGGCCGCCGAGGCCGCCCACGCGGATGGAGCGCTGCTGATCACGTCGGTGACCGAGGCGCTGTCGCTGGCGCTTCTGCGCCCACCGGGCGACGCCGGCGCCGACATCGCCTGCGGTGAGGCGCAGAGCTTCGGTGTGCCCATGGCCTTCGGCGGGCCCCATCTGGGCTTCCTCGCCACGCGCTCCAAGCTCGTGCGGCAGCTGCCCGGCCGCCTGGTCGGCGAGACCGTCGACACCAGGGGAAAGCGGGGCTTCGTGCTGACCCTCTCGACCCGGGAGCAGCATATCCGTCGCGAGCGGGCGACCTCCAACATCTGCACCAACGAGGGCCTCTGCCTGCTGATGGCGACGATCTACCTGGCGCTCCTCGGTCGGGTGGGACTGCGCAAGCTCGCCGAAATGAACCTCGCCAAGGCGCAGTACGCGAAGGCGAAGATCCAGGAGACGCCGGGTCTGGAGCTGCCGCTCTCCGCGCCCACCTTCAACGAGTTCGCGGTGCGTCTCGGGGCCCCTGCAGGAGAGGCTCTGGCTCGTGCGCGGCGCGCCGGGATCATCGGGGGCCTCGATCTCGGCGCCCATGCTCCCGAGCTGGGCTCGGCGCTGCTGATCTGCACGACGGAGCTCAACCCCAAGGAGTCCATCGACCGGCTCATCGGGATCCTCGCCGGGGGCGGATCATGAGTGGATCCGATGACGAGCCGCGGGGCGCCACCCAGGTCGGCATCGCCGGTGCCGGTCTCGGCTACGAGGAGCGGCTGCTCTTCGAGCGCAGCGCTCCCGGCAGATGCGGCTACTCGCTACCGGATCTGGACGTTCCCGAGGTCGACCCGCGCGCGCTGCTGCCCGCCGATGCGATTCGCAGCGACATCCCGGGTCTGCCCGAGCTCTCCGAGGTCGAGGTGGTGCGGCACTTCACGCGCCTCTCGACCTGGAACGCGGCCGTCGATCTGGCCCCCTATCCCCTCGGCTCCTGCACGATGAAGTACAACCCGAAGCTGAACGAGAAGATCGCCCGTCTCCCCGGCTTCAGCGCGGCCCATCCCCTACAACCCGACGCTGTTTCCCAGGGTCTCCTGGAGCTCTTCCACCGCCTCGAGAGGCAGCTCGCCGAGATCAGCGGAATGGATCGTGTGACGCTCCAGCCCGCCGCGGGAGCCCAGGGCGAGCTCACGGGCATCATGATGATCCGCGCCTACCACGAGCGGAAGGGAGAGAAGCGCCGCAAGGTCATGGTGCCCGACTCCGCCCACGGGACGAACCCGGCGAGCGCGGCGCTCAACGGCTACGACGTCGTTGCGATCCCCTCCGGCGAAGACGGCATCCTTCACCCCGAGGCCGTCGAGGCCGCCATGACCGAAGAAGTGGCGGCGCTGATGGTCACGAATCCCAACACCCTCGGACTCTTCGAGGAGCACATCACGCGCATCGCCGAGATCGTCCATTCCAGGGGTGGCCTGGTCTACGGTGATGGCGCCAACCTGAACGCCCTCCTCGGTGTGGCGCGACCCGGCGACATGGGCATCGACGTCATGCACTTCAACCTCCACAAGACCTTCTCGACCCCGCACGGCGGTGGCGGTCCGGGCGCCGGTCCGGTGGGGGTCAAGGAGGTGCTGGCACCCTACCTTCCGATTCCGGTGGTCCGAGAACTCGCCGGGGGCGCGGGTTTCGAGCTCAGCGCCGACGTCCCCGACACGATCGGGCGCCTGCACGGCAATCTCGGCAACGTGGGGGTGCTGGTCCGAGCCTTCACCTACATTCTCTCCCTGGGCGCCGACGGGCTGCGGCGCTGCGCGGAGATGGCGGTGCTGAACGCCAACTACCTGCTGGCGAGACTTCGGGACACCTACCACGTGCCCTGCGACCGCCCGGTCATGCACGAATGCGTCCTCTCGGATCGAAGCCTGCGCGATTCCGGGGTCACGACCCTGGATATCGCCAAGCGCCTGATCGACTACGGCTTTCACCCGCCGACGATCTACTTTCCGCTCATCGTCCACGGGGCGCTCATGATCGAGCCGACGGAGAGCGAGAGCCCCGAGGAACTCGAGCGTCTGGTGGAGTCGCTCCTCGCAATCGACCGCGAGGCGCGCGAGAACCCGGAACTGGTCCGTGGCGCCCCCCATCGGACCCGCCACAGCCGACTCGACGAAACCCGGGCGGCGCGCAATCCGGTGCTTCGATGGCAACCCGACCCAGATTCCGGTTAGGAGTAGCCGTACTGCTGGGCGCACTCGGCTGCGTCCAGGACGACGGATCCCGCTTCAACCCGATCGACGCCTACACCAAGGTCTCCGTCGATCGGGAGCGGGAGATCGGCTGGCAATTCGACGGCGAGATCCAGGCGCACATCCGCCTCATCGACGATCCGGTCGTGCTGGGATTCGTCAATGACCTCGGTGATTCCATCGTTCGCAGGATCGAACCCCAGCCCTTCATCTACCACTTCCGCGTCATCGTCGATCCGTCTTTGAATGCCTTCGCAGTGCCGGGAGGCTACATCTACCTCCACACCGGCACGATCCTCGAGGCCGGCTCTCTGGACGAGCTGGCAGGCGTGGTCGCGCACGAGATCGGCCACGTGAAGGGCCGCCACTACGCCCGGATGCGGGAGAAGGCCGCGATCCCCGACCTGCTCGCGAAAGTCGCCGGCATGGCCGCCGCGGTGGCGACCGGAGAGCCGGGAGCGCTGGCTGCCAGCGAGGGGCTCAACGTGGCCCTCCAGCTCAAGTTCTCTCGCGAGTTCGAGACCGAGGCCGATGACATCGGCTCCAACTTCATGGCGCGAGCCGGCTACCGTCCGGAGGCGATGGCCCGCTTCTTCGAGCGGATCGTCAACTCCAGCCGCGACATCCGCGTCCAGATCCCCCCCTACCTCTACAGTCATCCGGACGTGGAGAACCGCATCAGCGCCGTCCTGGCCGGCCTGGACACGATCACGGTGACCGGTGACGCCGCCCCCGGACTCGAGCGGGCATTCAGGGAGTCCCAGTTTCGCCTGGCGCAGCTGGTCGCCAGCGACAGGACCACGTGGCTCGGCTTCGTGCCGGATCCGGACCGCTCGAAGACCGATCCCCTCCTCGCCGATGCAGAGCGGCTCGCCCGCGACGACGACGTCGAGGGGGGTCTGGCGCTGCTCGACGAAGCCAAACGGCTCGAGCCCTACGATCCCCGCGTCCCCTACCTTCGGGCCGAACTCCTGGCGCAAAACGGGCGGACCCGGGGATCCATCGGCGCCTACCGCCGGGCCTTGGCCATCAACCCCTCGGTCGCCCTCGTCTACTACAGGATCGGAATGGCGTACCTCTCCTTGGAGGATCGTCACAAGGCCACCTTCTACCTCGAGCAGGCGATTCGCCGCTTCGGTGGAGAGGGACCGCTCAGCATCAAGGCCCGGCGCGAGATCGAGCGACTCACCTTCCCTCCCATCGACGCGGCGGGAATCGCCGACGGAATCGAAGCCGACGATGAGACGGCGCGCTTTGGCGCTCCGCGCCAGGAGTTCCGAGACGGCGATGCCCGGGTCGTCTGGTGGTGTCGGATCGCCAGCCGCTACCTCCCGGTGCGCGATCAGATCCGGGTGCGCTTCACCGATCCGAGCGGGGCGGTCGCGCAGGAGCAGACCGTCGAGAAGGCGCGAAAGCCCTACGTCCGATCCACTCTGGAGCTCGATGACGGCTACCCCGGAAGACACGGCATCTGGCGCGTCGAGGCCCTGCTGGACGACCGGCCCATCGACCGGCGCACCTTCCGCCTGACGCCAGCGCCTGGTCGAGTAGAACCGTAGCCCCGGCGACGCTTCTACTCGGCCAGGTGCTGGCGGGCGATGTCGGCCCAGCTCCCGTCGGGCACGAGCTGGAGGTAGCGCCGCCAGTGCTCCTTCGCCTTGCGGTGGAGCCGAAGCTTCTCGTAGAGGAGCGCCAGGTTGAGCTGGGCGTCGGGGAAGAGGGGATCCGCTCGCATGGCGACCTTGTAGCGGCTGAGGGCCGCTTCCCGCTGACCTGCCTCCTCGAGCAGATTCCCCAGGTTGAAACTGGCCTCCACATGCTCCGAGTCATGTTTCAGGGCTTCCTCGTAGCAGGCCCGGGCCCGACCGCGCTCGCCCCGGTTGTAGTGAACCGTCCCGAGGTTGCAGTGAGCGTCGGCAAACTCCGGATCCGCCTGGAGGGCGCAGCGGTAGGCGCGAACCGCCTCCTCGAGGGTCGCGGGGTTCGAGTCCTGCTGGCAACCCCGCTCGAACCACTCCAGGGCGGTCGCGAAATCGGCTTCCCGCACCTCCGCCATCCGCGTGGGAAGCGGAAGCGGCGCCAGATCGTCCTCGCAAGGCGGCGCGAGATCGAAGTCCAGCACCAGTTGCCCGTCCGGCTCGAGGAGCGCGCCCTGGTGGCGCACCACCACGCGGTTCGAGCCCTCGAGCCAGACGCGCAGGGCGCCCACGGGCTGATCGAGCTCCGGGATTCGCTCTCGGAGGCGATCCACACTCCGGCGAATCCGGCACAGCGGGATACCGTCCTCGAGCAGGGCGAGGATGGTTCGGATGCAGATCAGATCCCTGAAACCAAACGCCGGTTGGTCGTTTGCCAGAGCTGACCTGTTCACCAGCTCGGTTCGCTCCCAGTAGCGAAGACGAGCCGGAGAGATGTGGAGAATCCTCGCGGTGTTGGCGAGCGAGTACGTCGTCACCCCGTGCGCATGTTAGCCGCCCGGTACCGATCGCGAGGAGATTTTTTTGTAAACTCGTGCCGGAAGCGTTTCGAGGGCTGGTGCCTCGCCCGGACTTCAAATCCGGTGGAAACCGTGGCGACACGGTTTCGGCGGGTTCGATTCCCGTCCGCTTCCGCCAGTTCCGACCTCGAAGAAGCCGACGAGAGGAGCCTTCATGAGCGAGGACCCGGCGGTGGTGATCAGCTTCAAGGATCTGAAGGTGGACGAGCGCCTTCGAGAGACCCTGAAGAAGCGCTGCCGCGCTCTGACGAACGAGTTTCCGGAAGTCACACGCGTGGAACTGACCCTCCATCCCGATGGCGACGATCACAGCGCTCACGGACGCGCGACCGGCAAGGACACCGAGGTCGCGACCCGCGCCACCGCCTCCGAGATGGGAGCGGCTGCGGATCAGGTTCTCGACAAGCTGAAGCAGACGCTACGGCGTTCCCACGACAAGAAGATCTTCAGTCATCGCCGCGAAGCCAAGCAGAGCCACCCGCGGCGCAGTTAGTCGCCCGGTGCTTCGCCGGGGTCGAACCGCGTGGCGCGGCCGAGGAAGTAGCCCTGGCCATAGGGCACGGCGAGTTCCTTCAGTGTCTCGAGCTGCTCGGGAGTCTCGATCCCCTCGGCGATCACCTGAGCGCCGATCCGCCGGGCGATCCCGTTGAGGGCGACGAGCACTTCCCGACGAGTGGGATCCGAGTCGATGGCTCGGATGAGCGCGATGTCCACCTTGACGTAGTCCGGGGCGAGTTCCGTCACCGCCTCGAGGCTCCCGTAGCCGGCTCCGACGTCGTCCATGGCGATCTTGAAGCCCAGCCCCGAGTACCGGTCACAGAGCTCACGGAAGATCGCGAAGTTCCCGATCGACTCGCGTTCCGAGATCTCGAACACCACGTCGCAGGGGCGGAGCTGGTGATCCTGGAGGGTGGATCTCAGGGCGTCTCCTTCGAAGGCGGGATCGTAGATCGCGGAAGGGAGGAGATTCAGGAACAGCTTCGACCCGTTCGGCAGGCGCTTCGCCTGGCGGAGCGCCTGTCGCCGGCACAGGCAGTCGAGCTCGAAGAGAAGATCCATCTCCGCGGCGGTGTCGAAGAGCTCCTTGGGCGAGGCGAGAGAGGGGTGCCCCACCCCTCGCACCAGCGCCTCGTAACCCAGGATTTCACCGTTGGTGAGCTTCACGATCGGCTCGAAGACCATCGATACCTGCTCGGCCAGGATGAGCGAGATGAACTCCTCGCGGCGGCTGCGCTCCTCGATGCGCGCGTTGAGATCGGCGTTGCGCAGCGCTTGATCCCGCGCTCTGCGGATCAGCACCTCCGGCCGCAGCGTGGGATCGTAGAGGGCGAGAGCCTCCCCCACGGAGAAGCGCAGCGGCTGGCGCGTGAACGGGTAGCCGAAGCGGTTGCCGACGCTGGAGAGCGATTCACCGACCGTCCGGGCCAGCTTCGGAAGCTCGGAGCGATAGAAGCCGTCGTTGCGGCGCTCGCGAAACAGCAGAACGATGACCTCGTCGCGGCCGAGCTCGCCGAGCACCACGAGATCGCCGGACTCGAGTCGGTCCGAGAGCACCTCGCGGGTTTGCGCCGCGACCCGCCCCGTGACCTGACGATGGGCAGCGACGCCGTAGGAGCGCTCGATCTCCTCGAGGCTCATCGCATCGATCACGAGCATGCCCAGCGCGCCGCTCTCGGCGAAATGGCTCCGAATCGGGTCGATCTCCTGGCCGATGCTGCGCAGGGGCGATCCTAGAGCGCTGACAGAGTCATTCTCCACACCCTACTCATCGGTGTAGCGCCCACCCCCCTTAACCTTCGGTAGGCGACGCGACAACGCTCACGCGGGCGGGTGGTGAGAGGCACGCGGCGAGCTCACACTGGGGAGATCCCCCGGAGGGCTGCCCCGGTGTGGGATCGCCGTACCCGAGCGATCTGACGGGGAGTCCCGGTCGCGATCACGCGTCCCCCCCGGGGGCCACCCTCGGGGCCCAGATCGATCACGTGGTCCGACTGGGTGATGAGATCCAGATTGTGCTCCACCACCACCACGCTTCCGCCCGCCTCGAGAAGCTCCTCGAGGCAGGCGAGCAGGACGCCGATCTCGGCTGCGTGAAGCCCGGTGGTGGGCTCGTCGAGCACATAGAGGGAGTCGGGCCTTCCCACAGCCAGTGCCTGCGCGAGGCGGAGCCGCTGGAGCTCGCCTCCGGAGAGAGTGACGAGTGGCTGGGCGAGGGTGAGATAGCCGAGACCCACCCGGGCGAACGGACGCAGCCGGCTCGCGATCCCGCGATCCTCGGCGAACAGCACCAGGGCCTCGTCGATGGTCAGCGCGAGCACCTCGACGATCGAGCGGCCGTGGAGCCGGATGGCGCGAGCCTCCTCTCCGTAGCGGCTCCCGCCGCAACTCTCGCAGGGGACCCGCAGGTCCTCCAGGAACTGCATGTCGACGACGGTCTCTCCGATGCCCTCGCAGTTCTCGCAGCGACCGCCGGCCACGTTGAAAGAGAACCAACCCGGTGCGAGCCCTCGCCTGCGGGCCTCGTCACTGGCGGCAAACCGGCGACGGATCCCGTCGAAAGCTTTCGATACCGTCGCGGGATTGGAGCGCAGACTCCGGGACGGCGGGGTCGGATCCACCAGCACCACGTCCTCGATCTGCTCCGCTCCCTCGATGCGATCGCACTCGCCGCGCTCCGGGTCCCCGCGCAGCTGGCCGACCAGCACCGACCGCACCAGGCTCGACTTTCCCGCACCGGAGACTCCCGTCACCACGACCAGCTGATCGAGGGGGATCTCGACGCTCAGGTCGCGCAGATTGTGGGAGCGGGCTCCGACGATGCGCAGTGTTCGCCCGCTGGCCCGGCGCCGGCGGCGGCGGGGTCGGAGCTCGCCCGCCAGGACGCGGCCCGTGATCGAGGCGGGCTCGCGGCGGATCTCGTCGACGCTCCCCTCCGCGACGAGGGTGCCCCCGTGGCTCCCGGCTCCGGGACCGAGATCGATCAGGTGATCCGCCGCTGCCACGATCTCGGGAGCGTGCTCCACGACGACCACCGTATTGCCCTGATCCCGTATCGCGTAGAGCACCTCGAGAAGCCGCGATACATCGCGGGGATGAAGGCCGACCGAGGGCTCGTCGAGCACGTAGAGGGCCGCCGTCAGCACTCCGCCGAGGGCCGTCGCCAGCTGGATGCGCTGGGCCTCCCCGCCGGAGAGGGTGCGCACCTGGCGGTCCAGGCTCAGGTAGGAGAGCCCCACCCGGTTCGCCGTCCCCACCCGGGCGGCCAGGGCCTCGCGGAGGCGTCCGCCTCGGGCCTCCAGGGCGGGCGAGAGTGTGAGTGACGAGAGCCAGCCATCGAGCTCGCCGAGGGTCATGCGAGCGACCTCGCCGATGTGGCGACCGCCCACCTGGACCTCGAGCGCCTCGGGGCGCAGCCGGGCTCCCCCACAGGTCTCGCAGGGATCGAAGCGGCGGTAGCGCGCGATCTGCACGCGGGCCTGGACCTTGTAGCGACGACCCTCGAGCCAATCGAAGAACCCGCGCACCCCGTACCAGCCGTCGCCGTCTCCTTCGATCACCACTGCTCGAGCGCGCTTGCCGAGCCGCCTCCAGCTCCGGTCCGTGGGAATGCCCAGGCGCTTGCAGGTGCGCATCAGATCTCGCTGGCAACCGCGGCCACCGGGTGTCGCAAAGGGAGCGATGGCCCCCTCCCCGAGCGAGCGATCGGGATGGGGAACGACGCGCTCGAGATCCAGGGCGGCCGTGCGGCCGAAGCCCCGGCACGCCTCGCAGGCTCCGAGGACGCTGTTGAAGGAAAAGAGTGCGGGCTCCGGCGTGGGATGCACGCGGCCACAGATGTCGCAGGCGAAGCCCTCGCGATAGGCCGCGCGCTCGCCGGATTCGTCCACCACCACGGCGCGGCCCTCGCCGCGGGCAAACGCCACGGAGACGGCCTCGGCCAGCCGCGCCCTTCCCTCTTCGCGCGAGAGAACCAGACGATCGATCACCGAGAGCGCGCTTCCCCGCTGCCGGGCGAGCCGAGTCGGGGAGATCTCGGTCAGATCCAGCAGAGATCCATCCTCGAGCAGCAGGCGGGTGTAGCCCTCGCGGGCCATCCGATCGCGGAGCCCGGCTGGGCGCTCGCCGCTGCGCCGAGGGATTTCCGTCGCAATCGCGGCGCGCATTCCCTCGAAGCGCTCGAGGATCCGCTGTGCGACGGCTTCGACGCTGCCGGGTGCCACCGCCTGGCCACAGCAACGGGTCTCGCCGATCTTCGCGTAGAGCAGGCGCAGATGATCCTGGATCTCGGTGGCGGTACCCACCGTCGAGCGCGCATGGGTGACGGGATTGCGCCGCTCGATGGCGATCGCGGGGGGCAGATTGCTGATGAAGTCGACCTGCGGCCGCGGCAGACGCTCGAGGAACTGCCGGGCGTAGGCGGAGAGCGAGGTCACGTAGCGCCGCTGGCCCTCGGCGTATAGGGTGTCGAATGCCAGGGTGGACTTGCCGGAACCGGAGACTCCGGTGATCACCGAGAGCCGGGCGATCGGAATGCGGCAGCTCACGCCCCGGAGGTTGTGAGAACGGGCGTTCTGGATGCGGATCTCTTCGGGGGGCATCGCGCTGGCCCGGATGATTCTCGAGGGCTCGACTTCGCCGCCGAGAATCGCGATGCAGTCCTGAGCGGGCTCTCGGCCCGACCCAGTCTGCGAATCTTCCCGCTCTACTGGAGCGGATCCGGCTCCTCGTAGATGGGCGTCAGGCTCAGATACTCGCCGTGCTCGCTCTGCGCCATGTGGAGCACGTTGACATCGTGATTGGCGAGGAATTTGTTCACGTCTTCTTCGACTTCCTTGACCAGACCCCGCACCACCAGACATCTGAGCGCCATTGTTCAATCCTCCAGACGCGCTGCTTGCCGGCTCGCTTCGGCGGCGTAGCGATCCTTTCCCGCAGCCCGGGCGGCCTCGGCCAGGGCCCGCCACGTCCCGGCATCGACCTCCTCCGCGAGCGCAGTGGATACCTCTCGGAGCAGGAAGGCATCCCCTTCCCTCACGGCCTGCTCCCGGAGTGACGCCAGTCGCTCCCGAGCCTCCGCCTTCATCAGGAAGGCCACGGCTTCCATCGCCCGGTCCTCTTCCAGATACGCCTCGGCGATCTGCAGAGCGCGGGCCGGATCGATCTTCTGCTCCACCAGGTGCCGGCGTCGCAGCGGATCCGGGAGCTTCCTCTTCGCCATCGCGGTCTTCCCCCCAGCGAACCGATGGTGTCGACTCAGTAGCGCGGAACGTCCGGATCTACGGTGAGCGACCACGCGTCGATCCCCCCCGAGAGGGTAGCCACGTCCGTGAATCCCGCTCCGAGTAGGATTCTACAGGCCTTCGCGCTCCTGCCATCGCGGTGGCAGTAGACCACCACCGGCCGCTCCCTCCACCTTTCCAGCTCGCCGAGACGCGCCTCGACCTGGCCCAGGGGAATCAGCGTCGATCCCTCGATGCGGGCCTTCTCGAACTCGTCGCGGTCGCGGACGTCCAGAAGCAGGATCGCCTCTCCCCGGTCGGCGACCCGCTTCATCTCGACGGCGGAGACGGCCCGAACCGGCGACTCCTGCGCGCCCCCCACGCCGCAGAATCCCGCGTAGTCGATCAACTCCCGGATCGTGGGCTTCGCGCTGCACACCGGACACTGCGGATCCTTGGCGAAGCGATACTCGGTGAACCGCATCTCCAGGGCGTTCACGTGGAGGAAGCGTCCGATCAAGGGCTCCCCGATTCCGGAGAGCAGCTTCAGCGTCTCGGTCGCCTGGATCATGGCGATGATTCCGGGGAGCACTCCGAGCACCCCGCCCTCGGCGCAGCTCGGCACCAGGTTCGGCGGCGGAGGCTCGGGAAACAGGCACCGGTAGCAGGGCCCCCGCAGCGAGTCGAAGGTGGAGGCCTGGCCGTCGAAGCGGAGAATCGCTCCGTAGACATTTGGCTTCTGGAGCAGAACACAGGCGTCGTTCGAGAGATAGCGGGTCGGGAAGTTGTCGGTTCCGTCGACGACCACGTCGTAGTCCCCGAGAATCGCCAGGGCGTTCTCGGAGCTCAGGCGCTGCTGGTGGGTCTCCACCCCGACGTCGGGATTCATCGCCTCGATCCGCTCGCGCGCCACCTCGACCTTGGGCCGCCCGACATCGGCGGTCCCGTAGAGGACCTGGCGCTGCAGGTTGGACTCGTCGACGACGTCGAAATCCACCAGTCCGATGCGCCCGACCCCCGCGGCGGCGAGGTACTGCGCCAGCGGGCAGCCGAGTCCCCCGGCGCCGATCAGGAGAACGCTCCCCTCCAGGAGCTTGCGCTGCCCCTCGACGCCGAACTCGGGGAGGTACAGATGGCGGCGATAGCGCTCGAACTGTTCCGGGCGGAGAGGCGGGGCGGAGGATCCCATATCGAGAACCTACCAGACGGACCCCCTCCCGACCCGGTCGCCCATCGGGGAGCTACATGTCCTCGCCGGCTTCCTCCGGGGGCGGCTTCACCATCACCTTGTAGACCTTGCGGGGCTTGTCGACGAACTTCCAGGACACGCTCACCCAGTCGCCCTTCTTGATCTTGCCCCACTCGGTCTTCTCGCCCTCGACGACCGTCTCGTCGATCTTGATGAAGGACACCTTGTCGCCCATCCGGTTGTCGACGTAGATCTTCTTCTTGGAGATCTTGTCGACCTTCCCGGAGAATTCTCGGTACTGAGCCACGGCGGGACCGGTCAAAACCAGCGGTACCGCGGCAAGCACCAAGACGATCAATGCAAAGCTACGAAGCATCCTGAGCATGGTGTGTCTCTCTCCCTTGGGCACGCGCCCGGATGGCGCATCGATGAACAACACTCTTTGACGGGAGATCTCTCCCGTTATTCGCCCCTCGATCATCCTAATGGTGCCGGAGGTGGGATTCGAACCCACACGGCCCGTGAAGGCCGGGGGATTTTGAGTCCCCTGCGTATACCAGTTTCGCCACTCCGGCGGGCGCCCGCTTCGCTGGTCTCCGGCAGGCTCTGCTGCGCTCGACGCGACGGGCAGGCGGCCGCGGATCATACCATGTGGGCATTGGCAGATCAGGACCTGTCCCCCGAGGGGACTGGTTCCTCAACGCCCTCCCCGCTTTGACAGCCCACACCCCCGGCGATAGCTTCCGCTCACCGTGGGGCTGTAGCTCAGCTGGGAGAGCATCAGGCTGGCAGTCTGAGGGTCAGGGGTTCGATCCCCCTCAGCTCCACCAACTTTTCGTAGAGCGGTCGAGGGTTTGGCGTCAACGCCACTCTCGGCCGTTTCGTCGAGTGGGGTCACCGTGGGGTCACTTTCGAGCGCCAGTCGCGCAAGAAGATCCGCGGGAACCTCGCCCGGCTCGATCCGCATCGGCTCTCGGTAGTGGTCGTCCTCGATCCATCGCGCGTAGTGGCGAGCGGTCACCGCCACGTCGGCATGGCCGAGCTGAGTCGAGACGTAGCCGAGTTGCACGCCCGCGGTCAGGAGCTGGGATGCGTACGTGTCGCGCAGATCCTTGAGCGCCCGGTGGCCGATGTCCGCCCGCTTCAGGACCCGCCGCCACTCGCGTTTCCGGAAGTTCGACGGGTCGACCCCCTCCAAGACGAGCGTATCTGGAGAAGGCTCGAAACGGGCACGGTAGAACTCTGCCAGCACGTCACGCAGCCGGCTGGACAGGTCGACCGTCCTGGACCGTCCGCTCTTCGGCGGGGCGAGCCCGCTCCCGCGTGGATTCGCCTGGTCGATCAGGAGACACCGCCTCATGTCGTCCGCGTCCCCCCCGAACCGGATTGCCCCCCACCGAAGCCCGAGCGCCTCTCCAAGGCGTAGCCCTGCGTCGAGACAGAGGAGCACCAGAACGTGAGAGACGGAGTCCTCCTCGCGGGCGGATTTTTCGAGGGCCTCGAGATCCTCGGTCTAGACGCCTCGCGACGAAGCACCTTCACTCCTAGGCCGAACTCACGCGCGGCTGCAGGCAGGGTGAGAAGCGCGCCTCGGGGCTGATCACCTCCGCGTCTCACGCTGCTGACTCCCAGCCGGTGGGACTCCTCGCAGCCTCACACAGCACCACCGTCAGACTCCTCGCGCGACTCGCCTTTGAGAAGGCGCTCCAGGGCGACTTTCGGTACTAGAAGCCTCCGCCCGATTCGCAGCACCGGGATCTCTTTCCTGCGCGCAGCGTCGTAAGCAGCCGTCCGCCCCAGGCCAAGGACCCGCCGCGCTTCCTCAAGGGTCAGAGTTGCGCATTCCGTCTTGTGGGCCACTGTCCGCCCTCCTTCCGGTTACGCTTGACTTATACGGTATCGCGATGCTATACTGATATCGTGATACCCCTCGAGGCCCGAACAGAAGACGACGTCCATCAGCTGGTCACGGCCAGGCTCCGGAGATCCCCCGACCAAGCCGTCTGGGATCAGCTCGTAGAAGACCGCTGGCCGCAGGACCTGCTCGCTGAGGCAGGAGTTGACCGCGAGGAGATCCTGGAAGATCTCGTTCAGAAGGTCCGGACGCTCGAAGGCAGGTTCATCACAGGGCGACGGGCAACCGCCGCGGGTACTACAACGGAGTCGCTTCTCTATCTATGGAACGAGAGAGCAGATGGCATCGCGCGGCTTCAAGCTATCGAGGCGAACGAGTTGCCTGAAGTGGTCGCGTTTCGGCGTCAGGTGCTACGAGGGCGGCTCCTTCAGGACTCCGTTCACAAGTCGAATGTCGCCTCATGGATCGAGCGCGAAGCGAAAAAGCAGAAACCTCCCTTGGGAGCACAGACGCTTGCGTACTTCCGCCCGTTGGAGTCCCAGATATATGAGATCCGGGTGCAGGAAGATGGAAAACTGGGGCGGCTAAGAGAAGTCGTTTCGTCGCTCGTGGAACGCTATGGCTGGTTGCCTGCACACGCAGTTCGTTTCGTGTTGACGGGACATGATCCGCAAGCGTTTTCGTCGTTGGTAACGATCAACAGAGGTGCGTCACCCGCCGCGGATCGGATCGTGTTGACCCTCAGCCCATGGGTTAGTCCGCAAGAAGTTGCTCGAATCTATTCCGAAGCGCGTGCGGCCGTGCGCAAGCCCATGCGCGACGTGATTCCACTGACCGTAGAATTGGCTGTCTTCGCAGCACAACGAAATGACGGACGTCCCTGGAGGGAAGTCATGATCGAATGGAACAGGCGCTTTCCACGGCATCCGCGTAGAGAGGTAAAACGCTTCACCCGGGACTGTCGTGAAGCTTATCGAAAGATCATGGGCGAGCGGCTCGCGTGGAAGAGCCAACGCGGATCAAGGGGGTAGCCATGGTAGAGCGAAGACACGGCGACGGGGCCGGCGGCGTCAAGGTGCCCGGTCACGACCTCGGCTTGTGACGCTGCTCACTTGCCCGCGCTGTTCGGCTGTCATTAAGGTGTCAGTTTATGTCCGCCTCTGTCCGAACGCGACCGTAACCGTTCTACGTCTGGGCCGTGGCTACTGCTGCTGATGTTCTGCTGAGGCAGTGCTGATATTCGCTGAAGTAGAGCTGAGACAGTGCTGAACCAGACGCCGCCAGCACCAGAACCGTCCCGACCGCGAGTGGGCCGGAGCGTTTCGGTGTGTCCGTGCGCGTTGTCTTCTAGTGGAGTGAACGGCGTCGCGCTGCTGCTGCGAGTCCTGCTAGGCCGGAGGCAAGAAAGATGCCCGAGACGACAACGCCCC
>Ga0255055_10000829_pt1 | contig 23549 bp, 23 predicted proteins | sample JV7_2_27_MG_FD_188633 | JGI IMG/M metagenome (GOLD analysis project Ga0255055, IMG submission 188633) | Seawater microbial communities from Jervis Inlet, British Columbia, Canada - JV7_2_27 | ecosystem: Environmental > Aquatic > Marine > Inlet | place: Canada: British Columbia | collected...
GGAATCCTCGGGAGGCAGGAGGCCGAACGTATCGCATCGTCCTGCAACGCTACCCTGGAGAAAGGTTCGACGGACCGCCCTTAGTGTCGTACCACGTCCCCGTCCGCCCCCTCCGGAGCGGCAGGAGGCTGCTCCGGAACCGGGACCGTTTCCGCAGCCTTCGCTCCTTCGGGCATCTCGATGGCGGCGGAGATCACCTCGTCCATGTGCCGAACGAAGATGATCTTGAGGTTCTTCTTGATCTTCCCCGGGATCTCTGCGAGATCCTTCTCGTTCTCGGCGGGCAGGATCACCGTCTTGATCCCGCCGCGGTGTGCCGCCAGAAGCTTCTCCTTGACCCCCCCGATGGGCAGGACGCGTCCCCGCAGGGTGATTTCTCCCGTCATCGCCAGATCGTTGCGCGCGGGGACACGCAGTAGTGCCGAAGCCAGCGCGGTCGCCATCGTGATCCCCGCCGAGGGGCCATCTTTAGGGATAGCCCCTTCCGGCACGTGGATGTGGATGTCGATCTTCTGGTAGAAGTCCTTCTCGAGTTCCATGATCTCCGCCCGGGTGCGGATGTAGGAGAGCGCCGCGTGCGCCGATTCCTGCATCACCTCTCCGAGCTTGCCGGTGACCTTCAGGTTCCCCTTCCCGGGCATGATCGCGGCCTCGATGAGGAGCAACTCTCCGCCGAACTCGGTCCATGCAAGTCCCGTCGCAAGCCCGGTCTGCCTTTTCTCCTCCACCTCGCCGTACCGGTACTTCGTGACCCCCAGGTACCGGCGCACCGATTGCGGGGTGACCCGGATCTTCCCGGGGGCCTTCTCCTTGACGAACTCCCGTGTGATTTTCCGGAGGATGGAAGCCAGCTCCCGTTCCAGATTCCTGACCCCCGCCTCCCGGGTGTAGTACCGGATGACTTGCAGAATCGCCAAGTCGGAAAAGAATATCCTGTCCGCGGGCAACCCGTGCTCCTCCTTCTTTCTCGGAAGAAGATGGTCGGTTGCGATATGCAGCTTCTCCACCTCCGTGTAGCCCGGGATCCGGATGGTCTCCATCCGGTCCTGGAGGGCCGCCGGAATTCCGTAGAGCATGTTCGCCGTCGTGATGAACATCACGTCGGACAGGTCGTAATCGACGTCCAGATAATGGTCGTTGAAGGTATTGTTCTGCTCGGGGTCGAGCACCTCGAGGAGCGCCGAAGAGGGGTCCCCCCGGAAATCCATCGACATCTTGTCGACCTCGTCGAGCAGGAACACGGGGTTTATCGTCCCCGCCTTTTTCATCTGCTGCATGATCTTCCCGGGAAGCGCGCCGATATAGGTCCTCCGGTGGCCCCGGATCTCCGCCTCGTCGCGAACGCCGCCCAGGGACATGCGGACGAACTTCCGCCCGGTCGCCCGTGCGATCGACTTGGCAAGGGAGGTTTTCCCCACCCCCGGGGGGCCCACGAAGCAGAGGATCGGTCCTTTCAGCTTCGTCACCAGCTTGCGGACCGCGAGGTATTCGAGGATCCGCTCCTTGACCTTCTCCAGGCCGTAATGGTCCTCGTTCAGCACCTTCTCGGCCGCCTCGATGTCGAGCTTGTCCTCGGTGCGCTCCTGCCAGGGGATCGAAAGTAGCCAGTCGATGTAGTTCCGGCTGACGGTCGCCTCCGCCGACATCGGCGACATGAGACGCAGCTTCTTGATCTCCTTGTCGGCCTTCTGCTGCGCCTCCTTGTTCATCTTCTTTTTCTTGATCTTCTCCTCGAGCTCGTCGAGCTCCGTGCGCCCCTCGTCTCCCTGCCCGAGCTCCTTCTGGATGGCACGCATCTGCTCGTTGAGGTAAAACTCCCGCTGCGTCTTCTCCATCTGTTTCTTGACGCGCCCCCGGATCTTCTTCTCGATCTCCAGAATCTCGATCTCGGCCGCGAGGAGGGACAGGAGCTTTTCCATCTGTTCCCTTGCTGTCGGGAGCTCGAGAATCTCCTGCTTGTCCGACAGCTTGATCGGCAGGTGGGCGGCCACGGTATCCGCAAGCTTTGCCGGATCGTCCGGAGACCCCAGCTGCACCAGCACTTCCGAGGGGATCTTCTTGCTGAGCTTCGCGTAGTTCTCGAAGGAGGCGACAACGTTCCGGACCAGCGCCTCGGTGGTGGCCCCTTCGAACCGCTCGATCGGGATTTCCTCGACGCTCACCTGGAAATACCGGTCGTTCGGCAGAAAATGGAGGAGCCTCGCCCGAAACCGCCCGTCGACCAGCACCTTGACGGTGCCGTCGGGAAGCTTCAGGATCTGGACGATGTGCGCAACGGTTCCGATGCGGTAGATATCGTCCTCTTCGGGGTCGTTCGTCGACGCGTCCCTCTGGGCGCCGAGAAAGATGAGCCTGTCGTGGGAGAGCGCAGCGTCGAGGGCGGCGACCGACTTGTCCCGCCCGATGAAAAGAGGAACCACCATGTGCGGGAACACGACGATGTCGCGCAACGGAAGAAGGGGCAGGATCTTCTTGTTGTCTTCCACCAGGTACCTCCACGCCGTTTCGCAGCTTCCCTCCCCGGACGGGGAAGGAAATCCGAACGGTCTTTCCTATGCCAGCTCGGCCTTCTTCCCCTGCACGATTTCCGGAGGTACCTTACCGCTGACCACGTCTTCGGAGATGATGCATTTCTTGATGTTGCTCTGGGAAGGGATCTCGTACATGACGTCAAGCATGATGTGCTCGAGTATGGAACGGAGCCCTCGCGCGCCCGCCTTGCGCTCCATGGCCTGCCTGGCGATGCTCCTCAGGGCGTCATCGTTGAACTCGAGCTTCACGTTCTCGAACTCGAAGAGCCGCTGGTACTGCCGCACCAGAGCGTTCTTCGGCTTCATGAGAATCTGGACCAGCGCATCCTCGTCGAGTTCGTGCAGCGTGGCAACCACCGGGAGACGCCCCACGAACTCGGGGATGAGCCCGAACCGGATGAGGTCCTCCGGTTGCGCCGCCTCGAGGAGCTTGCCGATGTTCTTCTCCGAGCGGGAGACGATATCCGCCGCGAATCCCATCATCTTTTTCGAGGTCCTTTGTTCCACGATGCCGTCTAGCGCGATGAACGCGCCCCCGCAGATGAAGAGGATGTTGCCCGTGTCGACCTTGATGAAGTCCTGCTGCGGGTGCTTGCGTCCGCCCTTGGGGGGAACGTTTGCGATCGTCCCCTCGAGGATCTTGAGCAGCGCCTGCTGGACCCCCTCGCCGGAGACGTCCCTCGTGATCGACGGATTCTCCGACTTTCGCGCAATTTTGTCGATCTCGTCGATGTAGACGATACCCTTCTGGGCCTTCTCCACGTCGTAATCGGAGGCCTGGAGGAGGCTCAGAATGATGTTTTCCACATCCTCCCCCACGTACCCGGCCTCGGTGAGCGTGGTCGCGTCCGCTATCGTGAAGGGAACGTTCAGGATACGGGCAAGGGTCTGTGCCAAAAGGGTTTTTCCGCTCCCCGTGGGGCCGAGCAGAATGATGTTCGACTTCTGGAGCTCGACGCCGTCGACGGTGCGCGTTTCGACCCGCTTGTAATGGTTGTACACCGCGACGGACAGGATCTTCTTGGCCCGCTCCTGCCCGATCACGTACTCATCGAGGATCTTCTTGATTTCCGCGGGTTTCGGAAGCCGGCGGCGCTTCTCCTCTAAGGAGTCCTCGATTTCGTACTCTTCGGTGATGATGTCGTTGCAAAGCTCGACACATTCATCACAGATGTACACGGTGGGGCCGGCGATGAGCTTCCGAACCTCGTTCTGGGCCTTCCCGCAGAACGAGCATACCAGCATGTTCGCCTTGTCGTTGATTTTCCGGGTCAATGGGTCCTCCGTCAGTCTACAAGCGGTCTTGCGGACAACGGCCTCTTCTCTACCACGGTGTCGATTATACCATAGGCCTTCGCGTCGCTCGCCGACATGAAAAAGTCGCGCTCGGAGTCCGCCGCGATCCGGGAAAGCGGCTGTCCCGTGTGCTTGGCGAGGATCTTGTTGAGCTCCTCGCGCATCCGGAGGATCTCCTTGGCGTGGATCTCGATCTCGGTGGCCTGTCCCTTCGCCCCCCCCATCGGCTGGTGGATCAGGACCCGCGCGTTGGGCAGGGCCGTCCGTTTCCCGGCGGCTCCCCCGGCCAGAAGCAACGCAGCCATCGACGACGCCTGTCCGATGCACACGGTGGCCACCTGCGGCTTGATGAACTGCATGGTGTCGTAGATGGCCATTCCGGCCGTCACATACCCTCCGGGGGAGTTGATGTACAGGTTGACATCCTTGTCCGGGTCCTCCGCCTCAAGAAATAGCAGCTGGGCGGTCACCAGATTGGCGATGTCGTCGTCGATCGGGTTGCCGATGAACACGATGCGGTCCTTGAGCAGCCGGGAATAGATGTCGTAGGATCGTTCGCCGCGACTTGTCTGCTCCACAACTATGGGCACGAGTGTCATCCCGAAACTTCCTCCTTGACCTCGGCGTTCTCCAGCAGGAACGCCATCACCTTCCTGTCGAGCAGCCCGTTGCGCAGGTTATCCATCCGCTCCTCGTCTCCGTACAGCTCCCTGATCTTTTCATACTCGATCCCGGCGCGGGACGCCATCTCTTTCATCTCCGCCTCGATCTCGGAAAAGGGAACGTCGATATCCTCCTTCTCCGCGATCGCCGAAAGGAGCAGGGACAGGCGGACCGTCCGATCGGCGTTCGGTGCGAACCTCTCCCTCATCTTATCGAAATCCATGTTCACTTTCTTTAGGTCGACGCCCTGGGAAACGAGCCGGTTCGCGGTGTCCTCGATCATGGACACGATCTGCCGGTCGACGAGAGACCTGGGGACCTCGAGGGAGTTTCTCTCCAGCAGCCCCTGCCGGACCTGTTCCTCCACGGTGCGTCTCGCAACCTCATCCGCCTCCTGGACAAGCCGGCCGCGCACCTTTTCCCTGAGGTCGGATAGGCCCGCTATGTCCCCGAAATTCTTTGCAAATTCATCATCCAGGTCAGGAAGCTTCCTCTCCCGTACGGCGTTTACCTTCACCTCGAAGACCACCTTTTTTCCGGCGTACTTCTTGTTGGGGAATTCCGGTTCGAACTGCACCTCGAACGTCTTCCCGTCCCCTCCCCGCATCTCCGCCAGGTGCGACTCGAACTCCTTTCCGAAAGGAACTCCCCCACCGAGAACGACGCTCGCGGATTCGCCTTGCTCGACCGTCTGCCCGTCCGAGGTCGCGGTGAACCCGAATTCCACCAGGTCGGACCCGCCGGCCCCCCGCTCCTCGATCGCGTGGAACTGGGCGAAGGACTCCCGGAGACGATCGACCGCGGCGTCCACATCCTCTTCCCTTATCTCCCGCTTTTCCCTCACGACGGGAATCCCCCTGTACCCCTCCGGGGTCACCTCGGGGACGACCTCCAGCGTGGCGGTGAACACGAACTCCTGCCCTTCCGTGAACTTGCCGCCGTCGATCTTCGGGAACGACAGGACCTTCAGGTCATTCTCCTTTACGGCCTCTGCGAGGGAATCCCTGACCAGGTTCTCGGCGACATCCGCCTCGACGGACTCCTTGAAGGCCCGCCTGATCATCGACATGGGAGCCTTCCCCTTCCGGAACCCGCGCAGGGGCGCCACTTTCCGGAACTCGGCGTACCCCTTCTCGACGCGACGGGACACCTCCTCCACCGGGATTTCCACCCGGACCCTCTTTTCCACACCGCTGACTGTTTCGATGCTCGTCTTCATGACCTATCTTCTTCTCCTGATCTTTAGAGTAAAACTCCCGGACAGTTGGTGCGAGAGGAGGGATTTGAACCCCCACGGTTGCCCACCGGATCCTAAATCCGGCGCGTCTGCCATTCCGCCACTCTCGCACCCAAACGGCGGGTCAGAATACGGAAAAAAACAGTATATACATATATTTCCACTTGGCAAGCCAAAACGACCTCCCGGGGAAACCCCCCTCCCACGCTCCCCGAATGGGACAGTAAGTGGTCCTTTTCATGAATACGGCAACGTATCCGTTAGTTCTTCCCGATGCCAGGTGCTCGCGGGCGGGTTCATCGCACGGCGAGCCACGAACGGAGCCCCCCTCCGACGAAGTTCCCCGGAGCAGCGGTATACCGCTGCGGATGGGGGAGGCTGCGGAGCCGCGTACAAGAAGAGGGACGGCCCCAGGAAGTTAGGCAAAATAGGAGTTCTTAGGAACGTCCCTGTTCTAAGGGTGGGCGTGAACGTCGATCGCTCTTAAAGGACTCACTCGAGGAAGAGCCACTCCTGCAGTTCCCCGGACGGCTCGTCGAACTGCATGCCGAAAATGTATGCGCCCTCGGGGCTCTCGGCTGTGCGGAACCAGACGACCGTTCCCGATACCCGGATCGGCTCTCCCCCCTCCGGGAAGACCGTCGCGTCCACACGGTTCCGCGTGGTCATGAGTGTGTCGTACATCACATGGATCCCGTCCGGGGATATTTTCGGTGTCACAACCGACATCCCGACCGAGGAAAAATCCCTCGCCGTGGCCGTTACGGGAGACGACACCCGTTTCGGGTGCTTGCCGCTCTGGACCGTGAATACAACCGTAGCCATGCGCCGTTTCCTCTCCTTTCGCCTCCGTTCTCTGGAAAACAGTGTCATCCCGGTGTGTTTTCCTTCTTCTCCTCGTCGAGACGGCGGAACCCCTCCAGGATCAACTGCATCTCGTCCATGTCGATCGTCCGCTTCTTGGTCGTCTGCCCGTGCGTGATCACGAAAGCCCCTTCCTGCATGCGTAAAAGCCTGTAGAAGGCCTCCTCCCCCGCGAGGCTCCCGGCCTCGCAGTGAGAGATCCGCCCGTTCGTGAAGTATATCCGGCCCTCATCGGTTTGCCCTGCTTTCAGGATCACGCAAGCGGTCTTGAGACCCAGGTGAAGGATCTGGACGATGTCGGGAACCCCGAGGTTCTTGAGATCCCCCATGACTCCCTGGCTGGGTCCCGCCCCGGCGGCTCCCTTCTTCCTCCGCTTGTCCCGCCGGATGATGTTCCGGATCCGCGCGGCCAGTTCCTTGAGGTCTACCGGCTTGAGGAGGAAATCCTCCGCGCCCAGGTGGAGGGCCTCGACCTTCATGCTCGTCTCATCCTTCCCCGAGAGGAAGAGGAGGGGCGTATCCCCGGCCCCGGGGAGTTCGCGCATCTTCCGGAACATCGCGATGCCGTCCATCTCCGGCATCACGACGTCGGCGATCACGATGTCCGGAGGATCTTTTTCCACGAGGACGAGGGCATCCGACCCATTGTCCGTGACGATCACCTCGAACCCCTCGTTGACGAGCTTGAGCTTGAGGAGCGTCACGTAATCGACCTCGTCGTCGACCAGGAGGATCCTCGGCTTGGCCCCGACGCCGTGAAAAGAGAACTTCTCCTCCACCACGCGGGTGAATACCTCGACAACCTCCGGATCGAACTGGGTCCCCACGTTCTTGTGCAGCTCCTGGATGGCCTCCTCTTTCTGCAGGCTCTTCCGGTACGGCCGGTTGGCGATCATCGCCGCGTAGGCGTCGACCACGGACAGGATCCGCGCCCCCAGCGGTATCTCCCTCCCCTTGAGCCCGCCCGGGTACCCCTTCCCGTCGTACCTCTCGTGGTGATGCACGATGATCGGCTTGATCTTCCAGGGGAAATCGATCGTGTCGAGGATATTGGCGCCGTTCTCGCAATGGGATTTGACCGAGTTGTACTCGTCCTCGGAGATCTCCTTTTTCCCGGTGAGGATATCGGACCGGATGCCGACCCTTCCGATGTCGTGCAGCAGGGAACCCACGACGATCTCGTCCACCATCTCCTTCGGCAGCTTCATCGCCTCGCCAACGGCACGGGCGTACTCCATCGTGATGTGCGAGTTTCCGCCGAAAAACGGGTCGTTGACCTCCAGCAGGCCGACCAGAACGTCGATTGTCTCGATCAGGCACTTCTTCAGGTTTTCGTCGGTCACCGGCTGCGCCACCGGGGTCCTTTCCTCCCCCGCCGCCTCGAGGAGGTCAAGGAGCTCGCGCTGGTCCAGGATGAAGTCGGAGGACCCGAACCGCAGGACGTCGTCGGAACTCCGGATGATGGTGAAGGAGGAGAGGACGATCACCCGGGATTTCGGGGACAGCCGCTGCAGACGCCTCTTGAGCTCCACTCCGGAGCAGTCGGGGAGGAACTGCTCGCACAGGACGAAATCCTGGGCGGAGTTGGTCACGATCTTGACAGCCTCCTCGCCCGAAGCCGCCAGCGACGCCCGGTGGCCTGCGTCGGCCAGGAGGTTGGCCAGCATGTCCCGGACGCTCGCCTCGTTGCTGATGATCAGGATCGATTTCTGCATCTTCCCTCTAGATCACTTTCTCCGCCTGCCGGATGTCCTCGCCGGTCATATCGGGCGGAGCGGATATCCCCAGCATCCGGAGGATCGTAGGAGCGATGTCCTCCAGCGCACGGTCGCTTTTGAGTGTCGCCCCCTTCTCCTGCGGGTCTGCAAGGATCAGGGGGACGGGGTTGGTCGTGTGGGCCGTGTACGGCCCCCCCGTCTCGGGGTCCACCATCTGTTCGGCGTTCCCGTGGTCGGCAGTGACGAGCGCCACCCCCCCCACGTCCCAGATTTTCTCCACGACGCGACGCAGGTTTTCGTCCACCGACTCGATCGCCTCGATCGCGGCGGACAGAACCCCGGTGTGCCCCACCATGTCCCCGTTCGCGAAGTTCAGGATGAGCACGTCATGCCTGCCCGACCCCACCTCGACGACCGCCCGTTCCGCGACTTCGTATGCGCTCATCTCCGGCTTCAAGTCGTAGGTGGGCACCGAGGGAGACGGAATCAGGATCCGCGCCTCTCCCGGGAACACCTTCTCCCCTCCCCCGTTGAAGAAGTAGGTCACGTGCGCGTATTTCTCCGTCTCCGCCATCCGGAGGTTCCGGATCCCCCGTGAGGAGAAGACATCCGCGAGGAGATTGTCCTTGACCTGCGCCGGGAACGCGACCGGCAGAGGGAAGTTCTCGCTGTAGAGAGTCATACATGCGAACTCAAGGCCGAGACGCTCGGGACGCGGGAAGCGGTCGAAATCCTCCTGCGTGAGAGCGCGGGTGAGTTCTCTGGCGCGGTCCGCCCGGAAATTGAAGAACAGGACCGAGTCCCCCTCGGAGATCTGTCCCACGGGCCGGCCGTCCCGCTTGATGACCACCGGCTCGATGAACTCGTCGGTCTTCCCCTCCTGGTACGATCCGGACACGGCTGCGACCGGGTCGGAGTTCTCCTTCCCCTCGCCGCGCACCATCGCCCGGAAGGCCCGCTCGACCCGCTCCCACCGGTTGTCCCGGTCCATCGCGTAGTACCGTCCCACCACCGTGGCCACCTCCCCCACGCCGATCTGCTCCATCTTCGCCAGCAGGTCTCCCAGGTAATGTTCGCCGCTGTCCGGAGGAGTGTCGCGGCCGTCGAAGATCGGGTGTACGAACACGCGCGCAAGTCCCCGCTCCTTCGCCATTTCGAGAAGGGCGTACAGGTGGGTGTGGAGCGAATGAACACCACCGTCGGAGAGAAGTCCCACGAGGTGGAACGCCTTGCCGTTTTCCCGAGCTGCGTCCATCGCGTTGCGAAAGACCGGGTTCCGGAAAAAATCGCCGTCCCGGATCGCCTTCGATATCCGGACGATGTCCTGGTAGACGACCCGGCCCGCTCCCAGGTTCAGGTGCCCGACTTCCGAGTTCCCCATCTGCCCGGCAGGAAGCCCGACGCGCTCCTCCGAGGCGTGGATCAGCGTGTGCGGAAATTCCGCCCAGAGACTGTCGAAAAAAGGCGTGTTGGCCAGGGCCACGGCGTTCCCCTCGTTTTCCTCCCGGTACCCCCACCCGTCCAGCACGATGAGCGCGATGAACCGTCGTTTCATGTCAGATATTATAGAACACTCCCCTTCCCTCGAATCTCCCGGCGTGTCCCAGTTCCTCCTCGATCCTCAGCAGCTGGTTGTACTTGGCGAGCCGGTCGGTCCGCGACGCCGAGCCGGTCTTGATCTGGCCGGTGTTCAGGGCGACGACGAAGTCGGCGATGGTGCTGTCCTCCGATTCGCCGGACCGGTGGGACACGACGGCCGTCCACCCTGCCCGCTTGGCCATCTCCACGGCGTCGATCGTCTCGCTTACGGTCCCGATCTGGTTCAGCTTGATGAGGACGGAGTTCGCGATCCCCTGTTCGATGCCCTTCCGGAGAATCTTCGGATTGGTCACGAACACGTCGTCGCCGACGATCTGGATCTTCTTCCCCATGGACTGCGTGAACAACTTCCATCCTTTCCAGTCGTCCTCGGCGAACCCGTCCTCGATGGAGAGGATGGGATATTGCCGGCACAGTCCCTCGTAGTATTTCACCATCCCTTCCGGGGACCGCTTCGAGCCGTCCGATTTCCGGAAGTGGTATTTCCCTTTGACGAAGAACTCGGAGGCCGCGGGATCCAGCGCGATGCAGATCTCCTTCCCCGGTTTGTATCCCGCCTTCCCGATCGCTTCGAGAATCACCTCGATCGCTTCGGCGTTCGACCGAAGCAGAGGGGCGAATCCCCCTTCGTCGCCGACGTTCGTGTTCAGACCTTTCTTTTTCAACACCTTCTTCAGGTGGTGAAACGTCTCCACTCCCATCCGGAGCGCCTCGGAGAACGACTTGGCCCCTACGGGCATCACCATGAACTCCTGGATGTCCACGTTGTTGTCGGCGTGGGAGCCCCCGTTGAGAATGTTCAACATCGGGACGGGAATCGTGCGCGCGCCCACGCCTCCCAGGTACTGGTAGAGGGGAAGTCCGCACCTGTCCGCCGCCGACCGGGCGACGGCCAGGGAGACCCCGAGGATGGCATTCGCTCCGAGTCTCTTCTTGTTCTCCGTCCCGTCCAACTCGATCATCATCTGGTCGATGAACGCCTGCTCGGTGGCGTCGAAACCGATGAGTTTCGGCCCGATCACCCGGTTCACGTTCCGTACGGCCTTCGTAACCCCTTTCCCGAGATATCTCTTCGGGTCGCCGTCCCTGAGCTCCACCGCCTCCCGGGTGCCGGTCGACGCCCCCGAGGGGACGATCGCGCGTCCCCTGGCCCCGGACTCGAGGTGTACCTCGACCTCCACGGTGGGGTTCCCCCGGGAGTCCAGAACCTGCCGTCCGTGCACGTCAATGATCGTGCTCATATGGATGTCCCTCCCGTCGGGAAAAAATCACGGATCGACAAACTGTTCCCCCCCCTGCCTTACGCTTAGGACGGGGCACGGGGACGTGCGAACCACCTTTTCCGCCGTGCTGCCGAAGATCACGTGCTCCACACCCGTGCGGCCGTGCGTTCCGATCACGATGAGATCCGCCGCGGCTTCCCGGGCGTTCCCGATGATTTCCCTGTATGGTATGCCCGTGGCGAGGATCGTGTCAAAGCGATCGAAACCGGAGAAGTGGCGCGCGAGAAACGAATCCATGTTCTCCCGGGCGAATTGCTCCATACGGGTGCGGAGCATTTCGAGCGGGATGTCACCGCGAAACATCGGGTCGAGGGTTGCCGGCTCGTCGAGGACATGGAGAACCACGATCCGCGACCCGAAGCGCTCCGCCAGGGACCTCGCAACCCCCGCGGCCTCCGCGGAACATTCGGAGAAGTCCGTGGGCAACAGGATCTTCGGGAACATGCGCCCTCCGGGAAAAAAAACCCCGGCCGCTAACGGTGCCGGCCGGGGACGTTGTGCATCTCGGGCTGGAGTTCTCTATCTCTTTTTTCCGCCGATCGCTTCCTTGAGGGTTTTTCCAGGCGTGAATTTGGGAACCTTGGTTGCCTTGATTCTGATCTGGGCGCCGGTCTGCGGATTCCGCCCCATCCTGGCTTTCCTGTTGCTCACGCTGAATGTCCCGAAACCCGTCAGGGCGAGCCTGTTCCCCTTCTTCAGGGTGCCCGTGACGGCATCAGTGAATGCGTTGAGCGCCCCCTCCGCCTTGCCTTTCCCAATGCCAGCCTTTTTCGCCATGAGCGCAACCAGTTCTGCTTTCGTCATCGCCTTCCCTCCTGTGGAATAGGTGTAAGGTTTCTGATCCCCGGGCTCGAGGAAACCGGCGGATCGGCTAACGTCTTGAAATTTATTTCATTGAATGCCGAAGGAGAGTTAGTGTCAAGGCATTTTTAACGGCAGCGCTACCCCGCCGAGCCTTTGTTTTCAGGCTCTCCGGAGGATCAGACGACCACGGGTCTCCGTGCGGAGTCGCGCGGGAGGAGCAGTTTCAACAGGAGCATGCCCGTGAGGAACCCCCCGATGTGGGCCCACCACGCCACCCCGCCCATGAGGGCGGACGTCCTGCCGATCGTCGCCGCCCCGCTGAGAAACTGGATAAGAAACCAGATTCCCAGGAAAAAGAACGCCGGGATCTCCACCACGGGGAAGAAGAAGAACAACGGCACCAGCGTCAGGATCCGCGCCCGGGGAAAAAGAAGGAAGTACGCCCCGAGCACGCCCGCGATCGCCCCGGACGCCCCGACATTGGGAACCATCGAAATCGGCTGGAACACGACCTGGACGAAAAAGGAGAGTACTCCGCACAGAAGATAGAACAGCAGATACCTCCCGCGGCCCAACATGTCTTCGACGTTGTTCCCGAAGATATAGAGGTAGAGCATGTTTCCGAGGAGGTGTCCCCACCCGCCGTGAAGGAACATGGCGGTCAGGGGCGTCAGCAGCTCCCCCGGGTCCCGGAATGCCGTCTGCAGGAAGCGGAACGGGATGAGTCCATAAGCATAGACGAAGTCAACATGCCGGTCGCCCAGTGCCAGCTGGTACAGGAAGGCGGCTACGTTCAGGGCGATCAGCCCGTAATTGACAACCGGAGTCCGGGCGGACGGGATCGTATCTTTCAGGGGTATGATAGGAGGGCTCCTGGGGTGCCGGGATATCGTTCTATGTTACCGGGAGCGTCACAAATTGAAAAGTGAGCAGGATGGTCGGATAATAATAGGTTATGCGTGACGAACGTTTGCTGAAAATCTCCGTTGCTCTCTCCATCCTGTTTCATCTGACGTTACTGGCGATGGCGTCGATGATCCGCTGGACCCCGCCGCGGGCCGAGGACGTGATGATCGTGGACCTGGCCGATATTCCACGCTCCACTGAATTCCTGCGTCCCAAACCGGGAATCGTGGAGGGCGCGCGCCCGAAACCCCCGCCGCCTCCGCCCCCGAAACCGGTCCGGAAAGAGATGCCTCGCGTTCCGACCCCCCGGGATCTCGCGGGCCGCGTCCCTGACCTGCCCGTCAACCCCGACCTTCCGCCCGAGAAGGAGTTTCCCGTCCCCCGGCCAAAGGAGGCGCCTGCCCCGTCCGCCAAGATCAGAGAGCCCGCCAGGACCGCACGTGTGGGGGAAGCGCCGCGGGCCCCGGAAGAACCCCCTCCCGCCCCTTCTCCGCCGCCCAAGTCCCTCCGGGAGATGACTCCCTCCCTGGGGAAGATGGTCATGGCGAAGGCGACCCCCAAGGGGGGGCGGGGCCAGGAGAACTCCTCGGGGAAAGCGGTGGGCACGGAAGGAAAAGCAGTCGAGAAGGGGGCAATCTCCGAGGAGGGCAGGGGCGGGACCTACCTCACCGCCCTGAACGCTCCGGAGATCCAGTACATCTCCTACTTCGCCAGCATCAAGCGGAAGATCGAGCTCGTCTGGCAATATCCGCATGAAGCCGCGGTCGCGGGAATACAGGGAGATTTGACCGTCGAGTTCGTCATCAGTCGAAACGGAAAACTGGAGTCCGTGACCCTTCTGCGGGGGTCCGGATACAAGATGCTGGACGACGAGGCGATCGGATCCATCCGTACGGCGTCCCCCTACAACCCGATCCCCGAAACATACAAGATCCCCAACCTGCGCATTCGGGCCCGCTTCATTTACGAAATGCACACGCTCAAGATCCGGTAGGGGGCCTGTCTACTCTTCCGACGGGAAAAACCGGTTGTACTCTTCGCTGCTCAGGAGGACTTGAAGCTCCGCGGGGTCCGACGGACGGATGGCGAGCAGCCACCCTCCGTCGAACGGGTCTGCGGTGATCTTATCGGGGGCCTCCACCACCACGGGGTTGACATCCACCACGATCCCCGAAACCGGGGCCACGATCTCGCAGACCGCAGCCGATGACTCGACCAGTCCGATCGGCTCGCCTGCCCGCACGTCGGTTCCGGGTGAAGGGAGTTCGACGAAGACGACATCTCCCAGGTAGGAGCACGGCACGTGGGTGAACCCCACGCGAACGTCCCCGTGGCGAACGGGATGCGCCCACACATGGGTGCGCGCGTATCTGCGGCCGTCAGGGGCGGGCAAGGGCCTACACCGATGCGGCTATCCTGGACGCCGCCTCCAGCGTGTTGTGCAGGAGCATCGTGATCGTCATCGGGCCGACACCGCCGGGCACCGGGGTGATCTTCCCTGCAACCTCCTTCGCTTCCTCGAAAGCCACGTCCCCGACCAGCCTTCCGTCCGGAAGGCGGTTGATCCCGACGTCGATCACCACGGCCCCGGGTGCAAGCCAGGACCCCCGGACCATCTCCGCCTTCCCGACCGCCGCCACCACGACGTCCGCGGACCGCACCACGGCGGGGAGGTCCTTCGTACGGGAGTGGCAGAGGGTCACCGTCGCATGCCTTGCGAGCAGGAGCAGCGCGACGGGCTTGCCGACGATGTTGCTTCTGCCGACCACGACCGCATGTTTTCCCTTGAGATCCACGGATTCGTGGTCGAGCATCTTCATGATTCCCAGGGGGGTGCAGGGGACGAAGCACGTTCCGCCGGCAAGCAGCCGCCCGGCATTCACGGGATGGAACCCGTCCACATCCTTGTCCGGCGAGACCGCTTCGATCACCCGGGACTCGTCGATATGGTCGGGGAGAGGGAGCTGGACGAGAATGCCGTGGACCAGGGGGTCCTTGTTCAGTTCGTCGACAAGTGCGAGGAGATCTCTCTCGGGGTGAGACGCCGGCAGATCGATCTGGCGGGAGAGCATGCCGGCCTCGGTGCACGCCTTCCCCTTGTTCCGGACGTACACCCGGGAAGCCGGGTCCTCCCCCACCAGCACCGTGACAAGGCACGGCGTGATTCCGGTGCGGGAGGAGAATTCCCCTACCCTGTCCTTGATCTCGGCCCGAACGGCGGCCCCGATCACCTTCCCGTCGATGCGATGTGCGGGCATTGCGAAAGTCCCCCCGTGAAGATCGGGATAGGAGAGCTTATTCGGCCTTCGGGCACCCGGCACAAGCCGGCGAGGCGGCCTCCCCGGCCGCGGGGCATGCCGTTGCCTTCCCATCGCCCTTTCCGTTGTCGTTCCCCTTGTTCGCGTAATCGGTCGCGTAAAAACCGGTCCCCTTGAGAACAAAGGCACCCGGCGACATCATCTTCTCGAGCTTTCCTCCGCACGAGGGGCACTTCCGGAGAGGGGGGTCCTGCATTCCCTGGATCTTTTCCGTTACTCCGTGGCACTTCCTGCACTGGTATTCGTAGATCGGCACGATTCGTTCTCCTTCAAAAAAGGGGGCCGGTCGCCCGGCCCCCTCTGTCGTTATCGGACGTTCATTATACCAGTTTTTAATACATCCCGCCGCCGGCGCCCGGGGGCATCGGGGGCATCTTCTCCTTCTCTTCCGGTTTGTCCGCAACCGCGCACTCCGTGGTAATCATGAGGCCGGCCACGGAAGCCGCGTTCTGCAAAGCGACGCGCGCCACCTTCGTCGGGTCGAGGATCCCCGCGACAATCAGGTCCTCGAACTCCTCGGTGTTCGCATTGTAGCCGTAGTTCCCCTTGCCATTCTTGATCTTGTCCACGATCACGCCGCCGTCCTGGCCGGCATTGATCGCGATCTGCTTCGCCGGCTCGAACAGAGACTTCCGGACGATATCGACGCCTGCCTGCTGGTCGTGCTCGAGCTTCAGATTATCCAGCACCTTGGCCGCACGGATGTAGGCAACGCCGCCGCCGGCGATGATCCCCTCCTCCACCGCCGCACGGGTAGCGTGGAGCGCGTCCTCCACGCGGGCCTTCTTCTCCTTCATTTCCGTCTCGGTGGCCGCCCCGACGTTGATCACGGCGACGCCCCCGACGAGCTTGGCCAGCCGCTCCTGCAGCTTCTCCTGGTCGTAGTCCGAGGTGGTCTCTTCGACCTGCGCCCGGATCTGCTTCACGCGGCCCTCGATGTCGGCCTTCTTGCCGGCCCCGTCGATGACCGTGGTGTTGTCCTTGTCGATGACGACCCGCTTGGCGCGCCCGAGGTCCGTCAACTGGACCGCCTCGAGCTTGGTCCCCATCTCCTCGGCGATCGACTGGCCGCCGGTGAGAATCGCAATGTCCTCCAGCATCGCCTTGCGCCGGTCGCCGAAGCCGGGAGCCTTCACCGCGCAGACGTGCAGCGTCCCGCGCAGCTTGTTGACGACCAGGGTCGCCAGTGCCTCGCCCTCGACCTCCTCCGCCAGGATAAGAAGCGGTTTCCCCGAACGCGCGGTCTGCTCGAGGAGGGGAAGCAGGTCCTTCATGTTCGATATCTTCTTTTCGTGGATCAGGATGTACGGGTCTTCGAGGATGACCTCCATCCGCTCGGGATCGGTGACGAAATAGGGGGAGAGGTAGCCGCGGTCGAACTGCATCCCCTCGACGATCTCGAGGGTCGTCTCCATCCCCTTGGCCTCCTCGACGGTGATGACCCCTTCCTTGCCGACCTTCAACATCGCCTCGGAGATGATGTTGCCGATCGTTTCGTCGTTGTTCGCCGAGATCGTCCCCACCTGCGCGATCTCCTTGGGATCCTTCGTCGTCTTCGACATCCTCTTGAGCTCGGCTGCGAGGGACTCGACCGCTTTCTCGATCCCGCGCTTCAGGTCCATCGGGTTGTACCCGGCGGCCACGAGTTTCGAGCCTTCCCGGTAGATCCCCTGCGCGAGCAGGGTCGCCGTGGTCGTCCCGTCGCCGGCAATGTCACTTGTCTTGGAGGCTACCTCTTTCACCATCTGGGCGCCCATGTTCTCGAATCTGTCCTGCAGCTCCACTTCTTTCGCGACCGTAACCCCGTCCTTCGTGACAAGCGGGGAGCCGAACGACTTCTCGATGATCACGTTCCGTCCTCGAGGCCCCAGCGTCACCTTGACGGCGTCGGTCAGGACGTCCACGCCGATCTTGATCGCGGTGCGGGCATCCGCGTCGAATTTCAGTTCCTTGGCCATCTTCTACTTCCTCCTTTTTTTATGTCTGGTAGACGATAGGGTTATTTCTTCTGGATCACCGCAAGGACGTCCTCTTCGCGGAGGATCAGATGCTCTTCGCCCTCGATCTTGATTTCGGTCCCGGAATACTTGCCGAAGAGGATGCGGTCCCCCACCTTGACATCGGGAGCGACGCGGGTCCCGCTGTCGGTCACCTTGCCGGGGCCCACCGCAACCACCTGCCCCTCCTGCGGCTTCTCCTTCGCGGAGTCGGGAATGATGATTCCTCCCTTGGTCTTCCCTTCCTCCTCGACGCGCTTGATCAGAATCCTGTCCTGCAACGGCCTGACTTTCATGGCACCTCCTCCTGAAAGGAACGAATATGGAATGATTGCCTCACGGCTGTTAGCACTCACCGTCGGTGAGTGCTAACAACTATTATATATATTCCTGTGGGAAACCGGTGTCAAGAGGGAAAACGTAAAAAAATTGAAAATATCTACAGAACGGCAGGTTACAGCTTACGTTTCGCCATCTCCTCCTCGAAATACTTCCGATAGAGGATCTCCCATTCCCTTCCCCCCTCGGGAACGCGTCGGGTGAGCTTCGCGATCTTCTGCCGGGCGAACGTATCGGCCTCGTCCTCCACCTGCACATGGTGCCCGAAGATCTTTTTCGCCTCGCGAAGCGCCTGCGGCTCGTCCGGGAAATCGGCGAGGTCGTCCTTGTACAGCCGGTCGATCACGAGATGCGACAGATGGGAGATACGGTCCTCGGTCAGACGCACGGGCCCCTCCTCAAAGCACGATCTTCCGTTCCCGGGCAAGCCGCTCCTTGATCTTCATGAACATCACGTGGGAACTGGCTTGCGAGTCCGCCAGCTCCCGGGAGTGCTTCTCGAGGATCGCACGGACATCCCGGTCAAGTTCCTCTTCCCGCCGGAAATCCGCCATCACCTCCCCGATCATCTTCCCCAGGAGCACGTCGTCGTCCGCCTTCGGCCGGATCAGATTCTTCTCCTTCCAGCGGGAAAGTACGGTCCGGCAGATCCGCTGGACGTGTTCCTCCCTGATCTTCATTTTCCTCTCCTTCCCCCGGGGGAAACCCATGTCCGGAAGTCGGGACCGATCACCCCGCTCCTGCGGTACCTTTCCATCGAGACGGCACAGGAACAGTTCCTTTTCCTCCCCGCAAGCGCCCGGGCCGCACCGACCGCCAGCGGGAGAATCGCGTCCTTCGCGCTCTCGACGCGACCTTCCCCGGACCTGTCCAGCATTCCTTCGAAGAGGACCCCGCGGCGGTACGGCATCGCCCGGACTCCTTCGGCGTAATTGGTGAGGTACGCAACCGGGGCGTAGCATATCTCAAGCTCCCGGGCAAGGAAAGCCTCCGGGCAAAGGGTCATCCCGACCATGTCCCCCCCCGCACGCGCAAGGAACCGCACCTCGGCCGGGGTCTCCAGCCGGGGCCCCTCGGTGCAGGCATAGGTCCCGCCGTCGATCAGCCGCGGATCCTTCGTCCCCCTCTTCCAGACCTCGAGGAGGACCTTCCGCACCGTCCCGCAGAACACGGGAAACTGGCGGACGAAACCGATTCCCCGCCCCTCGAAGAACGTCGAGGGGCGGTTTCTGGTGAAATCGAGGAGGTCGTCGGGGAGAACCAGGTCACCCGGTCGCATCCCCTTCGACACGATCCCCGGCCCGGACCAGGCGATGATCCGCTCGACCCCGAGATCCTTGGCGGCGAAAATATTTGCCCGGTAATTGACGTACGGCGCAGTCCTTTCGTAACCGCGCTCCCCGTGGCGGGAAAGGAAGAAGTAGCGAAAACCGTCCCGTTCGTACAGGTGGACGGGGTTGGCAAGGCCAAACGGGGTTCGGAGGCGGCGCGTCCCCAGGCGCAGGCCGAGCGCTCCTTCCGGCATGGAGTACGCCCCGGAACCTCCCAGGAGGAGGAACCGGGGTGTCCCCGTTTTTGCGAATCTTTTCAGAACGATACCCGCAACCCGAGGCTTAGCGTCCAGCCGCTGACATCCACATCGCACCCGTTGAATTCGGGCTCGGCCCAATGGTACTTCCCCTCGAAGTTCAGCGCCATCCGGGGATTGAGCCAGGCGTCCATGCCCAGGGATAGATATCCTCCGAACGTCGTGTCCGAGTCGTCGATCCCCGAGGTGGGCTCGTCGAGGTCGGCGAAGTAGAGCCCCACCCCGCTACCGACGTACGGCTCGAAGAAGGGGCCGGGGAGAATCAACCGGGCCCCGATGGTCAGGGGAGCCACCGTAACGTCGTCCGGCCCCCGATCCGCGGAATGCGCGCCGAACGTGCCGTCGATCGCCAGAACGGGGGAGACGCGGGAACCGATGCCGATGTCGAAGGCCCCGCCCGTATCGTAGTTCTCGAGCCCGTCCCTGTCGTCGTTCGGCTCGAAGACCCCAAGATGCCCGAAAAGGTACATCTGCCCGTATACCGCGTGCGTAGGCGGTGGCGGCGGCGCTCCCCGCGGCGGAGGCGCACCGGCTCCCCGCGGCGGAGGACGCGGAGGCACCCCGTACTTCTCGTAGCGGTCATGCCGGTCCGCCAGAGCGGTAGATGCCATCGCCGCGCACAAAAGGCCCACGAGAAAAGAAAATACGGTTTTCCTCATCGCCCACTCTCCTTCTCTCCCGCCGAATTGCGGGAACCGATTTCAGATTACCCTCCGTCATGATGGAAATAAAGAGGGCAATCCGACTATAATTACACTCCCGAAGCCTCTATACGCACGCCGGAAGGGAGATATTCATGATCATCGTCATGAAGCCGGGAATACCCAAAAAGGATACCCGGGCCGTCATCGGGAAAATCAGGGATCTTGGATACACCCCCCACACGATCTACGGCAAGACCCGTAACGTCATCGGCGCGATCGGGGACGAGCGGGGGAAGTTCGTCCTCCAGGCGCTCGAGTCTCTTCCCGGCGTGGATCGGGTCGTCCCGATCCTCAAGCCGTACAAGCTGGCCAGCCGGGAGGTGAAGCCCGAACCTTCCGAGATCCGGCTCGCTCCGGGCGTGAGCGTCGGGGGGAAAAAGCTCCTCGTCGTCGCCGGCCCGTGCTCCGTGGAGAGCGAGAAGCAGATGATCGAGACGGCACGGTCGGTGAAGGCGGCGGGGGCCAATGTGCTGCGCGGCGGAGCATTCAAGCCCCGCACATCCCCTTACGCATTCCAGGGGCTCGAGGAGAAGGGGCTCAGGATCCTGCGCAAGGCCGGGGACAAGGCGGGGATGCCCGTTGTGACCGAGGTGATGAACCCGATGGACGTCGAGCTTGTCGCACAGTACACCGACATCCTGCAGGTGGGAGCCCGCAACGTACAGAACTTCTCCCTTCTGAAGAGGATCGGGAAGTCGAAGCTGCCGATCCTCCTCAAGCGGGGAATGATGACGACCATCACGGAGTTCCTCATGAGCGCGGAATATTGCCTCTCCGAAGGGAGCCGCCGGGTGATCCTCTGCGAGCGCGGGATCCGCACGTTCGAGGACGCGACCCGGAACACGCTCGACATCTCGGCGGTCCCCGTGCTCAAGGAGCGGACCCACCTGCCGATCATCGTCGACCCGTCCCACGGAACGGGCCACGCCAGATACGTTCCTTCGATGTCCTGCGCGTCGGTGGCGGCGGGGGCGGACGGATTGATGATCGAGGTCCACCCCACCCCGGAGAAGGCCCTCTCCGACGGACCCCAGTCGCTGACCTTCGAGAAATTCGGGGAACTGATGAAAGGATTGCGCCCGTTCATCGCTGCTGCAGGCAGGACGATCTGAACGGAGCCTTCGCCGTGCGGCCATGAAGTCCCTCTTCCGCCCCCGCTCCCTCCTTGCTGCGTTTGCGGGGATCTTTCTCCTGCACCTGGGATACCTCTATTTCAAGGTGGGAAGCGGGCTGGCGCGCGACGCCTGGGATGTCCCGTCGATCCTGTACGGGCGACCGGCGGTCATCCAGCCGGGCGACGTCGTGGAGAACCTGAAGCTCCCGGAAAGACTTGGCCGCCTCTCCTACCAGAAGATTTCGGGAATACCGGCAAAACCGGGAACCTGGTCCGAGGAGGCAAACCGGATCCGGATCCACACCCGGGGTTTCAAGGCGGGAGACGTTTCCCGCCCCGACGTCCAGATCGATATCGGCATGACGGAGGGACGCGTCGCCACCCTGGAAACATCCTCCGGCTCTTTTCCCGACGAACTGGTCCTCGAACCGGAGGAGATCGCCCGGATCCTCGGACCGAAGATGGAGTCGCGGAGGATGGTTCCTCTCACCGCCGTTCCGAGGCACCTCCGGGACGGGGTGCTCGCGGCGGAAGATTCCCGCTTCTACTCGCACTTCGGAATAGACTTCATCGGGGTCATGCGGGCATTGAGAGAAAACCTGCGCCGGATGCGAATCGTCCAGGGAGGGTCCACCATCACCCAGCAGCTCGCGAAAAACTTCTTCCTCACGCCCAAGAAGAGTTTCTGGCGGAAACTCCGGGAAGCCGAGCTGGCGGTACTCCTCGAGCTCCGCTTCACCAAGGAGGAGATCCTCGAGGCGTACCTGAACAAGATCTACTTCGGCCAGGAAGGACCCCGCGGGATATACGGGGTGGAGGACGCCGCGGACTTCTACTTTTCCAAGGACGTCGGTGACCTGACGCTCGAGGAGGCTGCCCTCCTCACGGGGATCATCCGGTCACCCCACCGGTACTCCCCCCTTCGCATGGCGGACGCCGCTCGGGAACGCCGGGACTGGGTCCTCTTCAGGATGGCCACCCTCGGGATGATTTCTGCGGAGGAGGAGCAACGGGCAAGCGCCACCCCCATCCGCACGAACCCGCGGCGGGTCCCCGTGAAGATGGCGGAGTACTACGTCGACTACTTCGAGCGGGTGGCCGAGGAGACCCTGGGGTCCGGAAGGTTCTCACGCACCGGCTACCGGTTCTATACATCTCTCGATCTCGTGCACCAGACCGCAGCGGAAAGGGCGGTGGCCGAGGGGCTGGCTGAGCTCGGGGAAAAGAAGGGCTCCCACGAAGCGGAGGAGGACCCGCTCCAGGCGGCGCTGGTCGCCGTGGATCCGGCCACAGGGGAACTCACCGCCATGGTGGGGGGCCGCGACTACGGGAAGACCCAGTTCAACCGCGCCGTCGACGCCCGGCGCCAGCCGGGCAGCGCGTTCAAGCCGTTCGTTCTCCTTGCGGCCATGGAACAGGCCGTCGGCGGCAAGGGGGAGACCACGCTCGCGAGCACGATTTCGGGGGAGCCGATCTCCGTGGAGGGTCCGAACGGCAGGTGGACGCCCGAGAACTTCGGGAAGGAGGAATACGGAGTGATCTCGGTCCGCAGGATGATCGAAGAATCGGTAAACACCGCGGCGGTGAGGCTCGCACTCGACGTCGGCCTGCCCGAAGTGATCGCGGCGGTCCGGGACGCAGGGATCGAAAGCCCGGTCAGTCCCGTTCCTTCCCTGTCCCTGGGAAGCTTCGAGGTTACCCCGATCGAACTGGCATACGCCTACGCCACGATCGCGTCCGGGGGGACACGGTTCCGGCCCTTCACGCTCCGTGCCGTCACCGACGACGTGGGAGAATCCCTGCTGGTGGAGAATCCGGTACGGGAGAAGGCCGTAGACCCCCGCGCGGCCTATCTTGTCACCTACGCCCTCGAGGGGGTTCTCGACCGGGGAACGGGGAACACCGTCCGTCTGGCCGGGATCGATTTCCCCGCCGCAGGCAAGACCGGGACCACGGACGACTACCGCGACTCCTGGTTCGCGGGGTACACCCCCGACCTGGTATGCGTGGTCTGGGTGGGACGCGACGGCGGGGGGTCGACCGGACTCACCGGGTCCTCGGGTGCGCTTCGCATCTGGACGAAATTCATGAAATCGGTCTACCCGGCCGGGGGGAGGTACACGTTCCGCGCTCCCCCGGGGGTCACGATCGCGGAGATCGACCCGGAATCCGGATTCCTGACGACATCCGCCTGTCCGGAGTCCTTCCCCGAGGCGTTCCTCGAGGACCTGGTCCCAACGGAGACGTGTCCGCTCCACCCCTCCCACCCGATTGTAGACACGGTACGCAAGGGGTGGCGTGGTCTCCGCGATTTCTTCGAATCCCTCTTCCGGTAAATACCCCCGGGATCGGAGGGAGACGGCCGGCGGGGGTACACGGCCACCTCCTTTGGTGATATAAGGAAGAGTTTAAGCATCTGCAAGGCGGAGATCCCATGGACTACAAAACCACGCTGAACCTCCCTCAGACCAGGTTCCCGATGCGCGCGAATTTGACGCAGCGCGAGCCGGAAATCCTTTCCCGGTGGGAAAACGAACGCCTGTACCACCGGATTGTGGAGAAGCACCGGGGAAACCCGAAGTTCGTCC
>Ga0255055_10000830_pt1 | contig 23542 bp, 25 predicted proteins | sample JV7_2_27_MG_FD_188633 | JGI IMG/M metagenome (GOLD analysis project Ga0255055, IMG submission 188633) | Seawater microbial communities from Jervis Inlet, British Columbia, Canada - JV7_2_27 | ecosystem: Environmental > Aquatic > Marine > Inlet | place: Canada: British Columbia | collected...
ATTGCTGGGCAACACAGGGTTCACAAGCGTCTATCAGTGCCAGGTTCCACATGAGCTCCAGAAGCCTGTGGACAGGATCACACTGGTGGCAATGAAAGGGGAAGGAAGAAATGAAAGTGGTCAGACCGGATGAGTGATCGAGCCTTGGAAGAATTAAGGGAGAAACTGATGGAAAAGAATTCATGGTGGAATCAGAGCACACCCGTCACCGTTAAAAACTGGGTGTGGGGTGCTATTCTTGGGGTGGTGATCCTGATGGCTTTGATCATTGCCATCTGGATCTGATCCACATCAGGGGAAGGTGGGAAGGGATCATGAACCATGAAGGGAAGAAAGCCCAAGCCCACAGTGCTGAAGATTATTGAGGGCAACAAAGGGAAGCGAAAGCTTAACACCCAGGAACCCAAGCCCAGAAATCCAAAACCCCGGTGCCCCATCCACCTGTCAAAGGCAGCCCGATCTGAATGGAGAAGGCTGGCACATGATCTGCACAGGATAGGGCTTCTGACCCATGCAGACAGAACCATCATGACTTTGTACTGCGAAAGTTATGCTGCCTGGATGGAAGTCAAAAAAACTTTCAAAGACGAAGGATCTCAGTGGGTGCTGCAAACCAACAGGGGCAATTGGGTCAGAAATCCCCTGGTGGGCATCATGGTCAAACTGGAAGACCAGATCAGAAAAGCCTGTCAGGAAATAGGCCTGTCACCCACTTCCCGGGTCAGGATTCAGATCCCGGGTGTCAGTGTGGAAGATGACCTGGAAGAACTGTTGAAGTGAAGTCGGCAGCTTCTGAAAGGGTGGTCAAATTCATTGAGCGAATCGGCAGCCATGCCAGGGGGGTGTGGGCTGGGAAACCTTTCCTGCTGCCCCAGTTTCAGAAGCAGATCACCCATCAGATCTTCGGACCCCAGACCCCTGAAGGCACCAGGGTTGTGTCCACAGCCTACCTTGAAATTCCCAAGAAAAACGGCAAGAGTGAATACGCAGCCATTCTGGGATTGTTTGGACTTTTAGGGGACAATGAACCAGGCTCAGAAGTATATATAGCAGCTGCTGCGCGTCATCAAGCAGGTAGGATTTTTGAAACCTGTTCCCAGATGGTCAGGAATAATAAATTCCTTAGATCCAGACTGGAAATCCACAAGACCACCAAAACCATCACAGTCAAAGACCACCCACTTTCCTTTCTTCGGGCCATCAGTGCTGATGCTGGCTTGAATGATGGGGTGGAACCTTCAATGGTGATCTTTGATGAAATCCACAGGCAGAAGGACAGGTCACTGTGGTCAATTTTAGAATATGGAATGGTCAACAGGCAGCAAGGCTTGATGATTGGTCTGACCACAGCTGGGATTGAATCGGAATCACCCCTTGCCTGGGAACTGCATGAATACGCTGAACAGCTTCAAAAGGGTGTTTTCAAAGATCAAAGCTTTGTGGGCATCCATTATGGGCTAAAAAAAGAAGACAACTGGAAAGACAAAAGGAACTGGGTGAAGTGCAACCCAGCCATGAAGGGGCCACTGGCATTCAAACGGGTGGATGCCATGGCAAAATCTTTCAACCAGGCCCAAAGGATTCCTTCCAGGGAAAATGAATTCAGAAGGTATCATCTGAACCAGTGGGTGACATCCACTGAACGGTGGATTCCCCTGGAAGAATGGGACAAACCCACCATGGCTGCCCCTTTCAACACCTATGACCTGGAAGGAATGCAATGCTTTGGGGGTCTGGATCTGTCCACAAACAAGGATGTGACAGCACTTTCTTTGCTGTTTCCCATCCAGGAACAGATCTTCTGGCTGCCCAAGTTTTGGATTCCAAAGGAAGGAATCCATGAAAGGGCAAAGCGCGACAGGGTGCCCTGGGACAGGTGGGCAGATGCGGGTCTGGTGACACTGTGTGAAGGCAACACCATCAATCATGACCAGATAAGGGCAGACGTGAATGCCATGGGCAGACTGTATTCTATCCGTGAACTGGCATATGACCCCTGGAATGCCATTCAATTAGGTCAACAGCTTCAGGATGATGGCTTTCAAATGGTGACATTCAGACCATCCAGGACCACATACAATGTGCCCTGCACAGCACTGGAAAGAAATGTGTTCCATGGCAGAATCAGACATGGGGCCAATCCAATTCTTCGATGGATGGTTGACTGCACTTCCATCAAGCGGGACACCTTTGACAGAATTGCACCAGTGAAACCAGACAGGGACAAATCTTCAAAGCGTATTGATGGGGTGGTGGCAGGGATCATGGCACATGACCGGCTGGAAAGACATCATCCAATGGATGTCAGTGCATTTCTGGCTGATCCCATCATCATCGGGTGACAACTATGGCAAAATTCAGTGAATGGGTGGGAAAGATCTTCAGCCTGACAGATCACCAGCCCTTGATTTCAATCTTTGGAAATGAAACCTACACTGGCAAGTCTGTCACCCCACAGACTGCCCTGGGGGTGTCCACTGCCTGGGCTTGCATCAAGCTACTGACTGAAACCCTGGCAACCATGCCTGTGAACATGATCGAAAAGCTTCCCAATGACTTCAGGCAGAAAAACAATTCCCATGAACTGGCCTGGGTGTTGAAGATCAGGCCCAACAAACTGATGACTCCAGTGGAATTCTTCGAGTGTATGCAGCTGAACCTGCTGACATCGGGCAATGCCTATGCTGAAATCGAAATGAATGGGGTGGGGGATGTCATAGGGCTGTGGCCTTTGCTCTCACAGAATATGAAGGTGGAACAGCTGGATGATGGGTCTGTCAGCTATCAGTTCCACACGCCAAAAGGGGTGCTGATCTATAAACCAGAACAGATTCTGCACATCAAGCTGTTTGGCTGGTCTGGCCTGGTGGGATTATCACCGATTGCCTATGCTGCCCAAAGCCTGGGGCTTGAAATGGCAACCCTGGAATTTGGTTCCAGATGGTTTGGATCAGGTGCCAGGCCCAGTGGTTTTATTATGTTCGATCAAGTATTAACAAAGCCACAGCGCGCACAATACAAGAAGAATTTTGAAACCCTGCATGAAGGGCTTGCCCGATCACACAAGCTGGCACTGCTGGAAGCTGGGATGAAATACGAAGCTGTGACCATCCCACCCAATGAAAGCCAGTTCCTGGAAACCAGGGCTTTCCAGGTGCCTGAAATTTGCAGGTTCTATCTGGTCCAGCCCCACAAAGTGCAGCACCTGGATAATGCCACTTATTCCAACATTGAACACCAGAACCTTGAATTCTTACAGACCACTTTCAGACCCTATGCAATCAGATGGGAACAGGGCATGGAAAATGCCTTGCTGAAGCCCCAGGAAAAGGGCAGCTGGCAGATCAGATTCAATCTAAATGCCCTGTTAAGGGCAGACACAGAAGCCAGGGGCAACTTCTATTCCCAGATGGTTCAGAATGGGTTGTTCAGCAGAAATGAAGTCAGAAGCCTGGAAGATGTCAACCCTTCAGATCAGGCTGGGGCTGATGACCTGACAGTGCAATCCAATATGATTGACCTGGACCAACTGCAAAAAGTAGGAAAACCCAATGATTAAATATGCAACCATCCTTTCAGAAGTGACCAGGACACCCTGGGCCATTCTTCCTTCCAAACTGACAGCCATCACCAATTTCCTGGCAATCAAGGCAGCTGGGAAGGATGTGGAAGAAGCTGAAATTCTTGCCCTGGTGGAAGCAGCCAAATCCAGAAATACACAAGCCAGGGCAGTGGGGGATGTGGCAATCATTCCCATCCTGGGCACCATCATCAACAGGGGAAACAACTTCAGGGAAGCTTCTGGGGCCACTTCTGTTGCAGCCACCAGGCAAAGTTTGAAGAAAGCCATGAATGACAAGGATGTGGGATCAGTGCTTCTGGACATTGACAGCCCTGGTGGAAGTGTTGAAGGGATCACTGAACTGGCAGCTGACATCAGAAGAAGCCGGAACCAGAAACCCATCCTGGCCCACATTGATGGGCTGGGTGCATCAGCTTCCTATTGGCTGGCTTCCCAGGCTTCCAAGATCACCATGACCCCATCCAGTGAAGTGGGGTCCATTGGAGTGATCACAGCCCACACAGATCTATCTGAAGCCCTGGCAAAGGAAGGGGTGAAACCCACCCTGATCACAGCCGGAGATTACAAGGCAGAAGCCAATCCTTTTGAACCACTGACAGATGAAGCCCGAGAAGAATTACAAGCTGGGGTGGATCACTTTTTTGACTTGTTTGTGGGGGATGTGGCAAAAGGCAGGGCAGTGGGGAAGAAGGTGGTGAAGGCTGATTTTGGAAAAGGAAGACTGCTACGGGCACCCCAGGCAGCAGAAGTGGGCATGGTGGATGGAATTGAAACTTCAGAAGAAGCCCTTTCCACAGCTGTGCTGATGGGCAATGCCCAGGCCAAAGCTGCTGGGATCACTGATATAAAACAGTTTGAAAGTTTTCTGCGTGATGCAGGATTCAGCAAGGCAGCAGCCAGAAGGGTTGCTTGCCATGGCTTTGAAGATCGGTGTGACGCTGATCAAACACCTGAAATGTTGAAACGAGTCAAAGACAATCTAATGAAAGGGATTCCCCAATGAATGAGAATTGGAAGACGGAACTGGATGCAATGTTCCAGTCTTATACAGACACCATGAAGAAAATGCACACGGCATCAACTGAAGCCCTGGGCAAAGAAACGCAGGTGAAACTGGAAAAGATTGAAGCTGACATTGCCCAGAAAATAGAGTCAATTCAAGCCAGCCAGAAGAAGGACAAAGCCAGGATCATGACCCTGGAACAGGATGGCGTGACCCCACGCCAGACCCTGACCCATCCCCAATCTGTGGGGGAACAGTTTGTGAATTCTGAAAACTATCAGCTGGCTGCCAAAACCCACAATGAAAACACTGGAAAGGTTCAAGTGGGCTGTTTTCCCCATCAGATGGGTGCCACTGCCATTGTCAATGCCAGTGGGCAGAATCAGCCACTGGTGCCTGATGACCGGCTGAACATTCCCATTGTGATTGATCCAGCCATGCGAAGAATGACCATCAGGAACCTGATTCCTGGGGGCAGGACAGAATCCAATCTGATCCAGTTCGTGAAGGAAAATGTGTTCACTGATTCAGCTGCCCCACAATATGTTTCCCCGAGTGTGGAAAATGTGGCAAAGGCAGAGTCTGGAATCACCTTCACCCTGGAAAATGAACCTGTGCAGACCATTGCACACTGGATTCCTGCTTCACGCCAGGTGCTGGATGACAGCCCCATGCTGCGATCACACATTGACACCCGATTGATGTATGGGCTGAAGCTTGAAGAAGAAGCACAGCTTTTGTCTGGGGATGCTACGGGTGGAAATCTGAATGGATTGATCACCCAGGCCACTGCCTATGATACTGGGCTGGATGTGGCAAATGACACCAAGGTGGATCAGTTGCGTCATGCCATCCTTCAGGTGACGAAATCTGAATACATGGCTGATGGCATTGTCTTGAATCCCACTGACTGGCACCTGATTGAATTGCTGAAGGTCAATGCCGGAACTGATGACAGGTATGTGTGGGCAGATCCACAATCCAGAAATGTGCCCAGGATCTGGGGCCTTCCAGTGGTGGAAACCCAGAGTCAAACTGCTGGTGAATTTCTGGTGGCAAACTTTTCCATGTCCTGTCAGTTGTTTGACAGATGGGATGCCACCATTGAAGTTGCCAGGGAACATTCTGATTACTTCGTGAAAAACATGGTTGCCATTCTGTGTGAAGAAAGAATTGCCCTGGTGGTCTATAGACCCCTGGCACTGATTGAAGGCAGCTTCACCTAAACCTAAACCACAACCTTCCAGGCAGTGGTCGGGCTTGCCTGGACCAGGGAAGGCTGGACGCGACACACCAGCCTTCCCCACCTGAAGGGGGAATCAGATGCCTGTGATTGTCATAGCAAACAAACCTTTGAAAACCAGGGGGGGCATGGTGGCAAGGAATGAAAAATTCCCATGCAGTGAAGCTGATGCAAAAAGCCTGATCAGCAGGAATCTGGTCAGACCAGCCATTGACAAACAGTTGACCAGTCCAGTCCAGCAGAAGGCAAGGAAAGACAAAGCCAAGGCAGCCCTGGAAGATATGGCACCCAAGGAAACTGCTGCTGCCAAACCCAAGAAACCCAGGAAAGCCAGCACCACCCGAAAGAAGAAAACCACCACCAAAAAGAAGACAGCAGCCAGGGGAAAATAAACCATGGACCAGATCACCAATAAGGTGAAACTGACAGCTGGACCCAGCAAAGAATATATCAGTGTGGGGGATGCCAAGCTTCAGCTGAGGCTGGACAACAGCCTGGAAGATTCCATCATCGCCAGACTGATCAGGGCTTCCAGAACCCACACAGAAAAACGCATAGGGCGTTATATCGGGGAACAGACTTTGCAGTGGAAGCTTCCCTGCTTCCCATCGGGCAGCACCATCTATTTCCCAAACCCACCCCTGACAGAAGTGGTGAAGGTTTCCTATAAGGATGAAGATGGAAACACCACTGTGGTCTATGACCCAGCTGCTTCCCCAGCTGTGGATCTGGGCCTGTTTTCCATTGAACTGGACACTGAACCAGGCTTCATCTTCCTGAACCCAAATGAAACCTGGCCTTTGGTGAATCTGTTTCCAGGTCTGCCTGTCACCTTTGAATTCAAAGCGGGTTTGGATCTGCTTTCACCTGAACAGGATGACCTGATTCAGGGGATGATGATGCTGCTGGGCCACTGGTTTGAACACAGGGAAGCTGTCGTGATTGGGTCCATTGCCCAGATGAATGCCCTGGCATCAGCCCTGGTGCCTTTGGGCTTTGATGACCAGATTTCCCCTTACATCTGGTATTCAGGCTAATGGATCAGCCACTGGTCAGTTGTGTCTGCCCGACAGCAAACCGGCACAAATACATTCCCCAGCTGCTGGATTCCTTCCTTTCCCAAACCTGGCAGAACAAAGAACTGATCATTCTGGATGATGGGAAGAAACCCTGCACCAATGAACTGATCCAGGTCCACAGGCAGATTCAATATTTCAAGCTGCCCGAAAAGCTGAACATCCCCAAGAAAAGAAATCTGCTTGCCAAGCTTGCTAATGGTAAATACATCATTCACTTTGATGATGATGACTGGTCTGCCCCTGGCCGAATTGCTGCCCAGATGAAACACCACCAGCAGTTCAGTGTGGGCATTGTGGGCTTTCACAGCATTCTATTCTGGTCTGAAATCACCCAGGAAGTGTGGCGATATTCTGGCACCAAAGGGTATGCGTGTGGAACATCCTTCTGCTATCTGAAAAGCTTCTGGAAAAGGCACCCCTTTCCTGAAAACCAGGATCTGGGTTCAGACAATTCTGTGATCTATCCAGCCAGGGCAAACAACCAATCAGCCACTTTTGATGGGGGTCAACTGATTGTGGCAAGGATCCATCAGGGTCAATCCAACTTCAAAGATCTAAGGGGCAGAAATTATGCCAAAGTGCAGCTTTCAAGTTTGCCACCAGCTTTCCCCACCTTTTGCCAGCAAACCTGATGTGACAGTGGTGGTGCCAGTCAGGAAGGGGGGTGATCCTGCCATCACCCTGAAAAGCCTGGACAGGCAATCATTCCAAAACTTCAAGATTATCCTGGTGCATGATGACCATCAGATGGGGGCTGCCTATTGCAGGAACAGGGGGTGGGATCTGGCAGAAACACCTTTCACCCTATTCAGTGATGATGATGTGGACTGGCACCCACAGGCCCTGGCAAGGCTGGTGGCAGCCCTTCAAAACAATCCTGGGGCACACTTTGCCTGGGGTTCCTACCTGATGGGTGGGCAAAGGATTGGCAGACCCACAGGGGGGAAACAGGGCTGGGATCTGCGGAGATTACGAAAGGCAAACTACATCAGCACCATGGCACTGTGGCGAACGGATGACTGCCCAGGCTTTGATGAAGGATTGTCCAGGCACCAGGACTGGGATCTATATCTGCGGTGTGTGGGGCTGGGCAAGGTGGGCCATTATTCTGGGGATTTATTCAAAACCAGTCTGAAGTCTGGGGATATTAGTTCAGGCGATGGCATCCCCTGGGCTGAAAGCTGTGCCAGGATTTCCAGGAAACACACAGCCCCAGCAGTGGATGTGATTATCCCCTGCTATCTGAACAGTGATGACCTGACCATTCTGACCAGCCGGTGTTTGGCAAGCCTGAAAAAGCACACCCAAAACTTCAGGGTGATCCTGATTGATAATGGTTCGGAAAACTGGCACCAGGTTCAGAAGGAACTGGATGGGCTGAATTATCTGGTGGTCAGGAACAGGAAGAATCTGGGCTTTGTGAAAGCCATCAATCAGGGGCTTCAGCTGTCAACTGCACCCTTTGTGGTGCTGCTGAATAATGACACCACAGTGACTGCAAACTGGTTGCTTCATCTGATGGCACCCATGGCAGCAGATGGCAATGTGGGGATCTGTGGACCCAGAACAGATGCAACCAACAGCTGGCAAGGCAGACAGGGGGATGAAGGCCCAAACTGGATCACACTGAACAAAAAGCAAATGCTGGCATTTTTCTGCATTTTGATGAGAAAAGAATGCCTGGAAGATGTGGGGGTGCTAGATGAAAGGTTTGGGGTGGGCTTTGGTGATGATGATGACTGGTGCCACAGGTGTCATCAAAAAGGCTGGAAAATGGTGTTTGTCAGGGATTCCTTTGTCAGGCACCACCACAGAACCACCTTCAAAACTTTGTGGTCAGATGCCCAGATCTATCAAATGCAGAAGAAAGCTATGAAGAAATTAAAAAGGAAGCACCATGACCACCACTGAAAGCATTGATCCTGACCAGCTGGGCCCTGACCACAGACAGACCCTGCTGCACCAAGCCCGATACAAAGCAGCAGCAGCTTTCATGCCCGATAGTGGCACCATTCTTGATCTGGCCTGTGGCACAGGCTATGGGGCAGTGCTGCTGGCAACCAGGCTGCCTGATTGCCTGGTGGTGGGGGTGGATCACACCTGGGCTGCCATCCAGCTGGCAAAAAGAACAGCCCTGTGTTGCAAGGGAAATGCTGAATTTCATGAAGCTGACATCACCACCTGGGCACCCAAGCAAAGGGCTGATGGCCTGGTCTGCCTGGAAACCATTGAACACCTGCCAGATCCCCAGGCTTTTCTGAAACACATCAGCTTCCATCTGAAGCCGGATGCCCCTGTTTGCCTGTCAGCACCCGTAGACGAAGAACCAGGCGTGAATCCCTGGCACCTGCACCAGTTTGATCATGCTGGGCTGGTAGGATTGTTCAAGGAGCATTTCAAATTGGAAGCCATTTTTGACCAAATCTGTTATCAGACCATGATAGGGAGAAAATGAAAGCAGGAATCCGATCTGGTGAACTGGATCAAAGAATCACCATCCAGCAAGCCACCCTGGTCCAGAATGAATTCAAGGAAAATGTGCCCACCTGGACCACCTTTGCAACTGTCTGGGCTGATTATCTGCCCTTTGGTGGGACTGAATTCTGGGGAAGTATGCAGATCACAGCCAAAAAGATGGGAACCTTTGGCATCAGAACCCTGGCTGGTTTAAGTGCCACTATGAGAATTTCCTATGATGGGGATCTGTGGGACATCCAAAGAATTGACCCAGGCAAGCGGAATGGGAAAATGGTGATTTTTGCCAATAGCAGGGATGTGGACTGATGGGCAATCTGCTTGAACCAGCTGTGGCATCCATCCTGGAAGATTCGGTGGCAATCACTGCTGTGATTTCCACCAATCTGCACCATCACCACCTGCCACAAAACCCCACCTATCCAGCTGTGACCTATCATTTGATTACCCAGACAATGGGCATCACCCATGATAAGAAAATTGGCCCTGGCTGGGCACAGTTCCAGGTGGGATGCTGGGGGGCAACCTATAAAGCAGCCCGAGAACTGGCAGAATTGGTGGTGGTGGAATTGACCGGCTACACAGGAACAAAGGATGGGGTGAAAATTCAAGGTTGTTTTCTGAACAACATGGTTCCAGTGTATGATCCAGATGAAACAGTGAAAACATGGCAAGTGGCTGTGTTATTCAACTGTTATTTCACATGGTAGAAAAGAAAGGATAAACCATTGGCACAGACAGAAGGCAAGATCGGTTTTGGAACCCTGATTGGAATCGGGGATGGGGCAAGCCCTGAAGTGTTCACCACCATTGGTGAAATGTTTTCCATTGATCCTATTGGTGCAGATCGGGCTTTGGTGGATTTCACCCATCACGAGAGTCCAGACACTTTCAAAGAATTCAAGGTGGGCGTCAAAGAAGGCAGGGAAATCAGCATTTCTGCCAACTGGGTGGTAAGTGAAACAGGGCAGGAAGCCATCAGGACTGCATTCGATGCTGGGGAAATCATAAATTTTGAAGTGACATCCCCAGACACTGATGAAACTGCCACCTTCCCAGGCATTCTGACCAAGCATGATGTGGACAGACCCCTGGAAAACCGGCAAGTTTTCAACTTCAGCGTGAAGATTGCTGGGGCGATTGTCTACACCTAGACTGCCTGAATGAGCAGTTCTGACAAACAACACACACAGGAAGACGAAAATGACAAAAGCAGCCGAAAAAGAAACCCAGGCACCACCCCAGAAGAAGTTGACCCTGGCAGACTTGATGAAGTTGAAGACCAGGGGAATGCTGAACAGGGAACCCATTGAAATCCCTGAATGGGGTGGTGTTATTTACCTTCAAGAACTGACTGGTGCCCAGCAAGAAAAGATCTATCTGAGCAACAAAGCCAAGGAAAAAGCCCAGGAAGATCTTTCCCTGGTGGATTCCGTGAAAGTGCTGTTCATTGCCCTGGTGGATGAAGATGGGGACCAGCTTTTCAAGACTGAAGAACAGTGCCAGGAATTCATCATGGCATTGCCAGGTAGATTGATCACCCTGCTGACTACCAAAGCAGGGGAACTGAATGAAGATAAGCAGACAGAAAAAAACTAATCAATTCCCCAGCTTACAGGTTCAGCTTCATGCTTGCCAGAAGCCTGGGGAAGACTAGAAAAGAACTGCTGGAAAGCATTTCAGCGTCTGAATTGAAACAGTGGCAAATGCTTTACCAGATGGAACCATGGGGTGAAAGAAGGCGGGACATCAACACTGCCCAACTTGCCCAGTTGCTGGTCCAGTTGCTTGCCAGCAAGGAATCCAGCAGCAATGTGACCATGGAAACCTTCATCCTGGACTGGTGGGGGGAAGCGAAAAGAAGGCAAGCCAAAGACGTGTGGGGAAGGTTCAAGATTTTGGCTGGGAAAATCAATCAAGGCTTTGAAGATGGCAAAAGAACTGGTGATGAAGGTGGAAGGTCTGGCCCAGCTGGATCAGAACCTGAAATCACTGGGAATCAAGGTTGAATCCACCATCAGCAGGAAAGCCCTGAATGAAGCAGCAGCCCTGGTGGAATCTACCATCAGAAGCAGAACACCCAGACTTCCATCACCCAAGCATCCTGAATACGGACACCTGCAAGATAACATCACAGTGACCATTGCCCGAAAAATCAAGACCGGCTTTCATGTGAAGGTGGGAACTGGTGATGGATACTGGGGCCTTTTCCTGGAACTGGGAACCCCTACCATGTCAGCAAAACCCTTCTTTCAGCCAGCCTGGGAAAGCATCAGGATGAATGCCTGGAAGGAAATTCATGGGGTGCTGTCTACTGAATTTGAACGGTGGGCAAAATCTAGGTGGATTTGAATCATGCTTGTTGGAAACTTAGTTGCAAGGCTGAAGCTGGAAACTGTCCAGTTTGAACAGGGCATCAATAAAGTCACAAACAGCCTGACCAGGACAGGGGCAGCCATGAACCGGCTGGGGACTGATATGACCAGGGCTGTGACCCTTCCCCTGGTGGCTGCTGGTGCTGCTGCCCTGAAGTTTGGCACTGAATTTGAAGATGCCTTCACAGGGGTGAAAAAGACAGTGGAAGGCACCCCTGAACAGCTTTCCAAACTGAGTGAAGAATTCAAAAAGCTTTCCACAGAAATCCCAGTGTCTGCCACTGGACTGTCCAGAATCGGTGAAATAGCAGGGCAGCTGGGAATCCCCATTGACAAGATCATGGAATTCACCCAGGTGATTGCAGAAATGGGTGATGCCACAGTGCTGTCCACTGAAGAAGCTGCCACAGGAATGGCCCAGTTTATCGCCTCAACTGGGGGAACAGCTGACATGGCAAGGGATCTGGGCAATGTGCTGGTGGATTTGGGAAATAATTTTGCCACCAATGAAGCGATCATCCTGGATTTTGCCAAGCAGATGGGTGGAACGGCTGCTGGCATGGGTGTCACCCAGGAAAAGGTGCTGGCACTTTCAGCTGTCCTGGCAAATGTGGGCATCAGTGCTGAACGGGGTGCCAGTGCCATGACAAGGGTGTTTGTGGAAATGGACAAAGCCATTGCCATGAATACGGAGAACCTACAAGTGTTTGCACAGGTGGCTGGGCAGTCCACTGAAGAATTTGCAAGATCCTTCAGGGAAGATGCTGCCAAAGCTGTGGCTTCCTTTGTCATTGGTTTGAACAGAACCCAGGAACTGGGTGGTTCTGTTTCTGTCGTGCTGGACACTTTGAAGCTGGATGGCTTACGGGTGGCTGATTCCTTGAGAAGGGTGTCCATGTCCACAGATGCCATGAATGATGCCTTTGCCAGGGCAGAAGAACAGTGGGAAGGTGGCACAGCCCTGGCTGATGAAGTTGCCAAGCGATATGAAACCATTTCATCACAGTTGAAGATTCTGAAGAACAACTTTGAACTGGCCTTCATTGAAGTGTTTGAAGCTGTCCGGCCGATCTTGAAAGACCAGGTGATTCCCCTGCTGCGGGATCTGGTGGAATGGATCAAGCAAGCAGCCCAGTGGTTCAAGAATCTGGAACCTGCCACCCAGAAGATGATTCTGAAGTGGACTGCCCTGGCTGCCCTGGCTGGGCCTGTCCTGACCTTTGTGAGCAAATTTGTCTTTGCCCTGAAGAACATTCTGACCCTTCTGCCAGGGGTGGTGAAAGGGCTGGGATTGCTGGCAAGTGCATTTGTGGATTTGCAACTGTTCAAAGCAGTCAAAAGCTTTGGGGATCTGCAAGCAGCTATGTCACTGTCACTCGAGTCAAGTGCTTTGCTAAGGGGTGGGCTGATTGGTTTGGCTGTGGCCCTGGCAGGACTGGGAACCTACAAAGCCATTGAAGGGATCAGAAGACTAACTGATGAAAGCCTGACCCTTCATGATGTGATTTCAGAACAGCCCAGTTTGTGGGATGGGGTGCTGAAAGCCATGAATCCCATCCAGGCAGGGATTGAAGAAATATACAGGACATGGCGAAAGCTTTCACTGGCATGGAAAGCCTGGTCAGAAGGGGGAATGCAGGGGCTTTGGGCTGCCATGAAGGGTATGAGTGAAAGCACTGTTGAAGCCAGCGCAAGCGTGACAAATATGCGGCTGGAAGTGGGCAAGCTTGCAAGCTCCCATGGTCAGGCAGCAGCAATAGTCACAAAGCTGGCAGCCTCTCATGGGAAGGCAGCCGTGGAAATCCAGAAAGTGGCTGCTATTGCACCCCCGGCTGCAATTAGAATCAGCAGTCTGGGCAATGAAGCAGAAAAAACTGCCATCAAAGCAGATGGGCTGGCAATGTCCATGAAGGCTGTCAATGCTGCCATCGCAGAACAGAATGAAGTGATGACGCCGTACCTCTTCATGTTGCAGGACATGGGGGTGCTGGAAGCGAAAGCGACCAGGCAATCCATCGCATTCAGTGAAGCAGTTGACGGATTGAAATTCAGCTTCGAGGATGCAGGTTACAGTTTCACAGAAGGCACCTATAAGCTCCAGGACTGGAAGGTGGAACTGGATAGCACTTCTGATGTGATTGCTGCCACCAACAGGTCCATTGATGCCTGGGCAAAGAAACAGGAAGAAGCCACCAAGCGCGGGGCCGACTTTGCCAAACAATGGAACAATGCCTGGTCCACTGCCATGGGGAATGTAGTGGGCCGATGGATGGATGGGCTGCTGGAAATGAAATTCAGTTTCAATGAATTTTCCAGCAACATTCTGTCCAGCCTGAAAGACCTGGGCAAGACCATGCTGAAATTGATCATTGGGGAAATCTTCAAGCCGATTTTAGGTGCTGCCAATGCCTTTGGGCAGAACCTCGCCAAGCAGATTGGAAGCTGGCTGTTTGGTGGCAAGGGTCCAGAAGGGGGTCTGTTTGGTGGTGTCTTTGATATGTTGGGGGGCAAAGGTGGTGGAGGCCTGTTCGGGAAAATCGGAGGCCTGTTTTCAAAGGGCACAGGTTCAGCGGCTTCCACTGGTGCAGGGGCTGCGGGGGGTGGCAGTTCAATGATGGCTTCCCTGGCTGGATTTTTCACGAATCCTCTGACCATCGGAGTCGGTGCAGCCATTGCCAGTGGGTTGCTATTGTGGAAACAATTCTTCAAGAAGGATGCCTTCAAGTCTGGCATTGCTGAAATCCAGCGGGATTTCCATGTAGCTGTTTCCCAGGGCACCCTGGATGGTTTCATTTCTGCGATCGGCATCAGCAAGCAGCAGTTTGAACCCTTCAGGAAATCCATCACAGGCTCACCCAAAGCATTTGAAGATATCTTGTTACCGGCTGCCAAGGCTACCAATTCAGTCAATGAACTGATCCAAAGCTTTGGAAGATTTTCTGTCAGTGGTGCTTTCAAAGACATCCTTCAAGGGTCTGGCCTGAAATACACCAAGTCTGGAAACAACTTCATTGTGGATCTGTCAGTTCAGGCACAACAGGCTGTGGAAGGAAACTTTGCTGCATTGAATGATGCCTTCTTGCAGTTGTTTGGCGATTCGGGATTAGCTGATGCCTTTGGGGATCTGTCCAGGTTCCTTTCCACCACAGTGTCAGACCTGACAGAAGACCTGGCTGACACCGGGGAAGCCCTGAGTGAATCAGCCCAGGAAATGAGAAGGGCAACAGATCGGGCCATCGGGAGACTGGATGGCACTGAAAATGGAAGGCGGGATGTAGGCAGACCTGGTGGAAGGGGTGGAACATCTGGAACCCAGGCTGGGGATATGTTTGGCTTCAACAGTGATGAATCCTGGGTGGAGAGACAGCAACGGTTGTATGGCAACTTGGGAAGCCCGGGCAACAGACCCCAAGCCAATGACGGACTGCCAGGGGTGAACATCTTCGATGTGCTGGATATGGGATATCCAGGCTGGGATGTGGGATCTTTCCAGCAGGGTGGGGTGATTCCGAGAACAGGCTATGCCTTTGTTCACCAGGGGGAAGAAGTGATCCCAGCCGGTGGGGGTGGGGTGAACCTGACCCAGAATGTCACGGTGATCATCAAATCCCCATCAGAAGATCTTGCTCGAGTGACCAAGGAAGTGGTGATCCCTGCATTCAGAAGAGAGTTGCAGATCGGTTCCACAGGGTTACGGGGTGACATTGTGCGGGTGGTGGTGAAAAACAACCAGGGTGTGAATAGTAACTGATGGCTTATGATTGGGCGCACAGCATCTCCATCCCCTGTTCAGCGGGTCTAACGTCTGATACCACTGATGTCACTTTTGAAAGAACACTTCGATCCCTGGATGATGGGGATTATGATGGGGCCACCTATTACCTTGAAATCCAGGCAGCCAACTTTGACGGGGCAGCCCAGGATCGGGATGTTTCGCTTGTGGATTCAGGGGGGACAGCCAAAGCCACCATCACTGTGTCATCAGGAACGGGCAGCAGTGGCAACTTCACAAGACTACGATCCAGCAGCTTCACGCCTGTCAGTGGTGACGAAGAATACCGGCTGAAGCTGGAAGGAACGGATGGAGCCGATGAACTGGAAGTGAAGTCTGCCCGATGGTGGATTGTTCAGGTGGCTGCCACTAAAGGAAGGTTTGAATATTGCCTGGGTGCCAATGATTCAGGCACACCTGACAATCTTGACACAGCTTCACTTTTTTCCACCCAGACTGGGAGTTATCTGCCCGATAACAACAACCGGCTGGGGGGCTTTGAATACAAATCAGGTGCTTTTGCTGGAACCACAGTGGTGTGGGAATTTGAAGCGACTGCCTGGTACAACGGGGCAAGCGGGGCAAATGCAGGGCTGCTGGATATAGATGACAGTGACACCCTGGTGGCAAGCAGCGAAGTGACTGTCACAGGGGATTCAACCCACAGGGTGGTGAAGACCACCATCACTGAAGCCCAGTTGACTGATGGACACCTTTATGAATGGAATGCCCACAGCAATGATTTCCTGAAAACCATGAGGGTGTTCGGGGCATCTGTGTTTGTCACTGTCACGGGTGTCACCCAGCTGGAAATCCAGCACTTCCTGCATGGGGGCTGGTCAGGTTCAGCTGCCCATGATTCTGTGGACCATCGGGTGCTGTGGGATTCAGATGAATACACTGGCATCCCCACTGTCAAATACGCCCAGGTGTCCAAAGACATCAGTGGCACAGCCGGCAATGGCCTGGAACTGAATCACTATGGCACCAATGATGGACCAGGCACCACGGGTGTCACCCAGGTCACAGAACACGCAGCAAGTGACACCAAGGGATTCTATGAAGAAACAGTCAGCCTGACGGATTCCAACAGGTATGGGGGTGGGGGATGGCGAACTAATAATGGACACGCTATCTATGGGCAGATGCTGCTGGTGTCCACTGATGGCAGCACACCCCTGACCCTGGAACCAGCTGACACCATTGAAGCATTGTCTGATGCTGTGATCACAGGTTCCTATCCTTACGACAGGCGGAACTTTTCCGACAGCCTGGCAGTCATTTCAGACAGCTTCATCCATACCCTGGCAAGTGTCCTGTCCCTGACCCCTTCAGACAGCCTGGGTGCCTTCAGTGATGCCATCCAAACCCAGCAAGCTGCCCACATCAACCAGGCAGTGTCAGATGAACTGGGAGCAATCACAGATGCCTTTGCCCATGATTTGAGCATCAGGCTGACTCTCACAGCAGCCGATCTGCTGGGTGAACTGGCTGATAACATCACCATTGAATCAGGCAGGTGGTTTGGCAGTCAGATGGTGCTGATTGTCACAATCTGGTTTGAATCAGTCACAGAAAAGCTGTCAAACATCCACATCAACACCCCAACAGAATCCTACAAAGGGTTGATCACCAATTATGGGAGGCTGTCCAGGTCTGTGGAAATCCCTGCTGGGTTGACCAGGGTGGCTGATGGTCAGATCACAGTGGCAGACACTGATCAATATTTCAGGGAACTGTTTGCCACTGAAGTGCCCAAAGGCAAGCAGATTGAAATCAGAATGTTGCCAGTGGGGGGAAAGGTTGCCACCAGCCAAAGGGTTTACCTGGGGGAAATTGAATCAGTGGGGCTGCCTGAAGGTGCAGTCACCTTTTACTTTTCAGATAAAACTTTGGCCTTCCTGGAAGAAGATATTCCACCCCTGGGCACACTGGAAAACTTCCCCTACCTTCCCCAAAAGGAAGAAGTCTTCATTCCCATATTATTCGGAGACTGTCACAGCCGGTTGTTGGGTGATCGGGGTGCCATTCAGTGCAAGCAGATTGATGCTGATGGCAAGCAGTTTGTCTTCAGTCGGCTGGATGTTGAAGAAGTCACCACAGTTTTCAGGAAGACATCCACTGATGAAGAATTTGTGATCATCACTGCTGGCTTCACTGTCACCAAAACACCCATGACCATTGAAGGGGTGGATTATACAATCTGCTGGCTGGAATTTGGGGCAGCCCAGGAAGCTGGCACCCAGATCAGGGTGGATGTCAAAGGGTATCCCAATGCAGCAGATGGAACTGCCAGCCAGAACCTGTCAGTGAATCTGAAAAGCTACCTGAACCTGATTGCCCAGCAGCCTGATGCAGTGCTGGACCTGTGGGCATTCCAGAACCTGGAAACAGACTTCACATCCCTGGGCTGGCTGTGTGATGGGGCCTACACAGAAGACATGAATCACCGGTCTGCCATCAGCCAGATGGTCACTTCATTCAATGCTGACTGGTTCCAGAACAAAGATGGGAAAATCACAGCATCCATCAGCCCACCCACTGGGGCAGAAGCCAGCTTTGATGACACCTTCCACCTGCTGAAGGAAACCATCCTGCACAGGATGCCTGGGGAAGCCATCAACAAAATCAGATATAACTTTGGGATCAGCCCAGATGGGTGGACAGAAAAACGGGTCTGGGATGATGCCACTGCACAGTCCATTGTGGGCAAGGTGATTGATCGAACCTATGAATACCCTTTCATCAGGGACATCCCCACTGCCCAGAATGTGACTGAAGACATTGCCAGCTACCTGTCCCTACAAAGCTACTGGATTGATTTTGACCTGACTGCACCCAGAACTGTGGACCTGCTGGAACTGGCAAGGCTGGTGGACATCACCCACTATGGTGGCATTGGGGTGGGTGGATACCAGAATGAAGTGTTCAAGGTGGGTGAAATCAACTTTGACCCCAATGAATTGCGCTATCGCGTGAAAGCCATCAGAAGGATTGCCCCACCTGACAGGCAGGGTGCCCAGCTGGAAGATGTGGCCTGGGCTGCCCATAGTTTGGCTGGTCCCTATTTGAGAGGGAAAGAATTCTTTGGTGTCTTCAAAGATGATAAAGCAGGTGACAGCCAAAACAAGCGCATGATCATTGTCTATTCCAATGATTATGGCAGGAACTGGGTGAAGCTGGATGAAACTGGCTTTGCCATCATGTCAGGAACCATTGGTTCCTACAATTCAGTGATGGCTGATGATGACCACCTGCACATCAGCACCCAGGAAGAAACCACAGGCAGGGTGGCTTATCACAAATTCAGCATGGCAAATCGGGTCTGGGTGACAGTGGATGAAGAAGTGGTGGCTGCCACCATCACAAATTCTGATCCAGTCCATGGATATGCTGGGGGGGGGTGGAGTCCACACACCACCCTGACCATCACCAAGCCATCGGGCAGACCAGTGGTTGTGTTTGCTGCTGATGGGTCTGCCTATGACCCAGCTGATGGCACCTATTTGTTTCAGACAGGCCCTGCTGATGATTACAAATTCAGAAGGATGATGGTTTCCCACAGGGGTGATGGGGGAACCTGGACCACAGCCCAAAGGCTGGGTGCTGATGCCCATGGCAGATGCTGTTCCACATCAGATTATGGGGGGGAACTGGTGGCTGGTCAGAATGATCATGTGTTTTATTTTTATGCTTCCCTGCCAGGATACGCCACATCCAGCACCCCAGATTATCGGGCAGCAGTTTACACAGCCGGTGGTGCAGTGGGTGCCCAGCAGACCTACTACATCACCAGCCTGGTCTATTATCCTGCTTATGGGGGAATCTTTGGCAGGATTGGAACCAGTCAGGATGAAGATGGGCAATTCAGGTTCCATGTCACCTACAAAGCAGGATATGGCAGAGCATACTTTTCTGAATTTCTGGAAAACAAATTGCTGGCTGGTGCCTATGATGCTGGGACCAATATGCTGGACAACCAGGCTGAATGGACCACTTACTTTGTGGGCACTGATGGGCCTTTTGATGCCGTTAACGAATCCAGTGGGGCCACTGGCAGAACCCAGGGCCAGGTGCAGATACTGGACCCTTCTGCCCCTGGTGATTTTTCGGGCAATCCAAACAATGTGGTGTTTTTTGCCTGTTACACGCCCAAGCTTTACCATGCCCCACTGGGGGGATACAACAAATGTGGACCATCAGATTTCCTGGGCATCCAGACTTCCCAGCAGTGGGCTTTTGAATCGGGTGCCAGAACCTATGTGGCTGCCTTCTTCAGTGATTTTTATTATGACCCTTATTTCAACCTTTGGGCTTCTGATCAGCTGCCCCTTGAACCAGGCTATGATCTTTCAGCCTTCAAAACTGAATTTGATCTTTGGTGATGACTAACACAAAAGGAACAACCCAATGAAACCACAGGAAGTTTTTGACGTTATGCAACCAGTCAGGGGTGTGATCACCTTATATTTGAAGGATGCCCTGCCTGGTTCACCCACCTATGGTCAGGTGATCAAGACCATTGACACAAAGAACAGCCCCACCAGGGGTGGGGTGGCCTGGTTGTGTCAGCAAATGCTATCGGGTGAAGCCATCAGCAGCCAGGTGCTGGAACAGCTGGCATTGGGGACTGATACCACAGCACCCACCACTTCAGACAGTGCCCTGGGCAGTGAAGTGGTCCGAAAAGCAGTGGGAACATGGGACACTGCTGGATTGACAGCTGCTGTGCCTTACTTTGTGGCGCAGGTAGAATTCGGAACAGGTGAAGGGAATGGAACCCTGGCTGAAGTTGGACTATTCAACAGTTCAGCGGGTGGAACCATGCTGGTGCATGGAACCTTTGGCACTTTTGCAAAGGCCACATCTAACACCCTGGGAGTCAGCTACACTGTTTCTCACGCTGTGTAAAAACACAGCGACAAAACAACACACACACACAGGGGAAGACAGACATGCAGATTCAGGACAAACTAACAAAGGGGATAATGATGGCAGTGCCCACCCTGGGCAGACCTATTCCACCTTCCATGATGTTTTGTATGGCAAGCATGGTGCCACCGATCAACTACCATGTGGTTTCATCCATGATCTGGGGCCAGGAAGTGGCTGATGCCAGAAATGGAATTGTCAAAGCAGCTATGGACCAGGGGAAAGAATATGTGATGCTGGTGGGGGATGATACAGAACCACCACCCCACACTGTGAAGCAACTGATTTACAGAATGGAACACAACCCCAAGGCTGGGGTGATCGGTGGTGTCTACTGTTCCAAATCCCACCCACCTGCACCCCTGGTGTTCAGGGGCAATGGGGGGGGCAGCTTCTGGAAGTGGAAGGCTGGTGAATTTTTCCAGGTCACAGGCATTGGGATGGACTGCACCCTGATCAGAACAGCTGTGTTCAAAGACCTATCTGAACCCTATTTCAAAACAGTCAGGGAAGATCAGTTCCTGGAAGGCATCCCCATGGCTGAAGCATGGACTGAAGATTTGTGGTTCTGCGAAAAGCTGGCTGAAGAAACTGATTGGGAAGTCTGGTGTGACAGCATGATTATGGCGAAACACTGGCAGTGGAATGGGGGATTCAACTGGGAATATTTTACTTTGCGCCAGGACAGCATCCCCTTCCTGGCTGAACCCCAGAAGAAGAAACAGAAGCAGATCCTGGATCTGGGATGTGGGCCACTGCACCATGATTTCAAAGGCGAAGGAATGGTCACAACTGTGGACATCAGGGAAGAGTGCAGCCCAGACAAACGGGCAGATTTAAGGCAGTTGCCCTTCCCACCAGACTGCTTTGATGTGGTGTTCAGCAGCCACACCCTGGAACACTTCCCCAGGTGTGAAGTGAAAGAAGTGGCAAAGGAATGGATCAGGGTGCTGAAGCCTGGTGGGGAAATCAGATTGGTGATTCCTGATCTGGAATGGGCAGCCCGACAGATCCAGGAAGGGATTGTGTCTGATGACGTATTGAATGTGCTTTATGGCAGCCAGGAATATGTCCAGAACTTTCACCAGGTGGGCTTCACAGCAAACACCTTGACTAAATTGTTAAAGGGTCTGGCAATTTCGGGAATAGAAACAGCACACCAGGGCTATAACATTCTGCTGACAGGGAAGAAAAGGAAACCCAGAAAGAAGGCCAATGCCATCAGCAATACTAAAAGAAAATCTGCTGGAAGCAGCAAGCCTGACAAGCAGCACTGAAGACACTGCCTTTACACTGTCCAATCTGTTTGATGGCATTGCTGCCAGCAGGTTTGCCTTCACAGTCACCACAGGGGGCTGGATTGAAGTGGACAATGGCAGTGCCAAAGCCTTTGACACCCTGCACTTTGTCAATCACAACCTTGATTCTGGGGTGGACATTGATGTGTTTGCAGGTGCCACCCCAAACCCAGGCACACCCATTGCCAGCAATATTCCCTGGAGGGAATTTGACATCTGGAAGGATCTTGGCACCCAGTCTGCCCGATATGTCAGGGTGGTGTTCAGTGAATCCAACAGTGACAACACTGCCCTGGGGGAACTAAGGCTGGGCACCAGGGTGGAATTGCCACAGGCCCACAGATTTGGCAAGGTTCCTGGGAAAACCAACAGGGATATATTCCATGAAACCCAGGCAGATGTGGCCTGGGTCTATCATGTTTCATCCAGGGAAATCAGGGAACTGATGTGGCGAATCCTGGAAACTGATCTGGCAAAGTTTGAAGCACTATTTGATGATGTTCTAGCGCGAACGATTCCATTCACTTTCATCATGGACACCACCACAGTTGATGTGATGCTGGTCAGGTTCCTGGAAGCTGCCTACAGGCCCAAGGAACTGAATGAACCCATGGAAATCCCAGGCTATGATGTGGAATTCAAAGTGAAGGAAGAATCACGGGGTGTACTGCTTGGTTGAGCCTGCAAGAAATAACCTGTCTCTGGAATTGAAGTCCTGGTTCTACGGCCTGGTGTCTTGTGCATCCCTCATTTGGAGAACGGTGGCCGTGGTATCTCTGGCTTTTGCCGGATGGGTGGCAGTCTCCATTCTGCAAATGCAGAAGGACATTGCTACCATCCAGGCGCAAACCCCGCTGAATGTGATATTGCTGGCTGAACGATTCAAACGTCTGGAACAGAAACTGGACAGCATGACAGTCCAGCAAGTCAGGGTGCAGAAACTGCTCGAAGAGCATATGGCTAAACATGAATCCTACTGAACTGCTCATCAAGCATGAAGGGTTCCGGCAATTCCCCTACAAAGACACCAGAGGAATTTTGACCGTGGGCATCGGCAGGAACCTGGAAACGGTGGGCATCAGGGAAAAGGAAGCCAGGTTCCTGCTGGGTGAAGATTTGAGAATCACAGAAGATCTACTGAAGGCAAAGCTGTCACCAGGACAATGGGCCAGGTGGGATGATGTCAGGAAAGCAGTGCTTCTAAATATGGCATTCAACCTGGGGGTGGCTGGGCTGTTCAGCTTTGAGAAGATGATTCTGGCTTTGCAGACAGACAACTGGGACAGGGCTGCCACTGAAATGCTTGACAGCCTTTGGGCCAAACAGGTGGGCAATCGAGCGGTGGAACTGTCTGAAATGATGAAGAAGGGAGACTGGATCTGATGCAGTTGCTGGGCTGGAGAAAACTTGCAGGAGCACTCAGCACCATTGTGCTGATTCTGGTGTATGGCTGGTTTCAGATGACCAGTGAAGCCGGCCACATTGAAACGGTCAAATATGTCAGTTATGTTGCTATCGCTCTGATGGCAGGGAATGGCATTGCCGCCATCGGAAATGCCCTGGGCAAAAAATGACCAGCAGGGGACTGAACATCGGCATTGTGGGGGCTGCTATTCTGGCAGCCTTTTTTGTTGTCGGGGTGTTCTACTGGTCTGACTTGCAGATTAAGGGAAAGCAAATAGAACTGATCAAACTGGAAACCCTGGCTGAACAGTTGGAAAACGAGTTGGAGCAACTCACGAGAACCTATGCCAATGCGCGTCAGCATAGCCTGGAAACGAA
>Ga0255055_10000831_pt1 | contig 23537 bp, 22 predicted proteins | sample JV7_2_27_MG_FD_188633 | JGI IMG/M metagenome (GOLD analysis project Ga0255055, IMG submission 188633) | Seawater microbial communities from Jervis Inlet, British Columbia, Canada - JV7_2_27 | ecosystem: Environmental > Aquatic > Marine > Inlet | place: Canada: British Columbia | collected...
GAGACCGGCGCCCAGGGCACCCTGCTTTGCCCGTCCAACCCCGAGCTGAACGGAAAGACCGCGACGCTCGTGGACGTGAACGTGGTCAACGGCCAAGTTCTGGCCTCTGTTGCCTGGGCTGGAGGCGGCGCCCGTATGCCTCTGTGCTGCGCTCCCGCCACCGACCGGCCGCCCGAGTGCCCGCCTCCCTACATGTGCTGCGTCAACCTCGACACCGGCACCTACGTCTGCCCAGCCAATCAGGAGCTGGATGGAAAGCCCGCCAACGTCGCGGGGATCGTGGACGTGGGCGGCATGCCCTTCGTCAAGCTCAGCGACGGCACGGTCGTGCCCGCTTGCGGCTCCCAGTGCCCCGCCCCCGAGCCCTGCCCGGACTGTCCGAGCACCGGCATCGTGCCCGGCCCTGGCGACCCGTGTGAGCCTCCCGGAGACATTCCCACGGCTACCCCCGGAACGCCCCAGGGCACCACCCCCTCCAAGGGCGGCTGCCCGCCGCCCAGCGGTGGCGTCCCCCGCAACGCACCGGGCACGCCCACCGGCGTAGTCCCGGCGACCCCTCCCTGCACTCCCGGTGCCACGACTGGCGTAGGCATCCCCATGTCGGCTCCGATGCCGGTCATCGGCACCGTCCCCGTCAAGGGCGGCGGCCCGTGCCCACCCCAGGGTGGTGTGCCCATGTCGGCGCCAGAGACTCCGATGGGTGTCGTCCCCTCCAGTCCCGGTTGCCCGACCTGATCTTGCACGAGGACCATCCATGCAGATTGGGCCCAGTTGTTACCAGCCAGCTCCGGGGCGCGAGATCAGCGTCCGGGGGCTCTGGTATCCGTATCAGAATGACCTGATTGTCGCTCGGCAACAGGAGGTCTTCGCGGGAAACCCGGAGGACGTGGTGGTGTCCGAGGAGGGCTCCATCGCCAGCGGCCGGCGTCTCTTTACGATGCCGCCCATGGACTCGTCCTCCTGGATGGAGATTGATATTCGCCCGCAGGGCACGATCTTCAACAACGAGGTCCAGTTCGGGCCAGCGACGGTGGCTAACGTCTCCACCGGCGTGAAGTGGACCCCCGCGCGCGCCCGGATCACATGGACCGAGCAGGGCGGCGCCCAGCAGTCGGTGGACGTGGATATTGGCGCCGGCACGAACTTCGTCGTGCCGCCGACCAATCAGGTGTGGGTAGACCTCCTCGTCCCCAACCCCGCCACGCTTGAGAACGTGGTGGTCCCCTCGACTATCCCGCCGGATGTTCTCGCAAGGGTGGAGTACATCACCACTGTCTCGTGCAAGGTGACGTGCGTAAGCAGCCCTGGTGGGAACCGGGCCTGCCTGACCCGGCTGATCTACCTCGGCCCGGACGGCCTCCGCCCTTCGGGCGCTGCGCCAACGAGGTCGCAGTATGTCTTGGCACCTCGCGGCACCAAGACGGTCGACGTGTTCATCGGCCAGTCGGGACCGGGCGGCCCTGGTGGCGATCCAGTACCGTTGATTGGCGACATTCTTCTCCGGTGGGAGACACTCGCGGCGCTCGGGAGGATCAACCAGCCTTCCGGTGCCTCGCCACTTCCCGATCTATTCCTCGACGTGTTCCCCAGTGCTCGTTTCCAGCAGCGAGGGGACTCCTCCGTCCCGCAGTGGCAGACCGGCCCTGTCGCTTACCCCGGCTCTGCCTACAGCAACATCCGGGCCCACCTGCAAGACTTCAGCAAGACGTTCATCCTCACCTTCAAGTTCACCCTCGATATTTGAGCCATGCTACTCGAGCTACACCTCTGCGGACCCAAGGGAGAAGGCCAGCGCCAGTTGCTGGACCGCGCCTTGGCGATGACGCAGCTCGACAACCAGTTCGTCATCGAGGCTATGCTGCGCGACGGTCGGGACGTTCCCGATCTGGTCGACGATATTCCCGGACTCCGCTATCGGCCGCCCACTCGGGCAGAGGCTGCGACGGAGAAGGAGCGCATGTTTGGGATGCGCAAGATGCTGGAGACCAAGCAGTTTTCCTGCCACGACGCCGCTGCCTACGAGGCCGCGGTGCTCTCCAAGAAATACGGTGTGCCCGCCCAGGCCTTCGTGCAGCAACTGCGAGGTCGCGGGCTCTGGCACGGCGTCTACCGAAGCCAGCAGCACGGGATCGTTGACCCGGTTGCGCGCTTCCTCGCCAAGCAAGGGCGCGGCGACTATCAGTGGGAGGCCGCACGAGCATGATCGTCCCGTTCATTACTTTCCTCGTCGGCGGAGGTATCGGATTCGCTGCCGGTCACGCCACCAAGGGCAACTCCGTCAAGGCAGAACTCGACGAGCTACGGCAGCGCCTCGCGCTCGCTCAGGGGCGGGGCACTCCTGTGCCCGCGCTCCTGCCGACGGAGGAGTACCGCGAGCCCGACACCGCGGCAGTGATCAACTTACCCGTCGACAAGGAGGACTTTCTCCAACTGCACCAAGCGATGTGCGAGTGCTTCGCGGCGCTCAAGGAGGAGGTCGGCGTCGAGGGCGTCGTGACTGCCGACTCCCTGCGCGACTGTCTCTTGGAGGCGGTCTACCCCGACTTCACTTGGCCCCCAGTTCCGACCGATCCGTCGGCCGCGCATCTCATGTGGCTCGTTGCCGATCACGAGGCTCGCAAGACTCTCGCCGACCCAGCTGCGTGCGCCGCTCCTGGGCTTACCATCCAAGGGGTCGACGTGTCCGAGACGGGCGACTTGCCCGAGCCTACCGAGGCGACCTTCATGGGAGGCGGAAGCTGAAATGGACCAGGGCATCCAACCGGCACCGCGCAACCGGGTGACGCCGATGCAGGTGGTCGCCAGCGTCGCGCTTGCGGGGCTCGGCCTGTTCGCAGCCTCGCAGGCCTACGGGGCTACGCACTCGACGCCCGCGGGAGACGAGCGCTGTGCGCCCTACCGCTACGACCAAAACGTGGTGTCTGCCCAGGTCGCGTCCTATCTCGACGGAGGCACGACCGACCCCGCCCTCGTGGCCGTGAACACGGCCACCGATCTGTTTGGCTCCCACCCGAGCGAAGGCTCGGTGATCTTCCCTCCCTCGGCTGATTCTCGTCCCGAGGTTCGTTGTGTGTTCGGTCGCGTTCTGGCCCAAGTGGATCGTGCCCTGCGAGCCAGGGGTCAGGACGCGGACGATTTGCCCAACCCCTCGACCGGTGTTCGCTGGCGTACCATCTCCGCAGCCCCCGGATCGCGTGACCTCGCCGCCTACCCCTGGGAGGGCGCGGTGCTCCGCGAGGAAGGCATCGCCACCCCCGGCACGTTCGTAGTCGGGCGCGAGGGCCAGGACCCTTCGGCGTTTTTCAAGGACGCGACGGCCTCGGCTCTCCACCTCGCCGGCGTCGATGCGCAGTTGGCCTACGACAACAACTCCAAGATCGGCAAGCGCCTCCGTCGAGAGATGCGCGACCTGATCGTGACCGCCCCGTTCAACGATCAGCGCGTTACCAGCTCGAGTGCGACTCTGGCCGGCGGCCGCAACCCGGGGACCAACGGAGCGAAGGACCCCGGCAAGACCCACGTCCTCGGACCTCACGGCCGGGGCCTCGTCTGGGGTGCTCGCCACTACGACGATATGGCCCGCCTCGCTGCCGGGATGCCCGCGAAGCGCGGGGTGGACATGCAAGGTGACGTGATCGGCTCGGGCCGTTCACAGATTCTCGTGTACGTCCCGGCCGTCAACCTCCGCGCACTGCGAGGTGCGTCGCCCACCATCACCACGGACGGGATGGAGTGGAGCACGGGTAAGAACACCATCTACGCGCCGCCGCCGGTCGAGCGGCTCGGGGTGGACACCAGCGGCGTCGCGCTCGCGGGGGGGATCAGCTGATCATGGAAGTTCTAGTAGTCAATCCTCGGGGTGGCGGCGGCGGTGGCCGTGGCGGCGGTGGCCGTGGCGGCGGTGGCGGCGGTCGCGGCGGCGGCGGCGGCGGTGGCCGTCGTGGCGGCGGTGGCGGTCGGATTGCCGTGCCCGCGGCAGCCGGCGGCGGCAGTCTTTCTCGGAGTCGTCTGCGTGGGTTTCTGAGCGGTCGTGGCCCTGGCGGCCCCGGTGGCGGTGGACGCCCAGGCGGCGGCGGACGGCACCACGGTGGCGGCCGGAGGCACCACGGTGGCGGCCGAAGGCACCACGGTGGCGTCTACCCCTGGAACTACCCCTACCCCTACTACTACCCGACCTACTACCCCTACTACTACGAGCAGGAGACGGTCGCGCCGCAGTGGTACGGGCCCGAGGGTTGTCCGCCCCCGCTGTCCAACAACTGCACCCAGCTCAACGTCACCCCTCGGTGGGCGACCTCGTGTTTCATGCCGCGCTTTCGCTACCTACGGAACGTCTACGGCGACGACGCGGACGCCCTGGCCTCGGCCATTGCCCGCGAGGAGGCACCGGACTGTCCGTTCCCTGCGCAGAGCGGCGCAGCTGCGGAGTACGCTCGCCGCATTCGCCTCGCGGTCGCCGTTCTCCTCAACGCCGCCGGCGTCCCAGTTCGCTATCCCCCTGCTGCGCCCGGACCACGGCCCGCCGAGGCAACCAGCATCCAGCAGCCCTGGATGCGTGCTCTACTTACGGGGTGGATCTGATCATGGGACGACTCAAAAACCGCCTCCAGAACCCACTCGCCATCGCCCCGCGCCCTCGTCCGCACGCGGGCGACTGGCCGATGTACCTCACTGGGCGCACGCAGTACCCGCTCTCGTCTGCACCGATGCAGACGGCCATGAGCCCCAACATGTGGGCCGGCTCCGAACTGGGCCAGTGGACGCCGCTCAAGGGCTACGGCGCGAACTACCCCGCCGCGCCGCAGCTCTCACAGATGCAGCAGGCCGAGTACCTCGTTACCCAGCCGATGCAGAACGAAAACGGCTACCAGATGGTCGCCGTCCGGGACAACGGTGTGCCCCTGGGAGGGACGCCCGCGACGACGCCTCACTACGTGACGGCGGGCCCGATCCAGCCCACGGCGCTCGGGTTCGTCCAGCCGATCATGCGCGAGGAGCAGACCCCTCTCGCGGGTGATCCACGGCGACCGTCGTTCAATCCCACGGGCGGGCCTCTGCAACGGCACATGGCCCAGCGTGGCGTGCTTCGACGCAACCCCCTGACTCCCAGCGGCTTCATGGAGTCGCCCATCGACCCCGACAGCGGACCCTTCCAATGGAACAACCGCCAGGGCGCCACCGTCGGCCCGATGGGCGGTGGACCCGAGGCGTGGCCCTTCGTCACTCCCCCCCCCGGCTACATCATGGCCGGCACCGACGCCGGCGGCTGGCCTGTCTTCGCCCTGGCCCCGGACGCTCCGCCCGATCTCCCCATCCAAGTTCCGAAGGAACTCCAGCGAGCTGCCACCAATCCGGCTCTCCCGGCGGCGCTTAGCGGCATCCCGCTCATGGCCACGGCGCTCGGCGCTGGGGCCGTAGCTGGCGGCGTCACGGCGTTCCGAGGCCGGAGCCCGAAAGAAAAAGAGTTGACCATCCGTCGAGCCCGCGTCCGCAGCGGGGTCGAGTTTCGCGGGATGAAACCCGCCCGGGTCACGAAGACGAGTGGCGGTTCAATCCAAGGAGTAAAGATCATGCAAGCAAGCGCTATCCAACCGAATCCTGTCGTCTGGCCCTGGGTACTGGGAGGCTTCGCGGCCCTGGGTGCCGGAGCCTACGGAGCGTTCCGGTGTTCTCCCGGGCAACGCTTGTTCTCGACGGACTCCATGCCGGGGGCCAGCGTGTCGCGCACCCTCGACTTTGAGGGCTGCTTCCAAGAGCACCCCTGGCGAGCGAAGAAGATCACCCAAGTCTCGGCCCCAGGAGTTCAGCCCATCGAGGAGAACCGCTCGTTCGCCAACAAGCGTGACGCCATGGCGTGGCTCTACACCGGGGAAGACGCGACCGCCCTTCCGAGCGTCGGCGAAACGGCCGTCCCGGAGGACAATCCACGCCCTGCCAAGCTAGGCCGGACTCGAGGACACGGGATGGCCCGCCGCTTCCGTAGCGGCCGACCAAGTGCTCCCGGCGTACAGCCTGCCCCCGGAACCGACGACTGCACGCCCCCCAACCTCCAGGGCGAGAAGGTGAAGTCGATGGCCAAGGCCGAGCAGTTCTACTCGCTTCATCACCGCTACCCGAACAGCGAGGAGATGAACGCGCTGATCAACCAAGTGTACGCATCCGTGTACCCCTACGCGCCCTACCCGATCCCGTCGGCGACGCATCCCTGCGCGAAGCGTTGGCTGGTCATCCGCGCGGCCATCGGTGGTCGGCTTAAGCACCTCGCCTCGGTCAGTCGGACCCAGGGCGGCGCGAAGTGGTGGATGCGCGGCGCGGCCATGCAACCGACGCAGAACCCCATCCCGGGCTCCGTCGGCTACAACGGATACTTCCACGGGAACCAGAGCATCCCGGGGTCGACGAGCTACCGCGGCTACACCCACGGCTACGAGCAGAACCCGAGCCCGGAGAACGCCGCCGGCCGCATGATGGGCCGGTTCAGCGCCGTCAACCAAGCGGCGCAGCAGCGCCAGCTCGCGGGCGCCGCACAGGCCGTCAACGCATTGCGACTCGGAAACCCGAGTCCAGAGAACGGCATGGCCCGCATGATGGCCGTGGACAGTCGGGTCAACCTCGCGGCGCAGCAGCGCCAGATGATGGGCGTAGCTTCTACGATCCAGGCAGCTCGACTGGGCAACCCCAGCCCGGAGAACGCTGCCGGCCGCATGATGGGGGCGTTCAGTGCCGTCAACCAAGCGGCACAGCAGCGGCAGTTGGCCGGTGCGGCACAGGCCATCGACGCGTTGCGACTCGGAAACCCGTGCCCGATCCCCAACCCTGCTTGTACGCCGCAGACATGCACGGGCGGAAAGATCTGGGACGCAAAGAAGTGCAAGTGCGTGCGCAAGAAGATCACGTTGCCCCCGGACACGGGCGACCCGCTCGGCCACACGCCGGGCAGCCGTCCCGGCCGCCGCCGCGCCCGTATGCCCGTCGGTGCTCGTCCCCAGTGGAGCGGCTTCCGGTCTCCGCGTCGTATGACTGCGGCTCGCATGGTCAACCCCGGCGAACCCTGCTGTAGCAGCTGCGCCATCGGGGCTCCCTGCGCGGGCGCGTGCAAGGGCGCCGGCCACGGCCACGGCCACGGCAAGGGTCACGGCGCGTGCTGTGACAGCTGTGCCGTCGGCGGCCCCTGTGAAGGCTGCGGCGTCTCCGGCGGCTGCAACTGCAAGTAAGGGAACGAACCATGAAAGTACGCGCGACCAATCCAGCACCCGAGGCCAACCCAGGCGGCTGCGCCACTTGTGGCGTCGGCGTCCCCGACCCTCCGAAGGGCGGAGGCACCAGTGCGGAGCGCCGCAACTGGGCTATGAGTCAAGTCGGCCGTCCGATGGTCAATCCCGAAGTGCGCGTCACCAATCCTGAGCCTGCCGGGCACGGGATGGCTCGGAAGTTCCGACCCAAAAAGAGGTGGGAAGACTCCCGCCCAGGGACACACCCGGGGCGCTTCGGCAACCCGGAGGCCTCTGCCATCGCTCACAGCACGGTCCAGGGGCGTTCGCCGTGGAGCAGTCGCCTCCAGGCCAATCCCCCGACCCTTTCCGCCCGGCGTCCACCCCCCGGCCCCCGCATTCTTGAGGCGTGCTTCAACGCCACCACCGGGAGGCTTGTGCTGCCCGGCGACGCCCTTGACGGCCTCCCGGTCAACCTGATCGGCTACGCGTCCATGGCCAGCCACCCCCAGCAACAGTTTGCCAGAGTCACGTCGACCGCCTGGGACGGGATCATCTACGCGCCCGTCTGCGGTACGACGTTGCCGGCTGCCCGCCCCCAGAAGTGGCTGACGCCGACCCCTTACCTGCCTCATGCGACCCCCACCCGACCCGGCGCCTCCAAGGTTGGCGCTCGTCGAGCCGTTCGTCGATCTCGAGCGGCGCACAACCCTGCCCCGCCGCTGTCGGCCGGCCGCGGCGGCCAGCTCGACTACGCGAACCAATACGCGGTCTTTGGTCCGGGCGTGCAGCCCTACGGCGGGTACGGTGGAGTCGGCTACGCGCCCTCTGCTCCGGGCGTTCCCGTCGCGTACCCAGTGGCGCCCCCCGGTGTCTACATGCAGGGCCAGCGATGCCTGACGGCGACCGACTGCGCGCCCAACGAGTATTGCCAGGAGGGAGCTTGCTTCCCGACACCCGGCCAGGGCGGAAACGTGGGGGTGACTCAGACCACCAGCATCGGCGGCGTCCCAGTCGGGAATCCGGGAGGCGGCTGGGTGCTCAACTACCCCACAAAACGCTTCGCTCCGGCAAGGCGAGCCGCGAACCCTGGCACGCCAATGACCCAAATGACGCAGAGTCTGGCCCCTCCGGGCTTCGCCGTGCGCTGAACCGCCATCACCGTGTACCATTGACGAGAGGAACGACATGCAGACCCTGAGCTTCAATCCCACCTACGCATCCGCCGGCACCGCGGCCGCGGGCGGCATGTTCTGCAAGCTGTTTCCCGCCGCCGCGCGCTGCCAGACCATCACCGCTCCGTGCAGTGGCGAGACTGAGCCATGTGGCCTTACTATCTCGGGCGCCCAGCGTTGCTGTCCGAGTGGTGCCCAGGCCCCGGGCCCCAGTCGCAAGTACAGCTTGCCCTCCGGCAAGACGGGACGTGTGCGGGCCCACCGCTCCTTCCGCACTCCAAGCGGGCGGCTCACCTTCAATCCCAACGTCGCCACCGTCACGACTCGCTACGTCACGCGCTGGGCTCCGGCCTACCACGGCCGCGCCGCCATCGGCAGTCGTGGTGCCTGGGTTGAACTCCCGCGCAACGAGACCAGCGTGGGTGCCCTGCACTCGCCCGGCCTCAAAGCTCGCGCCGTCAAGGTCCTCGCCGTTCAGGACGAGCACGCTCTCGTTCGCTACCGTGCGGACGCGGCTCCGAATCCCGCGTACAGGTCCGTCGTCTCGACGCGCCGCCGCCGAAACCGACGGGCGGTCGTCAAGGTCAAGGCCCCGGGCACCAGCACCGCCAGTTTCGATTGGTGCAAGTGGTTCCCCAACTCCAACAAGTGCAACATGCAGCTCCAGGCGGCGTGTCCCGCCGGCACCGAGTGGAACGGCTACCACTGCGCCCCGAGCGGGAACCCGGCGTCCGGCGTGATCACCAGTCCCCGCCGACAGTCCGGGGTGATCCTCAAGAACCCCGTCTCCGCTGCTGAGCATCGGCGACAGGCTTCGGGTGGCGGCTTCACCAAGCTCAGGCAGGCACTCCGTGATCTGGGCACCGGCCGAGCCAAGCTCGTCGTGGGTCGTCAGGGCATCGACGTTCGGGCGGCATGAGTCAACGCGAGACGGTGCTTCGCGTCCGTCTTCTGTCGGACGGCCGCCTCGAATACGAGGACTGGCGTGGCAACACGCAGACGTGTCCCGCGGCCGAACTCGGCGCGCGGGCGCAAGCGATCCTTGCCGATCCGAATCTTCCCCCCGTCGAGGTCGTGAACCCGGGAGCCACGAAGGTCGCGGAGTTCTACGCCCGCGCTCTGCTCCCGCCCGAGCTTCGCCATCTGGCGGGCCCGGGAGTCACCGCGCTAGAGGACGTGCTTAGGGCCGTACAGCGGGCTCGTCAGCGTGTGCCCGGGCCTCCGCCGCCCCAGGCGAATCCCCACCCGCCGCCGCCGCCCGAGCCACCGCGTCCCTCGGCGCACAGGCGCGGCAAACGAGTCGCGTAGGCTGCTCCCCTCCCAGTCGCCCTCGGTTTGTGGGAGACTACAGCGGGCGCGGAGTTCGGCGCCCGGAGCACAATGCCTGATTCACGCAAACGGAGGGTTCCGCCCCGACGGAACCCGGAGCCCGAGGCCCCGGCCCAGCCGACCTACGGCCAGCAGGTGACGCAGATCCCCTGGCTCACCCTCGTCTTGACGACGGCCGCGACCACGATCACGGGCTACGCCATGATCGAGATCCTCAAGGGTGGACACCGCGCCTTCAAACGTCGGCGCGAGGAGAAGGTCGAAGCGATCTTGGCCGAGCAGAATCCTCCCCAGGAGAAGCTCCCGCCGCCCGGTGTCAAGCCCAACGGTACATTCAGCCTACCCATGCCAGCGGGCCAGGATGGCGGCATGACGGTGCCCCACCACATGGGGTTTGCAGCTCCCGGGCCTGGGGGCTTTCAGGAGATGCCCCTTCCGGCGGGCTACAACAATCCGCTCACCGATGTGTCCACTCCGAATGGGCAGCTGCGCCACGAGATGAAGTCGCTCCAGAACAACGTCGATGGCCGGCTCCATCGGATCGAGCAACTTCTCATGCAGCGTCGGCAGGAGGGAACCGGGTGAGAGCCCCGCACTATACCTACCGCACGGCGGTCGTGGGAGCCCTCGCGCCCCAGGAGGCCAGCCGCGTCATGGGCGAGCACCTCTCGTGCTCCGGCATTCACGTAGCCAAGGACCCGAAGCCGTCCGTGCTGAGCGGCGACGCCCGGAAGTTGTGGCTCGCGGCCTACGAGAACGCGAACGGCTACTACAACCCCGGCAACGACCCGAAAAATCAGAAGACGGCCAAGGCCACCGCCTGGAAAACCGTGCGGCTGTTCTTCGCCCAGGAGGGGAAGAACTGGGTCCGCCGAGCTGCCCTCCCACCAGTGGGCCAGGGCCCGGTGACGTTCCTTGGAACGCCCGGCGACCTCGTGGATCTCGGGGCGCTGCTCGAGTACACGTACATCGACGCCGACGCGAACCTCCAGATCTGCCGGTTCCCGGACTCCGATTCTCCGCCCTTGTTCTGGAGCCCCCGGAACCGGACGCTCTACGTCTTCCCGACCGCCGAATCCCAGGCGTGCGCCAAGCCCGACCCGTGGGGAACCTCGGCGGTCATGTTCCGTCGTTGGGCCCAGCGAGAGGCGAAGTGCGAGCGCGTATTCGACGTGCCCGAAGTCGACGTTCAGTTGCTTGGAAACATGGACACGCTGATTTACCGCAGCGACAAGTGGCACGACAAGAACCCCGACCCCAACGTGGCGGGCAGCCAGGAGTACATCCACCAACTCGGCGACGGGGTGGGACTTTGGCAGTCGGCGGGAAACCCCCCTGGCGCCATCGTGATGACCGGCGGCTGCCTCGACGTTGAGGAGCGGGGGATCATCCACTAGGAGAACACCATGTCGGTCGGACGCGTACTCATATTCAGCGGGGTCCTTTTCGGAGCCGGGTGGTACTGGCACAGCAACCAGCGGCGCAAGTTGTGGGAGCGCATGAACTCCACGCGTCGCTCGGCCGACGACGCGCGCCAGTTGGAGGAGTGCATCTCCGGCGTGTGGTCCGAGCCGCGTGCCCTGATCGCCGACGTGCAAACGGAGATCGCCGGACCTGCCGACACCGCCGCCCAGACGAGCGCGGGTCGGATGGTCGAACTTCCCCTGACGCCCCAGGGCCAGCGCGATGCGTGGAGTGTCGCCAAGCACCTGTCCCGCGAGGGTCGCACCGAGGACCGAGAGGCTGCCATCCGCACGATGATGCAGCAGCTTGTGGCCCCCGGTTGCAACTGGTCCAACGGCTGGCAGCCCTACCAGGAGGACCGCCGCTTCCGCGACGTGTACGAGGCGTCCGGGAAGCTCCTCGACCTCGCCGAACTCAGCTTGAAGTACGCGCCCCGTGGTAGCACCGAGGGCGCTGGCGCCATGATTTGCCCGGGCTGGGTCCACAAGACCTCGGCACCGACCAAGGGCGTGCGCCCGGGGGACTACATCGAGGTCATGGTGGACGAGTACAGCGTTGATCCCGATGACGACGGCGGCTACGCGGAGTGGGCTTGGGTGAAGGTCCAGTCCATCTCCAAGGACGAGACCGAGATCGGCGGGGAGATCACGATGGAGGCGCCTCCGGGGGCCCAGTCCTACGTCCTGGAACACACCGGCCGTCACGGGTTCTCGCCCGGGACCACCGTGGTCGTCCCACGCACTTGCGTCTTCCGAGCCATCCAAGGGAAGTAAGAACGATGACCCAGCTAGCACACTACCAACCTCAGAGCATGGCTCCGTACCCCAACCCCGTCGGGGCCGGCGTGCGCAGTTGGTGGACCGCTCAGTCCACCGGGCGGAAGGTCGCCTACGTGGGCGGCAGTGTTGCCGGCGTCACGGCGCTGGTACTTGCTGTGCGCTGGGCGATGACGCCCGACCCTTTCACGAGTGTTAGTGAGCAGTGCAACGACTTCGCACTGGGAGACCGTCAGGAGATCAACGAAGCTATCGTTCCGCTGGTGCGCAGCGCCGCCCGGGGTGGTGCCGTCGATCCGTTCGCGGTGACGACGGAGTTCGTCAAGAGGTACGCATCCCACTGCCGGAGCTATCCCGAGACCACCCGCAACCCTGGCGAGGCCAAGCTCTACGTGGAGTCCTTCGCCCAAGTGCTTCGGGTCATGGGCGACGAGCAGCTCCTCACGGATGCGCAACGCGGCTACTTTCTGGAGATGGTGAGCGTCTGGGGTAAGAGCCAGGGGCTCGCCGAGGCTGACCTTCCCGCGCACGTCCCCGACACTGCGTCCGAGGGTCAATAGGGGAACCCCGTGTCTGGCGGTCGCACAACATGGCTCCGCAACGAGTTCCCCGGGACATACCGCGGGCACATTCTGGTCGCCGATCTCGGGGGCGAACGCTGGAGCGCGTGGGAGTTGCCCGACGGTCAGTGGGCTCTGAGCTACGGGACCATGGACATTCGCAAACCCCAGGCGGTCTACGGGGACTGGACCCAAGCTCGGAAGACCGCCGAGCGCCTCCGCACTCGGTCCCCGCGCGCAGAAAATCCGTTCCATCCCTTGGTGGCCGCCGCCGCTGGCGCTGGCGCAGCTGCGGTGGTCCGCAACGCGATGCTCGCCAACCCGGCGCCCTCTCACTTCGTCCAGGCCTGCGCCGCGTCCTCCGACGTGGCCTCGCGCCTGCCGAGGAGTTGGATGGTTGAGCCGGTCCAGTGCCTGAGTGACGGCACCGCACGCGCGGTCGTCCGACCCGGATTTGCGGCTGCGGCTCGCCAGCGTCTGGCCGGGCTCCCCTTTCAGGTTCGCGTCATCGAGAGGACGCCGCGGCCCCAGGCGAGGTGACAGAGATATGGCGAAGTCAAAGAAAAAAAAGAAGGCCAAGAAGAAAAATCCGGGCCGGGCCGTCGCTACCACTGCACCTTCGGCGGTAGGCGCACGGTCGCACCACGATCCTGACGCCGCAGGCCGGCTCGTCATGCTCCTCGCCGTCACCGCGCTGTTAGAGTTCCCCAACGAGTCGCCCGAGCGCAGCGTAGGCCGCGTCGCCAACGACGTGCGCGAGGCCATCGGCGCCGAGGGCCGGGCCGCAAGTGACCGAGCTGGCCGCGACCCCTTCGCCCAGGAGCAAGTGGCGTTCGCCGTGACGGAGATGCTGAGCGTCCTCGAGATCGCCGAGCCCCTCGCCGTCGCCGAACTCCAGTCTCTGCGCCGTACCCAGAACCCCTCCACCCCGGAGGGCCAAGCTGCCCTCTACGCGTGGGTGGGAAGCCTCGTGGGCATGGCGGGGGGCAGCCTGATCGGTAGCCTTGTCGGCGCCGCGGCGGCCGCTGGCGGCGCTGTGGGGGCCGGCGTGGCGCTCACCGGGCTCGGTGTGCTCGTAGGCGGTGCTGTCGGCGCTCGCTATGCGGTCGCCCGAGCTTCCAAGATCCCCGTGGGGGAGCTTCGGGAGACCAAGAACTACGCCACGTTCGGGGCGCTGCTCATGCCTTGGTTCGGTACAGGTGCTGCGCTAGGGGGATACCTTGGGCCGAGCCCAAACCCACGCTTTGACGAGGGAGCTGAGCCCTTTCACGTCGTACACCGGCTGTCGCCGAGTGAACTGGACGCCTTGGGCTACAGGCGACACGGCGGCCTCCCGATGGTTTTTGCGCAAATGCGCACTGGCCAGGACTTCGCCACCGTGCTCCGTGAGATGCAGTTGGGGCCCCCGACGGGCCTGAGCGACGAGGTGGACGCGGGTCGACTTGAGGCCTACGTCCTCGCTCGACACCAGCCGAAGCGCAACAACTGGTCCTACGCCACCATTGTCACCTACGACCCGGCGGCGGATCGATTCACCGAGATGGCTGGCCCGCGCAATAGGCCCCCCCAGCAGGACGACCGCGCTCTGTTCTTTAGCGTGCTCATGGAAGGCCTGCGTCACGGCCCCAAAGCCTCCGACTCGGCAGCTCGGACGGCGCTCCTTACCACGGACTGGCCGCGCGAACTCGTCGCCGTCTGGGGGAAGACAGGCATCACGGCCGGCGCGATGGCGGACTCCGTGATCGACACCGCGCACGCAGCTGGTTGGACGGACGACGAGATTGCCGCCGACCCTCGCGGTGCCATGCGGGAAGCCAACGAGATCTGGGAGAGTCAACCCATCGAGACCGGCTGGGCGGACCCCGAGTACGTCGAGGGCTACGACGAGAACCCGCGCAAGTGGAACCCGCAGCTCGTCACCGTCCAGGTGGCCATGCGCGGCGGACAGAGCCGGGACGTGCCGGCCGTCCAGGTCACTCCGCACCTCGTGGTCCACCCCAGCGTTCGCACGGGCGAGGAAGTGGAACTCGCGGTCCAGGGTCGCCCGAGCAGTTGGGGCATCACCCACGGGCCCACCGGTGCGCTAGTCGCTACCCTGGCGGACGAGAAGTGGGCCAAGCAACTCGCGCAGGAGATTGAAAAGTCGAGCGGTCCAGGCATTGGAACCCTCGACGTAATGCAGGCGCAGCGGGTGATCGGCGGACCCGACATGCGGCGGGCTCAGTACATCGGCCATATCTCTCGTCAGTCGGGTGAGACGAAGAAGTCGAGGGGCAAGTTCCCCAGCTTCCGCAAGTGGTCGGAGACCGCGCACGAACTCGACGAGAACCCCGCACCGAACCCCGAAGACCTCAAGGAGAAGGCTGCCATCGCGGCCGCCGTCGGAAGTATCGTCGGCCTCGTCGGCGGGTCGGTGCTGGGCGCCGTCGTCCTTGGCGGTGTCGGACTCCTCGGTGGGTCGGGTGGCGCCATGGCTGGCGCGGTCCTCGGCATCCCGCTGGGTGGATTCGTGGGCAGCGTTTGGGGGGCCGTCCGGCAGACGGGCGAGGCCCTGGGCGAACGTCCGGGCACTCGGCAGGCGAAGGTGGGGGCAGGAGTCGGGACTGCGTTCTTCGGTCCAGTAATCGGGTCGGGCGTCGGCGCGTACATGGGAGCACCAGGATGATCGTCCTGGCAGAAGGCGACTCGGTGACACCGAGCGACGGGCTCGTCCAGAGGCGGCCCGAGTTGGAGGGCGCGCGCGGTCGGATCATCTGCGTGGAGGAGGGCGACTCACTCCTCGTCGAGTGGACTGGCCTCCCCAAGCCCTACCGAGTGGACAGCGAAAACCTCAAGACCGCTCAAGGAGACTGAACGATGCGCGCCTACTATCAAGGACGGACCTACCTCGTCGAGTACACGGACTCGGATGCTCACTGCTTCACTGCCCACACGCACGCGCCCCAGGGCGTGGTGGCCGGCAAAGGCTCGTTTGTCTTTGACAGCGCGACCGGCGATATGATTGGCGCGCGCGGCTCAGCTGCGAAGCACGGCGGCGACATTGAGTGGCTCGCATTCTCCCAGGACGCGCAGGACTACGGGCGCGGCCAGCTCATGCGTGAAGGCGTGGCCGTAAACCCGTTCGACTTTGGCGCTCACATGCCGGAGTTTGCCGTCAACCCCAAGAAGGGGAAGGACCCCAAGGGCCGACGCATCGAACTGGTCCACACCCCGGACCAGTGGACGACGCTCAGGCCAGGAGTCAGGGGCTACGTTGCCTTTGTCGACGACACGGGCACCATCTTCGTCGACTGGGACGACGGTCAGCGCCTTGGCCTCGTGCCGGGCACCGACCACTTCCAGTACCTCACCGAAACCAACCCGGCCCCGGTTTCCCGGATCAGTCGTACCCGCGGCGTCAAGACGATGCGCGGCCCCTACGACGCGCGCCGAGGCTACCAGCCCTGGATCACGCGTCGCGGAAAGCTCGGCACGGGCTTCCTGACCAGCATGAGTAAGGCCGACCGGCGGAAGTCCCTCGACCGCTGCGTCGCCGAGTACGGATACCGCAGTTGCCTGGGGTCCATCATGGCCCTGGAGCGCGCGAAACGAGGGCCTCGCGGAACCGGGGAAGGTGTAGGAGTCAAGTACGCGAAGAAGCTCACCGAGTCGCGGGAGTACCTCAAGAAGAAGTTTGGAGGCGTGGGTAGCTTCGGGCCGCAGAAAAAGGAGCGTCGTCTCGCCGCCGCGAACCCCTCTCAGTTTCAGGAGATCTCGCTCACCGAGATCAAGAAGGGACTCGACCTGGACCCGGATCAGGAGCGCTTGCTAGACCGGCTGGTGATGGTCGCCCGCAACGACGGCGACGCCTACCGGGCGTCGGACCCCCGCGCGGCTGTGGAGCAGGCCTTCCGCAACATCCAGCAGGCGGACGCCGAGTACCTCAAAGAAAACTACGAGCTGGGGGTGCGCGGCGAGGCCATCCGCCTCGTCAAGAAGCGCTGGAAGTCCAGCAACCCGATGCCGAATCCATGCTTCGGCCTTCACGTTCATGGGCCCGAGGTCGGGCCTGTGCTCCGGCAGTTGCAGGGGAACCCGGGGGCCAAGGAGCATCTCGACATGGCTCAACAGTTGAGCACGCAGATCAACGGCGGCCTTAGCCGTATCGACGACCTACTGTCCGAGGCGCACGACGAGATCTACGACGACGACGATCCGCGCGTCACAGAGGAGGCCACGGAGAAGATGCACGAGGCCATTGGGATTCTGCGTCGGATGATCCGCGAGATCGCCCACTACCGAGTCGAAGTCCAGTACGCGAAACCGACGCAGGCGCAGTTGGCGTCCCTCCCGAAGTACCACGTCCCCCGGTTGGAGGCGCTTCTTCGTGACCTGACCGCGACGGCAAGCGCGTGCGACACCTGCACCCGAATCCCCCAGGTTGGACGCTACGCGTTCTACTCCCAGCCCCGGAGGAAGGTGCCGAAGGGGCGCATCCCCATGCGGGCGACGGGGAAGAAGAAGAAGACGAAGCCGGCGAGGAAGAAGGCCACGAAGAAGAAGGCCACGAAGAAGAAAGCCACGAAGAAGAAGGCGCGGTAGGACGATGCCTTGGATCGGACACCCGGATACCGTCACTGCCTACCTACGCGGCGCCAACGCTGATCGTGGGCCGGACAACCGATACATCATTAGCGGCGCCCAGGTCGAGGGAACCGGCTACGAGACGCTCGCCTCGGGCCTCGTCGCCGCAACGCGTGTGCTTGTGCGCGACGAGACGGTCTACTTCGTCGGCGGCCAGCCACGCTGGCTCGCCCCGGGACTCGCCTTCGGCGTGGCCCCTCGGCAACTCAACCCCCGCGACTTCGGGGCAGCCATTCTCGACGAGGGGCACCGCTGGGCCAACCTCGACCTGCCCGATGCGGACGACTACGACGGCGAAGTCGAGGGCATCGTCGTGGACCTCTACGGGGAGTGTCACCCGCCCGACTACGAGGACGCCCAGGGGGAGTATGACGAGAAGAAGTGGGCCCGGGCGGCGAAGCGCATGGTCACGGCGCTCAGGCGGTTTCTGGATGCAGAGTGGGCGGCCACACTGGAAGGCCAGGGGCAGTTCCAAGGCCCGGGGTGGGGAAAACGGACTAAGCCGAAGTGGCCAGGGGAGGTCGAGTTGGACATGGACCACGGTCCCGAGAGCTGGGGCATCCGCGTGGAGATCCCCGTCCCCGGCAACGTCGGGGACCTGGGCAGAATCCTGTATGTGGTCGGCAGGCTCAACGATGCGGCAGAAGACATTGCCGCGCTCTGCAACGCCAAGGTGAAGCGCCTCCGGGTGCCCGAGCGCGCGCCTGGAGTTCGGACGATGACGGCCAAGGACCGTGAGGCGATTGCTGCCCACAAGCGAGGACTCGAGGAGCAGGCCGCCCAGGCTGCCGCCGCCAAGAAGCAACTCGCCAAGCTCAAGACTATCAAGCGCGGTCGCTACACGCTGGGGCCGCGACAGCGCTCCCAGCATGGCAACTTCGTCTGGGAACACGAACTGCTCCGCTCCGGCAAGCCGGTGGGAGTTACGTTCTCTGGAGGCGACCCGCGTGACCCGGAGTTTCTCAGTGTCAGCGTCAACAAGCTCCGCTGGGCAGGTCCCACCCCTCAGTCGGTCGGACTCAGCGCTCACAGCCCCGAGTCGTCCCTGTTCTTCGACATGAGCACCCGCGGCGAGCCGATGGATGCTGTCTTCCTGCGCGCTGCGGATAAGGCCGAGGCGATGCGAAAGTGGCGCGCCGAGTACCTCGCGCAGCAGAAGAAGGCATCCGCCAAGAAAACCGCACCCGCCAAGAAGAAGCCGGCCGCCAAGAAGAAGCCGGCCGCCAAGAAGAAGCCGGCGGCAAAGAAGAAGCCCGCGTCGAAGAAGAAGCCCGCGTCGAAGAAGAAGCCCGCGGCGAAGAAGAAGCCCGCGGCGAAGCGGAGCCCGACGCGCGCAGCTGCGAAACGCGTCCAGCGCCCCAAGGATCCCACCGATCTGTTGGCGATGGCGCGGTGGGCTCGGGGAGAATGAATCATGGGCTGGATCGGACCTACAAAAGCAGTTCACCACTACCTCGCAGTCGTTCACGCGGACACAAGCGAGGACGGGCAGTACATCATCTCCGGGGCCCAGGTCGCAGTTGGACTCGGGGGCGACGAGTTGGTGGTGCCCGACGAGACGGTCTACTTCGTACACGGTGTGCCAAAGAACTTGGCCGCGGGCCTGGGTGCGACCAGCCAGGGCGTGGGCGGGATCAAGGTCTTCAATCCGGGTCCGACCGGCGCGCTCCGTCCGCAGGGGCGCCCAGGGCCCAACCCATGGGACGTGCGCCGGTCGAAGAAGGGCAGTGCCAAGGGACGCCCCACTTCGGCCACCAATCCCGTCTCCACCGCGCAGGAGATGGTCGACAAGATCAAGGAGTGGCTCGTGGCCAACGACCTCTCCAGCGGCGACATTACCTTCGCCACCCCTGGTGAGTGGAACAAGGCGCACGGCGACTGGCAGAGCGAGATCGACTCGGGCTTCATGGTGGTCGCCGAGGGTACGCGGTTCAACCGGGACCTCGCGGGGGAGAACGGCCGCGCTGGCACCCGAACCTACCACGCCTTTGCTGCGTTGCTTGACCGCAACGGCTGGTGGCTCCAACCCTTCACGAGTTGGGCCTTTCACATCGTCCCGGACGACGCGAAGTTGCGTCTTTCCAATCCGGCCAGCACCGATACGCTGGAGCGCTACAGCGCCGAGGATCTGGAGGCGATGCCGTCCCTCTCGTCCGGTCACTACGACGAACTCAAGGTAGAGGAGGGGAAGTTTCGCTGGTGGGTGAGCCGTTTGACCAAGGCCGACGGCCAGACCTACTCCATATCCGTCGAGGAGCGGCTGCCCCAAGGTTGGAAAGTGGTTCACCAGTACGGACGGCTGGACGGTGGCGACGAGGAGCTGCTGGAGAACCCTGCCGCCCACGTCCACAAGCAGAACTTCCAAGGGTACGCCCAGAGCGCGGTGCGTCACATGCAGTTGGCGCGGGAGGCGACCCGTGCCCGCGACAAGGACCGCGCTTGGAACATGATCAGGCACGCCGAGTGCGACGTGCGGCAGGCCTACACCGAGGCCACCTACGCGGCCGGGGGAAAAGACGATAAGGCGCTCACCCGCATGTCTGGGCAGCTCGTCAAAGTCCACCGCGAGATCGTCTCGGTGATGCAGGAACTTCGCCGAGCCCAGAATCCTGCGACGGGGCAACACATCGGCGAACTCGCTCAGTACCTGGACTCGGCGCGGAACGAACTTCTGGGAGCCCAGGACCTTCACGAGCGCGGACGACTCGAGGACGCGGCCAAGCTCGCGTCGCAGGCCGAGACGCACGCGATCTTCACCGTCCTCCAGGCCGAGTACCTCACCGAACACGCCGGCGAAACCGTCGCCTGGGAGGGCGGCTCGGAGATCAAGATCCCCGACAAGAAACGCATCGCGGCGATCAAGGCAGAGGCGGTCCATATCGGAAGCGAGGCTCAGCAGCTCTACATGAACTCGGTCTGTCACACGCCCCAAGCCTGGGTTGCCGCACTCGGCGACCCGAGGATGCTGCACTGAGATGGCCGCGGTTGGAGTCCCGCGGAAGAAGAAGGGCGAGTCGATGGTCGCGTACCACGACCGCCTCGCCGATCTGATTCATGGCGCCGACGAAGCGGGCGACACCCGGCTCTCCCAGGCGCTCCAGCGCAAGGCCGGGACGCTCGCCCATGACCACCCCCGGGTGGCAGAGGCTCACCGCCGCGACGCCAAGAGCAGCGGCCCCGGCACCTACCCCTGGTACATGTGCGTGGACGACCAGATCGGGCGCGGCGCGGGTGCGGAGAGGGCGAAGGCGATCTGCGGGCGGATCCGTGCCGACTCCCGCCTCCGCTACGCCGAGTATTGGGCGAAACGGGAGGGCTACTCCAGCGCCGCGAAGCGGGACAAAGAGGCCAAGGGGCGTGCCGCGACGGCGAAGAAGCGCCGGGCCAATGGCGCCACCGACAACCCCCTGTTCCTGGCCCCAGCCCTGGCTACTCTAGGCATGCACGCGGGCATGGCAGCTGCGACGCAGGCCGTTGCGAGTGGATTGGCCGCGAACCCAGCGAGCGACGGTGTTCCGTTTTGCGCGCTGGGGCTCGATGCAGGCCCTCACGCGAGGGGATCACGGGACGTTGTGGTTGTCATCGACCGAAGCGGTACAGTGTTGGAGATGCGGGAGATCCACGACGAGCGCGGCTTGGCCCAATTTGGCGTCGAGTACCCGGGTCTCCCGATGTTCGGGCCCCTTCGCGTCACGTATGGGCAGGTCCGAGACCTCCAGCGCGCCAGCCGGGCGCCTCGCGTGGAGTACAGGAGAGGACGCTAAAACCAATGTCTGTATTTGCCCAAACCGTCCGCACTCGTGTCGGGTCCGCCCACCACCAGGGCACCCTGGCCAAGAACCCAACCCGAACCCTGGCCGGGCCCGACGGGAAGCAGGCCCTGGCCGCCGGTTCTCGTGCGCTCCAGCACCTCGCCGAGACCAACGCCAGTTGTGCGGAGGACGAACGCTGCAAGAAGACCTGGGAGGTCCTCGGCGTCGCCTACGAAGGGAGCGGCGCCGACACCCGCACGGCCCTTACCCAGTTGCAAACCCTGCTGCGTGCGCTGACCGAGGAGGATAGCGACGTGGCCGGCGACGATCAGGTGCAGACCTACCGCCGTCAACTCCACCGTATTCTCGACCACTGAGTCATGTCACGCCTCCAGCACAACCCAACGAGCAAGCTCGACTTCCAAGTTGCCACCGGCTACCCGCAAATGGGGCGCCGCGAGGACGACTGGAATGTCGACGGCGTGCAGATCGAGGGCTCGGGGGTCTGGGCGGTGAACCGCCAGATGAAGGAGGCCGAGCCGGGTGAGATGGACTACGGGAAGGGGTGGAACGTGACCCACCTCCCCACGAGGTTCGCCCTGGTCGCCAACCTGCCCGACCGCAAGCTCGCCGTCGCTATCGCGGAGCGTGTCGAGAAGCTGGGCTGGGGACAGGTCGGCAGCTCCAACCCTGCGGAGGCCGCCAAGCAACTCCGCCAACTCGGCGCGACCGATCTGAAAACATTTGTAGTCGCCGCCCTTCACCAGAAGGTGGCCCCGTCGAAGCTCGCCGCCAAGATGGCCAAGTGGAAGCCGGGCTCGGCCGCTGTCAAAGCGGAGAAAAAGGCCGCAAAGCGCACAGCGCCCGCGCCTAAGCCTCCGAAGAAGAAGGCAGGCAAGAAGCCGGCTCCCCGCAAGGCTCCCCCCAAGACGAAGAAGGCCAAACGGGCCCCAGCCCGGAAAAAGCCCCCCCCGAGCGCCCCAGCTAAACCGCTGAGTTTGCTCGAGTTGGCACGGCGCGCCCGCGAGGGCAACCCTGGGGACCTGGACGAGAGTGGGACTAGCGCCAAAGCGCGCTGTCTATGGTAAAGTCGCGGGCGACCTAACACGGTCGCGGCCCCTTGGGGCACCGCCGCCGCCCCCCCCGGGGGAACGAGGAACAACAAGATGGCCACACCCAAGAAAAAGTCTGCCAAGAAGAAGCCTGCCAAGCGCAAAGCCCCGAAGAAGAAGGCTACGCCCAAGAAGAAGGCCGCCAAGAAAAAGGCGACCAAGAAAAAGGCGACCAAGAAAAAGGCGACCAAGAAAAAGCCGGCGGCCAAGAAGAAGGCCACCAAGAAGAAGGCCACCAAGAAGAAGGCCACCAAGAAGAAGGCCACCAAGAAGACGGCCGCCGCGAAGAAGAAGGTCGCCAAGAAGGCGACCAAGAAGGCGAGCGCTTCCAAGAAGAAGGCCACCAAGAAGAAGGCGACCGCCAAGAAGAAGGTCGCCAAGGCCAACAAGGAGGTCCGCGAGGCGAAGGCAGCCAAGAAGAAGGCTGTCTCCAAGGTGAAGGCGGCCGCGAAAAAGGACACGGACGCTGCGAAGCGTGAGGCCGAGGCCGCCAAGAAGAAGGCGGCCAAGGAGAAAAAAGAGGCCGTCGCAGCGAAGAAGGAAGCCGCCAAGGCCAAGAAGGAAGCCGCCGCCGCGAAGAAGAAGGCAGCCGCCGACAAGAAGGCCGCGACCGCAGCCAAGAAGAAGGCAGCTGTCGAGAAAAAGAAGGCAGAGAAAGACGCTCGCCTCGCCAAGATGAAGGCGAAGCGATACGAGTCGCTCTACGCGTCCGCCACCAGCCAGAAGGGCCGCACAGCCAAGTGCAAGACTATCGAGGAGTGCCAGATCTTCATCGAGAAGATGGGCGGCGACGTTGTGCTCGTGCTCGCCAAGATTGCCGCTGACGACGCAGCTGCTTCCAAGGAGCTAACCAAGCTCAAGAGTTCCGCCGCCAAGATGCGGACCAAGATCAAGCGGCTCAACAAGGACCTGGACAAAGCCGCAAAGGACGGCCAGATCACCGCCAAGGAGAAACGCTCGCTCAAGGGCCAGTTGACCCGGCTCAAGAAGACCGTAGAGACCGCCCAGCAGACCGTTGCCAAGGCGGACAAGAAGACGAAGGCCTCCAAGAAGAAGGCCGACGCCGCCAAGAAGAAGGTCGCCAAGAAGAAGGTCGCCAAGAAGAAGGCGTCCAAGAAGAAGGCGTCCAAGAAGAAGGCGTCCAAGAAGAAGGGGCCGACCCGAGCCACGAAGAAGAAGGCCACGAAGAAGAAGGCCACGAAGAAGAAGGCCACGAAGAAGAAGGCCACGAAGAAGAAGGCCACCAAGAAGAAGGCCACCAAGAAGAAGGCCACCAAGAAGAAGGCCACCAAGAAGAAGGCCACCAAGAAGAAGGCCTCGGCCAAGCGCCGCGGCTGGCGGAACATGAAGGGCAAAAAGGTCTTCTACGCAGACGACGGAAAGATCTACGTCGGATACGAAGGGAAGAAGAAGGCCGAGGGAAAAGCAGCCAAGGGCTACACGACTCTCGCCGCCGCCCTGGCAAGCACGAAGAAGAAGGCCACGAAGAAGAAGGCCACGAAGAAGAAGGCCACGAAGAAGAAGGGGCCGACTCG
>Ga0255055_10000832_pt1 | contig 23532 bp, 20 predicted proteins | sample JV7_2_27_MG_FD_188633 | JGI IMG/M metagenome (GOLD analysis project Ga0255055, IMG submission 188633) | Seawater microbial communities from Jervis Inlet, British Columbia, Canada - JV7_2_27 | ecosystem: Environmental > Aquatic > Marine > Inlet | place: Canada: British Columbia | collected...
GCGGGGACGCGGAGATCGACGTTCTCGAGAGCGGGCTTCCGATCCGAGCCGGGATAGCAGAAGCTGAGATCGCGGAACTCGATTTCCCCGTGCAGCGTTCTCACCTGCACCTGGTCGGGGCGGTCGGAGATCGAGGGCTCGGTGGAAAGGACCTCGTCGATGCGCTGCATCGAGGCGGCCCCCCGCTGCACCAGGGCGAAGACCCAGCCCATCAGGAAGCTCGGGAAGGTGAGCTCGTAGATGTACATCGCGAAGGTGAAGAAGAACCCGATCTCCATCCTTCCCGCTACGACTTCCCGGCCGCCGACCAGGAAGACGATCCACATCGCCAGCGCCGGCAGCAGGCTGGTGAAGGCCGGCATCGCGCCCATCACCCGCACCATGCCGAGCTTGCGGTGGTAGAGATCGTCGCTGGCCGCCTCGAAGCGCTTGCGGGTGGTTCCCTCCATCGCGTACGCCTTCACCACCGAGATCCCGGAGATCGTCTCCTGGAGCTGGCTGGAGAGGTCGGCGAGCCCCACCTGGACGGCCAGATTGCTGGCGTGCATGGAGCGGCCGAAGCCGCGGGCGATCAGGATGAAGAACGGGTAGGGGAGCAGCACCAGCAGGGCGAGCTTTGCGTTCAGTACGAACATCACGGCGATCACCGAGACGAACATGACCGGCGTCTGGATCACGTTGAGGAGACCGGGTCCCAGCAGCAGCCGCACCGAGGTGAGGTCGTTCACACAGCGGCTCATCAGGTCGCCGGTCCGCCAGCGGAAGTAGAAGGACTGGGGAAGACGCTGGAGGTGGGCAAAGAGATCGTTGCGCAGCGCGTACTCGATCTCCCGGGCGCCGTTGAAGATGGTGATCCGCGAGAGGAAGCGCAGGATCATTCGAACCAGGGTGACGAGACCGAGGATGGCGGCACGCCGGCCCACCTCCGCGACCGGCAGGCCATCGGTGACCGCCTGGATCGACCAGCCCACCAGCAGGGGAACGATCACGAATCCGGCGTCGTAACCGAGCAGGAGGAGCGCACCCAGGACGTAGCGGCCCTTGTTCTGGGCGAGGTAGCCGCGCAGCCGGCGGAACATCGCCCGGCGGCTGGCGCCGGGTTCCCCGACCGCCAACTCGGAAGGACGGGCAGCAGCTGTGCTCACCGCTGGCACCATGCCGCGACGACGACCTCGACTCCCTGTGCCCGGGCGCTGAGGACGGACTCGACAATCCGTTCGGCTTCGTCGAGCGCGGGAATCACGCCTGCGACCCGCACCCGGAGGAATGTAGCCCACCGGGCGAGGCTGGCTGAATCCTCGACGGATCCGATCGCCCGGCGAAACACCCGAGGAGCGGCGGGAAAGCGAACGACCCCCGTCCAGAGCGCAGCCAGGGCGGATTGACAGGTGGACTCCGCCTCCCCTATCCAGGGTCCGTGAGCACCCCTCGCAAGCGGAAGCAGGGCAAGGAGCCGAGCGCGCCCTCCTACGCGCGCGCCGGTGTGGATCTCGACCGGGACGAGGGATTCATCGATCAGATCAAGGAGATCGGGCGCAGCACCTTGCGGACCGAGGCTCTCTCCTCGATCGGTGGATTCGCCGGTCTGTTCAAGGCGCCCGAGCGTTACAAGGAGCCGATCTTCGTCGCCGGTGCGGACGGGGTCGGCACCAAGCTAAAGCTCGCCGCACTGCTCGAGCGCTACGACACGGTGGGCATCGACTGCGTCGCAATGGTCGTGAACGACCTGGTCGTTCAGGGAGCCGAGCCCCTGATCTTCCTCGACTACCTCGCCATGGGCGAGCTGGACGAGGCGATCGCCGCCGAGGCCCTGCGCGGTGTCGCCGAGGGCTGCCGGCGCGCAGGCTGCGCGCTGCTGGGCGGGGAGACCGCCAGCATGCCCGGCTTCTATCCCAAGAACGAGCTGGAGCTGGTGGGCTTCGGAGTCGGCGTGGTGGAGCGAGACAGGGTGATCGACGGCTCGTCCATCGGCGAGGGAGACGTCCTGCTGGGAATGGCCTCGAACGGAATTCACAGCAACGGCTTCTCCCTGGTTCGCAAGCTCGTGGACGAGGGTGTCACCGCCGGAAAGTTCGAGCTGCACGGCACCCCGCCGGAGCTCAACACCTCCCTGGCGGCAGCCCTGCTGGCCCCGACCCGGATCTATGTGAAGCCGATCCTGAGCCTGCTCCGCGATTTCACCTTGCACGGGATCGCCCACATCACCGGGGGCGGCTTCCAGGGCAACATCCCTCGCATCCTCCCCAACGGCGTCCGGGCACGGATCGATCCAGGCGCGTGGCGCCAGTCCCCGATCTTCGGCTTCCTCCAGAGGCATGGTGAGATCCCCGACGCGGAGATGCGTCGCGTCTTCAACTGCGGCATCGGCATGGTGCTGATCACGCCGAGGGAACACGCCGACGACATCCTGGAACGCCTGTCCGCAATGGGCGAGCGCACCTATCGAATCGGTGTGATCGAGCGCAAGGGCGAGACGGATCCTCCGCTTCTCTTCACCAGCAGTGCTCCCGGCCGCAGCCGGTGATGGCGGGCTCGACACTCGCCGAAGACGCCCATCACCGCGCCCGGCGCTGGGACGTGCTGGTCCTGGGAGGTGCCCTGCCCGGCCTCGTCGCGGCCATTCGACTCGGGATGGCCGGGCTCCGGGTGCTGGTCGCGGAGGAAGAGGCGGCCGCGCAGGCGCCGGACCTCTCTCGCGATCCCTTCTTCCTGAGCGGCGGCGGCTCGAAGAGCTTGCTCGGAGCCTGCCTGCAGGCCCTGGGGATCCCCATGCTCGATCGCCACCGATTCGAGGTGGATCCCATCGCCTACCAGGTGCTGCTCCCCGAGGCGCGAGTCGAGGTGGGAGGCACCGCCGCCACGGCCGCGGAGTTGGTGGCCTGGGGGCTGGCCAAGCCCAAGGGGGCGCGGGAGATCGTCCGTGCCCTGGAGGCCGCCTCCGAGGCGGAGTGCGAGGCCATGCGGGAGGCCCCGATCATCCGTCGCGGCGCTCTTCGGAGCCTTCCTCGGACCGCCGGCGCGGGCCGGAGCCGCCGCCATCCGCGCGGTCTACCGGACAGCGTCGCCCGCCCCTCACCGGAACTCGCCCCCTTCTTCGAGGCCCAGGTCCACGCACTCTCGGGGCTGGGCGAACGAACGCCGTCACCGGAAGCCCGAGCGCGCCTTCTCGGCTCGGGGCTCGAGGGTGGCGCCGCCTTCAGCGAGCCGGGGGCGTCCCTGCGCGGACTCCTGCGCCGCCGCATCGAGACCCTTCACGGCGAGTTTCGCACCATCGGCTGCCCCTTCGAAATCATCGAGCTGGGGGATCACCCGGGCATCGCGCGGATTGGACCCGAGGATTTCTGGCTGGGCCGGGCGATGCTGGTGAATGCGCCGACCTCACTGGTGGCCAGGGCCCTCGAGGGCTGGGATCGCAAACCACCCGCCTACTTGGAGGGACCGGTCCCTCGATACCGCAAGCTCAGCCTCTACCTGCGCGCGCAGCGCGACGTGGTTCCCGAGGCCCTGGCCCGACGCGCGATCCTCGTGGGCGATCCCGCCGCGCCGATCGTCGGCACCAACGCCATTGCGTTGGCGGTCCACCCCTCCGAGCGCGGCGACCTCTTCGCGGAGGTGGTCGCGAGTGCCTTCGTGGAGGACGACCCGGCGAAACTCGCCGAGAGCGTCCCTCGGATCGAGGAGGCAGTGAAGCGCCTGATGCCCTTCTCCGAGGGGCGGATCAGCCGCAGCCCGAGTCCCACCCTCCCTCTCTGGGATGACGACACCGCCCTGCCGGCTCCGCAGGCGGGCGATGGCTGGCCCGGGGAGGTGGAGATCCGCACCCCGGGGCGCCGGCCGGTATACCTGCTGCGCCGGGAGGGAGTGGCGGGGCTGGGCCCGGAGGGGGATCTCCTTCTGGGCTGGCGGGCCGGCGACGCGATTCGCGCGGAACTGTCCTAACTTTCCAGCGTTTCCAGCGGCAGCCCCCCGCGGGAGGATGTCCCACGGACGATTCCAGCCAAAGCTCCGCCACCGGAGCGCGCCTGTCGACGCACCTCTGGCGTCTCCTCCGCTACGTGCGCCCGTATCTGGGGATCCTGATTCTGGCGTTCGCCTGCTCATTCGTCTACGCGGGCGCCCGTAACGCCCGCAATTATCTGGTGAAGCCCCTCTTCGACGAGGTGATCCTGCCCCAGTACAAGAGCGGAAGCCCGGCGGACGTGGGCGCATGGTTTGCCAACCTGGGCGGCCTCACGAGCCGGCAGGGTGTCGGCGAGGCCGAGGAGAGCCAGACCGAGGAGATCCCAGCCGCGGCTGACGATGCGGGATCAGCGAATCCGCTGGCGGAGGGAGTCGGTGAGAACCTCTACAAGGTGCTCCTCGCCGGCCTGTTGATCGTCCTGGTGCTCCCCCTCTCCCACTTCGGCCAGATCTATCTCGCCCAGTACACCATGGGGCGGGCGTTTGTGGACATCCAGCAAGAGCTATGCGCGAGTCTCCTCGCCCTCCCGCTGCGCTTCCACCACCGGACCAGCCGGGGCGAGACCCTCTCCCGCGCCACCAACGACGCTTCCAAAGCCCATTCCGCCCTGCAGCTTCTCTTCGCAGACACGGTCCAGTCGGTCCTGGCCCTTCTCGTCAGCGTCGGCTTTCTGTTCTCGATCTCCTGGCAGCTCGCGCTGACCACCTTCGCCATAGCGCCGCTGGTCTCCGGCGTGATTGCCGTGTTCGGACGGCGCATCCGCAAGAGCGCGAGGCGACGCCAGGAGAGCGCGGCATACGTCACACAGCGCCTCGTCCAGATCCTGGCCGCGATCAAGGTGATCAAGGCCTTCCGCGCTCAGGCGGCGGAGGAGACCGCCTTCCGGGGCGAGAACCTGCGCTACTTCCGGCGCAAGATGAAGGTGGTCAAGAACCGCGCACTGGCGCGGACCTCGGTCGAGGGCCTGAACAACACCGTCAGCATCGCCATCATCCTGATGGGAGCCGCCCTGATGATGAACCAGATGTGGGGGCTCACGCTCGGTTCCCTGGCGGCCTTCTTGCTGGTGATGCAGGCGACCTACCGGCCAATGAAGGATCTCGCCAAGGGCTGGACTCACCTGATGGAGGCGGCCCCATCGGCGGAGCGGTTCTTCGAGCTCATGGACACGGAGCCCGACGTAGCGGATGTCCCCGGTGCGGTGCGGCTGGAGGGCGTGCGCAAGGGCATCCGGATCTCCAAGGTCTCCTTCTCCTACGGCCGGGAAGCGGTGCTCCGGGACGTCTCCCTGGAGGTGGACGCTGGTGAGGTGGTGGCCATCGTCGGGCCCACGGGGGCCGGAAAGACGACCCTGGCCGACCTCCTGCTGCGATTCTACGACCCGGATGAAGGCTCCATCGAAATCGACGGCATCGACCTTCGTCGCATCGAGCGCTCCTCGCTGCTCGACCACGTCGCCGTGGTGACCCAGGAGCCGTTCCTGTTCGCCGGCAGCATCCGGGACAACCTGCGCTACGGACGACCCGACGCCAGTGAGGCGGAGATCGAGGCGGCGGCTCGCGCGGCCCACGTGGACGAGTTCGTCGAGACGCTTCCAGGGGGATACGAGACGGATGTGGGCGACACGGGGGTGATGCTCTCGGGAGGACAGCGCCAGCGCATCACCATCGGCCGGGCGATCCTGAAGGATCCGGACATTCTGATCTTCGACGAGGCGACCAGCGCGCTCGACGCCAAGAGCGAGCGGTACGTCCACCAGGCCATCGAGTCGCTGCTCTCGGAACGCACCGTGTTCATCATCGCGCACCGCCTCTCGACGATTCGCCATGCCGACAAGATCGCCGTGATGAAGAAGGGGGCCATCGTCGGTCTGGGGACCCATGAAGAGCTGATGGCCGAAGAGGGTCTCTACCGGGAGCTGATGTCCATCCAGAGCGAAGAGCGGGAGAGAGGATCCTTTCAGGACTCCACCGCCTCGTGATGCGCCCTCCGGGCACGAGTTCCACCCGGCCCCGCAGGATCGTAAACTCGGCTAGCAGCCCCGCTTTCTCCGCCTCCCGCGCCACGGCTCGATGACCCGGATGAGGAGCCGTCGGACAGGCCAGGTGAACTTCGAATCCGCGCTCCCGCTGCGCCAGCCCCAGACGCACCATGGGCTCCGCGGGCCCGGTCCATTTCCAGTCACTCGTGAGCTGGAGAACTCTCACGAAGCCCTGCGCACTTCACCCGACCGCGCTGCCTCACGCCCGGATTCGCTCGACCGAGAGAACGCCCTTGACCCGCTCGATCTCCTTCATCACTTTGTTCAGCACCCGTACGTCCGTGATCCACAGGTCGAAGCTCTGGGTGGCGGTGCGATCCGGGTGCGTCGCGACCCGTGCGGCGCCGATGTTGACCCCCGAAGCCGAGATCGACTTGGTGATTTCCGCCAGGAGTCCGGGCTCGTCTCGCGAAGTCACGCGAATCCGGATTCGGTGGGACACGTTCGCATCGGTGTCCCAATCCACATCGATCCGGCGTTCCGGATCCAGCTCGAAGCTGATCCGGCAATTTTTCCGGTGCACGGTCACGCCACGTCCGCGCGTCACGAATCCGATCACCTCGTCACCGGGAAGGGGTGAGCAGCAGCGACCCAGGCGGACCAGCACATCGCCATGCCCGTCCACCCGGATCCCGGTGCTCGAGGGGCGCGCTTCGCGCCGGAAGAGATCTCTCAGCTTTCGCGGCTTCGGCTTGGCATCCCGCACCTCGTCCGCTTTCCAATCCGGACGCAGCGCGCGAACCACCGCCGAAGCGGCGATCTTGCCGTACCCGAGCGCGGCAAAGAGATCCTCGACGGTGCCTCTCGCGTGCTTTCGCGCCGCCTCGTCCAGTCCGTTCGACTCCAGCAGCCGGGGCAAGGAGAAGCCGGCGCGCCGCAGCTCCCGTTCGAGGATCCCCCGGCCGAGCTCCCGGCTCCGGGCGTTCTCCGCGACCCGGGTTGCGTGGCGGATTCGACTTCGCGCCCTGCCCGACACCACGAAGTCGAGCCAGTCCTTGCGCGGAGTCTGCTTGGCGCTCGTCAGCACCTCCACCGTGTCCCCATCCGACAGCTTGTAGCGGAGGGGCCGCATCTTGCCGTTGACCTTGGCTCCGGAACAGCGAGCGCCCACCTCGCTGTGAATCGCATAGGCGAAGTCGACGGGCGTCGCCCCGGCCGGGAGATTGATGACGTCGCCCTTGGGCGTGAACACGAAGACCTCGTCGGGGAACAGGTCCACCTTCACCGCGTCGAAGAACTCGTTGGGATCATCGAACTCTCTCTGGCGCTCGATGAGCTGGCGCAGCCAGGCGAACTTGGCGTCGTCCTTCTGCTCTCCCCCTTTGCCCTGCTTGTATTTCCAGTGGGCGGCGATTCCCAGCTCCGCGTTCTGGTGCATCTCCGAGGTCCGGATCTGGATCTCCATCCGCTCACCGTAAGGGCCGATCACCGTGGTGTGGAGGGATCGGTACTCGTTGGGCTTGGGAAGCGCGACGTAATCCTTGAAGCGACCAGGGACCGGTGACCAGATCGCATGCACCAGCCCCAAAGCCGAGTAGACCACCTCTCTCCCCCCCTCCAGAATGATCCGGAAGGCGATCACGTCGTAGATCTCATCGAGACTGAGACCCTGGGTTTCCATCTTGTTGTGGATCGAAGCGAGGTCCTTGAGGCGACCGGTGATCTCGATGAGGAAGCCGGCGCCGACCAGCTTCTCGGTGAGAATCCCCTTCACCTCTTCGATGTATCGCTCGCGCTCCTGGTGTCGGCCCTTGAGCTTTCTCTCCAGCTCCGCCGCGATGGTCGGGTGCAGGGTGCGAAAGGCCAGATCCTCGAGCTCGCGCTTCATCCAGTTGATCCCGAGCCGGTGGGCCAGGGGTACGTAGATGTCGAGGGTCTCCTGGGCGATGCGGTGGGCCTTGTCTTCGCCCATGTACCCGAGGGTGCGCATGTTGTGGAGCCGGTCGACGAGCTTGATCAGGAGGATGCGAATGTCCTTGGACATCGCGACCAGCATCTTCCGGAAGCTCTCGGCCTGGCGCTCCCTGGCGGAGGTGAATTCGATTCGCGAGATCTTGGTCAGCCCCTCCACGAGGAAGCCGACCTCCTCACCGAAGAGGCGATTGATCTCGTCGAGGCTGGTGAGGGTATCCTCCACGGTGTCGTGGAGAAGTCCCGCGACGATGGTCACGTCATCGAGGCGCATGTCCACGAGGATCCCGGCCACCTCGAGCGGATGGACGAGATAGGGCTCCCCGGAGTGCCGCACCTGACCGTCGTGGACCTTCGCCGTGTAGACGTAGGCGCGCTGGAGCAGCGCGAGATCGCAGTCCGGATCGTACTCGAGGACGCGGTCGGCAATGTCGTTGAAGCGGAGCATCCAGCCTGGATTCCCTTTGGAAATCGGTACCTTGGACCAGAATAGCCGACCGGCCGCCGGCCCTCAATCAGGCGCCGAAGTCGAGGCGATCCGAGAGAAGGGCCACCGTCCGCGCCGTCGCGAAGCGCTCCCTGACCGAGGCCGTGTCCCCGGAGCGCTCGGCGCGCACGATCTCGCAGACCGCCGCGACGGCAGCTTCCAGCTCGTCGTTCACGACGGCGTAGTCGAAGTCGTGAACAGCTCGAAGCTCTAAGACTACGCGTTCGAGTCGGCGCTCCACGGCTGCCTCATCGTCGGTACCCCGGCCGCGGAGACGCTGCGAAAGCTCCTCCATGGACGGCGGGAGCAGGAAGACGAACCGCGCATCACTTCTCCGCGCGCGGACCTGACCCGCACCCTGAACCTCGATCTCGAGCAGCAGGTCTCGCCCCTGGTCGAGGGGACCGTCGAGGGAGCTCCAGCTGGTCCCGTACAGGTTCCCTCCGTATTCGGCGTGTTCGACGAAGGCGTTGCGATCCACCAGGGCGCGGAACTCCTCCGGCGTAACGAAGTGGTAGTCGGCTCCCCTTCGCTCCCGGGGACGCGGAGTCCGGGTGGTGTGGGAGACCGAGAACTCGATCTCCGGATCCCGCTCGACCACCGCGCGGCAAACGCTGGTCTTCCCCGTGCCGGAGGGGGCCGAGACCACGAAGGGCGTGCCGCGCCGGCCGGGCATCGAGGTCACTCCGCCCCCGGGGAGGCGAATCCGTCCTGGGTCAGCCGAGCCGCGATGGTCTCCGGGTTGACCGCGCACAGCACCACGTGATCGCTATCCGTCACCAGGATCGAGCGGGTTCGCCGGCCCTGGGTGGCGTCGACCAGCTTGCCGCGGCTGGCAGCGTCCTCGCGGAGGCGCCGCATGGGAGCGGACTGCGGCGAGACGATCGCGACCACTCTTCCGGCCACCACCAGGTTGCCGTAACCGATGTTGAGCATCCGCAGCGGTGTCTTCTCACTCAACGTTCTGTACCTGCTCTCGGATCCTCTCGAGCTCTGTCTTCAGATCGACGACTCGATGGGCGATCGGCGCGTCGCTCCCCTTGGAACCGATCGTGTTGGCCTCGCGATTCATCTCCTGGAGCAGGAAATCGAGCCGACGCCCCACCGGGTCCCCTGCCTCGCAGCTCACGAGCACAGACCTGAACTGTTCGATGTGACTTCGCAGGCGCGCCAATTCCTCGGTCACGTCGAGGCGATCCGCCGCAATGACGATCTCCTGATGGAGACGCGCCTCGTCGAGGAGCCCGGTTTCCTGGCGCAGTTGCTCGGTGCGCCGCCGCAGCCGCTCTCGAACGGTTTCCTGGACCAGCGAGGATCGGGACTCGAGCTCCTCCACCAGTGCGGCGCTGGTCTCGAGTCGCCCGCGCAGCTCGCGCTCGAGGACCTCACCCTCGGCGGCGCGCATCGCCTCGCTGGCCGCGGCGGCATCGTCAACGGCCGAAAAGAGACCCGCGTCCACTTCCTCGCCCTGGAACTCGTGTTCCACCAGACGGGAGACACCGGGCAGGGCCAGCAGAGCTGCGATGTGGAGGTCTCCACCCACTCCTTCGGCCCGCCGCAAGGCTTCGGCGGCCCCCACGTACTGCTCCGCCAGATCGAGATCGACCTCGAGCCGTGTGTTGCCGCTGCCGCCGCTTTGAAGACTGACCGAAACCTCGACCTTGCCGCGTCCGAATCTGCCTTGCAGGCGTCTCTTGATCTCCAGCTCCCGATCCAAGAGAATCCGCGGAAGGCGAACGATCAGATCCAGATGGCGGTGATTCAGCGTCCGCACCTCGACGCTGAAGGCCACGTGCTCCACTTCGAAGGAGGAACGCCCGAAGCCGGTCATGCTGCGGATCACGAGGGACGCCTCGAAGCCCGAGCGGCCGAGACGGCTTTCGGCAGGAGCTCCACGATCTCCTCCGGAGTCGCCGTGGCCGTACCGACCTTGCTGACCACCACACCGGCGGCGGCGTTCGCCACCACGGCGGCCTCCAGGAGTGTCCCACCCGCCGCGCGAGTCAGGGAGAGGGCGGCGATGGAGGTGTCACCCGCTCCCTGGACATCGAAGACCTCGCTGCGGGCGATGGGAACGTCCACGGGAGAAGCGTCAGCCTCGAAGAGGGTCATCCCCTCGGAGCCCCGGGTGACCACGATGCCGCTCCGGCCCAGGCGTCGCCGCAGCCGGGCAACGGCCCGGTAGAGCTCCTGGTCGCTTCGGATCCGCATCCCCGTCAGAGTGGCGACCTCGCGGAGATTCGGCTTGAACAGATCCGCGCCCCGGTAGGGAGCAACGGAGGTCTTGGGGTCGACCGCCACTGGGACTCCGGCCTCGCGGAAGCGCCGCATGGCCGCGCGCAGCACCCGAACCGGCAGGACCCCCTTTCCATAATCTTCGAGGATCACCCCACGGATCCCGGGCAGCGCTGCGTCCACGGCCCGGAGCAGTCGGCGGGAATCGGAGGAAGAGATCGGCTCGTCGGTCTCGCGATCGAAGCGAAGCATCTGCTGGGAGCGCGCCTCGACCCGGGTCTTGCGCGTGGTGGGACGGTCTGCGACGCGAATCATGCCGCTCGGATCCACTCGGAGATCTTCGAGCAGATCGATGACCCGGTCACCCGCCCGATCGTCTCCGACCACGGCGCAGACGACGCACTCCGCTCCCATGGCGACGACATTTCGCACCACGTTCCCGGCGCCTCCGAGCGCGAAGGACTGGCGCTTGACGTGCACGACGGGAACGGGAGCTTCCGGACTCACTCGCTCCACGTCGCCCCAGAGGTACTCGTCCAGCATCACGTCGCCCACCACGAGGAGACGCAGCCTCCCGAAGCTCGCGATGAGCCTCTCGAGCCGTCGCCGGTCGAGACGGCCCATCAGCGTGCCAGGCCCCGCCCTTCCAGTTCCCGGGCCGCCCGATGCGCGTCCACCGGGCGCGACCCGACGAATCCAGCTCCATCCTTCACCGGGGTCTTCACGTTCCGCCTCCTTCCCCGCTCGCCTCCCGCAGACGGGCCAGGCCCTCATCCTCGGGGCAGCCCCGCATGTACCATTGCAGCACCGTCCAGTCCCGCAGCCAGCGATCGCGACTGCGACCAGAGACCAGTGCTCCCGGAATTCCCCCTGCCAGGTAGAGAATCGTCTTGAACACACGGAGGACCGCTACCAGCAGCGCCGGGATCGGGCCGCGATTCTTGCGGAAGAAGTGATTCAGGGACTTGCAGTACTCGATGCGCGTGTCGGCGGGGAATCTCTTCTTGCTGCTCGCGCCGAGGACGTGAATCACCCGAGCATCGGGGATGTGGACGAGGCGCCATCCGGCACGGGCGATCTGGAGGCACCAGTCGGTCTCCCCGAGGAAGAAGAAGTAGTCCTCGGGCAACAACCCCACCGATTCCCACACTTCCCGCCGCACGAAGAGACAAGCGCCCAGCACCGCCTCCACCTCGATGGGTTCCGGGTGATGGTAGCGCTTCGAGGGAAAGCGACGGGGGAAGAAGGTCTCGAGGGCCCACTTCGGAAACATCTCGGTGAGTAGACCGGGATAGTTGTGGATCGAGTTCTGCCTGCTTCGATCCGGGTTGAGAAGCTGCAATCCCGCGGCGCCGACTTCGGGATGCGCATCCAGGTAGCGCACGCATCTCTCGAGCGCGTCGGAGAGCACGATCGTGTCGTTGTTCAGGAGCACCGCGTGGCGGCCCTTGGCGCGGCGCAGCCCCACGTTGCTTGCAGCGCAGAAGCCGAGGTTCTCCGGCAGCGCGATCACCTCGGCCCAGGGATCGCGCTCGCGTACCGCGGCGACGCTGCCATCCCCAGAGCCGTTGTCCACCACGAGGGTCTCGGTCCGGATGCGCCCGGGATCGGTGCGCGAATGGACCTCCCGCTGGATCGACTCGAGGCAATCGAGAAGGACCTCCTTCGCGTTCCAGCTCACGATGACGATGGAGAGGTCGCTCATGCCGCCACACCCGGAAGGTCGCTGCGCACCTGCACGACCTCGCCTCTCCAGCGCTCCTTCGCGTCCGAGGACAGGGCCGGCAGCGCCGCCTGCACCACGTGCTCGGCAGAAACGCGGGTCATGCAGCGGTGGTCGATGGGACATTCTCGCAGGTAGCAGGGGCGGCAATCCACGTCGGCGCTGAGGACCTTCACCCGCTCCAGGTTGAGATTGGTCTTCTCGAGGCTGGTCGGTCCCATCACCACCACACAGGGAATGCCGAACGCCACGGCGATGTGACGGGCACCGGCGTCGTTGCAGATCAGGACCCGCGAGCGTCTCACCACGCCCTTCAGGGCGCCGAGGCCCAGCTCGCCCGTGAGGTCCACCGCCGGCTCCTTCATCGCCGAGAGCACCTGTCCCGAAAGCTTCCGCTCGGCCGGTGTCCCCACCAGGACCACCGACGCCCCTACCGCAGCCAGGGCATCACCGACCCGCGCGAAGGAGGTGGGCGGCCAGGTCTTCGAGGGTCCATAGGAGGCCCCGGGGGCCAGCACCGCGATGGTCTCGCCCTCGCGCACGCCGCGGTCCTCGAGCTTGCACCGGGCCTCCGCGTCCTCGGCTTCGGTCACGTGGAGCTCGAGGTCGGTGCCCCGGGGCGGGCAGCCCACCGCCTCGATCAGTCCGAGGACGTGCTTCTCCCGGGCGATCATGATCCGACGGCCCCTCTTCCTCGGAAGGGCGACGCGATGATGCAGGAGAGCGCTCCTGCCGTTTCGCCGGTAGCCGACGATGTGGCGGACCCCAGCCCACCTCATCAGCAGAGCAGAGGAAAAGGAGTCGGGCAGACAGATGCCCAGATCGAATCGTCGCGGTCGCAGGGCGCGCCCCTCTCGCAGCAGCGCGGCGATCCCCTTCCCGTAGGATTCGAGCGGCAGCACTTCGTCGAACCAGGGCGCACCGGAGACCAGGGGAAGCAGCTCCTGGCGCAGGTGAAGGGTGAGCCCCGCCTCCGAGAAGCCAGACCGCAGCGCGCGAAACCCGGGTGTGGCCATGATGAGGTCACCCGTCCAGTTCGGACCCCGGACGAGGATTTCCAGAGGCTTCGACATGGCTCAAGCCCTCAGGGGCCGGCGCGCTCCAACACCGGCCGCTGTGGTCGCCAGAAGCTCGCGGGCGGCGTCGATCACCATTTCGGGGGGAATCACCCGCATGCAGGTCACCGCAGCGCAGCCGCGCCGACAGGGGTTGCAGTGGATCTGAACCCGAACAGTCCGGGAGGAGGATCCCGGGAAGGGCGCGTTCTCGACGGGATCGGTGGGCCCGAGAATCTGGACTACGGGTGTCCCGACCAGGGAGGCCACGTGCATCGGACCGGTATCCCCACCGATGTAGAGTCGCGAGCGCGAGAAGAGCGCCGCCAGGTCGGCCAACGTGGGGGTCTCCGGCGCGATTCGAGCCGCGCCGCCCGAAGCTTCGACGATCGCCGCGGCGAAGGCCCGGTCATCGCGAGCGGGACCGCAGCTGACCACCGAAGTCATCCCCTCGCCATCGGCGAGGGCCCGTGCCACCGCGGCGTAGCCCGCCACGGTGTAGCGCTTGTGGGGCGTGGCATCGCTGGTTCCCGGGTGAATCGCGACGGGCGCCGGCCCGGGTCCCAGGGCCTTTGCGGCCCGCTCCAGGATCTCGGGTTCCAGGCGAAGGGGTCGCTGGTCGGAATCTGCGTGGAGACCGAGGAAGCGCACCAGACCCTCGTTTCGCTCGAAGCGGCTGATCTTGGTCGGCTCCATCCGGGCGCGCGCCGTCGCAAACAGGAAGGCTCCCTCTCGGGCGAAGGGCCGCGCATAGCTGGCGCGTGTGGGCGCTCCGGAGAGGCGCGCCAGGACCCCGCTCTTCAGAATCGAGTGGAAGTCGAGAACGAGATCGAATCGTCGGCGCCGAAGGTCTCCCAGAAAACGGCGGGCAATCCGCGCGGCGCGGAGCAGGCGCCATCGCGCCAGACTCTCCTGGAGCATCCCGCGCGGAAACAAGATCACCTCGTCGACCCAGGGCTGTCCCTCGACCGCGCTCGCGGAGGCGGGCTCGACGAGCCAGGCAATGGTAGAGCCCGGGTAGGCGGCGCGCAGGGATGAGACCGAGGGAAGCGTGCGCACCACGTCGCCCACGGCCCCGAGGCGAATCACGAGAATCCGATCAGCCCGAGGCGGATCGGAGAGCGGATTGGTGCAGATGACGATGGCGAGCCTCGCAGAGGGGAATGTCCCCAGGTAGGATAGTCCGCCATGCGGGTACCGCGCATCCTGTCCTTCTACGTGCTCCGGGAAGTCCTGATCTACGCTGGGCTGGGGCTACTCGCCGTCGGATCGATACTGATCACGCAGAACTTCCTCCGGCAGCTCGACGACCTGGCCACCGTCGGGTTCAGTGCGGCCGACACGTTTGCCGTATTGCTCTGCGTGGTGGGGATGCTCTGCGCCTACACCATCCCCATCGCCTTCCTGTTCGGCATCCTGGTCGCCGTGGGCCGGGTTTCCGCGGATTTCGAGGTGACGGCCATGCGCACCCTCGGCATCAGCTTCGGCCAGTTCGCGGTCCCCTCGCTGCTGTTGGCGCTGCTCGTCTCCGCCGCCACCGGTGTGCTGCTCTCCGAAGTGGAGCCCCTGGCGCGCCGCCAGCTCCGGGCCGTCTTCAGCGAGATCGCGTCCCGAGGTGGAGTCATCGAGGCCGGAAGTTTCAACAAACTCGACCGCAAGGAGCGGCGTCTGCTCTTCGTCGAGGAACGCGACGAGCAGAACCGGCTCACCGGCGTCCTCATCTCGGATCGCACCGACCCGGCGCAACCGTTTACCGTCGTCTCGGAGCGCGGGCGCTTCTTTTTCGATGCGGAGAACGCCACCGCCCACCTCCGGCTCGAGGAGGGCGACATCCACTTCGAATCCGAAGACGCCGCCCCGGATCGATACCGGCGCATTTCCTTCGCGAGCTTCGATTACTCCTTCGACATGAGCGCGATTCTCGGTGCCGATCCCTCGCGGATTCGTCCCAAGGAAATGAGCACGAAGAGAATCATCCAGGTCATCGAGCACTTCGACAGCCACGGCGGAGAGGCGCCCGCCGACATGAGGGTCAAGACGAAGAACCGCTACGAGATCCAGCTCCACCGCCGCCTCGCTCTCCCCATCGCTCCCCTGCTCTTCGCGCTGGTCGGCATTCCGCTGGGCCTCCGCCGCTCCCGCGGTGCGCGGTCCTGGGGTGTGCTGATCTGCGCGGCGTTGGTCTTCACCTACTACGCGCTGCTGTCCTTCGGGAGCTTCCTGGCGAAGGAGGGCGCACTTCCCGCGTCTCTGGCGCTGTGGCTGCCGAATTTCGCATTCGCAGCCATCGCGGTTCCGCTGCTGTACCGCGCACGCCGTGCCGAAATCTGACCTGACGCCGCCCGGGTTTCGCTGTCTCTCGGCGGGCCGGGTCTTCCTCGTCGTCGACCCCACGCTCGAGGAGGCGGCCCGTGCCCTCTCGCTTTTCTCCCCGGGCGGGGTCGATCGGCTCTTCGCCCACAGTGGCGGTGCCTCGGGTCGCAGCCACACCGCGCTGGTCGAGACTCCGGGATCGACGGAGAAGCTCGTGCTGCGCCGCCTGCTTCATGGCGGCCTACTCGGCCCGTTGCTCGGCCCGGCCTTTCTCGGCATGAGCCGACCGCTTCGCGAGCTCCGCGTGACGGCGGAGCTGCGGAGCGCCGGCGCGCCAGTGCCCCGGCCGGCGCTGGCGCTGGGAAGAAGGATCGCGGGGCCCTTCTGGGCTCCGGTGGTGGGCACCTATCTCGAGCCCGACGCGGTGGACGCCCTGGCGTTTCTCGAGTCCGGACCGGATCCCCCGCGATTGCTGCGCGCCGCGGAAGCCATGGGGAGCGCGGTGCGCCGCTTTCACGACGAGGGTGGCCGGCACGCCGACCTTCACCTGAAGAACCTCCTGATCCGCGAGAGAGGCGACACCACCGAGTGCATCGTCATCGACCTGGACAAGGCCCGAATCACCCTTGGCCTCACCCCCGGTGAGCGAATGGCACAGATCATGCGCCTGTTCCGGTCTCTCTTGAAGCGCGGTGTGCTGGAACGCGTGGGGTCCCGGGGATGCTCGCGGTTTTTCACCGCCTACTGCGGCGATGACCGGCTGCTGCGGCGAGCCCTCTGGAAGCGGGTGGACCGGGAGCTTCGCAAGGTGGCGATCCACAGGCTCCGCTACCGATGAAGCATTCCTCACCAGCTCGCCACTTCGGCCGCCGGGAGCGCGGCACTGCGACCGATCGGCTTCTCGCGCAGTCGATCCTCGAGCCACTCGCACAATCGCTCCGCATCCTCCACGACGAGCTCGACGGACACCACGCGCACGTCGGCGCTTCCCACCCAGGACGGCAGAATCTTGAGCGCATCCTTCTCGGTGGTGAGCCAGATCGATGCGTCCTGATCGAGGGAGCGGAGGTCGCGCTCCCGGTAGCGGTGGTGGTCGTGGAAACGGCGCTCGCGAATCACCCGCGCTCCCAGGGATTCGACGGTGCGGCGAAAGGAATCCGGTCGCGCGATGCCGGAGAGCAGCCCCACCTCGAGGCCCGCGACACTGCGCGGCGGTGCGCAATCCCCGCCGGCGAGGCGACGAACCCCGGCCGGGCGGCGCTTCGCCTGGAAGCGTTGCGCCGCGGGCGCGAACCGCTGGAGAAGCGCCGCGTCCGCTTCGTGCAGTGGACCGTCGATGACCGCCAGGGCATCGGCCAGGCGCACAGCCGAGGGAAACTCCCGAAGGGGCCCCCGCGGAATCACCCGGCGGTTCCCGAGACCCGCATTCCCGTCGAAGCAGAGTAGATCCAGGTCCCGCAGGATCCGGTGGTGCTGGAACCCGTCGTCGAGAACGAGAATCTGCGCCCCGAATGCCGAGACCGCCCGCATCCCCACCACGCCGCGGTCCGCTCCCACCAGGACCGGAACCCCGGGAGCGTGGGCGGCGAGCAAGAGCGGCTCGTCCCCAGCCGCCTCGGCAGTGCTGCTCACGAACCGGCCGTCGGAGACCACCTCCACCCGCTCGCGCCCTCGTCGAGCGTAGCCGCGGCTCGCAAGCACCACCCGATGGCCGCGATGATGGAGTGTCTTCGCAACCCACGCGGCCATCGGAGTCTTCCCCGAGCCGCCGACGACGAGGCTTCCGACGCTCACCACGCGGCACGAGAGCCGGGCCGACTGGAGCGGCCCGCGAGCGTAGGCAGCGCGATGGGCGCAGGCCCCGATGCCGTAGGCCGTGGAGAGCAGATCGAGAGGAAGCATGGCGATGCGCCGTCCCGGGGTCTCCTCGCGCACATCGAGCCAGCGCGGACGTCTCATCGATTCCGCCTCGACGGGTCGCGAGCGCGCAGGATCAGCTTCGCACTGCGCTCCGCCGTCCCGCGGTGTCGTTCCAGGGCCTTGCGGCCGGAGTCGGCCCGCGCGCTCCACGAGGTCGGATCTCGAAGCACCTCGATCGCGGTCCGGGCGAGGTCGGCAGCGTCGGCGACGCGGCATCCCGCTCCGCTGCGGAGGGCGAGGGAGGCCGCCTCCCTCGCGTTCTCGGTGTGGGGCCCGAAGAGAACCGGCCGTCCTTCGAGGATCGGCTCCAGCAGGTTGTGCCCCCCGACGGGGACGAGAGAACCTCCCACGAAGGCCACGGCCGCGCGTGAAAAGAGAGCCGGCAGCTCGCCCATGCTGTCGAGGATCAGGACCTCTCCCTCATCCAGGGGATGGGACCCGAGGTGGCTGCGGCGTCGGAGGGCGCGTCCCGAGCGCCGGGCCAGCGCTTCGGCCGAGTCGAACCGCTCGGGATGGCGCGGCGCCAGCACGAGTGACGCCCGCAGGCCGGCCTGCTCCACACGGCTGAGGACCTCGAGAAGCGCACTCTCCTCCCCCTCGTGGGTGCTCCCAGCCACGATGAGCGGGACCTCCCCGAGCACCGAGTCCAGATCCGGAGCCAACCGGGCCGGCTCCCCCGGCGGCTCGAGCTTCAGGTCTCCGGTCACCTGCACCCGCTCGGGACTCGCCCCCAGAGCCCGGAAGCGCTCGGCATCGGCAGCACTGCGGGCGCCGATCGCCGCGATCCTCTCGAGGATCGGGCCCAGCCAGCGCGCGATGCGACGGTAGCGGGGAAAGCTCCGATCCGAGATCCGCCCGGAGACCACCACCACCGGAACGCGGCGGCGATGGGCGGCGGCGATCCAGGAGGGCCAGAGCTCCGTCTCGACCAGGGCCAGGGCCGACGGTCGCACCCGTCGAAGCGCGGCCTCCACGGCCCAGGGATGGTCCACAGGGGCCAGGGCGCAGGGTACCTGCGGTCGGATCCGCCACAGAAGGTCCCGTCCGGTGGGTGTCATGGTCGATGCCACCACGCTCTCGCCGGATTCCCGCAGGCGATCCATCAGAGCGGTGGCCGCGCGGATCTCCCCCACGCTGGCCCCGTGCACCCATATCGCACCCGGCGGATTCCCCGGGCGCCGCCCGAACCGCTCGGGCAGACCCACCCGCCACGAGGGTCGCAGGGCGAGGCCGGCCAGAGCCACGGGAAGGCCCGCCATCGCCGCGAGGGCGGCGAGACTATGCGCCACCGGCCCCACGGGCCATCTCCTCCGCGATCGCAGCGGCCCGCTCGGCAGCTCCGCCGGAGCCGAGTCGCTCGCGCACGCGCGCCAGCTGCGCGAGCTGCAGCTCGCGGGCCGGTCCCTCGAGCAGCTCGGCGAGCGCGAGGGCAATCCTCTCCGGCTGCGCCTCCCCCTGGAGGAACTCGGGCACCACCGGTGCGCCGACGATCAGGTTGGGCATGGCGACCGACGAAAGGCGAACCACCCGACGGGCGAGAAAGGCGGTCAGGGGGTTCGCCCGGGCCGCCACCACCATCGGAGTGCCGAGGAGAGAGATCTCCACCGTGACGGTGCCCGGCTTGGCGAGCGCGACATCGGCAGCGCGAAGCAGCTCGTAGGTACGCCCCTCGAAGACCTGGATCGAGAGGAGCGAGGGAAGGCCGGCCTCGGCGATGGCCCGCTCGACGCTGGGCCGCGGGATGCTGGGAGCCACCGCAATCGCGAAGTGTACGCGCGGGTCGCGAACGTGCAGGGCGCGGGCGGCCTCCAGATGGAGCGAGAGCCCTGCGCGCACCTCGTTGCGACGGCTGCCCGGAAGCATCACGACCAGGTAGTCGCCCGGATCGAGGCCCAGGGAGCGACGCATCTCCTGGCGGGACGGTTGCAGTGCGATCCCGCCGAGTCGATCCACGAGCGGGTGGCCGACGAAGTCGACCTGGAGCGCCGCCTTGGCGTAGACCTCCTTCTCGAAGGGAAAGATCACCGCCATGCGATCGACCCGGCGCGCGATCTTTCCGATCCTGCGGCGGCGCCAGGCCCAGACCTGTGGACTGATGAAGTAGAGAACGGGAATTCCCGCCTTCTTCGCCCGCCGCGCCAACGGAATGTTGAAGTCAGGCGAATCCACCAGGACGACGAGATCGGCGCCGCTGGTCTCGAGAGCGCGTTTCATCCGGCGCCAGGCGGAGACGATCCGTCTCGCGTCCCGAAGCACCTCGACCAACCCACCGATGGCCAGCTCTCGCTGATGGACGACGAGTTCGACGCCGGCCTTCTCCATCTCCGTACCGCCCAACCCCAGGAAGCGCGCATCGGGAACCCGCCTGCGAAACGCCTCCACGAACGGGGCGGTGTGCAGCTCTCCCGACGCATCTCCGGCCGAGAGAAGCAGAGTCGTCATTGGAGGTCGTCGAGGGGCTGCATCGCATCGATCACGCGCAGCGCGGTTCGAAGCGCCGAGAGACCCTCATGGGCCGCGCCGGCGCGCACGCTTCGGGTTCGCACCGCCTCGATGAAGGAGCCCAGCTGGGATAGCAGAGCGTCCTCCGGGTCGATCTCGATTCGCTGCAGATCGATCCTCCGCTCGCCGCTCGTCCCCACCTCCAGGCGGCGGGCGATTGCAACCACCTGCTCGAGGAAGTCGATGGAGAAGTAGCCGTCGCGCTGGAAGAAGCGGATCCTGCGCATCGGCTTGGGCGAGACGCGACTCGCGGTGAGATTCGCCACGCATCCCCCCGGAAAGCCGATGCGGGCGTTGGCAATGTCGACACTGTCGCTGATCACCGGGACGCCGACCGCCTCGATGCGGGTGGGCTCCTCGCCCACCAGCCGCTGGATGACGTCGAGATCGTGGATCATCAGATCCCGCACGACGTCCACGTCGGTCCCCCGACCGGGAAAGGGCCCGAGGCGGTGGGACTCGACGAATCGCGGGCGACGGATGGAGGCGACCACCTCGCGCATCGCCGCGTTGAACCACTCCAGGTGACCCACCTGGAGCACCCGACCGCCGTCCCGAGCGATGGAGAGGATTTTCTTCGCCTCGGGGAGCGTGGCGGCGATGGGCTTTTCGACCAGCACATCGACGCCCGCGGTCAGGGTCTCGCAGACGACCTCGTAGTGGTCGACGGTGGGAACCGCGACGATCGCGGCGTCGATCTCCGCCAGCAGATCCCGAAAATCGACCACTCCGCGGGCTCCCACCTCCGCTGCGATCTCGGCGGCGCGCTCCGCGTTCGAGTCGGCGACTCCGATCAGGGCCACCGAGCAGTCCCCGGCGGCGAGTGCGGACACCTTCCGGGCGTGCAGACGCCCCATGTGGCCGACACCGAGCACCGCCAGGCGAAGCGCGCTCACGACGGTGCCTCCCAGGGCGGCCGCTCGTCGTCGATGCCGACGACCGAGATCCCGTGCTCGTCGGCGCCCCGCGCGACGGCCTCCCGGTCGAGGATGACGGTTCGTCCCGCCTCCACGGCGAGCGCCCCTGCACCGCACTCGATCAGGGTCGCCAGGGTGTCCGGCCCGACGGTGGGAACGTCGAATCGCGGGTCCTGTTTCGGCTTCGCGACCTTCACCACCGAGGCCCCCTTCCCCCCCAGGGCGCAGCCGCGCCGGATCGCGGCGTCGGTTCCCTCGATGGCCTCCAGCGCCAGCACCGCGCGTCCCCGCACCACCACGGTCTGGCCGATGTCGAGATTCCCGATCGCCTTGGCGATCGGCCATCCGAAGGCGATGTCACGACGCTGCTCCTCGGTGAGCGGGATCTTCCCGATCGGCCCTTCCGGCGCCCACAGCTCGGGCGCGAGATCTGCCTGCCCGCGCACGGCGAAGCCCTGTTCCTCGATCGCTTCCGCGACGGAGCCGAGGATCGAATCGTCCTTGCGGTCGGCGAGACGCTTCAGCAGGGCGAGCGCCCGTGGGTCGGGTCGAAAGGCCGACGGGTCCTTCCACAGCAGGGTCTTGGGAACCTTGCCCGCCATCACGACCTCTTCGACGCCGGCTTCGCGAAGCACCGCGAAGATGCGCTCCAGCTCGCCGAGGTAGACCCAGGTGAGCGCGTCGACCTCCGAGGCGAGGGCGGGATCGCTGAGCTTGCGGAAGGCCACCGCCACCACGCGGTGACCCCTGCGGCGCGCTCCCCGCGCCACCTCCAGGGGGAACCGACCGAGTCCGGCGATGAGCCCCACGGTGGTTGCCACACGGCCCCCCTCAGCGGCAGAAACCGCGCTTCGAGTTCTCGAGGAAGCGGAGGAGCCGCGCGACTTCGTCGCACTCGAAGTGCTCCGCCCGCACGCGTTCGAGGGCGAGATCGAGCCGCAGCTTCGAGTTGAAGAGAATGTGGAAGGCGTGCTTGATCTCCGCCCGGACCTCGGCGGAGACGCCCCGGCGCCGAAGCCCCACGACGTTGATTCCCCGCACCCGCGCCCGCTGGCCGGCGACCAGGGAGAAGGGCGGCGCGTCCTTGGAAAGCCCCGACATCGCCGCCACCATGACCGACTCGCCGACGCGTGTGAACTGGTGAATCCCGGAGAGGCCGCCGATGACGGCGTGGTCCTCGAGGAGCACATGGCCACCCAGAGCGCAGTGACTGGCGATGATGCAGTGGGAGCCGATCTCGGTGTCGTGGCCGACGTGGACACCGTTCATGATGAAGTTGTCGTCGCCGATGCGGGTACACCCGCCGCCCTTCCGCGTCCCGACGTGAATCGTCACGTGCTCCCGGATCACGTTGTCCCGGCCCACCAGGATCTGGGTCGTCTCTCCCGTGAAGCTCTTGTCCTGGGGCTCCTCACCGACCACGGCGAAGGGAAAGATCCGACTCCCCTCGCCGATGCTGGTGCGTCCGCAGACGTGGGCGTTCGGACGAAGCTCGACGCCCGCGGCCAGCTCCACCTCGGGACCGACGAGCGCACAGGCGCCGATTGCGACGTCGGCGGCGACCTTCGCGCCGGGCTCGACGACTGCGCTGGGGTGGATCCGGGGCACGGGCGACTAGCTCTTCTTGTCGAAGCGGCGGACCACCAGATCCGTGATGTCGATGGCCTCGCGCGTGTACAGTGCAGTGCCGCGGGCCAGGATCAGGGTGAAGCCCTGTTCCTTGCCGATCTCCTCGACGATCTCGGCGAGCTTCGCCCGAAGCGGCGCCTCCAGCCGGCCCTGGTCGATCTTGAGCTGGCCTTGGAGCTCCTTGATCTTGTTGTCGATCCGGTTCTGCAGCTCGGCGAGCTCCACCTGCTTGTCGAAGAGGGCCTCGTCCGAGAGCACGTACCTCTTCCCCTTCAGCTCCTCCTGGAGATCCCGAAAGCGACCCGCCAGGGGCTGGACCTCCGCCTCCGCCTCCCGCTGCTTGCGGGAGAGCTCCTCTCGGGCGGCCTTCCCCTCCTCGGTGGAGTTCAAGGCCTGGTCCACGTCGACCACCCCGATCTTGATGGGCTCCTCCTGCGCTCCCGCGGCCCACGCCAGCAGGGCGACCAGGGCGAAGACCAGGAGAATCTTGCTACCGCGCGTCATGTGCTGTTTCTCCTTGGAGCGAAGTGCCCCGCCACTAGAACGAGGCGCCGCCGACAGAGAATTCGAAGACCGGAGAGTCCTCCACCTCCAGCCCGTCGATGGGAAATCCCACGAAGGCCTGGAGGGGACCGAAGGGAGAGAACCACTGGGCGCCGACCCCGGTACCGTAGCGCCAGTTCCCGACGTCGAAAATGCTCTCCTTCTCGGTGAAGGCGTTCCCCATGTCCAGGAACACGATGCCCATCAGACCCAGGGACTCCGAGATCGGGAAGCGGTACTCGACGGTCGCCGAGAAGAACTTGCTTCCGCCGATGACGTCGGTCTCCTCGAGATC
>Ga0255055_10000833_pt1 | contig 23527 bp, 24 predicted proteins | sample JV7_2_27_MG_FD_188633 | JGI IMG/M metagenome (GOLD analysis project Ga0255055, IMG submission 188633) | Seawater microbial communities from Jervis Inlet, British Columbia, Canada - JV7_2_27 | ecosystem: Environmental > Aquatic > Marine > Inlet | place: Canada: British Columbia | collected...
ATAAAGACCAGTTGTTGGTGTTCCGGCAGAGATTCATCGGGTTGATGATGGCACCTAAGGGCCCCGATGAATGCCGGGCTGAGTCGCCATTTTTCGGCAATCAGTCCACCGATGGTGCCATGATCGATACCAAAAACCACGCTTTCAGCATGGGTCAGCGGCCAATGGGATCGTTTGGCCATGTCGAGTGTCTGGAAGTATTCATCCGGAAACTGATGGTTGAGGGGAATCTTGCCCAGATCGTGCAGAAGCCCGCATACGAAAAATTCCTCCTGATCGGTAAGGGAAACACCCTTGACCCTTGCAATGCATTTGGCGATGACGCCGACACCCAGAGAATGGGCCCAGAATTTTTTGGCTGATAAGGCCCGAAAGGATTGCTTGTTGCACAGTCGTTCGAGAATAGCAAAGCTCAACACCAGAATCTTTACGGTGTTGATCCCCAACATAATAATCGCCCGGGTGAGCGAGGAAACCGGATGGCGAAGGGAATAATAGGCGGAATTCGTCAGCCGCAATACCTGACCGGTGAGCACCGGATCCAGAGAAATCACCCGATTCAGATCGTTGGGTGACGATGCCGGATTGTTGCAGGTCTCTAGAACCTTTGCAGCTGTGGTAGACAGACTGGGTAAACGGGCGATATAAGCCCGGATATTTTTTAGATATGACTTATGATTGCTTAAAAATTCATGCATTATTAGGGCGCGCCCTGATATCAGGATGTGATGTAATCGCCCCTGTAATATTTTATGACCTCCAGCGAAGCGGTTATCAGGGTGCGATTGACAATATCTTTTAGCCCGTCCTCATTCGTTAAGGAATCCAGCACCGATGACATCTGCTCTTTCTCTTTTACGATCGTATTCATCACCGGTTCAATGCTTCTGAGCGTAACCTGCGGATCTGCCAGCTGCTTTCGATAATTATCAAGCAGATTTAAAAGATTATCAACGCGCTCAACGGTTGTACTTTTATCTTCCGGCGCTGGCGGATCGAATCGAATCGCCGATACGGAATTTATTAAAGCGGGACGCTCAATTTTTGCTGGATGAGGCGTTGTGCGTTCAACAGACACTTTCAGGATATTTTTAAAGTCAGCATTCTGAGCCTGTTCTTTTTGTGGGGCTTTATCAGCATAACTATTTTTAATGATTTCATCGTTGCCGTAAATTTTCATTGTTTTTATCCTTACTTTTTGCTTGTTTCTCGTTTCTGAATTCAACGCCTGATGGTCTATGGACTCGTGCCCGACGGTCATTCCAGACGCTCCCATAAATATGCAAAAACCATGCAAATGTCGGGTTTAGCTTATCTTTTTAGTATCTGCCTGTATTTTTTATATATAATATAGCCTAACCCGTCGCTTGTGCTCATAATATAAGGTTCAGATACGGCAAAATATGCCTAAAGCGCAAATTTGCCATTCGCGTTTGCAGTCATAGCGGATGTCAATTCGTTTTCAGACACGACTCGGTTTTTCCCGGCGTGTTTGGCGATATAAAACGCCCGGTCAGCTCGATCGATAACGGTTTTGGCCGTGTCCCCTTCTTGATAGGTGCTGATACCGATGGAAACGGTTATGGACAGAAGGTGACCTGCTTTTACATCTTCTAAGAATATCGGCATTTTGCCAAAAGACTTAACCGCATTAAAAAATGACCGGCCAACATTAGATTCGCAAAATGCAAAATTATGGGTTGCATTTTGCGAATGACCTCTATTTTGCCAATTATGATCAAATTGAAAAAAAATTGGGCACCCTTTCAGCTGATTACCGAAATCGAAATCAGATGGTCTGTGTGATAAGTTATTAGAATTATTGCTTTATATCACTGAATCATGTTGATCGTCCCGGGCGGTTCGCAACCGCTGTTGGTGTAAAGATTTTGCCTATTTGTCAGATAATTGACCCAATTTTGCTCAATTTGCTAAAATGAAGACAAAATAAAAAATTGACCTTTAAACAGCTGCGAAAGCTAAAATATGATTTAAATTGTTGGAAATATTAAATAATAAAATTGCGGCCAACCGGGTGACCGTTTGCCAAATAAACAGATCTTTAAATATATTCAAATGGCACAGTAGTTGCATAGATGTATAGCAATTGGAATGAAGTTTCCTCCTTTCCTTCATTCCCACCTCCGACGAACCCTGTTAGGTACCCCCCCCTAACAGGGTTTTTCTTGATCCGACAAGATTTTGGCAACACCTGTCAAGGCTTTGTCAAAATTTATATTGATATCAATAGCTTTTTAATCGAAAGATCAGTCGCCGCACTTTATTTCCGCAGTGGGTCCCGATTTTCATATGTTCTCGGGGCTGCGCTTTGAATAGAAGCCGCAATCCATTATTTTGGCACGTCTATTGCTGTTATTAATAAGCATACCGATTGGTTGTACCTATACCATAGACCTTCCAAAAGGAGGGGTCCTTAATGACAACTATAGAAACCCTCGAGCAGATCTCAAGCAAGATCGACAAACTGCCCCTGGTCGATTCCGAGGTCGTCGATATCATCACCTTGCTCAACAATCCGGTCAGCAATTTTGAGCAAATTGTAGAAAAATTATCGCCGAGCCTGGCAGCACGATTTTTAAACATTGCGAACTCGGCCTATTATGGTGGGCGAGAAGTCCGATCCATCAACTATGCGGTCAAACTGCTGGGTTACGGTAGGATGAAAGATATTCTGATCACATCCATTTTAGTGGACCATTTTACCAAACGCCTGAGAGGTTTTAACTTTGATAAATTCCTGATACAGGCCCAATTCTGTGCAGCGGTTGCCAAAGTGTTGGGTGAAATGCTGAATTTTACGCAACTGGAAGATCTGTTCACGGTGGCAACGCTTCAAAATATCGGAAAACTGGTTATCGCGGTCTATTTTAAGGACGACCACCGCAAAATTGTTGCTTTAAAAAAAGCTGAAGGGCTGCCAACCTGTGAAGCTGAGCAACAGATTTTAGGTATTAGCCATGGCGAAATCGGCGCCATTGTGCTGCAGCGTTTCAATGTGCCGCAGGATATCTGCGATGCCGTGAGATTCCATGACAGCCTCGACACCGAGTTGCCCGTAAAAAATAATAACTATTTGCAGCATATTGCCCGCCAGGCCACCCGCATTGTCGGTCATTTTTCCCTTCCGAAAGAAATGGCGCCAATGGACCTTTACCACATGTTACGGGCCACTGTTGAGGAAGGCAAAAAGAATTACCGTGAACAGGTCCACTTTCAAATACGATCGAAAGGGTATCCGCAAATTTTTCCGTCTTTGCTCGAACAGGCCGCGGATCTCGTCAGCAACGATTTAAAAGCGCATCTGCGTGAACGAGTTGCGGCACTTGAAAGTATGGGCATGGGACACGAGGCCTGCGCCGATGAGTGATAGGGATGAAGCTGGACTCTCCTGAGGGAATGTCAGGTTCTAATTCCTGAGGTTGGCAAGGGATCGAAATTTATTTTTTGCCTGGCGGTAAATAACAGGCAGTCTTTAGCGTTCATGATGTTACGCACTTCATTGATTGGATATCGCCGGCTTTTAAACCCCATCCCGCGGCAGCCGTGCGGAAAGCTCGGATTCCAGGTTACAAAATAATAAATACACCTATGGCAGTCAATGCGCATTAAGGGTTCTTGAATGATTGGTGTACTGCTGCTATTCACATTTTGGATTTTAGATTTCGGATTTTGGATTTAAGCTTGACCCAATCGCCGGGATTAACTTCCTACAGTTTTAATCCGCAATCCAAATTCCAAAATCCCCATTGAATTTGTTAATCCCCATCTCGCAAGTCGACTCGAATTTCCATATCCTCAAGCAGATCGTAGGCATTCTTTCGCTCGGAATCGGAACTTTCACCGACAACGTCAAGGATCGCCTGGATGACCTCATCACTGATCCCCGCCTTCTTGAGTTCGATGATATCCTGGGCAGTGGTAAACTCAATGGGTCGAACATCTTTCCCATAAATAATGGGGGCGGTATCTTTCAGGAAAGATCCTTCCTGAATAACCATCCGGATGGTTTTTTCACTGAGCCCGGCATTTTTCATATCAATAATTTCCTGGACGCTGAAGGCCGCCGTTTCAACGGTTTTTTCTCTGACCATAATCTGGATCGTGGTGTCGCTGACACCGGCTTCTTTTAATCGCACGATACTTTCACTGTTCAAGCCGGAAATCGGATGGGTAATGATGAATACCAGCACGACGACACAACTAATGATAATAAGCGTTTTTTTCATTTTTTATTTCAGAAAATTAATAAGCCCCGGTTGAATGATCCTGGCCGTGGCGGCTAGCGTGGTTTGATACGCAAGCTCAATACGTTGAAGCTCCACCACGGCTTGGGTAATATCCGCTTCTTCTTGCTTGCCCAACAATTCCTGGATTTTTGGTTTGTAATTTTGCCAGTGGTTTTCGGTGGTCACCAGCTGATATAAAATCGGAGCATTGGCTGCTCGAATATTATTAATCTGAGTTCGGGCTTGATCCATCATGCCGCCCTGGGCGGAAATGGCGGCCGTATCATCATTTTCCAGACCCACGATTAAATCGCGCATGGCATCGAAAATATTGAGGCCGCCTGCGGCGGCATTGTGAAACAGCGGACGGCCATCGGTATCGATGGTGATTTCGCTGTTATGGGCGACTATAAATCGCGCATCCCCGGCATCACCATTGTAGGTAACGGTGAATTTGTCAAATGTAGTGGCCTGGGTGTCATCCCGTGAAAAAGGAGCTGTTTTGGTTTGATAACCGGAAAACATATAATTATCATTCAGTTTTGAATTGGTCAAATCAAGGACCTGGTCGTAAAGCATTTTGGCTTGTTCTGCCGCCAATCGTCGGCTTTCGGCCGTTCCGCCGGTCTCAGTTTGCGCAATTGCTCTGACTATCTGCAGTAAATCATCCACCAGATCCAGATGAATTTCAGTAATATCTATCCGCGTTTTGCCCCTCTGTATATTGGTCTGATACTGCTCAATCGAGGCAAGGGTTTGACGATAATCCAGTACCTTGCCCATGCCGATGGGATCATCTGAGGGCGTGTTGATTCGCTTCTGAGATGCGATAATCGTCTGTCTTTCATAGAGGGCTTCATTCTGGGCCGTGAGATAGCGCACCAGCGAATCTGTCATAATGTTATTGGTCACTCGCATGATCATCCCCTCCTGTTGGGAGTTGACTCTCCGGGTTAGCGAAAGTGCATTCGTGTTTAACGCTCATTTTTGGATGCATGGTCTATATCAGTATCGGCTTCTTAAACCATCTGCAAAATCGTTTGCATCATCTCGTCAGCGGTCGTAATCAGTTTAGCGGCCGCCGTATAGGCGTTTTGGAATTTGATTAAATTAATCATCTCCTCATCCAATGAGACCCCTGAAACCGATTCCCGCTGATTTTCCAGCTGCGCCATCATATCCGATTGGTGATTATAATAGGCGTCGGATATTAATACTTCATTGCCGGCATCTCGAACCAGCGAGCTGTAGTAATCATTATAGGTGCCAGTATTGGCGCTCATCACCAGCTGGTATTGCAAATTTGCAATTTCAATGGCTTTGCGATTGTCACCGGGAACCGTCAAGGCATCAGCGGCCGCAGCAACTAAAACAGGATTGCCGGCAATATTCGGATTGACCTCCAGGTCCGCTGCCCCGGTTCCCGCAAAAAATACCTCGCCCGCGGACCCGTCCAGGGCAAAGCCGCTTTGATGCGCGCTATTAACATCCGTCATCAAGGTCTGGGCCAGGGTATCCAGTCGATTGATATAGTCGACGATGATCCCATCGCGCACTTCCAGATAGCCTTTTAACTTGCCTCCGGAAATGTCAGTGGTAATATTGGTGGTGTTGCCGGCCTGGTCGACCCATACAACATCCTGAAGCCCGGCGGCATTGGTCTCGGTAGACAGCTGCCAGAACTGGCCCGCGGTCACCAGCGGCCGTCCGTTGGCCACAAGTACCGAAACCGCCCCATTTGCATCTTCAAAGGTATTGGTGTCGATCAGTTCTGAAAGCTCTTTTAACACCAGTTCGCGTTGATCACGGTAGTCATTGGCACTCAGGGAGCCGGCCTCGGATGAAATGATTTTTTCGTTCAAATCGGCAAGTTGTTCAGACAAGCGGTTGATATCTGCGACCGTTGCCTGGATCGCAAGATCGAGATCCTGCCGGGATTGGGAAAGATCCGAGCTGAGATAATTAAACGTGGTGGCCAGAACCTGACTTGCCGTGACCAGGACCTGTCGTTCGGTGGTGCCGGCGGGATTGTTTGTCAGTGACTGCCATGCATCCCAGAATTTGCTCATTGACTGGCTCAACCCGGACCCGTCTGCTTCATTGAAAATAATTTCCACCAGCTCAACGGCGTCTTTCTGCGCATCCCATCTTCCCAGTCCCTGACTTTCATTGCTGATCTGCGCACTCAAAAACCGATCGTATATGCGCTCGATGGCCTCACCACTGACCCCATTGCCGATCAGCCCGATCGAAGAATCCAGCGGGGTATTTGTTGTCATGATCAGCTGCTGGCGCGAATACCCGGGGGTATTTACATTGGCGATATTATGACTGGTGACACTGATCGCCAGTTGCTGGGTCATTAGGGCCTGGCCTGCAAGGCTCATGATTCCATAAATATCTGACATCGCTCTTCCTTTTTTGTTAATCGCTTCTGGCCGGCTAATTAAATGCCAGCGCATCCGATAATTCATCCAGCCAGCGGGCCACTTTTCCCGAAATGGTTTCAAATTGATCCAGCTGAATTCCCAGACGATCAATAACCGCCGGTGATAACTCAACCGCATGCCCTCCGGCCTGACCGCTGGTATCCGAAGTCTGACACACCAGATTTGCCAGATACACCACATCCATCTGGATGTTACACGTATCCGGCAAATCCGGATCATGGTGCCACCGAACCGCATTGATGACATCCGGCGGCAAGTTCCAATGCGCCAGTATGTGCGCCCCGATTTCAGCATGATCCGTCCCCAGGATCATATTTTCAGCAACCACAAACGGAACACCTTTGGCAGCAATGCTCTGGATGGCCTCGAGTTCCTCTTTTACAAAATCTCCTAAAACCAGCTTGCCGACATCGTGCAGAAGCGCGGCGGTAAACACATCTTCGGTGCCGGCTTTTTTTTGTCTTTCACCAGGGCCTCGGCGGCAATGGATACCGCAATCGAATGCCGCCACAGGTCTCCCGGCGACAGGTCATAACCGGGAACGAATTTATCCATAACCGCACTCACACACGAAGCGACCACCAGCTGGGTGAGACGCTTCAGGCCCAGCAGAATGACCGCCTGTTTCAGGGAACCGATTTTTGAAGGAAGGCCGAAGTAAGCCGAGTTTGCCAGCCTAAGAACGTTGGCGGTCAGCCCGGCATCGTAACGCAGGATCTTTTCAATTTCAGATACCTCGGTGTCCGGTTCTTCGAGCAGTGCAAGCATTTTGGCGCCCGCACCGGGCATGGTGGGAAATGAATTAACTTTGTTCAGGATTTCGTTTAATTTTGCGTCTCTCATAAGACCCTCTTTGCACCATTGCTGTAAATAATGGTCTGACCGCTGGCAAGATCTAAATCGACCTTTCGACTGATCGTGCCGCCGACCGCTTCGGCTGCCAGGCAGATCCCTTCTTTTGAAAGCATCTCCTGCAGCACCCGGTAGTTTCGTTCACCAATTTTAAACACCTCTTTGGAGCCCATGGGATTGCCGCAACCCACGGCTTTAACCACCCATTGGTCCTTGGGGGTGCCGTTTTCAGACAATGCCTGAAATAATTCCGGAATAGCGGTATCGACAAACATAAACGGGTTGATGGCGGCTTTCTGAGTATTAATTTTTGATAGGGGCAGCATGGCATGTAAAAGGCCACCCACCTGGGAAATGGAATCATATACCGTTAAACACAGGCAGCTGCCCAGGGCATCCGTAACCAGCAGGTCCGGTGTTTGCCCAATCTTCATACCGCCTATCGGTACAAGGCACTGCATTTTATCAGATATCCCCGTTTAATAGCTTTCCGGTTTGAGCATTGTTTTGAACATTGCCGCTTCGGTAATATACCGGGTTGGCAGCCATCAGGTTGTTTAAAAGATTATACGAGCCCTGGATGAGCTGCATCGAATGCGACATTAAGAATTTATTTTGCCGGGTGGCGTCCTGCAGCGTGTGAATCAGGGCCAAAAGATCCGTGCTGCGGTCCCGAAGTCGATGGGCATACGGTTCATCCACCAGCTGTGACAGTTCGGTTAAGGTCAGCCCTTGCGGCGAGCGGCCCAACTCAGCCGCCACCCGATCCATAAGCTGTTCGCGCCGTTCCTCGAGAATTCGCAGTTTTAGAAGCAGATTGTCCTTTGCTTTACAGGCCTCGTTTAGCTGCTGTAAATTCAATCCCACAACCGCATCCTTTTCATTTTGCACAACACGAAACAGCGATCGATAGAGTTCAGTCGCATTCTCAAGCGATCCAAGCAGTTTGTCCAACAGGTGTTCCATTTGAAAATTTTTCCTCCATATAAACCGATCAGGCGTACAGACCACCAAACGGTTTATCGGTTAAATATCCAGAAACTTTAGGAATAATAGCATTACTCCTCATCAAATTTTTCCTGCTCGATTTGAGAAGAACGGTTGCCGAGTTGGCGCAGCATCATTTCCGATAAGCCGATCCCGCCTCTTGCGGATATTTTAGCGGCCATTTCCGCATCCATCATCGATGTATAAATTTCTTCAGCCCGGCCGCCGCTGATAAACCCGGACTTATCAATGGTGGCTCGCATTTCTTTAAACAGGTGGTGAATGAACAATGATTCCATCTGGCGGCAGGCGTCGCGCAGCTCCGGATCGGTTCCATTGTCGGCTTGCCGGCTTTTTTTAGCATTCAGCACACGCTGAAGACGTGCTTTGGTGTCAACTGCAATGTCAGACATATTAACGGGTAGCTTCGGCGCGGATAAAATATCGGTCATTAGATAATCTCCAATTCAGCCTGCAGTGCCCCTGCAGCTTTAAGGGCCTGAAAAATGGCAATCAGATCACGGGGCGAAACACCAAGGGCATTCAATGCCTTAACAAGCTCTCCGATGCTGACGCCCGATTCCACCAGGAATATGGGGTTCTTTCCTTCCTGAACCACAATCTCTGAGTCCGGTGTGACTACGGTTTGCCCGCCGCGCGAAAACGGCAGCGGCTGTGAAACATCCTGGGACTCATCTATCTGAATGCTCAAGTTGCCATGCGCGATACCGACGGTTGCGATACGCACATTTTCACCCATAACCACCGTACCGGTGCGCTCGTTGACCACCACCTTGGATACCACATCCGGGGTGACCCCCAGGCTTTCAATCATCGTTACAAACTGAACCGTATTGCCCAGGTAATTTTCAGGAACACTCACTCGAATCGAACCGGCATTATCGGTCTGGGCAAGCTGACTGTAAAACGCACGATTAATGGCCTGGGCCACCCGGCTGGCGGTTGTGAAATCAGGTTTGTGCAGCGCCAGCGTCAGGGAATCTTTTTCATTAAAATCTGAATGAATTTCTTTTTCCACCAGCGCTCCGCCGACAACACGGCCCACGGTGGGAAAATTCTTTTGGACCTGGTCACCGGAATTACCACTAACTGCAAATCCGCCGGTACTTACCGGTCCCTGCGCAACCGCGTAAACTTTACCATCAGCGCCTTTTAAGGGTGTGAACAGCAGCGTACCACCCTGCAGATTCTCCGCATCGCCAATGGAACTGACCAGCACATCGATTCGACTGCCCAGACTTGCAAACGCCGGAAAATTCGTTGTTACCATAACCGCCGCCACATTTTCGACATCTTCAATATCTGCCGGCTGGACGGTTACGCCCATTTTCTCCAGCAGACTGGCCAGCGATTGAATGGTAAACAATGAGTCATCGCTGTCTCCGGTGCCTTCCAATCCGACCACCAACCCATAGCCCACCAGGTGGTTTTCGCGTACCCCTTTGATGTCAGTAATATCCTTAATGCGAACCGCGTGGGCATCGGGTATCAAAAAGATACCGGTTGCCACGACCAGAAAAATGCAGACGATCATTTTGAAGGACCCTGGTATTTGCAAACGTTTATTCATTATTTATTTTACCTCGCCACATATAGTGGTATAAATTTAGAAGGGCCAGACTGAATTCAGCAAATTGGCCAGCCAGCCGGGACGCTGCCGGTCATTGACGATACCGCTTCCGCTGTAAGCGATCTTTGCGTCGGAGACAAAGGTGGACAGGATAATGTTATCGTCATTGATGTCCCGCGGCCGGATAACCCCTGATAAAATAATCATCTGGGTTTCATGGTTGACCAGCACCTCACGGGATCCGACAATATAGAGATTACCGTTGGGCAATACCCGGGTGACCCGACAGGTGATAAACGCACTGAGATCCCCGCTGCGCGATGTGCTCCCGGAGCCGTCAAAATCGGAGCTCATACTGCCTTTGACCGATGGATTTCCAAATGGGTCAGGTCTCGGCAGGTTGCTGGATATATTGTCTAAAACTTTGTCGCGGTACCAATCTTCCGTCCCAAACAGCGTATCGATACCGGCTTCCAGGCTGGAGGTTCGGCCGGTTTTAGTGTCGGCCGAATTGGTGGCCTTGGATGACTCTGAGATTTTGACGGTGACGATATCGCCTGTTTTACGGGCTTTGGTATCGATGAAAAAATTTTCGAACGAACTGCCGACCGCATAAAGCGAGCCATTAAATTCCGGCGGCGGCGGCAGGGGCTCCGCTTTAATCTGGATGGTTTGTTTTAACGGTATTTTTTCGGCCACCGGCGGCAGGGTCTGCCGAGTAGCGGCACAGCCTGCCAGACCAGTCAACAAAAGAGTCAAAACAGTGAATCCGATTAAATATTGGGTTCGTTTTGGCATCATTGGTTTTCCTTATTTAATTAAGGGTATTAAAAATCCACTTTAACCGTGTTCGAGTCGATCACACGGGCATGCAGTATTTTTTTAGAGTCCATATTGACCACGGGAATCCGCTCGCCCAAGCGTCCCTTTTTCTTAACCTGTCCGAGGGTCGTAATCTTCAAACCATTGGATTCGACCAGGATCACCACCAGGTCTCCCCGTTTTACCAATGGGGGCAGCTCGATGAGATCGGTCCGTAATGGGATTTGGGCCCCGACTGCTCTTTTGGTGCGTTTGCCTAAAACCGCTTCAGGGTCGCTGACGATATTGGCCGGCAAATCGGCCAGATCCATGGTTTGCACCTCAATATCGTCCTCGGTAATCGGCTTGTACCTGCCAAGGGGTTTGCGCGTCACAACCACCGGACCCAGGATTTCAATGGTTGCGGTCGCCCAAACTTTTTTTTGCGAATGTCCATTGACACTGAAATCCACTGCAATTGAACATTTTCCCATCAGCTCCCGGCTGCGGGGCGCGGCCACTTTGTAGGTAACGCGTCCTTTGGGCAGGATCACGCTTTGCGGAACCCGCATCTCTTTGATCCGCACGGTCTTGTTGTCCCGCGAGATATTCCGAAAAATAAAATCAGAGACAATTTGCTTTATTTCCTGTTGTTGAATCTTAACGTGACTGCGCGCCACTTCAACGAGCTGGGGAACTTCCAAAATTACCGCGGATAAATCAACATGGTGCCGCTTCAGGCGCATCTCCAGGTAACGGCGATCGTATTGGCGCGCTTTACCCGGCAAGGGTGCTTTGCCAATGACGATATTCTTTAGCTGTTGAATCCAGCGGGCGTCGCTGCCCTCAATTGCGGCAATCTGACCCAGTAAGACTTCGTGCCCTTCGATTTCAACCCGATCATGAACCCGGATGACGGCCGTCTGGGTCGCGCATAGCGCTGCCGGCCATGCCCAGAGAGATGCAGCGGTCAAAAGGAAAACCAATCCGAAGTAAAGACGCTTTGGTATTTTCGCTTTTAAGCTATGTGTGTTCATTTTCATCCATTATCGTTTAAGATTATTGGCCATCTGCAACATTTCATCGGATGTCTGAATGACCTTGCTGTTGGTTTCATAAGCTCGTTGAGCGGTAATCATACTAACCATTTCATCCACGACACTCACATTGGACATTTCCAAAAATCCCTGGGCAATCGATCCCAATCCGTCTTCACCCGGTGTACCGATAATTTCATCCCCGGAGCCCTCGGTGGGAACGAAAAGGTTTTTACCCAGACTTCTCAGCCCGGCTGCATTAACGAAACGGGCCAGTTGCAGCGTGCCGATTTCGCTCGGGGTGGCGTCGCCGGCCTGGATGACGGACACGGTTCCATCCATCCCCACGGTAATGGAAATCGTATCGGTTGGAATCGTCAATTGGGGCACCAGCGGGAAGCCGTCCGCATTGACGATGCGGCCATCGGCATCCAGCTTGAATTCTCCGCAGCGACTATAGGACGTGTCTCCATTCGGCAGTTCGATCTGGAAAAACCCATCACCTTCAATGGCCCAGTCGAGCTCGTTCTGGGTATTCTCAAAATCACCCTGGCTAAACATTTTTTGTACCGCCGAAGGTCGGGTGCCATGCCCCAGTTGGATGCCCGTCGGAATCGTGGTATCTGCCGATGAGGCCGCACCTGCCGGTCGCATGCTCTCGTACAGCAAGTCCTGAAACTCCGCCCGACTTTTTTTGAAACCGGACGTGTTCACATTTGCCAGATTGTTTGCAATCACGTCGATATTGAGCTCTTGAGCTTGCATACCGGTGGCTGCCGTCCACAAACTGCGTATCATATTACCTCCTGGTGTTTAATTACTCGTTAACCGTTATTCGTTATTGGTTATTCGTAACTGCTGACCTTTTCGACTAACCCTTCACTAGGCTGACCGACCGACATCGTTAATCAGCTTGGCGTTCATATCATCGACGGAACGCATCATCTTCTGATAAGATTCGTATCCGCGTAGCACTTCGATCATCTCGGTCATCATTCTGATCGTATCGACATTGGATAACTCGAGAAATCCCTGACTGACCTTAAGACCTTCGTCGAGCTCCTCAAGCGCATTGGGCTGCAGGGCGCGATAATAGTTGTGCCCCGCTTTTTCAAGGGCATGCGATTGCGTAAAATCGACGATGCGCAGGCGGTCGACTTGAGATCCGTCAACAGTCACAAAGCCGTCCTCGGATACCGAAAATTCGCGCTTCTCATCAGATGGCTTCGTCAGTTTTATCTGAATCTCACCCCCCTGCCCCAATACCGGCCAGCCGTCCTGGGTCACCAGCACCTCATCTGCGTTAACCGTGAAATCTCCCCGGCGCGTATACTGGACACCATCCGGTGTCTGCACACAGAAAAAACCGTTGCCGGACAGCGCCAGGTCAAATGGGCTGCCGGTTTTTTTCATTCCACCTGCTGAAAAATCCGTGTATGTGCCATACCTCATCCAATATTCATGGGCCTGGGGTTGGCCCGATTTAACGGGTAGCTGCTTGCTATTGATCGCTTCCGAAAGGTCAAAGGCCCGGAAACGACCCCTGTCTTTTTTAAAGCCAACGGTATTGGCATTGGCCAGATTGTTGGCAAGCAGCTGCAATCGTTTCTCGTATGCCAGGGCCCCGGTCGCAGCCATATAAATCGATCCACTCATTGAAGAACTCCTTATCTCAAATCGCCCGTATAATAATTAGATAAACCACCTAGGGCCTCCAGGAAATCAGCTGACGATTTTGAAGGCCGCTAATCAAACCGCCGCTATTAAATGCAAGACACATACCAACAGCGCCTTTCATTTCCCTTGAAAACAAGCAGAACAAAAATGGGTTTGTCGACGGCAGATAAGATTTATTATTGAATTATTTCAGTGTATTATAAAATTTTCAGTTGCCCGGCGCCGGGGGTCATAAAATCGACATCTTTATCCAATTGGATTTTTTGAATCTATGCGCAAACCGATCAACCGGATCGGGTATTTTTTGCCGATTCGATCCGGATTTGCCTAGCAGGCAATCACCCTGACGGGTTTCAGAAAATTGAGACGGCTTTTTGCCGGGGATGGGGTGGGATGGGAGAACGCAGCCAGAATGGCTCATTCTTGGGGGGCGTCTTTAATTTTGGCCGATTCAATGCTCAGACGCTTGAGCTTTAACACCAGATCGACTTCGCCCCGGGGGACTTTTAATTTTTCAGAAATATCGGCCAGGCTCAACCCCTGATCGGCCAGGCTTTCAATTTCACTGTAGATCGCATCGGCAACGTCCGGTTCCGATGCCTCGCTGCTGCAAATCGGCTCAATCCGGCCGGATGATGCGGACTTTAACAAACCGGGAGAAAGCTGGGTTTCTCTGAGCTCAAAATAGGCGCTTAATGTTTGATGTTCTTTATCGATGGTTTCCAATATATGATTAAAGGCCAGTTCGGTTTGCTGCCGAACGGCTTCAACCACAAATTCGGTATTTAAATTTTGTGATTTTTCAGCGGTGGGTTCATTTAGAATCAGCCGCTTGAATTTCATGCGGTTGCGAATCAGAAACAACAAAATTAAACCGCACAGACTGATTTGAGTTGCATCAAGCGCAATTTCCCAGAAATTAAGTGTGTGCAATGCCATTTCCACTCCCTGACCCGGATCCGCCTCAGGCGCAGAACCGAATTCTATTCGTTTACAATAAAGAGGTAATGTTCGGGATGTCAAAAGTTCTTAAAAATCTCAGCCCTGGAGTACTTAAGATTTCGGAATGCAGATTGCGGATTTCGGATTTTGATTGCGCGATATGTTTGATATTTCAATCTGCAATCAGCAATCTGCAATCTAAAATCCCCATTAGACTCGGACGTCAATTACTTTCTTATCAGAATCGTCTTCTGCTTCTGCTGCCTTGCTTGAGATTTCGGATTCTTTTTTTCTTTTTTTCTTCTTTTTATCTTTTTGATCTTCCTCATCTAGAAATTCTTCAAAAGGCGGTTTTTCCTCTTCGCGCTTTTTGCGATTGACTCTTTGGACTCGGCCCGAAGCCGATACGGACGGCAGCCCTTTTGGAAAATTAATGTCGTCAACCATAATTCTGTCCTCTAATTGTCGGTTTTATCCCACCTTTTCCGCCCTGCCACCTCCGAACTTGGACATTCAGTATTCACTGATCATTGATCTACATTCGATATTCGTCCGCCGCGGATGAAGTATAACGCTCAAATTTCAGGATTCAGAAACGAAGATCACTATCTAATCTTCCAGCAATTTTTGTTTCCGCAGTTTAGCCCGTAAATGTAATATGGCCTGGGAATGAATTTGCGATACCCGTGACTCGGTAATCCCGAGTACTTTGCCGGTTTCTTTCATCGTCAACTCATCCAGATAGTACAGCGAAATCACCAGGCGTTCCTTTTCAGGCAATTGTCTGATGGCCTGGGCCATGGCTCCCTTTAATTCTTTTAATTTGGTTATGACGAGGGCATCATCTTCATTATTGACCAGATAACTCAGCAGTTTTTCTTTTTCGTCTCTGGAGGATACTCCCAATTCTTCGAGACTGATGAAGGAGATGCTCGACATTTGTTTGGTGCGATAAACCTGCTCCAGATCAACACCCAATTCCTGGGCAATCTCGCTGTCGTCCACCGCACGACCCAACTTCTGTTCCAGCCGCAGGTAAACAGATTCCAATTCCCTTATTTTCCGCCGATTCGATCTTGAGAGGAAATCCCGGGCACGCAACTCGCTGAGCACCGCTCCTTTGATCCGGAAAATCGCATAGGTCATAAATTTATTGTCGCGCCTGGGATCGTAACGATCCACAGCCTGAATCAGCCCGATAACCCCGACATTCATCAGATCATCGATATCCACGGTTGATGGAAGATGTACCGCCAGTCTTTGAACGATGCGTTTGACATAGGGCAAATATTCGGTAATTAACTGGTCGCGATACGCTGGATCTTTAGGGATTATTTTTTTTGTTCGTGTCTGTGCCAGTGCCATAGAATTTTATTTCTCCAATTACGAAAAATTATTTTCAACCAGATGGTGCCAGAAAAAATTGGAATCGCCTTTGGGCACATTTGTCGGCGGCTGGGTGAATATTTTGCGGGCCAAATCTTCAAAACATTTGCTGGCGCGCGTATCCGGATAAAGCTCGCTGACCAGTTTCTGCTGTTTGACACCTTCAGTCATCTTGGCATCAACCAGCACACTTCCCAAATAATCGACGGTTATGTCTAAAAATCTTTCTGTAACCAGATGCAGCTGTCTGAATACCTCTCTGCCTTGTTCAGTCGTGTTGGCTAAATTGACGATGACCTTACAACATTTCTCAGCATACTTCAGGGAAAGCACTTTCATTAATGCGTAAGCATCGGTAATGGCGGTCGGCTCGGGTGAAACCACCACGATGATTTCTTGAGCGGTCACGTTAAAGTCCATGACATTCGAAGAAATTCCAGCGGCGGTATCGATAAGCAATAAGTCGACCGAATCAATCACCCCGTCCAGTTCACTCAGAATTTTAACCTTTTGCTCCGGGGTCAGTTGGGTCAACTCTTGAATGCCCGAGGAAGCCGGAAGAATGAGCATATTGCCCGGTCCTTCGACAATGATGTCGCCAACTGATTTTTCGCCCATGATGACATGCGATAAGTTGTATTTCGGAGCCAGCCCCAGCAGAACATCGAGATTGCCCAATCCCAGGTCTGCGTCCAGAATAAGCACCTTTTTACCCATGCGGGCAAAGGTATAGCCTAAATTGGCCACAATATTGGTCTTACCGACACCGCCTTTACCGCTGGTCACCGCGATCACCCGGGTATGGGTCTTGCGCCCGGTTTGCGGCTTACCGGTCAACGCACAACCGGTTTTATGGACTTTCATGCGGTCTGATAGACGGATGACATTATCTGAGGGGTTATTTGACTTCATTCAGTTTCGGGCTCCTTTCGCAACATATCCATCATCCATTACGAGTAGTTTGAGATCCGCACATTATCCCTCGTGGGCAATCCGGTTTTAAAACGGCGGCTTCGGGCCGGCTGGCAATCTTGACAGGGCATAAAATGCTCCACTTTGGCTGCCTGCACATCTGAAAAGGTAATTCTGTTCTTTGATTTGATTTTTTGGGTCCATTTGCAGTCGGGACGATGAAACACATCGGAATTTTTGTTGGCGACAAAGTAGTTGTCGTCAACGCGGGCAGCGGCTTTAAAAGGGGATTCATCCGGCCTGCCCGAATTTAGAAATGCTTTACGATTCTTGAAACTGCCCAGCAGGTGTTCGACAATTTGATCCATTGATCCGGTTTCGATGGCATTGGGGACCTGACGGCCGTTGGTCACAAAAGACAGGGGCAACCGGTGACGCATCAGCACGTTGATTAAATTTCCATAGGTGCAGCTTTCATCGAGCTTAGTGAAAATTAAATACTGAACATCAAGCGTATTCAAGCACCTGAGGGTATTGAGCAAATCGCTTTCTTTGGCCATCGTCGATAATGCCAGGTGAATTTCAATGGCACCAATGCAGTCCAAACACGCCTTGAGATCATCGATTTGGTCTTGTTTTTGGGGATTGAATCCGGAAGTATCCACCAGGACCATGTCAAATTTCCGGAATTCATTAACGGTCGCCTTAAAAGCAGAAGACGTGGCCGCTGCTTTAACGGGGATTCCAATGGCTTTGGCATATACCTTCAGATCCCCGGTGCCCCCGACGCGATCGGAATCAAGTGAAATGAGCGCAACATTTTTATGGCGTTCAATGGCATGCCGGGCAGCCAGTTTAGCGACCGTCGTTGTTTTTCCGACCCCGGTGGGTCCTACAACCGCTACCACCTGACAACCGGATTTTGGGCGAAACTGCGCTTCGGCCCCGTTTCTTTTTTGTTTCAGTATATTTGAAATGCTTGAAATGATCCGGCCCGGTGTATCGAATCGCTCTCCCCCCTGATATTTGGCTGTTAAGGCGTCAATGATATCATTGGCAATATCCCGTTTAACTTCCTGGGACAGCAGATGCTGAAAGACATCCGCAAGCAGATCATCGCCCCCTAATCGAGCACGGTTTGCGGGTTGATGGGTCCGCTTCCGATCGTACAGGGTTTTAATTCGACTGCCGGCCGATTGCCGAAAATGACGCTTGCGGGGGGTCCCAAGGCTGATGGGTTCGTTGTGGCGGTAACTGTTCAAAGCGCCTGCGTTTAATGCCGGATTAAATTCAGCCGGGAGATGATAACCATCAACAGCAGCGGTAACCTCCACGCCCACTGATTTTATCAGGCCGATAATTTTATTCTCTTTTTTGAGACTGCGTGCGGATAGAATTACCGCGTCGGGGCCCAGCTCATTTTTAATCAGCCGCAAGGCGGTCGTCATATCTTTGGCTTCAAAGCGTTTAATCTGCATGGTTAAGCTCCAGCATGTCTAAAGATTGGATTTCAACGTTACTTAGAATTTCATCGTATGACAGCACAATGACGTGGGGCAGAAACCGATCGACCAGCCGTTTAACATGGTACCGGATCTGGGCGGAACACATCACCACCGGTTGGTAACTCAAAGAAGACATTTTTTCTAAACTGGCGGCCAGATTGTTCATCATCTGTTGTGCAACGGACGGATCCAGCGATAAAAAACTTCCCTGATCGGTTTGCTGCAATGCGCCTGAAATCGTGGATTCCAGGCTGTGCCCCAGCGTAATGGCGGAAATATTGTCTTCCGGCGTTAGGTGCATTTTGGTTATCGTTCGCGCCAGTGCGTGCCGCACGTGTTCAGTTAAAATATCCTGATCCTTGGTAGCCGGCGACCAGTCCGCCAGCGTTTCCAGTATCGCCAGCAGATCTCGAATGGGAACCTGCTCCCGTAAAAGATTTTGCAAAACCTTAACGACACCGCCCAACGGTAATAAATTGGGAACCAGCTCTTCGACGACTTTCGGATGGGTTTCTTTTAAGTTGTCCAATAATTGCTGGACATCCTGTCTTCCCAGCAATTCGTGGCAGTGCCGCTTTACGATTTCAGACAGGTGCGTGGTCAGCACGGTCGCCAGATCCACCACCGTAAACCCCTTGGCCAGCGCGTTTTCTTTGGCATCTTCTTTTATCCACAGAGCCGGTAACCCGTAAGTGGGTTCTCGAGTGGCGATACCGTCTATTTTCTCTTCAGTGGCGTTTGGGTTCATGGCCAGATAATAATTGGTCCTCAACTCCCCTCTGGCGATTTCATTGCCCTTGAGCAAAATAGTGTATTCGCCGGGTTTTAACTGCATATTGTCCTGAATATGGACCGGCGCGACAATGATCCCCAGCTCGCGCGCAATCTGCCGGCGCAGCGATTTAATTCGATCCAGCAACTGCCCGTCCTGCTCGATGTCCACCAGGGGAATGAGCCCGTAACCCACTTCAATCGCCAGCGTATCCAGCGGCGGCAGCGCGTCAAACTGGTCTGCCGGTATGGCTTTTTCTTTCTGCTCCTTCAACTCTTCTGCGACCCTGGCGGATTCCTTTACAGACCGAAAAATGGTGTACGCCAACCCGCCGGACAGAACGGATAAAGTCAGGAATGGAATGGTTGGCAGTCCGGGCACCAGACCCAAGCCGAAAAGGACCCCTGACGCCACAGCAATGGCCTTGTGCTGTACGAGTATTTGAGAGGCAATTTCGTCTCCCAGGCTTGAATCCGCACCGGCGCGCGTAACAATGATGCCGGCGGCGGTCGACACAATCAGGGCCGGCACCTGGCTCACCAGACCATCACCGATGGTCAGCAAGGTGTAATTCTGGGCCGCACCGGCAAAACTCATATCTTTTTGAAAGACGCCGATGGCAAGTCCGCCGATAATGTTAATCAGGGTAATGACAATTCCGGCGATCGCATCGCCCCGTACGAATTTATTGGCACCGTCCATGGCACCGTAATACTCGGCTTCCTTGGCAATCAATTCCCGTCGTTCGCGGGCTTCCTGTTCAGTGATCAAACCGGCATTCAGATCCGCGTCGATGCTCATCTGTTTGCCGGGCATGGCGTCCAGGGTGAAGCGCGCCGCCACTTCGGCAATTCGACCGGCACCTTTGGTGATCACCAGAAAATTAATGGCCACCAGGATTAAAAAAACGATAATTCCCACCAGATAATTACCGCCCACCACAAAACCGCCGAAAGCCTTGATGACTTTGCCGGCGGCCAGGGTCCCTTCATTGCCGTGCAGCAAAATAATACGGGTGGAGGCGACGTTGAGTGCCAGTCGGAACAAGGTGACCAGCAGCAGAATTGAAGGAAAAGACGACAGCTCGAGTGGTTGCTGGACGTACATGCTGGCTAAAAGAATGATCAACGAAACCGTAATACTGAAGGACAACAGCAAGTCCAGCAGCAGGGTCGGCAGCGGCATCACCATAAATACCAGGATGCCGACCACTGCCACAGCCATAAAAAGGTCGCTGCTTTTGGCAACAAATGGAATTTGACCAGCAAGTTGGGTCTGATTTGCCAATTTTCTTTCCTTATCGATATTAATCTCTCACCGGGCGTCCCGGCGGTCATCATAAAAAGGTAAATCCATTATCTAATTTTGGGCCTGCGCCCAAGACCACAATCGGTCTCCAATCCAACCTGTCCATGCTAAGCGGTCTGATACATGCCTTTGAGGCGATACACATATGCCAGCACTTCGGCTACTGCCCGATAGAGCTCCGCCGGGATATATTCACCGATTTCCACCATTTTATGCAGGGCCTGGGCCAGCGGTTTATCTTCGAGGATCGGCACCTTGTGGTTTCTGGCCGTTTCTTTTATTCTTTCCGCAATGTGACCGGAACCTTTGGCGACCACCGTGGGCGCCACCATCGCTGCCGCATCAAACTTCAGTGCCACCGCCAGATGGATGGGGTTGGTAATGACGACATCGGCCTCAGGGACCGCTTCCATCATCCTGCGGGCCGCCATTTCCAGCTGAACCTTTCGTATCCGGCCTTTTACCTTGGGATCACCTTCGCTCTGCTTGCGTTCGTCTTTAACCTCCTGCTTGGTCATCTTGAGGTTCTCCTCATACTGCCAGCGCTGATATAAATAGTCGAGGACCGCCAGAATGATGAGTGCCAGGCAAACAAAAAAAAAGATCTCAAAGGCCAGCTTGGCGATAAAAAGAAGAATGTCGCCGACTTCCTGCTGCATCAGACCGGGAAACTTTGTGGTTTCCTTACTGACAACCCCGTAGGCAATTCCGCCGACAAGCAGTAATTTAAAAACGGATTTGATCAGCTCCACCAGCGATTTTAGGGAGACAAATTTTTTCATACCCGAAATCGGGTTGAGTTTGTTCAGTTTGGGCCGCATGGGCTCGCTATGAATCTCAAATCCGATCTGACCGATGTTTCCCGCCAGGCCGGCAATTAGAACCGCCGCGAAAAAAGGGATTAAAATCAAGAACACCTGCTTAAAAATTCCCACTGAAAAGGCACTGACATCGGAAACCGCATCGAGCCGCAGGGTGTCGAGCCGTTCATAAACGCCGCTGATCACCCCGGCGATGTTCCCGAACATCCATGACCCGGCGAAATAAAAAAAACCCATGGCGGTCATTAAAATCAAAACAGACGGAATTTCCCTGCTCTGAGCGACCTGCCCTTTGCGCCTGGCCTCCTGTCTGCGTTTCCCAGTTGCTTTTTCTGTTCGTTCCTGACCGCCGCTTTCCGGCATCGTTAACCCCTATCAATTGTCGATTGACGATTGAATATTTATGGAATTGCGTCTATTTTCTTTTCTCTGCATTCTGTATTCAATCGTCAATCGACAATCGTCAATCCAAACGATCTTCAATTCCCCGATAAACCGGGATTTTCACTTCGCTCCAACCGGCATGTCCGGATTAGGCGTTAAGCCGCTGCTTTCATCAGCACAAAAATTGTGTTGCCCAGTTTGCTGAACACGGTTTTTAAAAAAGATGATAAATACGGCAGGCTGAAACCGATAAATAACAGCCCGATGATTATTTTTAGCGGCATGGCCACAAATAACACGTTCATCTGGGGCACCGTGCGGGCGATGAGCCCAAAAGCAACGCTGGTGAGCAACAATGCGGCGATGACCGGAGCCCCGACTTTAATGGCAATCACAAACATATTGCCGGCAATGTGCATCAACTGCCCAATCAGGGAACCGCTGATCTTAAACCCAAAGGGCGGCACCAGCTGAAAGCTGTCGGCCAGCGCCATTAGAAACCAGTGATGGGCATTTATGCTTAGAAAAATCAAAAAAGCAAACAACTGAAAAAATTGCGCCAGAAGCGGAACCTGCTGGCCGGCGGAAGGGTCCATCACCCTGGCAAGCGCCAGGCCCATTTGATAACCCGATATCTGCCCTGCCATTTGCAGACCGACAAAAATCAAATTGACCGCCATACCGATGGTGATTCCCAGCAGGATTTCGCCGATGGCGCCAACGACGAAATTTCCGAGATTCGTCAGCACCGGAAAAGCCTTCAAATCCAGCAGGGGAAACAAAATGATGCTGGCGGCCAATGCCAGCCCGAATTTAAATAAAACCGGTATGCTTTTGCTTTTAAATATCGGCATGCTCATCAAGATGGCTCCGACCCTTAAAAAGATCAGGAAAAACATCTGTAACTGCATTAATGAAATTGAAATCGATATCATTACTGAGCACCGTCAGCGTGCATTGGATTACAGAATCCGGTTTGCATCAGCGAATATAAATCACCATGTTTGTGAACACATTCGTGGTAAACGTGAGCATGGTTTGCATCATCCACGGCAAAAAGAATAACAGCGCACACGCCACCGCCAGCATTTTGGGAATAAAGGTCAGCGTCATTTCGTTGATGGAGGTTGCGGACTGGAATATGCTCACCAACAGCCCCACCAGCAGAGCCGACAGCAGCATGGGTGCCGCCAGCAGGATGGCTGTTTGAATAGCTTCAAAAAAAAATCCGGTTAAAAATTCAGGAGTCATGTCGCTTGGCTCGATTTTGGATTTACGCAAAACTTCTGACCAGGGAACCGATCAGTAAATTCCACCCATCGGCCAGAACAAATAACATTAATTTAAACGGCAGCGATATCATGATGGGGGGCAACATCATCATTCCCATTGAAAGCAAAACACTGGCCACCACCATGTCGATGACCAAAAACGGAACATACAGCAAAAGACCGATCTGAAACGCTGTTTTGACTTCACTGATGATAAATGAGGGAATCAGAACCGAAGTGGGAATATCAGTGACATCTTTGGGCCGTTCGACTTTGGCGATATCAACGAACAGGGCCAGGTCCTTTTCACGGGTCTGCTTGAACATAAATTTCCGCAGCGGTTCAACGGCATTTTGCAACGCCTGCTGCTGATTAATTTGGTTGTCTAAATAGGGCTGCAGTGCCTTCTGGTTGATCTGGTGCCAAACCGGGGTCATGATAAAAAAGGTTAAAAACAACGCCAGGCCGATGATGACCTGGTTGGGCGGCATTTGCATCGTCCCCAGTGCCCGTCGCAGCAGCGACAGCACAATTACAATTCGCGTAAACGAGGTCAGCATAATCAAAATGGCCGGCGCCAGGGA
>Ga0255055_10000834_pt1 | contig 23518 bp, 23 predicted proteins | sample JV7_2_27_MG_FD_188633 | JGI IMG/M metagenome (GOLD analysis project Ga0255055, IMG submission 188633) | Seawater microbial communities from Jervis Inlet, British Columbia, Canada - JV7_2_27 | ecosystem: Environmental > Aquatic > Marine > Inlet | place: Canada: British Columbia | collected...
AGAAAATGATGATGAATCAAATAATACTGAAGATTATTAAATCTCAAGACGCAGTTTAGATCAGATATTTTTAAATTTTAATTCTTCTTTATATTACTTACAATCTACTTTATTTAATCAGATATAAGTAGCAAAGAGTTAACATCTGATTAAATATGTTTGAACAAAATTATAGTATTTTGAAATTGAACTTACAGATGATAACCAATAGGTACAAGATTCTTATGACTTTTTTTTCGATCAAAAATATAGGTTATTTTCAATGTTTGTTTCAATAGTGTGAGCGTAGTCCTTGAAGACTACTTCGGAAAATAGATTTTTAACTTCTTTTAATAATTCAGTTATCGAAATTAGAGTAGAAAGAAGTTGAAACGAAATTGTTAACTTGATAAATAATGGCTCAAAAAAACGAGATATTTGTTTTTCAACACCAAAAATTTATACTCAGAGTTTTCCCCAGATTTATTTATGTTAAATCGATTTTTATAGGCGATGGAAGAGTTTAAATAGGAATTATGATATATTTTAAATATTAAATATAAAATATTCTCTGGACACAGAATTATTTAATTATTTAAATACAAAATATCTTAAAATCTAATTGACGAGGTGGCTAATTCGATATGACGGATTAGCATGTCAATAATATATCACAGGGAAAGAAAAAAGAAGAAAAAATATCCTCGAAACAGAATTAGCAGAAAAGTTCTCCATAGACAAAAAATCAGGAAAAAAATCCTTAAGTCTCGAGGGTGGAAACTTAATTATCCAGAGCTCTTCGAATACTCTGATAAGTTTCCATATATCGTCAAGAAAAAGTAAAAAGTTTGAATTTTTTTTTATTATTATTATTTAATTATTCATGAGGTAACAGTAATACTAAAGACATTATTAAGATTAATCCGCTTAGGAAAATTAATGCTTGAATTATTGATTTCTTCAAATCTTTCTGTTTTAATAATTCAGGCATAAGCTCAGTGCTGGCTATATATAAGAATCCCCCACCAGAGAAAGCTAAGAAAAAGAAGTTAAATACTTCTAATATATCAGACAATACAAATGCCAATAAACCCCCAAGTAAGGCAATCATTCCGCTGAGAAAGTTAAAGAGAAGAGCTTTCTTTTTTGAAAAACCACCATATATTAAAATGCCGAAATCACCTATCTCCTGAGGAAATTCGTGAAATAAAACAGCTAGCGTTACAATTACTCCATTTCTAGTTCCACTCAGAAACGCAACCATTATGATGATCCCATCTAGAAAATTGTGGAGACCATCGCCAACTAAGTTAAGAAGCGCAAAACTCTTAACATTACCTCCCCTTTTAACCGAAGTTCCTACGCCTTCATCTGTACCAACATAACAAACTAGCTGATCGTCTTTTTCGTGAGCATGCCCGTGAAACCAATAAATGAATCTTTCAATTATAAAAAATGTTACAAAACCAAAAATGACAAGGATAAATAAAGAACTCTCTGCGATTACAACGCCTCCTTCGTTCAGTTCTTCAAGATGGTGAAGAGATTCGGGGATTAAATCAAATAATGCCGATGCAAGAATAGTACCAGTAGCAAATGCTACTAGAATAAATAATATCTTATCTAAAGTTGCTTCTCTAATAGAAATCATAAATAATCCGATTAAGCTTAAGCTACCAATAACTAATATCATTATAAATCCTAGTACTACTTCCACATTCATCATCTATGAGTTTTGCTAACCATTATTAAATCTATAATTATCTTTAGAGTGAAATTATTATAGATATATTTAAAGGGACTGCACTTAAAAGGAATTTGGTTCCGTAATATATGAATTTACTGTTTAAAAATCAAGTGATATTCCTTGAAAAAAAGAAAAAAAGAAATTTTTAATTTTTAGGTTCTATTTATGACTTTTTTGTTTTTTACGAATTAATGTTAGCAGAGTAATTACAGAAACAACTAGAACTAAAAATATCCCCATATATCCAGGAATTTCTCCACCATCGGGTGGTGGAGTTGTGCCCCCCCCTAATGTTCTTGTTATGGACCCTCCTATGTTACATGTTGCCGTTACTTGAATAGTAGATCCATTATTGGTTACTACAAATAACTCATAAACAAAAATAAGCAAATCGGGTTGACTTGAATAGGGATAGAAAAAGTCGAAAGATCCATTAACTAAAACTTCTACTGAAGCTACGAAATGTGTGGTGTTGTCAGATACTCCGTGAGTGATTGTTACAGTTAGAATATTCGTGTTTGAATTGTATGACAAGTTCATATCGTCTGGTGGGTGTGCTCTAACATTTACTCCTGCTATGGTCAAGAATACGATAAAGAAGACCGATATAAAATAATATATTTTTTTTTTAGGCATTTTTATCAAGTTTTTGGTTAGAACTTCATTTAAGTGAATTATGATTAAATTTTTAACAATTTAGCTAATAATAATTAAATCAATAAATTATCTTAAGAAAAGAATTATAATAAATATATTTAAAGAGATCATACTTAGAATGAATTTGGTTCCGGAGTATATGAATTTACTGTTTAAAAATCAAGTGATATTCTTTTAAAAGAAGAAAAAAGAAATTTTTAATTTTTAGGTTCTATTTATGTCTTTTTAGTTTTCTACGAATTAATGTTAGCAGAGTAATTACAGAAACAACTAGAACTAAAAATATCCCCATATATCCAGGAATTTCTCCACCATTGGGTGCTGGTGGGGTCCCCCCCAATGTTCTTGTTATGGACCCTCCTATGTTACATGTTGCTGTTACTTGAATAGTAGATCCGTCATTGGTTATTACAGTATATTGATAAATAAAAATAGTCAAAGAAGGTTGGTTTCCATAGTTATGGCCTTGGACTAATGATCCGTTAACTCTGATGTCTACTGAAGCTACGAAATGTGAGGTGTTGTCAGATACTCCGTGAGTAATTGTAACAGTGAGAGTATTTGTACCTGAATTGAATGACAAGGCCATATCGTCTGGAGGGTGCGCTTTAACATTTACTCCTGCTATGGTCAAGAATACGATAAAAAAGACTGTTATAAAATAATATATATTTTTTTTAGACATTTTTATCAAATTTCTGGTTTAATCTTCACTTTGGCGATTTATAGTTATAGATTCAATAATTTAGTATTTAACTATTTACTTTATAATTTTTAAACATATAAAAACGCTAATTTCTTGCCTACCTATATTTGTTAAAACATCCAATATTATAGTTCTATAATCTAAAGGGCTTTTATAAAATAATAATAAAAATTAAAAAGTGGAAATTCTAATTAAAACTAAGTTTTAATAAATCAAATAAGCATCCTTATGTTGAAAATAAATTTTAAGAAAAATAGGCGGAGTAGAAATACTCTATATCTAATCGTGATTTCACTGCTTTTGATCCAATTTTATAATTTAGCTTCACCCGGGATAGCAGCGGATCCTGTAAGAACGGATATTTCCGTTCAAGTAGCGAACGGTATGATAAATAATAACACTGCATATCCCGATCTACTTGTTTTAGACGTAAGAACCGTAGAAGAATTTAACACGAATCATTTGCATAACGCTACTTTGATCCCACTTGCCGAACTTGGGGGAAGGTTGGCTGAACTCGCATCCTATAATGATACGGAGATTATTGTATATTGTAGGAGTGGAAGTAGAAGCCTACAAGCAAGCACCATCTTGGTTGATAACAACTTTACGAAAATATTCAATATGTTGGGGGGAATTAACGCTTGGATTGGTGCGGGTTACGATTATTGGTTAAATGAAAATGCACCGACTATTGATATTGTTGTTATAATAGTAATTTTTGTATCTATAATAGGAATTATCGCTGTTCTGGTCCTCTTTTATAGGAGAAGATTGAAGTTAAGGAAGAGTGATTAACACCTGCAAGTTTAGTATTCCAAATTATAAAACTTAATAAATTAAAAAAGTTAAGTGAATTTATGACTACAACAATTTACTACTTTACTGGAACGGGTAATTCGCTGAAGATTGCCAAGAGTCTTTCAGAAAAGTTAGAAGAATGCGAACTTGTACCTATTGCAAAAGTTTGGGAAGAGGATCAAATTATTTTGTCGACTGAAAAAGTGGGATTTGTTTTTCCTCTATACTATGCCGGTTTACCTAAAATAGTCTATGATTTCTTAAATAAAATCGAACTCTCTAGGTCCAATTACTTCTTTGCTGTCGTAACTTATGCTGGAGATATTAACACAACACCCTTGGTGCAAATAGAAGAAATTTTAAATACGAAATCAAAAGCGTTAAGTGCGGGATTTTATATACAGATGCCAAACAACTTTATCTTAGGTTATGATATTGACTCAGAAGCGCACCAAAAAAAAAATTTTGAAGAAGCAAATAAAAAAATTGACACAATTCAAGAAGCTGTTGAGAAAAAAGAAAAAACTCTGAGTAAAGAAATCTTGGAGAAACATAGAATTAAGAGCGAAAAATTCAATAAGGGTTTTCGTGATAAAGTTTATGGATATGACAAATCATTCTACACTGAAGACACTTGTACCAGTTGCGGAATATGTGTAAATGTATGTCCGGTAAATAATATCACGCTTGATGAGGGTAGACCTCGATGGCAGCATAAATGTCAGCAATGTTTAGCTTGCATTAACTTTTGTCCTGAAAAATGTATCCAATTTGGTAATACAACAATGAAAGTGCAAAGATATCACCATCCCGAAATTACTGTAAAAGATTTAATCAATCAGAAAAATTAGATTTCTCTCTCTAATTTTGTTTTCGTCTTTTTAATTTTGGAATGAACATCGGGACATTTTCCTTATATTTCTTATAGGTTTCGCCAAATTCTTTAACTAACTCTTTTTCTTCTTTCCAGGCAATCAAAAGATTTAGTAGAATCACTATAGGTGTAAAAATTAAAGAAAAGAGCGACGATAACAAAAAAGAAATTCCAATATGGGCTAATACTCCACCAAAGTATTGTGGATGTCTAATTAGAGAATAGATTTTAGTTGAAACGATCCTTTCTGTTCTATGAGTTTCTGCTACTTTGAGAGAAGTTTCTCTTACACTCACAATTCCAAACCAAGCGCCTATTAGAATAAAAGGAATAGAGATTATTAAATGAAATATTGGGATTGAAAAGTTTATAATTGGGATAACTAAGCTGGGATTTTGCAAAAAAGGAATTATTAAGCGAGGTTGAGGTGAAATCCAGATTCCAAACCAAAATATAAAAAATCCCCATCCCGAAGTAAGCCCGAGTATCCCAGTGATTTTATTCCCTTTATCCACCCCATATTTTTTTTGAAACTTTATATGTTCAACAGAGAAAAAATGAAGTGGAACCATACAGCACATACCTAAAATGGAAAAAATAAACCACGGATACATTTTTATAATCCTCTTCTATGTTTAAAAATTAAATATTAAGTCTCCCACGCATTTTTCTTGAGTATGCAACAAACATTCATTAATTTTGGGTTCAAGTCTGTATTTAACCCCTATAACAACTAACCAACAACATAAGCGATATATAAGGCCGCACTCATACTTCTCATTAATCCCAATCCTTTTCATTCCCTCGTAAGCGAAGCATTTTCCCATTTCCCAATGTAGGACATTATGTCTAGGAAAAGTATAATTAAAATCCATAAAATCCCCTTTTAAAATCGAAAAACCGTTGTTAATAAATGTCTTTAGTTGTTCAAAGGTTTTAACCTCAGTTTTTTCCACTCCTAAAGCTTTCTGAACTCGTTGGACTTCAAATGGTGAAAGAGTTTTAATCGAAGCTTTATTTAATTTGTTTGCGGTCTCGATACCAAATTCCTTGACACAATTATAAAACCATGAACCGTCGTGAGTCATCCAACATTTTACGAGAAGTTCTTTTAGCTCGTGCTTGCTTAATTGCTCGAATAACTTCACTTTAACAATCTCCTATTAAATCTTCAAACTTAATTTATATTTAATAGGCTTAAATAAAAGATTAATTAATTCATTAGATTAATTACAAAAGTAAAAAGTTTCATGGCGTCACGAATTTCGATCTCTTAATATTTCGTGAGATGTAAATGAGTATAATTAAAAATGTAATGCCAGAAGCTATTATGTAAACAAAGATAAGATATATGTTTATTATCGCAACAAAACCCGCTATGATGGGGGTCACACCAAAACCAATTCCAATTACAATCTCATTTATCGTTGAATATCTTCCTGTGTTTTTTTTCGCTCCATAGTCAAGCATGATTTTCATTGATGTTCCATGGATTAAACCGAAAAAAAGACCTGAAATTGCAAAAATAATAGCTATATACCATATAGATCCAATATAGAAAATAGTAAACGTCATTACTGTGAGAACCGCAAAACTCGATAACATTGAGATTTTTCGTTTGTAAACATTCATTACGTTAATCAAAGTTAAACCAGTTAGTTGTGCTAGTTGGATTCCTCCCTGAACAAGATAAGTAGAATACGATTCTAACGAATTTAGTTTTGCAAAAACGGGGTAGGTAAATAGCATAATACTTTTCGAAGTCGCTAAGAAAATTATTCCGATCCAAGAGAATACAATAGGAAAACTCATCATAGTAGGTTTTGAATTTTTTTTAGCGATCATCTTAAAATCTTCTCCAATTATAGGATTTTCTAAATGGATTTGAATTTCTTCTTTTGGTATCTGGATAACGGAGTCTTTATTTATGAAAAAACTAACGGGGATTAATAGAAACGACAAACACCAAGAAATAATCAACGAAATATAATCGTTCAACAAAAGAGTCCACACGAAACCCAAAATTAATCCAATTACAAAGCCCAGATTCCAGGAAAAATTAAAATTTCTGAAATTCTTTTTTGCTTTTTCACGAGTACTTAATTTCTGCCATCTACTTAACAAATTCATACAATTTGGCCAAAATAATCCCATTGAAAGCCCTAAAGATACACGACAGATTATTAAAAACCACGCTTCAGTGTATATTATTTGAAGTCCAGTTAAGAGGGGCGTTATAATGCTACTAAATATAAGAGCATTACGGATGCCAATCTTTGAAGTGATAAATTGGCCAAGTATAGGAGCGAAAATATAAGCGATTGCTCCAGCAGAAGTAATAAATCCAAGCGTGCTTAAATCAATATTTACAACCCATAAGAGGTAGTTTGCAAGTGCTCTCTCAAAAATCGACACATATAACAGTCTCATAAACGCAATCAAAAAAATCGGCCAAGCTCGATAAGTTGGTGAATCTTGATTTATGTCAATTGGCATTTTATTAATAAGAAGAAACTTCTTCAAAGTATTTTTCTGAGATATCAAAAAAAATAGTGCTTTGCTCAAATATTTTCTTAAAAATTACATTGAACTATAAAATCGGTCTATTAAAGTTTTAAGATTGATATAAACGATCTATAATTAAAATTACTTAACTAAATAAAGAATTAGTCTGAGAATCTTAATGCCAGAAAGAGTATTAAATTATTGTCCTAACTGTGGTTTAAAATTACTTAAGTCAGTTAATTTTAAAAACAATTTTTGCTGTTATTGTGGACACCAATTAAAAATTAAAGATAATCCATCACAGGAAAATATCCAATGCACTATTTGTCATGAATTTATAAGGCATAGAAGCCCTCAAATTGTTAAATGCTCATTCTGCGGTAGCAAATATCATTATTCATGCGTGTATGATTGGTTAGTAAGCCATAATGCTTGTCCAATGTGTCAAAATGTTTTTTTAAATCCGAAGATTGTTCTTCCAAGAAATCCAAATTGAGAATAAAAACGCCTGAGAGAACCTAAAATAAAGAAATTTGCTATGAGAGGTTTAAAAAATAAAAGCATTTATCAGAAATAGGGCATAGCTCGCATTTAGGGTTATTTTTAGAGCAAATTTTATTGCCAAAATCAAGGATTGCCCAGTACATATACTTAAAATCCGTTTTAGGTAATAATTTATCTAATTCAGTATAGATAATATCAGGGCTAACTTTTACATCTTGAGGTTTAAAAACCCTCTGAATAAATCTTTTTATGTTAACATCAAAGAAAAAAGTTCTATCATTTAATCCAAAACAAGCAAAAGCGTTACTCACATAATCGGCTATTCCATTAACTGTTTTTAATATTTCAGGATCTTTAGGTATTTCTCCACTGTAATCTGTTAAGATCATCTGACTTAAGTCTTTTAAAATTTTAGCTCGTTTGTTGGACAGGCCTAATCTTTTAATATCTGATTGTAAATTAGAAATGTCTGCATTGTAAATCGTGGAGAAGTCTTCATATTTTGTAAAAAAATCATTGTAAATATTTGAAACATTTAGGGCAATTGTTTTTTGTAGCAATATTTCAGTAACCAATATTTGGTAAAGAGATCTTGATTTTCTCCAAGGATAATCTCGTTTGTTCCCTTTATACCAATCTAAAATTCTCTCCCTAACCAGACTATATATATCTTCTACAACCATTTCATTTCTTGGTTAAAATATAGTTATTATTCCTATAAATTTTCAACTTTTCGTTATAGTTATTAATTAAATATTAATTTCATTTTATTCTTATAGTTGTTTTATTCATCCAGTATTGACCTTTTCAACATTATAATGTCTGAAAAAAATAAAGTTCTAATAGATTTGTTCTGTGGAGCGGGGGGTTTATCTCTAGGTTTTGAAATGGCGAATTTTAAAGTTGACCTAGCGATAGAATTAGAAGAAAATTATTATAGAGCTTATAAAAGAAATCATCCAGGCACTCTTTCACTACATAAAGACATAACCGAATTAAAATGCAATGAAATTTCTGAGAAATTTTTTCAAAATCAAGAAATAGAGGGAATAATTGGAGGTCCTCCATGCATAGGATTTTCTACCGTTGGAAATAGGAGGCCAGACGACCCTCGTAATATGCTGATCTTTTATTTTATTCAATGGATTAAATACTTTAAACCGAAATTTTTCGTTATGGAAAATGTTCCCGGGATTCTCTCTATGGGAAAGGGTAAAGTAGTAGAAAGAGTTATTAATTTATATAAAGAAATAGGTTATAATTGTAAGATGGAAACATTATTAGCGGCAGATTACGGAGTCCCACAACTACGACAGAGAGTATTTTTTCTGGGAACTCAAGACAAATCAATTCATTCTTTAAAAATCCAAAAGACTAATAGAAATAATAGTGAAAAAAAATCAGATTTAGAGAATAATACGTTACCTTCTTATTTAACCGTTCAGGACGCAATTTCCGATATTCTTAATATAGAACCTTTTACAAAAAAGCGTACGGATGATATGATTAAACAATATTCTCACCAACATAAAACACGATATCAAAAATATCTAAGAAAAAATTCAACAGGATTATATGATCATTTTGCCCCCAATCATAGCGAATTAGTCCGCAATAGGATTTATCACATTAAACCGGGATTTAATCATAGTTCGCTACCGAAAAAATTCCAGCTTAAAGGAGGATACCCTAATATATATGGAAGACTCAGTTTAAATACCCCCGCAGACACAATTACGGGGAATTGTGGTTGTGTAAGTGCTCCTGGAAGATTTATTCATCCTATTCAAAATAGAGCAATTTCTGTTAGAGAAGCGGCAAGATTACAATCATTTCCAGATAATTATCGATTTTGTGGAACTATGAGAGACAAGTATAAGCAAGTAGGAAACGCAGTTCCTCCGTTATTGGCTTATGCCGTAGCTAATTCAATAAAGGATATGCTAAATTTGTCAAATTCAGGTATAAAATAAAAAAAAGTTTTTCCATTTTTGTTAAAAAGCATATCAAAATTTTGGATTACCACTTGTTTAACTAATGATCAGTATTTTTGTACATTTTCAAAGCCAATTCATCAAATGCATTCTTTACATTAGTACCATGCTTCGCACTTGTTTCAACGTATGCACTAGCAGATAATGATTCCTTGAAATGATTTAGTTCTTCTTTTTTAATAAGGAAATTTTCAGGATTTATTAAATCAAGCTTATTTCCTACGAAAATATTTGGGACCACGCCAATTTTACTTTCTACCTCTTCTTTCCAGTTTAAAATATTGTCGAGCGTATCTCTTCTGGTTAAATCGAACGTATAAACGATTCCATTCGCGCCTTTATAAAACGCGTATCGCACCCATTTGAAACGGGGTTGACCGGCTAAATCCCAGATTTGTAATGTCAATAAGTGTTTGACATTTGAGATTTTTACATATTTCACAAAAAAATTAGAACCAATTGTTCTTTGAGCTTCAGCTACAAATCTCCTTTTTAGGTATTTATTGACAAGTGTTGTCTTTCCTACTTCAGAATCTCCGACAATACAGACTTTATAAAAATATTTGTTAAACCCTACCATTTTTGATGTTCTTTCCGGACTTATCTAGTTTAAAATGTGATTACAGACTTATAATTTTATATTTTAGAATAAGCACAAAATAATTAACTAAGTTCGTCAATTTAAAGTTAATTTTCCTAAATTTTTTTAATAAGCGATTTATTATATTTAAAGTGTAATTAATTGTTGAAAAAAATTAGCGTGTGTTTGGTATGAGTGAAAATTTGAAGGGTTTAATAAATAAAGCTGAAGAAAACGAAAAAACACAGGCTCAATTAGAAAAAACTGTTGAAAAGTTAGAACGCAAGATAGCAAAATTAGAAAAGAGGTTAAAGGAAAATCAATCCTCTTCCAAACTTGAACTTGGAAAACCCACTACTATACAAATTGAGCCTGAAGAAATTACAATATTGAAGGATTTAATAAGTACACAAAACCAAGAATTAGCAAAAAGATATCGAGAAAAAGAGACTCTACAACAGAATATTAAAGACTTAAATGATGAATTAATCAGTATTCAAGAAAGTTTAAATGATGACATCAGAGATCAAGTAATAATAAAAACTCAGAATTCTCTTAATAACTTAATTGAAGATTATGGAAGGTTAGAGAACACAAATAATAAACTCAAAGAGATGATTTCAGAAATTGAAATTGAAAACGAGCGCCTTTTAGAAAGCACTAAGACTTTGGAAGCTAAATCCTCAAATGTTGAACGATTAGAAGAAGACACGTACAGTTTGAAAAAACAACTAAGTGATATAGAGAACACAAATAAAAAGTTCAAGGAGAAGATTTCAGAAATTGAAATGGAAAAAGAGCGTCTTTTAGAAAGTACAAAAACCTTAGAAACTAAATCCTTAAATGTTGAACGATTAGAAGAAGATACGTACAGTTTGAGAAAACAACTAAGTGATTTAGAGGAAGTTAATAAAATCCTTGAAGATTATAATTTGAGTTTAAAAACTAAAGAATTATCAGTTGATAACTTAGAGATAACTATACAGAATTTAGAGAACTTAAATAGCGAATTAGTAGAAGAGAACCAGAAGTTAGCGGAGAAATTGGATAATGTAAAGGCTGACCGGTTTCGATTGACAAAATCCGAAGTGAAAGCGTCTAATTTAGAAAAGGAGGTTGAAGCCTTACACATAGAAAATGAAGAGCTTAAACAGAAAGATGCTATTTTATTAGCTAAAACTATAAATGTCATGGAAACTCAAATAAAAGAATCACCAAAAGCACCAGAAATGTTTGTACCAGAAGAACCTTTATTTGAAGAAAAGGCAGAAGTAAAAATAGAAGAGACTTCTGAAGTGGAGAAGGCATTTGAGGAACCCGTAGTACCAAAAACTGATTTGATTACAACCAGTGATGACTTGGATCTTACCAGTGTTTCAGAACCAGAAGATACAAGTTTAAAAAATGAAATGCTAAAAGAAGAATCAGTTATTCGTAAAAAAACATGCCCCAATTGCGGAAATACTAATAAGGCTCAAATTCGTGAATTTGATGATAAAACTAAAATAATATATACCTATCCAAGAATATACGGTAAAATGTATAGATGCGGTCAATGCGGGACTGAATGGCGATAGGAACTATTTTTTTAATGGTTAACTTTTATTAAAACTAATTATTTAATTTTCAATGAAATTAATAATTAAAAAAAAGAAAAAAGGATTAGTGATTTAATGCAAAATGAAGAGATTAATTCAAACGATAATGAGGTAAAGTTCGTTAGAACTACATCAGCTTTTGATTGTGGTGGAAGATGTCCTCTAAAATTTCACGTGAAGAATGGTAAAATTATCCGTGTTGAGGGGGACGACTTAGTTGATGAAGAAAACCAACTTAGAACTTGTGTAAAATGTCGCGCTCTTCGAAAACATATTTACCATCCAGAAAGGTTAAAATATCCAATGAAAAGAGTGGGACCAAAAGGAGAAGGTAAATTTGAACGCATTTCATGGGATGAAGCTTTAGATGAGATAGCAGAAAAACTTAAATATACGAAGGAAAAATACGGTAATGAAGCAATATTCCTTCCTATGAGTGGCGGTTATATTGGAGCTTATCATCATCCGGTAGTCGCAATGATTAGATTATTTACTCATTTTGGTGGATATTCTTCGCACCATGGAAATATATCCTCTGAGGGCGCTGTTTGGGCCACCCAAGCTCAATATATGTCTCCTTTTGTAGGTCATAGCCGGGAAGACATGTTAAATTCAAAATTAATAATACTATGGGGCTGGAATCCAGCGAGAATGAATTCAGGAACAGATACCATCTATTATCTTGTTAAAGCACACGAAAAAGGTGCTAAAGTTATAAGTATTAATCCTAAATACTCAGATACAGATGTTGTTGTAGCTGATCAATGGATTCCTATCGTACCAGGTACAGATGTGGCAATGATGGTTGCCATGGCTAATGTTATGATAACAGAAAATCTTCATGACCAATCGTTCTTGGATAAGTATACTGTTGGATTCGATAAATTCAAGGAATATGTAATGGGACAAGAGGATGGTGTTGAAAAAACACCAGAATGGGCCGAAAAGATCTGCAAAGTACCAGCAGAAACGATTAGAGAATTAGCTCGTGAATATGCAACTACTAAACCAGCGGCGTTAATGGACTGTCAAGGACCGGCACGAAGTGCAATGGGCGGACAATATAATAGAGGCGCTATGACATTATCGGCAATGACTGGAAATGTTGGACGAAAAGGTGGTGCTGCTTGTGGCGGGTTAATGGGTATTCCGATGGCACACATGTTTTTTGGGCCTTTCATTATGCCTCCAAGTAGGAATCCAGTGGAAGAAAACCATCCAGACAGAATTTCAGTTAGGGGATCCGTGAACCTACAACATCGATTACGCACAAGGGTTCATTCTAATAATATGTTTGATCAAATATTAGAAGGTAAAGAAGGCGGTTATCCATACGACATAAAATTTGGATGGTTTGCTGGGAATAATTTTTTAAATCAGTTAGGCAATACTAATCGTAATGCTGAAGCATTAAAAAAGCTCGATTATATGGTCAGTGTTGAATTATTCATGACACCAACAGCCAGATATGCAGACATTATATTACCAACAACTAGTATAGCTGAGAGATCGGATTTAACTCGCCCATGGCCGTCTGGACCATATTTTGGATACATGAATAAAGCAATTGAACCAATAGGAGAATGTAAACACGATATAACCATTGCTGAATTGCTCGCAGAAAAACTTGGTATTGAAGATTTTAAAAAAGTAGATGAGACAAGACAGTTAAAGAAATTTTGGAGAGGTACAATGGATATTAAAAAAAATATCTCCGATTACGAAAAATACAAAGAAGATGGAATCTGGAGAGTAAAATTAGACGAGCCGTATGTAGCGTTTAAAAAACAAATTGAGGACATTGAAAATAATCCGTTCAAAACACCTTCAGGAAAAATTGAAATCTATTCACAAAAAGTTGCTGATGTAAACGATCCCAACATGCCCCCGATTCCTAAATATTTAAGTACTTGGGAAGATAGATTTGATCCGTTAACTGAAAAATATCCTCTACAGATGCTTTCTCCACACCCTAAAATTAGAGTTCATTCCGAATTATATCACGTTGAATGGTTAAAAGAAGTTGAACCTCACAGGTGTTGGATAAATTCCGCTGATGCTGAGCCTAGAGGTATTAAAACGGGAGATTTATTATATGTTCATAATGATCGAGGGATTTTATCAATCGAAGCACGGGTTACCGAGCGAATTATTCCTGGAGTTATCCTCATCCACGAAGGAGCATGGTATACTCCAGATGAAGAAGGTATTGATAGGGGGGGGAACCCAAATACCTTGACAAAAAACGCTTACTCTCCTGACGGAGCTTGTTGTTTAAAGACATGCCTTGTTCAAGTGAGTAAAGATAAACCAGAGGTGAAATAAAATGCAAGTTGGTTTCTATTTTGATCAAACTCGATGTATAGGATGCGATGCGTGCATTGTTGCCTGTAAAGATTGGAATGATGTTCCAGCAGGACCAGAATTTTGGATGAAAATACGATACAACGAAGAAGGAAAAACTCCAAACGTCTTCGTAAGTTATTTAGTAAGACCTTGTTATCATTGCGAAGACCCTGTCTGTATCCCCGTATGCCCCGTCGAAGCTATAACAAAAAGGAAAGAAGATGGAATCGTTATTGTGGATAGTAATAAATGTGTGGGTAACGAGGAATGCGATTCTAAATGCTTAAAAGCATGCCCTTACGATGCGCCCCAGTTCGGTCCCAAAAAGGGAGCTAAGATGCGAAAGTGTACTTTTTGCTTAGATAGACATTTAGAAAATAAAATACCAGTATGCGTTCAAACTTGCCGACCTAGGGCTCTCTATGCAGGTAATTTAGAGGAGCTTAGAGCTAAATATGGTAATGTTAAAGAAGCTGATAATTTTACTTACTCAGACCGTACTAAACCGGCGATAATCTTCAAGTCAAAAAAAAAAATGTAAGATCTTTTCTATAAACCAACCTTTATTTAGCATATCAACTTGTTCCTATAACTTAAATTTAAAATTATGATTTTTCAATTACTCTTTCAAAAACTTTTTAAAATTCAATAATCAAAAAAGAAAAAAAATAATGTGAATTGAGTTTAACTTTATTTTTTCGCAACAGCTTCGTCTACTTGATGCACCATTACTTTAGACGAATTTGAGTATTTGCTTCCTAACCTTTTTTTGTTTAATTTATCGTCTATTCCGGCTATTTTTTTAACCATAGTTTTCCGGGCTTCAATGTCATATTGAGTTGTAATCGCTATTTGTTCCATAACTGGGCTCCCGCCTCCATGATAACCCCCAACGAGGTAGATTCCTCCGGTTGCTGAACATAGCATATCTCCAACATACCGCCAGAATTGTGCTGCATTTTCAGGTGCGATCTTTGTATTTCTAGTAATATACTTATTGAGTACATCGCTTAATTTAGGATTCATAAAATCGCCTTCATGAGGAAATGTTGCTGGAATACCACCCGAAATATCTGTTATTATCTCCGCTTCACGGAAGACATTTTCTCCAGTTATACATCTTCCAACATTGGCGTAAATTGAGTTAGGAATAAAACTTCCTGGACCGAAAGGTATTAGACCCACACCGGGCACATATACTTCTGTTCCTCCTAAATCAGAGGCAGTGTATCCCGCAGCGTAGCCAAGTTCGGTAACCATGATTAATTCGGCCAATTTATGCCTTACGTGGGAAGCTTTTGCAATGTTGTTATATTCCGCTGCCAAAGCAGCTGTTCCCGTGATTATATCGCCAATTGCTGGTTTACATCCCGAATAACTATGTCGGTGAAAGAGACCAAATAGTAAGGCGAGGGCTCCTCCATGCTGGTTTTCACCGCACAAAAAGACTCTTTCCCAGGGTACGAATACATCGTCAAAAATCAAATACGAATCCGTGGCTCCTGGCATAAAACCTCGAGGAAAATGTTCCCTAGGACGAAGATTATGAATAGTAACAACTTGAGTCACACCTTCATAATCTGCAGGTACCGCAAATGCTACGGCATAATCTTTATCTTCTGGTCTTAGTGCTCTTGTTGGGATAACTAGTAGCTCATCAGAAACGGATGCTTCTGAAATATGTACTTTACAACCAGCTACTATAATTCCGTCCTTCTTCTTTTCCACAACATGTACATACATGTCAGGATCTATTTGATCAGCAGGACGCTTAATTCGATCCCCTTTTACATCGGTTTGTGCACCAGCTGATACTAAATCTTCTTGTTGGAATCTTAGTAGCCATTTTTTAAAATTCTCGTGGTAATTAGATTCTCCCTTATTTATCTTATCAGCTTCATATGAGACATTGTATATTGCATTCGCTGCATCGCAACCCATACATCGTTGAATGCATCCGCCAACTTTTTGACATAATTTTCGAGTCATGTCTTGCTTTTTATGAAGATCGTCAGTACTATGGTGAATATGCGTAAATCTATTAATAATATCGCCGGTAAGATGAGATTTAACTTGAATTAAATCTTTGAACTCTGGGTCATCGAAGACTTCGAATGTAGTTCCAATCGTATTTAAACAAGGAATTTGAAGGTCATCTAAACGATCAAGTTCTCTACCATCGTAGTAAAGATTAGATTTCATTCTACCTAAATCTTTCATGTACTGTTCTTTTGTTCGAACCATTTTTCATCAATTTTTTTTTGGTTTAATTCTTTAATTTTATTTAGGTTTCTATAATTTTAATACAAGAGGTATTAAAACAATTTAATTTACATTTTTTTATGATTCAGTACTAGTAATAGTTTGCCATTACTAAAAATAAGTTATCACTGAAGATAATCACTTGATAAAAAATTTTAACGATAACACTAAACTTAGATTTTAAAAAATAAAAAAAATTTGAAAAAAAGTAAATTTCTCTAAACTATTGATAATTTTTACTACATATCTTCAAGTTCTTCTTGCATTATACTGAGAACTTCACCAAAAGCAATAGCATCTTGAAGGTTACCATCGATTGTTAAATCACCACCCATGTAGAGGGAAGTAGCCTCCACTTCGCCAGAAAGCATCCCACTCCAGTTTTCCATAGATGTGCTTAAAGTTACGCTAGGATCGCTTATTTCTACCTCATTGATTTCAAATTTTCCATCTCCCATTATTACGCCAAACTTAAAATCTTTATCGGTTACGACGAATCCAACTTTAATTTCGTCCATGTCTCCAATTTCATCTTTCATATCTTCGGATTCTTTTGAAAGAGCTTGAGCAAGTCTGAACATCTTTATGGCATCAGAGGGTTCTTTTGCCCCATTTTCCTGGATAGCCTTTACTTCATCTAATAACGCTTGATCAACCATTTTGGTTTCAACTGTTTCTATATTTATTTTTTACTGGGTTAAAATTTTAAAATAGGTATTACTTAAATAAATAATGTAAAATCATTTTTAATGCTTCTCTTTGGTATTTATCACTGGATCTAATTTTTTCTTATTTTCAGAGAGAGGTTTAATATGAAAAATAAAGTATTTAAAAACAGAAATGATAATTAGAAAATCCTATGATACTACCCTTATCATAACTATTTAATCATTTCTCCTATTTTCTTGGTAAATCGTTTCAAATAACTTATTTTGATCGCTATAAATATGAGATCTTTCTATTCTGTGTAGTTTGATGGCTTCTGGGACACATGCTACTGTACATACTCCACAACCATAACATTTTTTAGGATTTACTTTAGCTTTCTCTTTCTTTATAGTAATAGCTTTAAATGGACATCTTTTGGCACATAGAGCACATCCTGTACATAAATCACGATTAACCTTAGAGAGATAGTTCGATTTAGCGGTACAGTTTTCATTTTTATCTTCAAATCGCGTCATTCCTCTTAAAACAGCGCAACAGCATGCACAACAGGAGCAGATTACTTGATGGATTGGACTTTTAGTATTTGCAACCGTAAAAACTAAGCCTTTTCTTGACAATTTGTTCACAAGATTATGGGCTTCTATGCGAGAGATTTCCCATCCTTCTCCTCTCCGTAAAAAATATTCTCCGAACAAACCAACTTGAAAACAAGATTCTGAAATTGGAAATTTATCCTTACACTCTCTTACACCTAATATTTCTGTTCTATTACGACAAGGACAATCAGTCACTACAATTGGACCTTTACACGTATCTAATATTCCATGTATCTCTTCAGCATTAGATATCACAGATTTATGATCAATTGACGTGTCTATGGGAACTATTCTAGTAATTGGAGTACCCGCGTCAGAAGATTCGTATCTTTTATAATATTTTTCTTCAATGAAGAATTGATGATACAGTTCAGCTCCTTTCTTTCCAAGCCTTTGGAATGTTTTTGAGTTTTTGAATCCCATATTTAAAAGATGTGCTATCGCTAAAAAATAAGAATACCCACCGATATCTTGAATGATACCCGAATTGGTCATTTCTTCTAGAATTTCTTTAATCTCTTCCTTGCTTTTTCCAATTTTCTTAGCAATTCGATTAATGGATTGGGGCTTAACAGTTAAGTATTGAGCAACTTCTGCCTCTTCAGGGGTAAATAGCAATTTAATATATGCCCTAAATGCTTCTGATACATCTCCATCAACAATAGGGATATCGTTAGGGTATTCGCGCATATTTTGTAAAATTTTTTCGTATGGATCTACGATATCTTCTGTTGTCATAACTATTTCAGATGAATATATAAAGTCAATTTAAGAAAGAATCTAATTAGACTCTAATAAAACTCTCTAATTTTAATATTTTTGTGTGTAGAAATATAAGCATAAAAAGCCAAAAGTCAAAGACGATGAAATTTTACAATATTTATCAGTTTTAAAAGGTTTGTGTAATCTGTTGTTTCAGGATCATCAGTTCTAGGATTCCAACCGAAGAGCATTTTTGACGATCTTCCGTGGTTTACAAGATACCATTTCATGATTCTTAATTTTTCATCCGTATTCCCTATAATCTCTACTTGAGGTTGAAAGTGATGGAATCCATGCCTTATCATAAGAGCGTCAGGATTTGCTCGTATGTTTTTCATCCAACCAGCATCTTCCCCTCTACTAGAGAAAACAGTGATAACTTCGTCAATTCTATGGTATTCCAAGGGAGTTCTCCTTTTCTTACCTGTTTTTCTTCCTTTTGTTGTAAGAACAAGAAAAATCCTGCCAAAACCAAAAAGAGGGAAAATTCTTAAACGATACAATGGAAGAACTAAATACTTATTTAAAATTCTCCACCTTTTTAGGGTTTTTTTCCTTTTATTTTCATCCTCGTAGTTCAACTTAAATAAAGGAGAACCAGGTCTTGGTAATAGTTTTTCGTTATTTTTCATCTTTACTGATAGTCTTTTAATTATTGTGGAATAACCATTTAATTAATACTAAATTTTATTATTTAAATTAATTATTTTTTATAAAAAAGGTGTTTCTGTATGTCGGGATTAGTAATTCTTCCAGGATTAATTGGATATATAATAGCGGGTTTAACTATAGTTCATGCGCTAATGGACGCGAGAAAGAACCGAATTCAGCGTATTATAATGCTGGTAACTATATTAGTTTTTACGATAGTTGTGGAATTAATAGGAGTTCTGACGGGTATTTTTGCTTATGCAACAGAATTGATTATGGTTCTAGATAGGGTTCCTTTGTCGATAACTTTATCCTGGGTAGGTATTATCTATAGTTCTATGGTAATTACTGAACGTCTCAAGCTTTCCTTATGGCAACGAATACTTACCACAGCTTTAATAGCACTTAGCTTAGATTGGGGTATGGATCCAATTGCCGTGGAATCTGGTGCTTGGACGTTTGGAGGTGGAGAATTCTTTAATATCCCTGCATATAATTTTTTTGGTTGGTTTTTTATCCCTATAGCTTATCTAGTACCTTACGGTTTAAGTTGGGAAAAGGATGACAGAAAACTAAGGTTATTGAATATTAGTGAAGTTGATTCTAAACACTCGCTACTTCGAAGATTATATACTGTGCTGCTAGTAATTCCAATAGGATTAGGGATATTAATATTAGTAGGAATATTCACTCGAATCCCTTTTGTATCTAATGCGTCATTAGAATTTCTCGTGGGATGGGCAATTTTTACTATCTTGTGGGCTTCCGGTATTATTATTTGGAAGAATAAAAACTTAAAGCGCACTAAATGGATTGATTTAATTCCACCAAGTAGCTTATTAATAATTTCATATTTCTACGCAATTTCAAGTTTCATGTTTAGTCTTTTTGCATTGGGATTACTAATGCTAATAACATCTTTGCCTTATCTACTTGCATTTGTTTTTGTATTGCGATTCTTTCGCAATAAAAATTTACTATAGCCCTATTTTTAATATAGAATAAAATTTTCTTAATCCTTAATAGCCTTCTTTTCTTTTAACCACTGAAGGTTTTTTATTTGTATATTTTCTTTTTCGTCCTTATTTAAATCATTAATTCTTTCTTTCCTAAATATCATAATAAATTGGTGGACAATACTAGGTATCCAAGAATAGTTTATCCCATAAAGATGGAGTTTTTTATTTACATCGTACCACACAATTTCACCTTTTAAAATAAAACCTATTTGGCTTAAAATCCGAGCGACATCAGCGTTTAAAAGATGGTATTGTCCATTATTATACATGTTTCCGATAAAAACAGCGCAGTAACTCCCTGGTTTTAGTATTTCAAAGCATTCACTAAAGACATCGCTAATTAGTAATTCCCAATCTTTTTTGGTTCCTTCAACAAGTTTAGAATCGTTACTAAATCTTGAAAGCTTCGATTTTTCTGAATATACTCCCTTAGATTCTTCTCCAACCTTTTTATACGTACCTTTCGACTTCTCAACTATGTCCATTTTCCAATATGGGACATCTGTAAGGATAAAATCAACCTTGTTTCTTTTTTGAGCAATAAAGTTCTTAAGGATTACTCGAGAATCTCCCTGGATAATTTCTTGGGATTGTAGAGATTCTAAATCACAGATATTTAGATAGATGTCAATCCACTCTTTATTAATTTCAATCCCAATACCTTTTCGATTGCTTAAATGACATCCAATTAGCGTACCTCCAACGCCACAAAAAGGATCGAGGACAGTATCTCCCTCTTTTGTAAAAGTTTTTATTAAAGATTCACAGAGTTCAGGAGGTTTTTGTCCACCATGCTTATTTCGAAATTTAAGTTGGAAACTAGGAGGAAAGCCTTTTGGGATTACAGATTTGGTAGAAAAAACCCATTCTTTACCCGTTAAATCGTTGAGTTGATTAAAAACATTATAAAAACCGCGTGAGGTTCCATTTTTAGAGAATAATTCGATTTTTTTAATATTAAATTCACCTTAAAGTATAATTTAATAATTTAATTTCAGACTAAAAACACAATTATGACAATGTATTATTAAATTTAATAAAGATTTTTAAACCTTAATTGAATCTAGTTTTATAATCTTATATCATCTATAAAGCGGATTGTATATGAATTTGTATAGTATTGATGACAAAGGAAATTTAATCGAATTGGATAAATTAGAGTTTGACGATCATCATGTGTATTTGATTGATGATAATGAGAAAATAACGCTATATATTTGGGTAGGACTAGAAGTTCCTCAATATAAAAAAGATCTCACAGCAGCCTGGGCTAGAAAATTTGATAAGGATCGTGGTGGTGCGTGTAAAATATTAATAATGATGCAAAAGAGAGAGTATGGTTCTTTCTTATCTATGATGGAAAATTTGAAAAAGGGATTAATCCCGGGTGAGACTATGGAACGTAGACCAGAACTAGTACTAACGGTACCTGATGAGCTACCACCTTCCACACCAGAACCAAAAATTCAAGAGATTCAGGAAGTTGAAGAAAAAGAAGCTGAATCTGAGGTATTTGCATGGTTATCTCAATTAAAAAAATATAGAGCGCCAATTTCGGTAGAATCTGAAACAGAATTAATAGAATCAACTGAAATTGAAGAACTGATAGACGACGAAGAGATAGGTCTAGAATCTCAAATTAGGGAAGGTGCTTATTACCTTTCTCTAAAAAAATACTCATATAACGATTTATGCTGGCTTTTAGCCGAAACGATTCAAAAAGTAAACCTTGGAATGCCTTCGCTTGAAGATATTCGTAAAAAAGCAGAAGAAGTGTTTCATTCATCTAGTACATATGACGAATTATGTTGGCTGAATGCTGAGATGGATCTTTTAATTGAACAAAAATTTCTAGAGTAAAAGTAAAAGTTTAGTTAGAAAAAAGAAAAAGAAAAATAGCTTATATTCTAAGCTTTAACCATTATTAGCATCATTTTAAATCGCTCTAATGCGTTAAGAGCGTGAGGTTCATTAGCGGGCATCGTAATCATTTGCCCTTTTTCTAATATGTAAGACTTTTTAGAGATTATAATTTCTGCTTTACCATCGAAAACATAAACTAACGCATCAAATGGGGCTGTATGTTCACTTAAACCTTCACCTTTATCAAAAGAAAACAAAGTTACAGTACCTATTTTTTTGTTTAGCAACATTCTACTAACAACTGAACTTTCTTGATAGTCAAGTAAAGTATTTATATCTAAGACTTCAGGATTTTCACTCAAGTATTTCACATCTAATTTTCAATTTTATTGATTATAAGTATTTAATAAGTATAATTGTAAAGCGTTTATAAACCTAAATTCGAACATGTTTTATTTTAAATTTAAATCGGAAAGAAAAAAAATGAATTGTAATTTTGATAAAGGCTTAACAAATAATTTAATTTAAGAAATCAGACTAGAACTCAATAGTGTTTATACTTCATATCCTTCACTTAATAAGATTAATGTAGTAACGATGACAACAGAAAAAAAGATGACCTCTAATTCAGAAACTCACAAGATTCATAGGGAATTTGCTAATGATAGCCTAATCGTTCTTCATCATGGAGATTCACTAGAATTCTTGAAAACTGTACCTGATAACAGCATAAACCTAATAGTGACCTCACCTCCCTATAACATCGGCAAAGACTACGAGGAAAAAGTCGCATTAAAAGCATATTTGAAGAACCAAGAAATCATCATTAAACAACTTTATACCAAGCTAAAAAATGAAGGTAGTGTTTGTTGGGAAGTTGGAAATTACGTAAATAATGGCGAGATTTATCCTTTAGATATCCACTTTTACGACATTTTTAAAGGATTGGGTATGAAATTGAGGAATAGGATTGTATGGCATTTTGGACATGGATTACATTGTAAGAATCGATTTTCTGGAAGGTATGAAACTATTTTGTGGTTTACAAAAACGGATAATTATGTCTTCAATTTAGATTCGATAAGAGTACCCTCTAAATATCCCGGGAAACGCGCATATAAAGGACCAAATAAGGGCAAACTTTCTGGAAACCCATTAGGGAAAAATCCTTCTGATGTCTGGAAAATAATAGAAAATGATTGGGCGACCGCTTTTTGGGAGTTTCCCAACGTTAAATCTAATCACCCAGAAAAAACGATTCATCCTTGCCAATTTCCGATAGAATTAGTAGAAAGATGTATTCTGGCATTGACAAACAAAGGAGATTTTATTTTAGATCCGTTTTGTGGTGTAGGAACGACTTTAATTGCTGGACTAAAGCATTCTCGAAAGGTTATCGGTGTAG
>Ga0255055_10000835_pt1 | contig 23517 bp, 27 predicted proteins | sample JV7_2_27_MG_FD_188633 | JGI IMG/M metagenome (GOLD analysis project Ga0255055, IMG submission 188633) | Seawater microbial communities from Jervis Inlet, British Columbia, Canada - JV7_2_27 | ecosystem: Environmental > Aquatic > Marine > Inlet | place: Canada: British Columbia | collected...
TGAGTACCGTCGCAGAAAGGCTTTCTGTCGGAGGCGCCACAACGGCAGAGTGCGCCCTTGACTCCTGAGGAGCTGGTAGCTCCATCGGCGCTGAGAACCGTCAGCGGTCCAGCAACCAGCAAAGGGCCACTCGGGGCGGCAGTGAAGACGACTGTGGGATCCGGGACTTCTCCCTCTGCGGGGACCAGACGGCCTTCTCCCAGATCACCCGCATCGGCAAAGCCGATCTCACGGTGTCCGTTGTCGCAATAGGGCTTGTTCTTGGAGGCTCCACAGCGGCAGAAGGCGACCCGAGTCTCGCGCTGGGCTCCCGCCGGTGTTGCGATCTTGATGTCGCCGGTGGCGTAGAGCGGACCGTCCTTCGCGACGGTGACTGTATTCTCCTGCGGTGGTGCCAAGGCCAGACCACCGTCGGAGCGCTCGAGGTCGAGGGCACCAGTCGGACACCGAGCCACTACCGTGGCGATCTCGTCCGCTGATCCGAGACTGGGATCGATCCACGGCCGCCGGTCCTTCTCGAAGACTCCCGGCAGTCCATGGATGCACTCCTCGGCATGAATACAGCGTCTCGCGTCGTAGGTGACCACGATCGATTCACCTTCGTATTTGTACAGCTTCTTCGCCATCGTCCATCTCCCCTAGGCTGCTCAATCAAAAGCGACTTCCAGGTGCCGATCCTCGCTGAGACTACTTCATGAACCGCGGGGTGCGAAGTCGGTCGAGCGATCCCACCCCTGAGGGTGGGGCGTCCCTGTTCGATCGGGCGTAATATGAGGCGTTCTTGCCCTAACTGTCGGTGAACTGGTGGCCTGCGCAGAAAAGACCGCAGGTTGAAACAGTACCTGAGCTAGAAGCCCTATGGACAACGGTCTCAGGAAACCAAGGAGGAATCCGAAATGAGCACCAACCTATCGAGCAGCAATCACCAGGAGTTTGGCATGACGACGCGAGCCCTTGCCGGTTTCTGCCACCGCTGTGGAATCTGTGCCTCAGCGGCAAAGAGGCCAGGCTCCGCCTTCGAGAAGACGATGCGCTGGCACCGGACTTGGTGTCCCGCTTGGAAGGCGCATACAAGGGTATACGGCGAGAAAGAACTCAACTAGCCATCATCAGATCAAGCTTGTGAGGTGAGTCATGACGGATCACATGTCAGAGAACCAGAATGCGTCACAGATGATCACCAGGGCCGAGCTCGACCAGAAAATCGACGCGGCGGGTTGGGGCCTCTTTTTCGTCTGGATGGGGATCGCCCTGCTGGCAGATGTCGGCTGGGGTGTCGGATTGCTTGGTGTGGGCGTCATTACACTCGGAGGGCAGGCGGCCCGGCGGTATTTTGGTGTCAGACTCGATGGATTCTGGATTGTGGCGGGAGTGCTCTTCTTAGCGGGCGGAGTGTGGGAACTGGCGGAGATCGAGTTCTCCATGGTGCCATTCCTGCTAATCCTCGCAGGCGTGGCGGTGCTCGCATCGGCGTTCAGGAGGAACGTAACGAAAAAGGTGGGCGGTCATGAGTGACGTCCACTGGTTCGGCTCAGACCTCCCTGTCTAGGTCAGGTACATCTGCCCATCATGAGGGGGTCAATCCTCTCGCTTTCGAATGTGAAAGGTCTGCACTCCGTCTTGCTCTTCGCTCGACAGGAGCTCGTGCCTGCCCTGCTTGGCAAAGGCGGGGAAGTCTGCGAGCGATCCAGGGTCGGTGCAGATAATCTCCAGAATCTGCCCGGGCTCGAGCTGCTTCATGGCCATCGCGGACTTGTAGATGGGCATGGGGCATTTCAGGCCACGACAATCGAGAGAGTGAGCGACCGTGCGGTCGGCGTGTTGCGAGCTTTTCATCGGTTGGGTCATGGCTCTTACCTCCTTGAATCAGAGACTCGGGGTCCCCTCGTCGCCGAGGAGCTCCTTGAAGTAGCTCAAGTACTTGAGCCCGCCGTCGGGCGATACACCGACGGCAACTCCCTCGGCGTCCTCGGCGTAGATTCGCGCTGCGTGGACGATCGCGCCGGTCGATGGGCCGACAATCAATCCCTCCTCTCGGAAGAGTCGCTTGGTCATCTGATAGGCCGGCTCATCGTCGACCTGGACCACATCATCGATAAGGCTCCGGTCGAGGATTCCCGGCTCCTTGGCCTCCTTGAAACTCTTGAGACCCGGGAGTCGATGGCCCTTCTGGGGTTCGATGGCGACGATCCGAATGTTCGGATCTTGCTCCTTGAGGAACTTCGCAGTGCCGGTCAACGTGCCACAGGTGCCAAAGCCGGCAAAGAAATAGCGCACGCGTCCTTCGGTCTGCTTCCAGATCTCCGGGCCCGTGGTTTCGTAGTGGGCTCGCACGTTGTCGGGATTCTCATACTGGTTGGGCATGACGAAGCGCTCACCACCGGCACTTTCGGCGATCGATCGGGCCAGGGCGATGGCGCCGTCCTTGGGATGATCGACGGGGCATAGATCGTCGGGGGTCTCCCAGACTTCGGCCCCTAACATCCTCAAGAGAACCTTCTTCTCTTCTGGAACACCGTCAGGAATCGTGATCGTGATTTTCTTGCCGGTCAGGGTGGCGAGTGCCGCCAGAGCGATTCCGGTGTTGCCCGACGAAGGCTCGACGAGGTCTCTGCCTTCCAGTTCGCCGCGCTCTTCGAGACCCTGGAGCAAGAAGCTCGCGGTACGGTCTTTGATCGAGCCGAATGGATTGAGCCATTCGAGCTTGATGAACATCTCGAAGGGACCCGCGGGGAGCACCCGTCGGAGGCGCAGCAGTGGCGTCGGCTTTTCGACACTGGGCAGTAGCTCGCGAATGTCCCCGTACCGCTCCAGGGTCGGATCGCTGGCGAGCTCGGGGCTCGAAGGTGGCTTGATCTGAGGGATGGCCATGCTGTTCCTCCTTGTTATTCCTCTAGGGCCAAAAAGGCAACGACCCGCCGCGGGCTATTCCGAGGCGGGTCGTTATCTCTTTGGTTCGGCTTGTTCGAATTGGCTAGTCGCTACTCAGAGACCTCCCGCCTGGCTTGTCTCCACAAGCACACGCGCAGGCGTTGGCGCAACTCAGTGTTCGCAGAAGAGATCTTCCTCTCATTGTTCTGTCCATTACTACGTGCAGAGCGGCAGAAAGGATCTAGGCATTGAATGGTCTCGAGCTGACCGCTAGCGCGAGGGGCCGTACGGTGGTGGCGTGCCCTGTGCCGGAAGTCATGGTAGCGAAAGATGGCCCGTGCGGAATAGTCGCCGGAGGAGCGGTGTCGAAAGAGCTGAAAGGAGACCGACTATGAATAGAGCGATACTCGCGTTTCTTGTAGCTGCCGTGGCTCTACCCCCTAACGGAGGGTGGTATGCCACCCCTGCGCATTCGCAGGAGGAAGCGACCGAAACGGTAGTTCTGAATGTCGCAGGGATGTGGAATGAAGGCTGTGAGGAGTTCGTGGAAGAAGCGCTTCTGGGCGATCTGGATGGCATCTCTGAGGTCAGGGCCGATCATCAAAGCGATCAGGTCACTATCGAGTTCGATCCTGAGGAGGTCACGGCCGAGGAGCTTGCCGGAGCAATCGAGAACTGCCCGTCGTATTCCGTCACCGGCAGCGACACCCACGATCTCGATCTGGACAAAGTGAGACAGTCACGCAGTCGATGGTGCCACCGCACCTGCGACGATCCCGAAGCCTGAAGATTGGGACCCACGTTCAGTCTGCAATACGAGAAGCGCCGGGACTCCGGGTCCCGGCGCTTTTGTCTTTTTGGGCCGTTTAGTGTCCTGCCCAGGACGCTCTAGGTGAGCCGCAACAACAGTGCGCGACCCTGGGTACCATGAATTTCTTCAACCGTCTCACCTCCCTTCGAACTGGGGTTTCAGTGGTTTGGACACCGGGGTTCTCATTCCTATTCCAAAGGTCGATCATTCGCTAGTGAGCGCGCGGACGAACGCCGCCGTGTCGATCACACCGGCCTTGGCGACGATGGTCAGGTTCTGTCCGTCGGGATCGATCTGCACGAGCTCGACCTGGCGGTCAGAGCCACGGCGACAGAAGCGTCCGGCAATGGTGCAGCTTTCGAGGGCTTCGAAGCCCCAGCGGATCGGGTGGGATGCGGGCTGCTGCACCAGGCTGACAACGTCCGGACCCCGCCGGTAGATCAGGCAGCTACCGGTACAGCAAGGGTCGCGGACGACGTAGGTTTTTGCCAGCTGGAACCCTCCGGGGAGTTCTTCAAGGATCTGTGGGTCAAAGCCCACGTTCTCCGGGAGCTTTTGGGGTGGCACCTCCACGGCTCGGCGAGAAGCGAGGAACGCATCGAGACCTGGTAGGCCGGCGGACAGCATCTCGACCTGCGCTAGCCCGGTATCGCGTCCCTCGGCGAGCTCAGGCACCTGTCCACGCAAGAGTAGGCCGGCTACCAGGCCAAGAATGGCAATCGCCCCCAGCGAAGCTGCTATCGCGAAATCAGCCCTTCGCCATGCTCGTAGCACACCTGCCGGACGCGAGCGAGCATCGACGGTTGCGGCAACCGCCTGCCAGGCTGGCGGCTGCGGAATTTTCCGCCCCTGCTGCTTGAGAGTAGCGCTGAGAAGTCGAAAATCGTCGAGTTCCTGCTGGCACGCCGCACAGGCTTCGAGATGCCGCTCGACACCCAGGCGCTCGAGCTCGGAGAGCTCGCCGTCGACAAGGGCGGAAAGCTTGCCACCTACCACCGCGCAAAGTGCATCTTTTGGTGTTGGATTACTCACCGGTCTCGTCCCCTCGTTCAATTTGGACACCTGTCGGGTCCTCACTATTCCTCGAGGAGAAGCAAAACTTGAGCTCGCGGCGAGCCCGGTGAAGGCGCGACATGACCGTGCCCTGTGGAATCTCGAGGACCTCCGATATTTCCGAGTAGCTCAACTCCTCGATCTCGCGCAGGACCAAGACTGTTCGGTGCTCGACCGACAAACCCGACAGCATCTCGTGCACGGTGTCCGCTTGCTCCTTGCGTAGCACCTGGCGATCGGGGGCAGGTTCAATGGCGGGTTTGCCTTCTAGGAAGTCCATTCCCAACATCTTCAGCAATCGCCGCTTGCGACTGCGCAATCGGTTGAGCGTCAGGTTCACCGTCAGGCGGTAGAGCCAGGTGGAGAAGCGGGAGCGGCCCGCGAAACGTTGTATCTGCTCGAAGACTCGTAAGAAAACCTCCTGGGTCTGGTCCTCAGCGGCGGCACGATCACCCAGAATGCGGAAGCAGGTGCGAAAGATCTTCTCGCTGTACAGCTCGTACAGCGTTTCGAGACCGGAGATGTCACCGGATTGACAGATTCGGATCGCCGCTTGCTCGGCAGGATCCAGACCTTCGGCAGATCCTGTCGGGCCGGACTCGCTCAACTCTCTCCCGTCGATCGATCGCATGGCTTCGCTCATAGAAGTTGCTAGACATACGCAGGAAGCGAGGGTTTCGTTTTCTGCCAGGATCTTCTGCAGAGATGAAACCGGTCGGCAAGTATTTGCGTAACTGCTAAAGTACTGTCTGTCTACCAGGCGCGAATTGGAGATTGGACACCATGGAATCGATTGGAACGCAGGAATCGCCGGGAACCCGAGAGTCGACAGGAGTTCGCTGGCTGGGAGTCGGAGCCGTCCTCGCCGCCATTGGGGCGTCTCTTTGCTGTGTGCTGCCCGTCGTAGTCGTATTTGCGGGTTTTGGCTCGGCGGCGGCCGGTGCGATGTTCGAGCCTTTCAGGCCCTTCTTTATCGTCCTGACAGTCGGCCTGCTCGGCGTCGGCTTCTACCAGGCCTACCGACCGCAAACCACGGAATGTGCGCCGGGTGAAAGCTGTGCCGTTCCCGAGAACCGGCGAAGGCAGCGCGTCATGCTGTGGGTCGTTGCCGTCCTCGCTCTATTACTGTTGACGTTCCCGTACTACATCGGCCTGATTCTCTAGGTAAGAAGGAGAAAACCATGAGGAGCAAAACGTCGAAGATGATGCCCGTTGTCGCCGCGCTGATCGCGGTCCTGAGCCTGGTCGCCTTGACCGGCACTCAGCTCTTGGCGGGGGATGAGCCGGACGGCAACGTCGATACCGTAACGTTCAACGTCGACGGCATGACCTGCGGCGGCTGCGAAGCGGCAGTGCGACGAGCGGTCAACAAACTCGATGGGATAGAGACGGTGGAGGCATCCCACAAGGAAGGCACTGCCATCGTCACCTACCATCCCGAGGAAGTCACGCCCGAGCAGATCGTCGAGGCCATCAAGACTTTGGGCTACGAAGCGGAGCTTCAACCCGATGGAGGGGCAAAGACGTGAGCGGTGCTTGCTGCGAGCTTCCCAGCGTGCCCAAAGGCTCTGGAGAGTGCCCCGAGAGCGGCTCCCCGGGAAAGCCCGTCGACTGGTTGACGGTAGCCTCTCTGGTGAATGGGCGGGTACCTCCACGGCAGGACATCTGGCTCTGTCGCGACCCGGACTGCTTGATCGTCTATTTCGGAGCCCAGGGACTCCTTCTCACTGCCAACGATCTCCACGTCACTCCGGGGTTCAAGACCGGCAGCAATGGCCTGGTCTGCTACTGCTTCGGGCACCGGCAGGAAGACATCGCCCGGGATCTATCGCAGCGGGGCGATACCTCCATCCTGGAGTCCATCAAGAATGAGGTGCAGGCCGGAAACTGTGCCTGCGAGGTGAGAAACCCAGCTGGGAAGTGCTGTCTGGGAGAGGTGCAGCGCACCATTCAGGATCTTCGTGTCGAGATGGGAGTGACGGCATGAAATGTGTCGGGCCGACGCTGGTTTCCGAGGAGATCGCCCAGATCGCCGAAAGCATGGAATTCGCGCCCGAGCTGGAGGAAGCAGCAGAGCTTTTTGCGCTGGCGAGCAATTCGACACGATTGAAGATCCTATTCTTGCTCGATGATCTCAAGGAGCTTTGTGTCTGCGATCTGGCAGAGATGCTGGGAGTGTCGGTTTCAGCGGTCTCGCAGCATCTGGCCAAGCTGCGGGCCTACGGGTTGGCTTCCACCCGCCGCGACGCGCAGACCATCTACTATCGACTGACCGACCATCCGTTTCTCGGCAAGCTTCGCAGCGGGTACTTCGTGGACATCGACCTCGGGGTCAGCTCCATAGCCAAACCCTGAACGAGAACTGCTTTCATGAATCAGCCAGTAATGGAGCAGCCGTTCGCTACCACGATTCGACACCTGGCGGCGCGTTGGCAGGAAGCCAAGGTTTTGCTTCCCGCGTTCCCCCTGTTGGCGAAAGGCGAGCCTCTTGATATCGATCGTGTCGCACAGACCACGGGAATCCCGGCCGAGCAGATCGAAAAGGCCGCTGAGACAGGTAGGTGTGAGCGCGATTCCGCTGGACGGCTCATCGATCTCTACGGTATGACGCTGACGCCGACCCTGCACAGGATCGAGGTCGATTCCAAGATCGTTTTCAGCTGCTGCGCTCTGTGGGCGCACGTGATCCCTCGGCTCATTGGCCGGCAAGTCGAGGTCGAATCCGTCGATCCCCTACGGCGGGAGGTCGTTCGTTTGTCGATCAGCCCGAACGGGGTCGAGACCGTCGAGCCGGTCGGCGCAACCGCAACCATGGTCGTTGCCGGTGAAGACGAGATCAGGGAAGACGTGAGTGCCGCCTTCTGCTCTCAGGTGCGCCATTTTATCTCGCGTGAGAGCGCAGAAGAGTTCGCCAAGCGTTCGCCATCGTGCCGAGTCGTCGATTTGTCTCAGTTCCAGGAAGTGGCCGATCACCTGTATCAGGCTATCTGGGCCGTGGTCCAGTACCTCGATATGGATGGCCAAAGGTGGCACTTTCGCCAGAAGAACGGCACGCCGAGGTGGGTGAAAGGGGCCAAGTAATCCATGCCAGGCCGAACCAGCCGAGTGAGGACGGAAGCATTCTGAACTTGACAACGAGGACCTAGGTCCCTATTTTGGAATAGAGAGCAGCGAGACTGTCATGCAGCAAAGACGATCACTATCGGCGATACTCGCCCTGGGATTTCTCCTCGTCTCCCCGATGGCATGGGGTTGCGAAGGGACGAGCGTGCAGAACTGCAGCATGTCGGACTGTCCCATGACCGATCAGCACGAAGCCGATGGATGCCACGATTCTGACTCCTCGTCTGTTCATGGCTCGTCAAGTTGTGACGCCGGACCTGAGGTCTGGATCGCGTGCTGTGATGCTCCCGTCGATCCGGAGCCGGCCAAGGTCGACTCCGCGTCAGCCCGGGTGCACAGCACGGTTCCGCTGATCATCTTGGCTGAGCGAATCGAGGTCGACCCCCCTCCCAGGCCACCAGATCTCATATCTGAGGCCATCTCGTCCCAGCAACACGAGCTGGGTCGATTCACTCTCCTATCCTCGTTTCTCCTTTGATCCTCCTCTAAAGCGAGCTGTGAAGACTCGTCACCGTCGTGGTGGCGAATCCTCGAACACAGATCTTTTTGGAGGAGTTTCGTGTACAAAAGATTCAAAATCTGCCTGGCGGCCGCGCTGGTTCTCGCAGCGCAGGTAATCGGGCAACAGAACCTGGTAGAAGGATCCGAGGCCGAGAGCGTCGAGAGGTCGACCACCGTACCGATCGCAGCTCCAGCGGATCGAATCCTCGAGTCGCTGACCAACACCGAGCTGCGTTCGCTGGTATCAGACGCGCTGGCGAGAAACCCGGGAGTGGCAAGAGCCCTGGCGCAAGCCCGGGCTGCAGACAATCGTGCCCCTCAGGTACGAGCGCTCCCAGATCCGGTGGCGGGAGTGACGGCGTGGCTCAAGAGTCCGGAGACACGCACGGGGCCTCAGGTCCTGACCCTGAGTTGGACGCAGGCTCTGCCGTGGCTCAGCAAGTTCGACTTGCGGGAGCAAGCCGCACTGTTTGAAGCCAGCGCGTTGCACTCCGATGTGGAGGCGACCCGTCTGGCGCTGGTGACGTCCGTTCGGCGTCTCTACTACGATCTGGCTTTCCTGGCCCGGTACAAGGAAATCACACAGGACTATCTCGATCATCTTCGGCAGCATGAGGAGATCTCGCAGGCGCGTTACGCGACGGGCATCGGTGCCAGCCAGAATGTCGTCAAGATACAGGCTGAGATTACTGTTGCAGAGAACCTCCAGCTGGACATCGACCAGCGCCGGATCAACCTGGAAGCGGAGCTCAACGATCTGCGAGATCGGCCCGCCTCGACGGTCATCCTGCCTGCGGTTCTTCCTGCAGGCGACGAGATTCGGCTCGACTTCAGAGCGCTTTTGGAGATTGCGGAACAGTCCCGGCCAGAAGTGACTGCGGTCGAAGCCCGGACCGCTTCCACCGAGGTGCGAGTCAAGCTGGCAGAGAAGGAATATCGACCCAACTTCAAGGTCGGGCTCACCTACACCTTTGTGGATCCTCGAGAAGACCCTGCAGGAATTCTCAATCCACCCGAGGGAAATGGCGAGGACATCTTCGGAATCCAGGGCGGCGTCAGCATTCCGATCTGGCGGAAAAAACTCAAGGGCGGTGTGGAAGAGGCGAGCGAGCTCGAGCTCTCCGCCCGGGAAGCGAAGCGGGATGTGCTGGCCGAAATCGAAGCGGCGATTGGCAATCTGATGCAGCGAATTCCGCTCACCTGGCAACAGCTCCGGCTATTGGAGGACATTTTGATCTTGCAGGCTGAGGAGTCGGTTCAGTCGGCCCAGTCCGGCTATGTGTCGGGGATCCTCAATGCCCTGGATCTGCTGGATGCCGAGCATGTGCTGTTCAAGGCGGAGACCGCGATTGCGCGGGCGCAGGCAGACTATGCCATCCGTTTGACACAACTCGAGCGTGAGGTGGGTGGACCGTTACCACAAAACCCAACAACGGAGCGAGCAGAGTCATGAAATCTCATACAAGATCGGGAGACTCACGTGGAATGTCGGTGCTGCCCGCGTTGTTGTTGGTCGCTGCCAGCTTCGTGTTCTTCTACTTGCTCTTTTTCGACCCGTGGGGTCTTCATTCAGTCGATGGGTGGCTGCAAGCCCGTCTCGGCTACCACCTCAGCGAGATGGAGATGGCGTCCGCCGAGACCGACGGGCAGCTGTGGACCTGCTCCATGCACCCTCACATTCTCGAGGACGAGCCGGGGCCGTGCCCAGTTTGCGGTATGGCGATGGTGCCGGTCAGAGATAGTGGGCAGGGTGCGCAGGCGATCCTGTTCTACCGCAATCCGATGAACCCGACGATCACTTCACCGGTTCCGGCGAAGGACGAGATGGGGATGGACTACGTCCCGGTCTACGCCGACGAGGTGGAGCGAGCCGTCGACCAGGGCCCCACGGTGACGATCAACCCGGTTGTTATCCAGAACATGAATGTGCAAACCGCGACGGTTGAAAGGCGTGATCTCGAACAGGAGATCCGAACCGTTGGCTATTTGGAGTATGACCAGGAGCGCATGGTCACGGTGACAACGAAGTACGCGGGCTGGGTCGAGAAGGTCTATGTCAACTACGTAGGGGAACCCGTAGAGAAGGGCCAGCCCCTCTTCGAGATCTATTCGCCCGAGCTCGTGCAAACGGAGCAGGAGCTTCTGTCTGCCATTGTGTACGCCAAGAAGTTCGACACCTCGAACACCGAGGCTGGTCGACGGGCGAGTGCTCTGGTGGAGTCGGCTCGCGAGCGTCTCCGATACTGGGATATCGCGCCCGATCAGATCGACAATCTGGAGCGAACCGGGGAGGTGTTCCGGACCCTACAGGTGGTAGCTCCAGCGAGTGGTCTGGTGATGAAGAGGATGCCGGGCCTCGAGGGGATGGCGGTTCGGCCGGGAATGGAGGTGTATCACATTGCCGATCTCCGGTCGCTATGGCTGTCGGTGGAGGTCTTCGAGCATCAGGTGGCTCAGATCGAGATTGGCAGCACGGCCGAGTTCGAGCTGACCTACTTCCCCGGCGAGGCCTTCCGGGGGACGGTTCGCTTTATCGAGCCGGAGTTCTCGGCGGCTACGCGAACTCTGCGGGTGAAGATCGAAGTCCCCAATCCCGGCGGCCGATTCAGGGCCGGGATGTTCGGTACGGTCCGGTTCCATCCCACGGCGGCTCGTCAGGTACTGGTCGTGCCGACGCAGGCGATCCTGCGGACGGGGCAGCGCAATGTCTTGATCATCGATCTGGGAGAAGGAAGCTTCGCGCCGCGCGAGGTCGAAACGGGGCATGAGGGTGGTGGCTTTGTCGAGATTCTCGAGGGTGTGAGCGAGGGTGATCGCATCGTGACGTCGTCGCAGTTTCTCATCGACTCGGAGTCGAGCTTGCAGGCAGCGGTCCAGAAGATGATCGCGCAACGCTCTGCTCAGGAAGACCGCTAGAGGAGATCGCCATGTTGGATCGACTGATCGAGTGGTCTCTCAAGAATCAACTTGTCGTCATCGTCGGCCTGGTGCTGGCGGTACTGGGCGGTACCTGGGCTATCCGCAATACCACGGTCGACGCCATCCCGGATCTCTCGGACGTCCAGGTGATCATCTTCACCGAGTATGCGGGTCAGGCTCCGCAGGTCGTTGAGGACCAGGTCACTTATCCCATCACCTCGACCATGCTGGCGGTCCCGTTCGCCAAGGTCGTCAGGGGATATTCGTACTTCGGCTTCTCGTTTGTCTATGTGATCTTCGAAGACGGGACGGACCTCTACTGGGCTCGTTCCCGGGTGCTGGAGTATCTATCCGGACTGACGAGCCAGCTCCCTGACGGTGTCGCGCCGCAGCTCGGTCCCGATGCCACCGGCGTTGGCTGGGCCTTCATGTACGTCCTCAACTCCCCAGAACGATCGCTTGCAGATCTGCGGAGCTACCAGGATTGGTATCTGCGCTATGGACTGACCTCGGTGGACGGGGTGGCCGAAGTGGCATCGGTCGGAGGGTTCGTGCGCCAGTACCAGGTCGAGGTGGACCCGGTGCGGCTGCGGGCGTTTGGTATCACGGTGGGTGAGGTCAAGCAGGCCATCCAACGCTCCAATATCGATGTCGGAGGCCGGGTCGTGGAGCTGGGGGAGCGCGAGTTCATGGTCCGGGGTCTGGGCTACATAAAGGATGTCCAAGACCTGGAGAACATCGTCCTCACAGCGGGCCCGGGTGGGGTGCCGGTGCTGATCAAAGACGTGGCGCATGTCGGCATGGGTCCTGAGATCCGCCGAGGTCTTGCCGAGTGGAACGGTGAGGGAGAGACGGTGGGCGGCATCGTCATCGTTCGTTGGGGAGCCGATACCCGGACGGTGATCGAGAGCGTCAAGGAACGTCTGGAGGAGCTCAAGGCCGGCCTCCCCGAGGATGTGGAGATCTCCATCGCCTACGACCGCACCGCCTTGATCAATCGGGCTGTGGAGACGCTGACCCACACACTGCTCGAGGAGTCGATCGTTGTCGCTCTGATCTGTCTGGTGTTTCTGTTCCACTTCCGTTCGGCACTGGTCGCGATTATCTCCATCCCGGTGTCAATTCTCCTGGCGTTCATTGTTATGAAGCTCCAGGGACTCGGGGCCAACATCATGTCCCTGGGAGGCATCGCCATCTCGATCGGTGTGCTGGTGGACGCGGCCATCATCATGGTCGAGAACGCTCACAAGCACTACGAGGAGTGGCAAGGCAAGCGATCCCACCTGGAGATCATTATGAAATCGGCCCAGGAGGTGGGTCCGACCCTCTTCTTTACGCTCTTGGTGATCACGGTCTCGTTCATGCCGGTCTTCACCCTCGAAGCGCAGGAGGGGCGTTTGTTCAAACCCCTGGCCTTCACCAAGACCTACTCCATGGCCATGGCTTCGATTCTGGCGGTGACCGCCGTGCCGGTACTCATGTACTGGTTCGTCAGGGGGAAGATCCGCAGCGAAGACCGTCATCCGGTCTCTCGTCTGTTGCGATTCCTGTACACACCGGTACTCAATTGGTCCCTGCGATGGCGTTGGTGGGTGATCATCGCCATGGTTGTAATTCTCGCTGTTACCGCGGTTCCACTGCAGCGGATCGGCTCGGAATTCATGCCACCACTGTGGGAGGGAGATCTCCTCTACATGCCGACGACCTTCCCAGGGGTTTCCATCACCACGGCGAAGGAGATCCTCCAGCAGACCGACAAGATCCTTCGGACCTTCCCTGAGGTCAAGACGGTCTTCGGCAAGGTGGGACGGGCAGAGACCGCCACCGATCCGGCTCCCTTGTCGATGATCGAAACGACCATTGTCCTCAAGGATCCGTCGGAATGGCGGCCGGGGCTCACCAAGGACGACCTCATCGCCGAGCTCGATCGCGCGATTCAGCTTCCTGGTGTGACCAACGCCTGGACCATGCCGATCAAGACGCGGATCGATATGCTGTCGACAGGCATCAAGACCCCCGTGGGAATCAAGATCGCCGGACCGGATCTGAACCAGCTGCAGGAAATTGGGGAGGCGGTGGAGGCCATCGTCAAGCCCCTCCCGGGAACGCTCTCGGTGTATGCCGAGCGCGTGATGGGTGGGTCCTATCTCGACTTTCATTTGGATCGAGAGGCTGCGGCGCGATACGGCATCAAGGTCGGGGATATCCAGGATGTCATCCAATCCGCGGTCGGGGGCATGAACGTCTCCTGGACCGTGGAAGGCCTGGAAAGGTACCCGATCAATGTTCGATATCCGCGAGAGCTTCGCGACGACCCGGCGACATTGAAGGAGGTTCTGGTCGCGGCACCATCGGGTGCCCAGATTCCTCTGGGTCAGTTGGCCGAGCTCGAGATCCGAACAGGGCCTCCAGGAATCAAGACCGAGGGCGCCCGCCCCAATGCCTGGGTCTATGTGGACTTGAGTGGAATCGACGTTGGCAGTTGGGTGGCGAGAGCCAAGCAAGAGGTGGCCGAGAAGATCGACCTGCCACCCGGCTACAGCATCTTCTGGTCGGGACAGTACGAGTACATGCAACGAGCGCAGGCGCGCTTGTTGATGATTGTGCCCATCACGCTCTGCTTGATCTTCCTGATCCTCTACTTCCACACCAAGTCGCTGGTCAAGACCCTCATCGTGCTGTCAGCGGTTCCCTTTGCCTTGGTGGGGTCGATCTGGTTGATGGACTGGCTGGGCTACAACTGGTCGGTCGCCGTCTGGGTCGGGATGATCGCGCTAGCCGGGCTTGCCGCCGAGACCGGCGTGGTGATGCTCCTGTATCTGGATATCGCCTACGAGAACTGGAAGAGCAAGGGAAGGATGAGCACGTTCTCCGACCTCCGTGAGGCCGTGGACCACGGTGCCGTGCAGCGGATCCGGCCCAAGACCATGGCTGTGGTGACGACCTTTATCGCGCTCGTGCCGATCCTCTGGTCGACCGGCACGGGTGCGGACGTGATGAGGCGCATTGCGGCTCCGATGGTCGGTGGTCTGTTCACTTCATTCATGGGTGAGCTCATCGTCTTTCCGGCCATCTATTTTGTCTGGCGTGGGATCGGGTTGAAACGCACACCGCTTTTCGAATCGACAGAAGAATCAACTGAAGAAACTACCGAAAAAGGAGAAAACATATGAAGAACCATCGAATTTCAGGTCTGCTGATTATCGGACTGCTGCTGATCCCCGGGTTCGTGGGAGCCGAAGAGGCAGACTCTCACCCCTACATGAAGATGTCGAGCCACTATGAGGAGATCCGCCTGGCCCTGCTTGGGGACTCGATACAAGGCGTGGCAGAGCATGGACAAGCAATCCAAGACTTGGCAGCAGGTTTGCTCGAGGACTTCGAAGCGGCGAAGACCGGGGTACCTGAGGTAGAAGTTGCGGTCCTCGAGGCAGCCCTGCTGGAGATTGAATCCGCAGCCTCGAACCTGTCTACCGCCGATGGCCTGGCCTCGGCTCGGGAGGACTTATTCGTCTTGACTGGGCCGATGGCTCGCTACCGAAAGCTCAGGGATGACCAAAGCACAGTGGTTGCCTATTGCCCCATGGCTCAGAAGGCCTGGATCCAACCGGAAGGCGAGATCGGAAACCCGTACCTGGGGCAGGAGATGCCCAAGTGCGGGGAAATGGTCGGCGAATAGACGCGGAGGCGGGGACGACACTCCAACGGCTTACCCGCGTCGGGTGCAGCCGTCTGGATGCAATACGCCCAGCAAAACGTGATTTGGACTATTGATCGTAGGCGTTTCTGGCAGCCTGGATCCAGGCCCACAAGGCGTCGAGGTCATCATCTGAGAAGTCGTCGTAGGCGGGCATGGAGAGGGCCTGGCGGCGCCAGGCTCGGCGGACGAGAGGGTTTCTCTCCAGTCGCTCCAGCCTACCGGTCTTGACCCATTCGTCGAACTCGGCGCGGCTCTCCACGAGGTCGGGGAAGTTGTCGCCCAGGAAGCCCGGGATGAAGCCACCCAGCGAGCGCGGGTTGGGCAGACCGCCTGCACCCTCGAGGCCGTGGCAGGAGATGCAGCCGTGCTCGCGGGCGAGCTGGCGGCCCCGGGTGGAGCTTTCGTCCCCTACGATCTGGACACCCTCGACGACACTCGCCCAGAGGGTGAGCATCTCGATCTGAGCGTCTGAGAGTTGGTCCCCATAGGCCGGCATGCGAACACGCTGGTCGGCCAATCGAGCACTGGATTGTGGGTCTTCGAGCCAGGCCTTCAGGGCACCGAAACGGATGAACTCCTCGATCTCCAGCTTCGATTTCACGTACATCATGGCGTTGCCGGCCTCGAAGCGCGGCACCACGCTCCAGCGGCTACCGGGGTTGGGGATCTCCTGCCCTCGGTACGGGAAGTGGCAGTTGAGGCAGCCCGCCTCGCGCGCGAGCTCTCGCCCCCGCAGCAGCGGATTCTGCTCCCACTGCCACAGCAGCAGCCGCAGGGCGAGCGGTACCGCCAAGAGGATCGCAGCGAAGACGGCGATCAGAGACCAGAGCAGGCGATGCGACAGCGGCCCCTAGTCCGCGGCCTTGGAGCCGGTGACGCTGACGACCTTCATGCCGTCGCGCTCGGACAGATTGCCCGTGACCTCGACATTCTGGCCTGCTAGGTCTTTTACTGCCTCGTAGGCAGCTCCGTTGTCGTGGCTCGCGGCCAGAACCAACACGGTGCCATCCTCGGTGAGCAGCCCCATCGGCTGTCCGCCCTTGACACAGTTCTTGGCGCAACCGGCGTGATCGGCACCCTTGGCCCCTGTTGCGATATAGCAGCCGAGGTCGAGCACCTCACCTGTATAGGTCACCTCCTCCGCGTAGGTGACCGGCACGGCGCCGAGAAGCAAAGTCAACACGGCCAGAACTTTCGAGATAGTCCTCATAACATGTCCTCCTTCGGTCAGCTGAGTTGCGGAGGATCCTAGCATTGCGTCATGCCATGACTCAAACGCCCGTTGTATCGTCGGTCGAGCACTCCTTCGCCGCGCCAAGACGATCACCGACAAAGATGAATCGCTGGACTCCTCGACACCCATCGGTACCCCATCTCAGAGCGTCTGCTGGAACAGCATCATGGCCACCAGGGTGAGGCAGACGATCAGGGCGGTGGCATGCTTGGAGCCGCGGTCGTACGCTTCGGGTAGGAGCTCGACAAGGACCATGAAGACCATCGCTCCGGCGGCGAAACCGATTCCATAGGGCAGCGCCGGTCGAAAGGATTCGATAAACAGAAACGCGGGGACGGCCATAATCGGCTGAGGTAGCGAAGAGACCACGCTCCAACCTGCGCAGGCGGCCACGCTGACCCCTTTGGGTCTGAGAACCGCACTGATGGCAAGACCCTCGGGAATGTTGTGCACGGCGATGGCGGCTGTGATGACAAAGGCCAGCTTCATGCCGCCACCGAAGGCGGCGCCCACTGCCACACCCTCGGAAATCGAATGCACCGTCATCACCACCATGACGAGAAGCATCTGCCGGGCTCCGGATCCCTGGAACGATCCGAACTCGATCGGGTGCCGACGCAACAGCCTCTGGGTCAGAAGTATGAAGGCGACGCCGAGATTGGCGCCAAGGATGGTCTGCAGCCGACCGTACTCGCTTCCTTCTACGACCAGACCAAAGCTGGCCCCCAGCATGAGACCCGAAGCGATGGCATTGGCATAGGAGATCGACCGGTTGCTGATCTCTTTCACAAAGGCGAAGGGAAGAGCTCCCAGCCCGGTGGCCAGGGCGGTGATGGACGCGTAGACGAATACCGCTACGGCTGGGGTCACAGGTTGGTTCCTCCCAGCAGCACCACGATCCCCATCGCGATGCTGGCGACGAGTGCAATGGCGGTGGTGCCGGCCTGGTGATAGGCCTGCGGTAGAAGCTCGGACATGGCGAGGTAGACCAGAGAGCCGAATGCGAAACCGACGCCGACGGGAATCGCCATGGGCAGAGCCTGCAGGACGGCGTAGGTCGTGACGGCAAGAAACACCTGGCCTGCGTTGGTCGCGGCAGCTAGACCTGCCGCGTGCCTTCGGCTGACGCCCTTGGGGATCAGCACCGCTCCCAGAATCGTCCCCTCGGGAATATTGTGGATCGCAAACGTCACAGCGGTGGCCACTCCCAGGGGCACGCTGTGAAGCATGGCGACGCCAATAGCGATGCCTTCAGCTGCCGAGTGCAGTGTGCCGACGAGCAGGATTCTGTAGCCATAGTCCGGTGCGGTATTTTGGAGTTGATTGAGGTCGAGATCGACCGTGCCTGAGACGACGTGTGTCCAGAAGACAAACATGACTCCCAGTAATCCTCCCGTTGCACCCAGGAGAGGAGGATAGGCCAGTCCCGCCTCCGCCAGTACGATTCCGTTGCCCAGCATGAACCCGGCGGCTAGAGCGTTGGCCCATCCGACCCACCGCAGAGGCGTTGCCCTTTTGGATTTGAGAGGTAGCACACCCAAGGGGGCCGTGAGCGCAGCGCCCGTGGCACAAGCCAGAAGGAGCAGGACAGGATCCATGATGGGCAGCCTACCGTACCGCGGCGCCTGTCGACGGACGAGACCAGGAGAATGGGTGCTTGGCGGTGGTATCGACAGTACCAGCACGTTGTCGGACAGGTGCCCTTGGTTGCGGTCATTGCCCAGCAGTCGGCGAGACTACGCCGAGAGTGCAAGGACCTCTAGAAGGTAGGCAATCGGAGGGTGTCAACGGATTTGCTCCGACTCCTGATATGTTCTACACTTCGTTACATGGCGAAGTGAGGGAGTGCTGTGCGAGAGTTTCTTCCCATCACCAAGGCACTGAGCGATGAGACGCGTCTGCGGTTGCTGATGGCTCTCCGCGAGGATGAGCTTTGTGTGTGCCAGTTGATCGACCTACTGCAGCTGGCGCCTTCGACGGTGTCCAAGCACATGGCACTGCTCCAGCAGGCAGGTCTCGTCGAGCGGCGAAAGCAAGGTCGTTGGCACTTCTACCGGCTGGCAGAGAATCACGTGTCGCCGGCCACCCAGCAGGCTCTTGCCTGGGTGGCCGAGTCCCTTGCCGAAGAGCCGTTGGTCTGTGAGGACGAGCAGCGTTTGATCGAGATCCGCCGCAAAGATCTCGAGGACCTGTCGAGATGCTACCGAAGCTGAAGCTCTTGTTCCTGTGCACCGGGAACTCCTGCCGGAGCCAGATGGCGGAGGGCTGGACCCGGCATCTCAGGACCGAATCGATCGAGCCCTACTCAGCGGGTGTTGCGCCCAAGCAGCTCGACCCGAGAGCTGTGCAGGTCATGGCGGAGGTCGGCGTCGGCATCTCCGATCAATGGTCCAAGCCGGTCAGCGAGGTGCTGGAGGTGGGCTTCGACTACGTGGTCACGGTCTGTGACGACGCTCGTGAGAGGTGCCCGATCTTCCCGGGAAAGGCAGTGGTACGGCACGTCGGATTCGAAGATCCACCGAGGCTGGCACAAGGCGTCTCGAGCGAGGAGGAAGCCTTGAGCGCGTATCGAAGGATTCGCGATGAGATCCGCGAGTTCGTCGAGACCCTACCCGAATCTCTATTGAATCAAAGAGCTTCATGATGACATCTCGCGATGGGGTTGCTAAGCAGCTCTCCCTTCTCGATCGATACCTGACCTTGTGGATCTTCATGGCCATGGCAGTGGGTGTCGCCATGGGTGCGCTCTGGAGAGGTGTCGCCGATTTCTGGGGCCAGTTCACCGTCGGCACGACCAATCTGCCCATCGCCTTCGGGCTGATCCTGATGATGTACCCACCCTTGGCCAAGGTGCGCTACGAAGAGCTTCCGGACGTCTTTCGTAACTGGCGGGTTCTCGGCCTGTCGCTCGTGCAGAACTGGGTTGTGGGGCCGATTCTGATGTTCGTTCTCGCCATGGTCTTTCTTCGCGACCAGCCCGAATACATGGTGGGCCTGATCCTGATCGGGCTGGCCCGATGTATCGCCATGGTGATCGTTTGGAACGAGCTGGCCAAGGGCGACTCGGAATACGCCGCGGGCCTGGTGGCCTTAAACAGCGTGTTCCAGGTTCTGTTCTATAGCGTCTACGCATGGATCTTCATCACCAAGCTGCCGCCTCTGTTCGGGCTCGAGGGCTCGGTGGTCGAGATCACCATGGGCCAGATCGCCGAGAGCGTGTTCATCTACCTGGGGATTCCCTTTCTGGCTGGCATGCTGACCCGCCTGGTACTGGTCAAGACCAAGGGCAGGGAATGGTACGAGCGGGTGTTCATCCCCAAGATTTCGCCGATCACCCTGATTGCCTTGTTGTTCACTATTCTGGTGATGTTCAGTCTCAAGGGCGATCAGATTGTGCGGATCCCAGGGGATGTCCTGCGGATTGCCGTTCCACTGCTCATCTATTTCGTCCTGATGTTTCTCATCAGCTTCTGGATGGGCCACAAGATCGGAGCGGACTACAGCAAGACGGCCACACTCTCCTTCACGGCAGCTTCCAACAACTTCGAGCTGGCCATCGCCGTGGCCGTGGCCGTCTTCGGAATCGACTCGGGAGTCGCCTTTGCCGCGGTGATCGGACCGCTGGTGGAGGTGCCGGTGCTCATCGGTCTGGTAAACGTGTCTCTTCTGTTTCAAAGGCGGTACTTCAAGGGCCAAGTCGCCGAGGACCCCGCCCTGGCAGCTGCCGGGGCTGAAGCCTGCAAGCCACCCGGAACCCGATCCTAGGGCCGCGCTGAGGTTGTCGTTCCTCAGAATGGATCCGCCCGGGGATTCAACGACTTGCGGCACAAGTAGTTCGACCTGGCGGCTGCTTCGCCGACCGGCAGCACGCTCGGGCTTTCGAGTCGTTGACCCGCTCGCTCGAGGAAGGCAGGCCGCCTCTTGAGTGGCCAGCCCGGGGGATAACTAAGCCCAGAACATCCGAAACCCGGAGCCAGTACGGGATCTCGTCACCGGGGCTTCTGTGCGAGGATCCGTACCACCGGCACGGACCGCCCACCTGCCCAGTCGCTCGGGAAGACGCCGTCCTGGTACTCGAGGATTCGCCAGCTGGAGAGCTCCGCGAGGAGCTGGTTGGGACGGTACCGAGTCTCCATGGCGGGGCCGCTGCCCGTGTAGTCGGAGCCGTACCCTTCCACCAGGAGGTATCCCCCGGGCTGAACAGCGGCCTTGAGTCGGTCGAAGACGTGAATGGCGGGGTTGAAGTAGACGTTGGTCACCAAATCCCAACTTTCCTCTCCGAGGTCGAACCGGAAGAGGTCGGCCTGGATGACCTCGATTTGCAGGCCTCGCTCGGCCGCAGCCTGCCGCGCCTTCTCGAGACCGACCGAGGAGATGTCTATCCCCGTGACCCTTAGTCCCAGGCCGGCCAGGTAGAGAGCGTTGCGACCATCTCCCATCGCCAGCACCATCGCGGAATCACCTGACCGCAGCCCTTGCTCGCGAACCAGGCGCTCGGCACAATAGGCCGCGAACGAGGTTTTCGGACTGATCTCTGGAGCCTTCATTCCCCGGAAGGCTGCGTCCCAGCTTGCCGCCGCACGATCCAGGTCTGGGTTCCCGCTCTGCGGCGTCGCCGATGGTGGGCCGATAAGGAGGATCCACAGCAGGGGCAGAACCCTGATGAGCGGTTGGAGACGTGGTGTTTTCGGCAATCTCATGAGCTAAGAATAGCGGAGGTTCGGCCGACGAGCGAACTCGAACCCCGAACCCCCAGATCCGAAGGAAAGATGGTCAGAGATCCCAAGAATCGGCCGCGCGAGTTGACGGGCTGAGGGAACTCGAGACAGGGAGAACACTAGCCCAGAAGCTGCTCGAGGGCCTCGATCATCTCGGGCAGATCAGACGACACGACATTCCAGAGAATGTCATGGTCCACCGCAGCGTAACCGTGCACCAGCCGATTCCTCATCCCGATGATTTCCTTCCAAGGAATGTCCGGTGAGCTCTCCCGTGTCGACGGCGAGATCTTGCTCGCAGCCTCGCCGATGACCTCGATAAAGCGCTCCAGGGCTGCGGCCAGAATCAGACCCGAGTCCAGGTCTGACCGATCTTTCTCAGCGACTGCTTCGACTGCCCAGCGCGCATGGTCGAGCATGTCGCGAAGCAGGACTTCGTCTTCAGGCGGCCTCATAGATGGGTATCGCTTCGGCAGTCACGCGATCGCGGAAGTGTGGGCTGAGGAAACCAAGTGTATTCAGATCGACCTCTCGCCCGACAAGGATTGACAGTTCATCCTGAATAGCAATGAATTGCAGGCCCACGTGATGTTCCGGGATGAACTCGACGAGCAGGTCAATGTCGCTGTCTGGAAGCAACTCGCCCCTGGCCGCTGAGCCGAAAACGGAAAGTCGGCGGATTCCGTGGCGTCTGCACAGTTCGCTGAGCCTTGATCGGTCGAGGCCGAGTACGGCTTTGTTCATGGTGTATTCATGATACCGCAGGCAGCCATCACGGCCGGGATGGCGCGCCGGCAGGGACTCGAACCCCGAACCCCCAGATCCGAAGTTATGGTGCCGATTTCTTGCTCTTTTCCTCCCCGAGAAGCTGAAACTCGAGGACCTGTCCCGATCGCAAACCCGTCCGGCAGGCAGCGAGTAGGGTTTGCGCCGATTCCGGGGCGTGTTTTCACTAGTTGGCTGGCCCAAGCTCGTGGCCGCTGCAGGGCTGACTTGGGAGGGCGAATCCAGCCGCCCAGACGGCGACCGAAACAAGGGTCGACGATCGGGAAGGAAGGCTGGCGCTATGCCGCGCGGAGAGGATATCCGCCACCGGCGCGAAGACTGCTGCCTCCAGGACGGATGAGAAAACGACAGGGACAGGGAGCCCTGCTCCTGCTGCTGTCAGCCGGTCAGCTCGAGACAGGCGGATCGCAGCCGGGCATGCGCGTCAAAGCGCCGGACGTACTCGCTCTCATTCGGCCCACCCTTGGCGCGAATCACGTCAATCAGTGCTCGCTTCTCTTCGGGTTTCCAGTCTCCGACTCCAGGTAGCAGGCAAACGAGCGGGCTCCAACGATTCCAGGCCAGACGCTCACCCCGGTCGAGCCGGAAACGCCCGTCCAGCCCGAGCCGCTCGGCCGCCTCCCGCGAGCAGGTTCGCAGACCGGCCTCCCGATCGCTGCCGAAACGCTCAGCTAGGTAGGCCGAAAGCCTGAGCCCGATCTCTTCGAGCGGGATACGGCCCAGCACGTCATTGCGCGGTCGGTCGGCGTAGAAATGGACGTATGCCGCCGAGAGCTTTTCGAGTGTCCCGAGGCTCGAGCGATGTCCGGGCTCAGTCTTCATTATTGCGAGCTCGTCCCGGAGGAGGTCCTGCACCTCACGATCGGCCGGCCGGAATCCGAGCTTGTAGTAGAACCACCAGGCTCCCGAAGCGAGACCTTCAGGGTTGCCATACCCGAGCTGGTACGAATCGATAGCAAATACATCGCAGCCGAAGAGATGTCGTACCGCCGCGAGCAGACGCGCAAAGACTAGTGCCGCTTCGGCGCCGCGAAAGGTATCGAAGATGTTGTAAGCGATCTCGGCTGAGCCGAAGAGGCCTGTGGCCAGCGCATAGCCGATAGGGACACCGTTTTTCAGGGTGAGGAGGCCGTAGCGTCCCTCGAGCATCAGCCGGCGCTCGGGACGGGCCCCCAGGCAGGCGAACTCAAGGCCGCGCTCGAATCCGATCAGGCGAACGTCTCGCGGATCGGCGTCGGCGAAGGCGTCTAGATCGCGGCTGCGTGTCGCCATCGCGCCGCGCGCCAGGTCGATGATTCGCTTGCCCTGGCGAGCCGAGAGCGCTCGCACGTAGACGGGCGGTCGATCCATCTCGATTCTCAACGAGGGCCGCTGGCGAGACAGCGGCTGGCTCTGGAACGCTACTTTCGAGCGACCGTAGAGCGCGTGGGTGCGAGACGGCGTGCCGGCCTCCCCGGCAAGACGGAGCGGCACATCGAGCTGTTCGTAGATCCGCTCCCGCACAGTCTCACCGGCGTCGAGCTCGGCGAAGCGACGGATGAGAAACGCGGCGTCGGTCTCGCCCGGTCCCTTGAGGCGTTCGAGCCACTCTCGTGCCGACAGAGTGACCAGATCGACGGCTAGGGTTTCGGAGTAGGGCAGCAACAGATCGAGAGTGTCGAGCAGGCGATCGCGGTTGTCGAATTCCGGCCAGTCAATCGTCAAACGTTCGGGCCACCGGCGGGCTAGCCAGCTTGCGATCACCCAGTAGAAACGATAGTAGGTGTTGGTGCCCACGACTCCGCTGTTGGCCAGGAGGTCG